>ERZ1066122.2359-NODE-2359-length-12589-cov-7.919020_pt1 | contig 12589 bp, 11 predicted proteins | sample MGYA00382769_ERZ1066122 | MGnify/ENA primary metagenome ERZ1066122 (study PRJEB33369, sample SAMEA5778352) | biofilm metagenome | biome: Industrial cooling water; feature: Water cooling tower basin; material: Biofilm | place: United Arab Emirates | collected...
CGGCAGCAGCACGGCGGCGCCGCCGACGCCTGCCGCGCTGAGCGCCGCGATGTCGATGAAGTCGCGGCGGCGGACGCCCCCTTCGGGCGCCTGTGCCGGGGTCTCGGGAGTTGCGGTTGCAGCGGTGTCTGCCATCAGCGCGAGCCTTGCCTGCCTTGTTGTGGCTGCCCCCGGAAAGCCGGGACGAGCCTGTCATGCGATCCGGTCCGGACGGGCGGGATCCCGCGCCGCTGTTACACTCCAGGGAAAACCGCATGGGTTCACCGCGCAGGAAGCCCCCGGAGCGCCGGTTTGGTCCGGGCCTCTAGCCGCAAGCGCGCGCTCTGCCAACAGCCATTTTGGCAACCGTCATGCACCCCCGCGCAAGGGTCAGGCGAGCGCGATGACGCTGGTCTGGCGCCCTTCCGTCGGCTCGCCGCGATGGGTCGCGCGGCGGAAGGAGTAGAAGCGGCCCGGATCGACGTAGGTATCGAGCGCCAGGTTCTCGACCGTGCCCACCCCGGCCGCATGCAGGCGGGCAGCGACGTAGCCGGGCAGGTCGAACTGCCAGTGTCCGGGGCGGCCAGCTGCGAAGAAGCGCGCGTCCCCGGCGCCGAAGTTCTCGCGAAACCGCTCGTCGACCTCGTAGCTGGGCTGCGCGATCGCCGGCCCGATGACGGCCCGCACGCGCGCCGGTTCGGCCCCCAGCGTCATCATCGCGGCCAGCGTGTTCTCGAGCACGCCGCCCTGCGCCCCCCGCCAGCCCGCATGGGCCGCGCCGACGACGCCCGCTTCGCTGTCGGCGAGCAGCACCGGGGCGCAATCGGCGGTCACGATCCCCAGCACCAGCCCGGCACGATCGGTGACCAGCGCATCGCAGACCGGCGGTTCGGCAGGCGGTTCGGCGACGATCACCGCGTCGGGCGAATGGACCTGCCTCGCGCGCACCACCGCCGCGCCAGCGACGAGCGAGTCCGCCGACGGCCCGGCGCGCGTTGAAAAGCCGTGCGGCACCCCTGCCAGCAGCGCCGATCGCAGCCACTCAGCCAAGCGAGCGGCTCACCTGCTCGAAGCTGTCGCGGCTCAGCCGGCCCGTCGCCGCCACGCGTTCGAGCTCTTCTCGCATCAGCGCGGCGCGGCGCGGCTCGATGCGGCGCCAGCGCCCCAGCGGCGCGACGAAGCGGGCCGCGGTCTGGGGATTGATCGGGTCGAGCGCCAGGATGAGGTCGGCGATGAGCCGGTAGCCCGATCCGTCGGCTGCGTGGAACCCGTGCGGATTGCCCGCAAAGGCCATGTACAGCGCGCGCACGCGATTGGGGTTCCTGAGCGTGAAATCGGGATGGCTCGCCAGCGCGCGGACGTGCGCGACCACCTGCGGGTGAAGCGAACCGGCCTGGAGCGCGAACCACTTGTCGACGACCAGCGGGTTGTCGCGGTAGCGGTTGTAGAAATCGAGCAGGCGGAAGCTGCGCTGCGCCCCCTCGAGCCCGCACAGCACCATCAGCGCCCCCTGGCGGTCGGTCATGTTGTCGGCGCCGTCGTACTGAGCGGCGGCGAGCTGTTCCGTCCCGGACGGATCGGAAGCGGCCAGATAGGTCAGCGCGATGGTCCTGACCTTGCGCGCGCCCCTGGCGGCCGCATCCATGCCGAAAGGCACCCCGGCGGCGGCCTCGTGCAGCGCGCGCAACTCCGCGCCGAGTTCGCGGCCGATGTCCGCCTTGAGCGATTCGCGCTCCGCGTGGATACGGCCGGGATCTGCGACCAGCATCTGTTCGGCGACGTAGCTGTGGCCGGGCAGGATCATCAGCTCGCCGCGCATCAGATCGTCGAGCGCCCGGTCGGCAAGCACCGCGCGAAAGGCGCTTACGATATCGGCGCGCGCCGCCTGCCGCTCGCCGTCACCGAGATCGCCCTCCACGGCGGCGACGAGATGGCTGGTGACGAGGTCCTGCATCGCCTCGTAGCGGGAAAACGGATCGTCGTCATGGGCGGCCAGGAACACCAGATCCTCGCGCGCGGCCTGTCGCTCGATCGCGACCGGGGCGGAAAAGCCGCGGTTGATCGACAGCACCGGGGGTTCGGCAAAGCCGGGAAAGACGTGGCTCGCCTCGGCGGTGTCGAGCACGACGAGCTGTTCGCCGTGATGCGTGCCGGCGGCGCGGTCGAACAGTGCCAGCCGCAGCGGGATCGGCATCGGTTGCTTCTCGGCCTGTCCGGGCGTGGCTGGAATGGTCTGGCGCAAGGTCAGATGGGCGGCATCGTTCTCGTGCCGCAACGTTGCGGAGACCCGCGGCGTGCCGGCCTGCGAATACCATAGCCGGAACTGGGCGAGGTCGAGACCCGCGCCCTCCTCCATCGCGGACACGAAATCCTCGCAGGTCGCGGCCTCGCCATCGTGGCGGTCGAAATAGAGGTCGGTGCCGGCGCGGAACCGCTCCTCGCCCGCCATCGTCCGCATCATGCGGATGACCTCGGCCCCCTTGTTGTAGATGGTCGCGGTGTAGAAGTTGTTGATTTCGCGATAGGAATCGGGGCGGATGGGGTGGGCGAGCGGGCCTGAATCCTCGGGAAACTGGACGCTGCGCAGCAGCCGCACGTCCTCGATCCGCTTGACCGCGGCGCTGCCCATGTCCTGGCTGAACAGCTGGTCGCGCAGCACGGTGAAGCCTTCCTTCAGGCTCAGCTGGAACCAGTCGCGGCAGGTCACCCGGTTGCCCGACCAGTTATGGAAATACTCGTGCGCGATCACGCCCTCGACACCGTCGTAATCGCCGTCGGTGGCGGTTTCCGGGTCGGCGAGGACGTATTTGGTGTTGAAGATGTTGAGGCCCTTGTTCTCCATCGCCCCCATGTTGAAATCGGCGACGGCGACGATGTTGAACAGGTCGAGATCGTACTCGCGCCCGAACACCTCTTCGTCCCAGGCCATCGACCGCTTGAGCGAATCCATGGCGTGGCCGGTGCGGTCGAGATCGCCGGGGCGGACCCAGACGTTCAGCTCGACCGTCCGCCCGGACATGGTGGTGAAGCTGTCGCGGTTGGCGACCAGCTCGCCTGCGACCAGCGCGAAGAGATAGGACGGCTTGGGCCAGGGATCGTGCCATTCGGCCCAGTGGCCCTCGCCGTCCCCGTCCTCGCCGCTTGCCATGCGGTTGCCATTGCACAGCAGCACCGGGAACTGCGCCCTGGGCCCGCGCATCCGCACCGTGTAGGTGCTGAGCACGTCGGGCCGGTCGGGGAAGAAGGTGATGCGGCGGAACCCCTCCGCCTCGCACTGAGTGCAGAGCATCCCGCCCGAAGCGTATAGCCCGCTCAGTTCGGTGTTCGCGGAGGGATCGATTTCGGTGGCGATCTCGATCTCATGCGCCTCGCCGGTCAGCGGGATCATCAGGTCGTCGCCGTCCATCGCCCAGCCCTTGCAGGCCTGGCCATCGACCGCGACTGTCAGCGGGGTCAGGCCGTCGCCGTTGAGGCGAAGCATGGCGCTGCGATCGGCGCGCGCATTGCGCGCCACGGTCAGCCGGGCGCGCACTCGCGTGCGTGCGAGCCCGAGATCGAAGCCGAGCCTGGTCTCGGGCACCAGCCAGGGAAAGGTGCGATAATCGGTGCGCCGGATCAGCGGCGGCGCCTTGGGCTGGACGGCGGCATCGGCCATCTCGGGATTGCCGTCGGGGGTGGCCGGGGTGCGGGCAATATCCATCGGCGGGCAGGTCCTTTTCCTCGGCGCTGCTTCGGCTACAACGCGCGCATGGCGCGAATGTTCATCTTCGGCTGCGGATATAGTGCCGGGCGATTGGCGCAAGCCCTGCGCTTCGCAGGCTGGGCCGTGAGCGGGACGGGACGGGGCGGCGATACCGAGTTCGCCGAGGAGGACGCGGTGCTGGCGGCGCTCGGGAGGGCGAGCCATGTGCTGTCCTCGGTCCCTCCGGCCGAGAACGACGACCCGGTATTGTCCCGATACGGCCCCGCGCTGGACGGGCGCTGGCTCGGCTATCTGTCCTCGACCGGGGTCTACGGCGACCACCAGGGGGCCTGGGTGGACGAGAGCACGGCCATCGGCAGCGGCCGGCGCACCGCGCGCGCGGACGCCGATGCGCGATGGCTGGCAGCGGGCGCGCGCGTGTTCCGCCTGCCCGGGATCTACGGCCCGGGTCGCAGCGCCTTCGAACGCATCGCGCAAGGCCGCGCGCACCGCGTCGCGATGGCGGACCAGGTCTTCAGCCGCATCCATGTCGACGACATCGTCGGCGGCATCATGGCAGCGCTCGCCAGCGATGCCCCGCCCGGCGCCTACAACCTCGCCGACGATGTGCCCACGCACCAGAACGCGGTGATCGAGGAGGCCTGCCGGCTGATGGGGGTCGAACCGCCGCCGCTGATGGCGCTGGAAGATGCCGGCCTCAGCCCGATGGCGCGGGCCTTCTATGCCGAGAACCGCCGTGTCGCCAACGGCAAGGCCAAGCGGGCGCTGGGCTGGCGGCTGCGCTATCCGAGTTATCGCGAGGGGCTGGCCGCCTGCCGTCAGACCTGACGGGCGCGTAGGGCGATGACGAGGCCGGCCATGGCGAGGATCGCGCCCGCGCTTGCCAGCGTGGTCCAGCGATAGCCTTCGAACAGGGTCGAGATGACCATCGCGATCACCACCACCAGCACGCCGTTGTAGGCCGCACGCCCCGCGCCGAGCTTGCGCACCAGCTCGTAATAGAGCGGGAAGGTTACGACCGACCCGGCAATCGCCAGCCACGCGGTGCCGAGCCAGAAGGCGGGGGAATCCGGAAACTCTGGCGGCCCGGCAAGGCCCCAGGCGAGCGCGGCATCGAGGACCGTGCCATAGAGCATCGCCCAGGCCAGCAGCGATACCAGCGGCACGGTCCGCCCGGTCGGTCCGGCCTGGATGACATTGGCGATGGAGGCCGCCAACATCCCGGCCAGCGCCAGCCCCGCGCCGAGCCCGACATTGCCGCCGAGCGGCGCCACCTCGGCCTCGTTGACCAGCAGCAGCGCGATCCCGGCGAGCGCGACCGCGCTGCCGATCATGAAGCGGCGGGTGATCGCCTGGCCCAGCAGGGCGCGGCCGAGGAGGGCGTTGGGGACGATCATCATCCCGATCAGCAGCGCCACGATCCCCGAGGTGAGATGCTGTTCGGACAAATAGACGAAGGTGTAATTGCCCGCGAACTGGAACAGCCCCATGGCGAGCGCCAGACCGTGTGCACGCCGCGGCATGGCAAGCGATTTTCCCATGGCCAGGGCCAGCAGCGCCATCGCCGGAGTCGCCAGGGCAAAGCGATAGGCCACCGACCAGTGCGGCGAGACCGCGGCGATCTGGCCGGTGATGACGTACCAGGTCGAACCCCAGATCAGCGCCACCAGCACGAAGGGCAGCGCGATGGCCGGGCGCAGCAGCGCGTGCGGCGCGGCGACGGGATCCTCGCGGCTCATAGGGCGGCGATTGCCCTGGCGAGAGCGGCGGCTTCCGCGGCACGCGTATTCCACGCGGTCACGAACCGCGCCGCCTCCGGCCCCCAGTCGTAGAAGCCGAAGCCCTGCGCGCGCAGCGAAGCCCGCTCGGCTTCGCTCAGGCGCACGAACAGCTCGTTGGCCTCGACCGGGTGCAGCAGGCGCTCGCCGCAGGCACCGGCGATTTCCGCCGCGGCGGCATTGGCTGCGCGGGCGTTGGCGAGCCACAGATCGCCATCGAGCATGGCGTGGAGCTGCGCCGCAAGAAAGCGCCCTTTGCTCTGGAGATGCCCGGCGCGCTTGCGGCGACAGCGGGCGACGTCCGCCAGCGCGGGATCGAAGAAGACGATCGCCTCGGCGCTCATCGCCCCGTTCTTGATGCAGCCGAAGCTCAGCGTGTGGACCGGCCCGGCCGCTTTGCCGGCCGAGGTGCCGAGAAAGGCGCAGGCATTGGCAAAGCGCGCCCCGTCCATATGGAGCGCAAGGCCGCGCGCACGGACAAGCTCGCCAAGGCTGGCGAGTTCCGCCGGGCGATAGGCGCGCCCGTATTCGCTGGCCTGGGTGATCGAGACCGCGTGCGGCTGGACCTGGTGGACGTCCTTGCGGATCGGATCGAGGACCGCGGCGATGGCCGCCGGGGTCAGCAGCGCGCCTTCCCCCTCCGCCAGCAGCAGCTTGGCGCCGTGCAGGTAGAAGCCGGGCGCGCCGCCTTCGTCCATCTCGATATGCGCTTCGCGGTGGCAGACGACGGCGCCGTGCGGGGGGACCAGAACCGACAGCGCCAGGCAGTTCGCGGCGGTACCGGTCGCCGCCCACAGCACGGCGCATTCGCGCCCGAACAGCTCGCCGAAGCGGGCATCGAGCGCGGCACTCAGCCGGTCGCCGTCGTAGGGCGCGTCGGTCGCATCGGCGGCGCGCAGCGCGTCCCAGACCTGAGGATGGACGGGCGCGGCATTATCGGACAGGAACTGCATGGAACGCCCCTAGCGAGGCGCGCGTTGCCTCGCCAGAAAGGAAAACGCGCCATGGCCACGCCCGAAATATCCGTCGAGCGCCGCGAGCACGGGGGCAGCGGTGAATATGTCGCGCGCCTTCCCGGAAGCGATGCAGCCGCCCGGCTCACCTGGACCTTGCGCGGGGACGTCCGCCATGCCGAGCACACCTTCGTCCCGCCCGCGGTGCGCGGCGGCGGCATCGCGGCAAAGCTGGTCGAGGCGCTGGTGAAGGATGCGCGCGAGGGCGGTTTTCGCGTGGCGCCCGATTGCAGCTATGTCGCCGCCGCCTTTCGCCGGCACCCTGAGTGGGCCGACCTTCGCGCCTAGCGCAGCAGCAGGGCCGAGAAATCGCGCCGCCCGGCGCCTTCCAGCAATGCCTTGCGCCAGTCCTCCGCCTCGCTGCGCGGCATTCCGGCGATGCCGACCGCGCGGCCCGCGACGCCGATGGCAAGCGTGCAATAGCCGTGGCGCCGCCCGAGCGGTCCGGCGATCAGGTGCACGGTCTGGACATGCTCATATTCGCCGGTGAAGCTGACCGGTTTTAGCCAGCCGGTGCGGACATGGAAGAAGCGCCGGCCCATCGCGTGGCGGTCGCGCCGCCAGCGCAGGCCATGGCCGAGGAGCACGATACCGAGCCCCGTCGCGGCCGCGAGAGCCTGCCACCCCTGGCCCAGCGCCAGCAATCCCGCCGCCAGCGGGCCGAGCAGCAGTGTCCAGGCCACCATGCGGTCGCGGCGATAGGCGGGCGAGCGGCTGTGCCACGAGGCGCCCTCGCCCGGTAGATCGAAGCCGGTTTCCCGAGCGATCGCCGCCACCTCGTCTGCGCGGGCAAAGGGGGCGACGGCAAGGCTGCCGCCCTTGTCCTCGCCGCCGAGCGTGACAAGCGACAGCGACCGCCAGCCGAACCGCCGGCGAATGATGCCGGTCGCCACCACCAGCCCCTGGATCCGGTGCAGGGGCACGGTGACATCGGTGCGGGTCAGCAGGCCGCGGCGGCGGCGCAGGCCCCGCGGCGTCAGCTCGAGGCGGAAGTGCCATTCGCGCAGGACAGTGCGGACGAGGCCCGTCCCGACACCCACCAGCGCGAGGCTGGCCAGTGCCATCGCCAGGCCGAGCGCCTGCGCCGCCGGCCCAAGTGCCACGAACCAGGCTCCCGGCCCTGCCAGCCGCTGTTCCCATTCGTCGAGGTCCCAGAAATCGAACGGCAGCAGGAAATCGAACTGTTCGACCAGCCCGCCGAGCGCCGCGACCGCGACCAGCGAGAATTCGAACAAGCCGAAGGTCGCCAGCCGGCGCGGAGGGAGCGCAAACAGCAGGCGGCCCTGCTCGGTACCTGTTTCGCCGGCATCGGAGGCCGCCGCCGCCCCTTCCGGGTTCACGCCAAGGCGCCGCGCGCGCACCCGATCGCGCAGCCGCTCGCCCTCGTCGGCAGCGAGATAGGCGAGGCGCAGCTCGTCCTTGCCCCCGGCCCCGGTTTCGAAACGGACCTCGACGAGGCCGAGCAGGCGCGACGCCAGCCCCTGTTCGAGACTGACGTCCTGGATGCGGTCATAGGGCACCGCCCGGCTGTCGCGCGCCAGCACGCCGCGGGTCACGCGGATATCGTTCGCCCCGACGCAGTAGGTCGTGCGCGCCCAGGCCAGCCAGGCGAAGGCCAGCGCCGCAGTCGCCACCAGCAGGACCAGCGCCGCGACAGGGATGGCGAGCTGCGCGAGATCATCGCGGAAGGCAAAGGCGGCCGCCACCAGCGCCAGTCCCGCCTGCCGCAGCTGGCCGAGCGCGGCAGGGACGAGGCCGAGCGGATTGGTGCGGCGCGGCGCGTCCGCCAGGCTGTCGTTCATTGCGTGTCGCGGCGGATCGCGCTGCGAATCGCCTCGCGGATGGAATACGCCTGCGCTTCGGGCAGCCCCGGCAGGCTGACGGTCGCGCCGTGCACGCCGGCGGTATGGAGCATCAGCGTGGCAAGCCCGAACCTGCGTTCGAGCGGCCCCTGCGCAAGGTCGATGTGCTGGACGCGGCCGAACGGCACCGCGCTTTCGCGGCGCAGCCAGGGGCCCTGGACGACGTCGAGACGGTCCTCCGCGATCCGGTAACCGGCCGCTCCATAGCGCCGTGCGGGCAGGCGCCAGGCGAGGACCGCGGCAAGCAGCAGCGCCGGAACGGCGAAGGCGCCGCGCGGGGCGATGCCCGGTACCTCGAGCACCAGCGCGGCTGCGAACAGCGCCACGCCGAACGCCGCGATGCGCAGCCGCAGCAGCGTCAGATAGGCGGGGTCCAGCGGGGTGAGGCTGTCGTGCGCGTCCATGCGCCTTAGCTAGGTAACACGCTGGGCGGGCGCAAGCGAGTGGTGCTGCTGGGGAGGATTGAACTCCCGACCTCACCCTTACCAAGGGTGCGCTCTACCACTGAGCTACAGCAGCGTGACCAGTCGAGGCGCGCGCTTTGGTCGCGGCCTTGGGGAAAGTCAAGCAAGGCTTGCGCGCGGCCGTGCTTTTGACGAAAGCGCAACGCGATGGGCCGTCCCGAGGATGCCAGAACGCGCGAAGAGCGCCTCGCCGCGAAACTTCGCGAAAACCTGCGCCGTCGCAAGGCGCAGAGCCGCGCGCTGGGCGAATCGGGCGATGATGCCCTTTCCAAGCCGCCGACGGGCCGCTAACGCGCATCGCTCCTGAAACAGGGGCACGCCATGTCCAGACTGATCCTGATCCGCCACGGCCAGAGCGAGTGGAACCTCGCCAACCGCTTTACCGGGTGGTGGGACGTCGACCTGACCGCACAGGGCGAGGCCGAGGCACGGGCCGCAGGCGCATTGATGCTGGCCAAGAACGTGCTGCCGACGGTCGGTTTCACCAGCCTCCAGACCCGCGCGATCCGCACGCTCAATCTGGCGCTCGAGGAATGCGGGCGGCTGTGGATTCCGGTCCACAAGGACTGGCGGCTCAACGAGCGGCACTATGGCGGCCTGACCGGGCTCGACAAGCAGCAAACCCGCGAGCGCCACGGCGACGAGCAGGTCCATGTCTGGCGGCGCAGCTACGATGTCCCGCCCCCCGAGATGGAGCCCGGCAGCGAATTCGACCTCGCCGCCGACCCGCGCTACGCCGGGATCGCGGTGCCCGCGACCGAGAGCCTCAAGAGCACCATCGCCCGCGTCCTGCCCTATTGGGAAGAGGCGATTCTGCCCCGGCTCGGCCAAGGCGAGACGGTGGTGGTGTCCGCTCACGGCAACTCGCTTCGCGCGCTGGTCAAGCATCTTTCGGGCATTTCGGACGAGGCCATCGCCGAACTGGAAATCCCCACCGGCAAGCCGATCGTCTACGACTTCGCCGGCACCGAGGCGACGGGCGAGCGGCGCTATCTGGAGGAGTGCTGAGATGGCCGGCGCGAAGGTCGCCATCGTCATGGGCAGCCAGTCCGACTGGGCCACCATGCGCTGCGCCGCAGAAGTGCTGGAGGAACTCGGCGTCACGGCCGATGTCCGCATCGTCTCCGCCCACCGCACGCCCGAGCGGATGTTCGAGTTCGCGCGCGGCGCGGAAGCGGCGGGCTTTCACGTCATCATCGCCGGGGCCGGCGGCGCGGCGCATCTGCCGGGCATGATCGCGGCGCTGACCCATATCCCGGTCCTGGGCGTGCCGGTCCAGTCGAAGGCGCTGTCGGGGCAGGACAGCCTGCTCTCGATCGTCCAGATGCCGGCGGGCATTCCCGTCGGCACGCTGGCCATCGGCGAGGCAGGGGCGACCAATGCCGGCCTGCTCGCCGCCGCGATCCTGGCCAATGCCGACCCGGCGCTGGCACAGCGGCTCAGGGACTGGCGCGCGGCGCGGAGCGCTGCGGTGAGCGAGCGTCCCGAGGGGTAATGCTCGCGCCCGGCGGCACCATCGGCATCCTCGGCGGCGGGCAACTGGGCCTGATGCTGGCCGAGGCGGCGCTCGCGCTCGGCTACCGCTGCATCGGCTATGCCCCCGATGGCGACAATGTCGCCGCGCGCGCCTGCGCCGAATTCGTTACCGCCGACTGGGACGACTGCGCCGCGCTGGCGCGTTTCGCGGCCGCTTGCGATGTCGTCACCTTCGAGTTCGAGAACGTGCCCGTTGCCGCCGCGACCGCCATCGGAGACGTCCCCGTCCTGCCGCATCCGCGCGCGCTCGAGACCGCGCAGGACCGGCTTTCCGAGAAGCGCTTCGTCGAAGGGCTTGGCGGGCGACCAGCGCCCTATGCGGCGGTTGGCGATGCCGCCACGCTCGCCGCCGCCATCGCCGCGATCGGCACCCCCGGCATCCTCAAGACCCGCCGCGACGGATACGACGGCAAGGGCCAGTGGCGGATCATGACGCCTGCCGATGCCGCCACCCTGCACCTGCCGGACGTGCCGCTGGTCTACGAGGGCTTCGTGCGCTTCGAGGCCGAGTTCTCGGTCATCCTGGTACGCGGCGGCGATGGCGAGGTGCGCTTCTGGGACAGCCCGCGCAACAGCCACGAGGGCGGTATCCTCGCGACCTCGGTGCTCCCCGCGGGGCCCGTAATCGGAGCCCAGGTGGACGAGGCGCGGACGCTGGCGGCGCGGATTGCCGAGGCGCTCGACTATGTGGGCGTGCTGACCTGCGAGTTCTTCGCCACCGCCGACGGCCCGGTCTTCAACGAGATGGCGCCGCGGGTTCACAACTCGGGCCACTGGACCATCGAGGGCGCCGCCACCAGCCAGTTCGAAGGCCACATCCGCGCGGTTTGCGGCCTGCCGCTGGGCGACACCGCCACCATCGCGCCGCGCGTGACGATGGAGAACCTCATCGGCGAGGCCATCGACGCCCCCCGCGCACAGCCCCCTGCGAAGGGAACCTTCCTCCACGACTACGGCAAGGCCGAGGCGCGCGCCGGGCGCAAGATGGGCCATCTGACCCGGCTGGCGCCGTGAGGCTGTTCCTGGTCCTCGCCCGCGCCGCCAATGGCGCCATCGGCAGGAACGGCGGCCTGCCCTGGCACCTTCCCGCCGATCTCAGGCACTTCAAGGCGCTGACCATGGGCAAGCCGATGATCATGGGCCGCCGCACCTTCGAGAGCTTCCCCGCCCCGCTGCCAGGCCGCCGCCATATCGTGCTGACCCGCGATGCCGCCTGGCAGGCCGAAGGCGCCGAGGTCGCGCATTCGGTGGACGAGGCGCTGGCGCTGGCTGGCCCGGGCGAGGTCGCGGTGATCGGCGGGGCGGAGGTCTTCGCCCTCTTCGAGCCGCGCGCCAGCCGGATCGAGCTGACCCATATCCATGGCGATTTCGCGGGCGACACCTTCATGCCCGAACCCGGCCCCGAATGGCTGGTGACCCGCCGCACCCGGCACGACGCCGAGGGCGAGCGGCCCGCCTTCGATTTCCTGACGCTGGAACGCGCCCCGGCGGGGACCGCGCCATGAGGTTCCTCGACCACCGCGCGCCGCTGCCCGCGCCCCTGCGCGGGGCGATCATTGCATTGGGCAATTTCGACGGCTTCCACCTCGGCCACCAGGCGGTGGCGCGCGAGGCGGTGGCCTGGGCGCAGGCCGAGGGCCGCCCCAGCATCATCGCCACCTTCGATCCCCACCCGGTGCGCCATTTCCAGCCCGATGCCGCGCCCTTCCGCCTGACCACTCTGGAACAGCGGCAGGAGCTGTATCTCGCCGCCGGGGCGACCGCGATGCTGGTGTTCCATTTCGACGGCGCGCTCGCCGGGACCGGCGCGGAGGACTTCGTGCAAGGGCTGCTCGGCCGCCAACTCGGCGCGGCGGGCGTGGTGACGGGCGAGGACTTCACTTTCGGGCGCGGGCGAACGGGCAATCGCGCGGTGCTCGAACGGCTCGGCGCCGAGGTGGGCATCGCCGCGCGGGCGGTGGCGCCGGTCATGGACCGGGGCGAGCCGGTCTCCTCCAGCCGCATCCGCGCGGCGCTGCGCGCGGGCGATCCGCAGGAGGCCGCGCGGCTGCTGACCCGCCCCTATGCCATTCGCGGCGTGGTCGAGCATGGTGACAAGCGCGGGCGCACCATCGGCTATCCGACCGCCAATCTGGCGCTCGAGAGCTATCTGCGCCCGGCCTATGGCATCTACGCGGTGACGGGCCGTATCCTTGCCACCGGCGAGGTGCTGAAAGGCGCGGCCAATATCGGCGTGCGCCCGCAGTTCGATCCG
>ERZ1066122.2360-NODE-2360-length-12585-cov-10.558579_pt1 | contig 12585 bp, 3 predicted proteins | sample MGYA00382769_ERZ1066122 | MGnify/ENA primary metagenome ERZ1066122 (study PRJEB33369, sample SAMEA5778352) | biofilm metagenome | biome: Industrial cooling water; feature: Water cooling tower basin; material: Biofilm | place: United Arab Emirates | collected...
GCGCGAGCTGCCGGCCGACACCTACATCCTGCGCGTGGAGCTGCCCAACGGCCAGGCCACCGGCCGCGCCCTGCAGGTGCAGCACTAACCGACGCGCCGTCAGGCCGCGCCTTGCCGGCACGGCCTGACGGCGCCGACCGGGGCACGTCGCCCCGGACGATACCAAGCGCGGCGGCCCGGCGCCCCATCATCGGGGGCACCGGGCCGCCGCCAGCCGGTGTATCACCCTCGGGCGGTGGGCTGCTGGCGCTGCCTACTGATCCACTTTCCGCTCCGGCTGTTCTCCGCGCCACTCAACGTCATCCTACAACGATTACTATATGTTTTTCAACCTGCACCCACGACTGGTTTTGCGGCTGGCGCTGCTGACGGGCTTGGGGCCAGTCCTGCCCGTTAGTGGGCAGGCGCCACCCGCGCCATCCCCCATCCCGCACGTGCGCCACGCGCAGTGGCAGAGCCCCTTGCCCACCGGCTACTCGCTCAACGCGCTGGCGGCGCCCAACGACTCGACGGCCTACGTGGTCGGCGACCACGGCACGGCCCTCAAAACTACCAACCGGGGCCGCACCTGGCGGGTGCTCGACACAGGGCCAGGGCCGAGCAAGTGCAACCTACGCTTCGTAACCTTCGGCGACGCACAGCGCGGCTGGGTAGGCTACAATACCCCTATAACTAACCAAGCGATACAATATTTTACCGGCCGCGGCGAAGTGCGCCGCACTACTGATGGCGGCTTAACTTGGACGCGCCAGTCGTTGGGCGACCCGCGTAACTCAGTGCGGATTCACGCATTGCAGGCTATCTCACCCACCGAGGCATTCGTGGTATATGACGCCATTTCCTGCCGGGTGGGCAATCCCTGTGGTGGTCTGCCCCCCAGCTACCTGCGCCATACTACCGATGGTGGCGTGACGTGGCGGTTGGTGGGGCCAGCGCCTGATGGTGTCTATTACAATTTTCAATTTCTTTCTTCCACCGTGGCCTATGCGGTCAGCCCTGATGATAACTTCGGTGCTTACGGCGTAATAAAAACTACCGATGGAGGCGTGACGTGGCGCGGCATCTCCCCTGATTCGTTGCGCCGGGGCGGGCACACGCTGCTCAGTTTTCAGGATGCACAACACGGCTGGATATCTCGCCCCACTGTGTTGACGGGCGGAACTGACACACTACTATATTATACCAGCAACGGTGGACAGACGTGGCAACCGCGCGTTCTGACCGGCGCCACCGCCCCTCTTCAACACCTCACTTTCTCCGACGCTCAGCACGGGCTGTTGGTGTATGGCGCCGGCAGCGCCTCCGGCCAGTTCCTGACAGCCGATGGCGGCCAAACCTGGACCCCGGCGCAAGACCTGCTGTTGCCCTCCACCAACCGCCCCACTGCCGTGCGGCTCACCGCCGGCGGTACGGCGTGGGTGGCGGGCGCGTGGGGTGCGGTGGGCGTATCCACCGACCGGGGCAACACCTGGCGGCCCGCCACCACCACCCTCACCACCACGCATCTGCGCCGGGTGCAGGTCTTCGACGCCACCCACAGCTGGGCCGTGGGGCGCGGCGATACGGTGCTGCTGCACACCCGCCACCGGGGCGAGGCGCCCTGGCAGCGCGTCTCGCTCACGCGCGCCCCGCTGGTCAACTGGCAAGTGACGGGCGGCTACCTGGGCGCTCAGGATGCCAGCTTCGTGGACCGCGATACGGGCTACGTGTACGTGCAGGCGTTTGCGGGGATGGGGTCGGCCCACTGGGTGCTCAAAACCACCGACGGGGGTCGGCAGTGGAGCACCCACGCCCTGCCCGTGCCCGGTGCGCTCACGCTCTACCCGTTTCGGCCGCCGAGTCTGGCATTCGTAACGGCGCGGCGCGGCGTGTTCGCGGCGGGCGCGGGGCTGCTGCTGGTCACGCAGGACGGCGGCCAGAGCTGGCAGCAGCCGCCGAGTGGCACCACGCAGAATTTTTATGACGTGACGTGGGCCGACAGCCTGACGGCGCGCGCCGTGGCCGATTCGGGCGTGGTCGTCACCACCACCGATGGCGGCTATACCTGGACTGCCGGGCCACCGCAGGCATTGTTTTTTGCGGGTGACTATTATCGCTACGCTTTCTCTTCAGCGCTCGCTGGCTGCCGTTCGCGCGGCTTCGACGCGCCCGATTTTACCACCGATGGCGGCGCGACGTGGCAGGTAAGTCTAGTGGACTCGGCGACTGGTCGGCTGGGCACAACGCCTCTCGTTTATGATCCAGCAGTGTTTACCATAAGCCCGCTGGCTAATCGCCGAGGCTGGGCGTTCGGCATTAATGATTTCTACCGCACCCGCGACGGCGGCCGGAGCTGGCAGCGCGCGGCCATCGTGGGCGCGGCGGCCGGCCAAACGCCCACCACCGGCGCGGCGGCCGATTTCTACAACGCCTGGGCCGTGGGCGAGGGCGGGCAGATTCTGCGCTACGCCGAAAAATACATCCAGACCGACTCGGCCGCCGCCCAGCCCCGCGCCTACTGCGGCGGCGATACGGTGCAGGTGGCCTTTGCCACCACCGGCACGTTTGCCCCCACCGAGCAGGACTTCCGCGTGGAGCTGAGCAACCCGACGGGCCGTTTCCGGCCCGGCCACACCACCGTGCTGCCGCTGGTGGGCGGCGCGGCGGCCTCGCCGCTGCGCGCCGTGCTGCCGGTCGGCGTGGTGGCCGGCACGGGCTACCGGCTGCGCGTCATCCGGGCCGACTCGTCGGTGCTCGGCGGCGACAACGCCCACGACCTCACGCTCCGGCCCCGCCCCGCCCCGGTGGTGGTGGCGCCCGCCGACTCGGCGCGCTTCTGCGCCGGCGATTCGGTGCAGCTCGCCGCCCCCGCCGGCTACGGGCAGTATCGGTGGCTCGACGGCGACACCACCCGCACCCGCTGGGTACGCGCGGCGGGCACCTACGCCGTGGCCGTGGCGGCCGGCGGGGGGTGTTTCGGTGCGGAGTCGGCGCCGGTAGTGGTGCGCCAGACCCCCGTGCCGCTCGCGCCCGGGCTTGCCCAAACCGGCACCGCCCCCGTCACCCTGACGGCCACCCCGCCCCTGCCCGGCGCCACGTACTCCTGGACCCGCGACGGCCAACCCGTGGCCGGCGCCACCGGCACCACGCTGGTGCTCACCACGCCGGCGCAGAGCGGCACGTACGCGGTGCGCGTCAGTCGGCTGGGCTGTGCCTCGCCGCCGTCGGCCGCCCTGACGGTGATCGTGACCGGGCTGGCGGCGGAACCGACTGCCGCCACGCTGCGGCTGGCCCCCAACCCCGCCGATGCAGCCGTGGGCCTGACCCTGACCGGCGGCGCCCAGCTCGCCCGTGCCACCCTGCTGGATATGACCGGCCGCGTGAGTCTGGCCACCGCCCTGACCGGCGAGCAGGCCCAGCTCGACGTGCGCGCGCTGCCGGCCGGACTGTACGTGCTGCGGGTACACACCACGACCGGCGCGAGCTATACCCGCCGCCTCCAGCTCCTGCGATGAGTACGGGTCTGCAACCAGGTGCCCGCACACTCATCGTGACGGGCATCGTGGCCGTGGCCTCTGCCGGCCGCCCCGCTCACGCGCAACGCATCGTACCCGCCCCCGGTGCCGCCTCGTGCGAGCTGACGCCGGATTGCAAGGACGCCAAGTACACCTTCGTGGCGGGACCGGGGCAGACGCTGGTGCGCTGGGAGGCCGCCGGCGACTTGCGGCTCCTCTCGCCCCCGGCCGATAATCCGGCCGTGGCCTGCTCGGCGGGCTACGGCAAGGGGCGCCTCACGGCTACGTACTACGAGCTGCGCCACTCGGGACGGTGCGGCGAGAAGTGCCCCGACACGCTGTACCGCCACGGTAGCTACGACGTGTACAAATCGTTCAAGTCGCCAACGCCCATTTTCGGGCCGGTGTGCGCGGTGGCCGGCCAGGAAGTGACGTACCGCGTGGAGCCGGTGCTGACCGACTACGACCGCCGGCAAGCCCACATCGGCACTGATTCGTACGTGTGGTCGGGCTTCCCGGCGGGCGCCGTCCGGGGTTTCGCCGGCGACAGCAGTACGATAACGCTGCTGCTCGATGCCGACCAGGCGCCATTTACCCTACGCTGCCAGGTGGGGCGCTGCAACTCCCCGATTGCGCTGCCGGTGACGCCCGCGCCCCCCGTACCGGTACTGACACCCAACGCTTTGTGCCACCCAACCACCGCCACCGGCTCTGTTACGGTGGTGCTGACGGCTGCGGCAGGAGTCACGTATCGGGCACAACTGCCGGCCGGGTGGCAGGTGGCGCCCGCAGCGCTGACCACCACTGGCGTGAGTGTAGCGGCATCGGGGCCACTGGCGCTCACCATTACGCCCGACGGCAGCGGCGGCGACCTGCTGGTGCTGGCAACGAATGCCGGCGGTTGTGCGCCCACTACCGCCGGCTTCCGCCTAACCAGGCGCTTGGTAAGCGGCTCCGGAGCCGGTACGCAGAGCCTGACGAACCCGGGGTGCTTTGCCACCAGCAACGCCACCTCGATCAATATGACGCTCACCAACGCCCCGGCCAACACGCTGCTGCGCTGGACGCTGCCCACTTCGCCCAGCGGCTGGAACATCACCACCGCCGGTGCCTCGAAAGTGGATGCGGTCAACAACGTCTGGCTCGCCCCGGCCACGGTGGCGATTGCAGTGCCGGCCGGGCATTCGGGCGGCACCGTGCGCGTCAACGCCGACGGGTGCCCGTCGCTGACCGGCCCGCCCTCGCAGGAAGTGACCCGCATTCTGGCCATCACCGGGCAGGGTAGCTGCACGTACACGATTCTGCGCACGGCCGGTACCAACGACCAGGGCTTCTCGCTCAACTCGTCGTCGGGCGGGCCGGGCACGGCGTGCCTGCCGTCGTCTAATCCGGCCCAGCAGGTGAGCGTGCTGTACACGTGGCGGGCACCGAAAGACCCCGCGTACCAGGACCCGCTGGACCCCGGCGACACCGTAATGGTGAAAACGTCGATCAGTGCCGTCGTTTCCTTCGATTACCCGGTGTTGCCCAGCTCGAAGATTCGCGTCTCGATCAGCCAGACCAGCGGCGGGTGCCTGTCGGTGCCGAAAGTGTTTCAAGTGGTGGCCCGCCCGAACCCCGGCCCCGGCCCCGGCCCGTCGCCGTCCACGCCGCTGCCGGCCGCGCAGCGGGCGGCGCTGATGCGGGCACTCGAATGCTACCCCAACCCCGCCGACGGACTGGTGCGCATCGGCCTGCCCGCCGTGGCCGCCGAGGGCGCCACCCGCCTCACCCTCGTCAACGCCCTGGGGCAGGTGCAGCGCACCCTGACGGTAAGTAAGGCCACCACCGCCACCCTCGACGTGCGCGAGCTGCCGGCCGACACCTACATCCTGCGCGTGGAGCTGCCCAACGGCCAGGCCACCGGCCGCGCCCTGCAGGTGCAGCACTAACCGACGCGCCGTCAGGCCGCGCCTTGCCGGCACGGCCTGACGGCGCCGACCGGGGCACGTCGCCCCGGACGATACCAAGCGCGGCGGCCCGGCGCCCCATCATCGGGGGCACCGGGCCGCCGCCAGCCGGTGTATCACCCTCGGGCGGTGGGCTGCTGGCGCTGCCTACTGATCCACTTTCCGCTCCGGCTGTTCTCCGCGCCACTCAACGTCATCCTACAACGATTACTATATGTTTTTCAACCTGCACCCACGACTGGTTTTGCGGCTGGCGCTGCTGACGGGCTTGGGGCCAGTCCTGCCCGTTAGTGGGCAGGCGCCACCCGCGCCATCCCCCATCCCGCACGTGCGCCACGCGCAGTGGCAGAGCCCCTTGCCCACCGGCTACTCGCTCAACGCGCTGGCGGCGCCCAACGACTCGACGGCCTACGTGGTCGGCGACCACGGCACGGCCCTCAAAACTACCAACCGGGGCCGCACCTGGCGGGTGCTCGACACAGGGCCAGGGCCGAGCAAGTGCAACCTACGCTTCGTAACCTTCGGCGACGCACAGCGCGGCTGGGTAGGCTACAATACCCCTATAACTAACCAAGCGATACAATATTTTACCGGCCGCGGCGAAGTGCGCCGCACTACTGATGGCGGCTTAACTTGGACGCGCCAGTCGTTGGGCGACCCGCGTAACTCAGTGCGGATTCACGCATTGCAGGCTATCTCACCCACCGAGGCATTCGTGGTATATGACGCCATTTCCTGCCGGGTGGGCAATCCCTGTGGTGGTCTGCCCCCCAGCTACCTGCGCCATACTACCGATGGTGGCGTGACGTGGCGGTTGGTGGGGCCAGCGCCTGATGGTGTCTATTACAATTTTCAATTTCTTTCTTCCACCGTGGCCTATGCGGTCAGCCCTGATGATAACTTCGGTGCTTACGGCGTAATAAAAACTACCGATGGAGGCGTGACGTGGCGCGGCATCTCCCCTGATTCGTTGCGCCGGGGCGGGCACACGCTGCTCAGTTTTCAGGATGCACAACACGGCTGGATATCTCGCCCCACTGTGTTGACGGGCGGAACTGACACACTACTATATTATACCAGCAACGGTGGACAGACGTGGCAACCGCGCGTTCTGACCGGCGCCACCGCCCCTCTTCAACACCTCACTTTCTCCGACGCTCAGCACGGGCTGTTGGTGTATGGCGCCGGCAGCGCCTCCGGCCAGTTCCTGACAGCCGATGGCGGCCAAACCTGGACCCCGGCGCAAGACCTGCTGTTGCCCTCCACCAACCGCCCCACTGCCGTGCGGCTCACCGCCGGCGGTACGGCGTGGGTGGCGGGCGCGTGGGGTGCGGTGGGCGTATCCACCGACCGGGGCAACACCTGGCGGCCCGCCACCACCACCCTCACCACCACGCATCTGCGCCGGGTGCAGGTCTTCGACGCCACCCACAGCTGGGCCGTGGGGCGCGGCGATACGGTGCTGCTGCACACCCGCCACCGGGGCGAGGCGCCCTGGCAGCGCGTCTCGCTCACGCGCGCCCCGCTGGTCAACTGGCAAGTGACGGGCGGCTACCTGGGCGCTCAGGATGCCAGCTTCGTGGACCGCGATACGGGCTACGTGTACGTGCAGGCGTTTGCGGGGATGGGGTCGGCCCACTGGGTGCTCAAAACCACCGACGGGGGTCGGCAGTGGAGCACCCACGCCCTGCCCGTGCCCGGTGCGCTCACGCTCTACCCGTTTCGGCCGCCGAGTCTGGCATTCGTAACGGCGCGGCGCGGCGTGTTCGCGGCGGGCGCGGGGCTGCTGCTGGTCACGCAGGACGGCGGCCAGAGCTGGCAGCAGCCGCCGAGTGGCACCACGCAGAATTTTTATGACGTGACGTGGGCCGACAGCCTGACGGCGCGCGCCGTGGCCGATTCGGGCGTGGTCGTCACCACCACCGATGGCGGCTATACCTGGACTGCCGGGCCACCGCAGGCATTGTTTTTTGCGGGTGACTATTATCGCTACGCTTTCTCTTCAGCGCTCGCTGGCTGCCGTTCGCGCGGCTTCGACGCGCCCGATTTTACCACCGATGGCGGCGCGACGTGGCAGGTAAGTCTAGTGGACTCGGCGACTGGTCGGCTGGGCACAACGCCTCTCGTTTATGATCCAGCAGTGTTTACCATAAGCCCGCTGGCTAATCGCCGAGGCTGGGCGTTCGGCATTAATGATTTCTACCGCACCCGCGACGGCGGCCGGAGCTGGCAGCGCGCGGCCATCGTGGGCGCGGCGGCCGGCCAAACGCCCACCACCGGCGCGGCGGCCGATTTCTACAACGCCTGGGCCGTGGGCGAGGGCGGGCAGATTCTGCGCTACGCCGAAAAATACATCCAGACCGACTCGGCCGCCGCCCAGCCCCGCGCCTACTGCGGCGGCGATACGGTGCAGGTGGCCTTTGCCACCACCGGCACGTTTGCCCCCACCGAGCAGGACTTCCGCGTGGAGCTGAGCAACCCGACGGGCCGTTTCCGGCCCGGCCACACCACCGTGCTGCCGCTGGTGGGCGGCGCGGCGGCCTCGCCGCTGCGCGCCGTGCTGCCGGTCGGCGTGGTGGCCGGCACGGGCTACCGGCTGCGCGTCATCCGGGCCGACTCGTCGGTGCTCGGCGGCGACAACGCCCACGACCTCACGCTCCGGCCCCGCCCCGCCCCGGTGGTGGTGGCGCCCGCCGACTCGGCGCGCTTCTGCGCCGGCGATTCGGTGCAGCTCGCCGCCCCCGCCGGCTACGGGCAGTATCGGTGGCTCGACGGCGACACCACCCGCACCCGCTGGGTACGCGCGGCGGGCACCTACGCCGTGGCCGTGGCGGCCGGCGGGGGGTGTTTCGGTGCGGAGTCGGCGCCGGTAGTGGTGCGCCAGACCCCCGTGCCGCTCGCGCCCGGGCTTGCCCAAACCGGCACCGCCCCCGTCACCCTGACGGCCACCCCGCCCCTGCCCGGCGCCACGTACTCCTGGACCCGCGACGGCCAACCCGTGGCCGGCGCCACCGGCACCACGCTGGTGCTCACCACGCCGGCGCAGAGCGGCACGTACGCGGTGCGCGTCAGTCGGCTGGGCTGTGCCTCGCCGCCGTCGGCCGCCCTGACGGTGATCGTGACCGGGCTGGCGGCGGAACCGACTGCCGCCACGCTGCGGCTGGCCCCCAACCCCGCCGATGCAGCCGTGGGCCTGACCCTGACCGGCGGCGCCCAGCTCGCCCGTGCCACCCTGCTGGATATGACCGGCCGCGTGAGTCTGGCCACCGCCCTGACCGGCGAGCAGGCCCAGCTCGACGTGCGCGCGCTGCCGGCCGGACTGTACGTGCTGCGGGTACACACCACGACCGGCGCGAGCTATACCCGCCGCCTCCAGCTCCTGCGATGAGTACGGGTCTGCAACCAGGTGCCCGCACACTCATCGTGACGGGCATCGTGGCCGTGGCCTCTGCCGGCCGCCCCGCTCACGCGCAACGCATCGTACCCGCCCCCGGTGCCGCCTCGTGCGAGCTGACGCCGGATTGCAAGGACGCCAAGTACACCTTCGTGGCGGGACCGGGGCAGACGCTGGTGCGCTGGGAGGCCGCCGGCGACTTGCGGCTCCTCTCGCCCCCGGCCGATAATCCGGCCGTGGCCTGCTCGGCGGGCTACGGCAAGGGGCGCCTCACGGCTACGTACTACGAGCTGCGCCACTCGGGACGGTGCGGCGAGAAGTGCCCCGACACGCTGTACCGCCACGGTAGCTACGACGTGTACAAATCGTTCAAGTCGCCAACGCCCATTTTCGGGCCGGTGTGCGCGGTGGCCGGCCAGGAAGTGACGTACCGCGTGGAGCCGGTGCTGACCGACTACGACCGCCGGCAAGCCCACATCGGCACTGATTCGTACGTGTGGTCGGGCTTCCCGGCGGGCGCCGTCCGGGGTTTCGCCGGCGACAGCAGTACGATAACGCTGCTGCTCGATGCCGACCAGGCGCCATTTACCCTACGCTGCCAGGTGGGGCGCTGCAACTCCCCGATTGCGCTGCCGGTGACGCCCGCGCCCCCCGTACCGGTACTGACACCCAACGCTTTGTGCCACCCAACCACCGCCACCGGCTCTGTTACGGTGGTGCTGACGGCTGCGGCAGGAGTCACGTATCGGGCACAACTGCCGGCCGGGTGGCAGGTGGCGCCCGCAGCGCTGACCACCACTGGCGTGAGTGTAGCGGCATCGGGGCCACTGGCGCTCACCATTACGCCCGACGGCAGCGGCGGCGACCTGCTGGTGCTGGCAACGAATGCCGGCGGTTGTGCGCCCACTACCGCCGGCTTCCGCCTAACCAGGCGCTTGGTAAGCGGCTCCGGAGCCGGTACGCAGAGCCTGACGAACCCGGGGTGCTTTGCCACCAGCAACGCCACCTCGATCAATATGACGCTCACCAACGCCCCGGCCAACACGCTGCTGCGCTGGACGCTGCCCACTTCGCCCAGCGGCTGGAACATCACCACCGCCGGTGCCTCGAAAGTGGATGCGGTCAACAACGTCTGGCTCGCCCCGGCCACGGTGGCGATTGCAGTGCCGGCCGGGCATTCGGGCGGCACCGTGCGCGTCAACGCCGACGGGTGCCCGTCGGCCCCGAATCAGGAGGTGAAGCGCCTGCTGGCCATCACCGGCACGGGCGGTTGCACGTACACGATTCAGCGCACGGCCAACGCCAACGACCAGGGCTTCTCGCTCAGCTCCTCGTCGGGCGGGCCGGGCACGGCGTGCCTGCCGTCGTCCAATCCGGCCCAGCAGATCAGCGTACTGTACACGTGGCGGGCGCCGAAAGACCCCGCCTACCGAACCGGCCCAACCGACTCGGTGATGGTTAAAACATCGACCAGCGCGGTGGTGACGTTTGATTACCCGGTACCGGCCGCCGCGAAGGTGCGATGCGCCATCACGCAAACCAGCGGCGGTTGCTTGACCATTACGGCTATTTTTCAGCTAGTGGTGCGCCCGACGCGGCGGACAACAGGCAGGTTATCCATCGAGGAACCATCGGCCGCGCAGCGGGCGGCGCTGATGCGGGCGCTCGAATGCTACCCCAACCCCGCCGACGGGCTGGTGCGCATCGGCCTGCCCGCCGTGGCCGCCGAGGGCGCCACCCGCCTCACCCTCGTCAACGCCCTGGGGCAGGTGCAGCGCACCCTGACGGTAAGTAAGGCCACCACCGCCACCCTCGACGTGCGCGAGCTGCCGGCCGACACCTACATCCTGCGCGTGGAGCTGCCCAACGGCCAGACCACCGGCCGCGCCCTGCAGGTGCAGCACTAAAAGGCTGTTTGCATTAGCCAACGGACCGCGAAGCTCCGGTTCGCTCGCGGTTGGGGAAGGCGATTGGAGTCAAACCACTTGGTTGCGCTCTGGCGGCATCGCCCGGTACGCCCCAACGCCCATTTGCCGGCGCCCAGCCACGAGCGAACCGGAGGTTTGCGGTTCATTGATTAACGCAACCAGTCTCTTATGCGGTCAACCAAAAAGTTTACCGGTTTTCGATTGGCTGTCAATGACTCAAAATCAGCTGGTTAGCTTGCAGCTTGTAACTTGTGGCTACCCGCTCAATACAACACCCGAAACCGCACCGTGTGCGGAATCGCCCGCAACTCCTCCGTCAATTCTTTTGAATATTCCGCCTCCACGTCGGTGATCACGTAGCCAATCGTCTCGTTGGTTTTGAGGTACTGCCCGACGATGTTGATCTGGTGCGACGCCAGAATCTGGTTGATGCTGGCCAGAATACCCGGCACGTTGTGGTGAATGTGCAACAGCCGATGGGCGTTTTGCAGCGTGGGAAGCTGCACGATGGGGAAGTTGACCGATTGCTGCGTGTTGCCGGTGTTGATGTAGTCGAGAATGCGCCCCGGCACGAACTGACCGATGTTGAACTGCGCCTCCGCCGTGGAGCCGCCGATGTGCGGCGTGATGAGCACATTGGGCAGGCCGCGCAGCTCGCTCTCGAACGGCTCTTCGTTGGTCTTCGGCTCGTGGGGGAACACGTCCACCGACGCCCCGCCGAGGTGCCCCGACCGAATGGCGGCGGCCAGCGCGCCCAGGTCCACGACGTGGCCGCGCGAGAGGTTGAGCAGCAGCGCGCCCTTCCGCATCTGCGCCAGCTCGGCGGCACCGATGAGATTGGTGTTTTCGGGCCGGCCATCGACGTGGAGCGTCACGATGTCGGCCTGCGCCAGCAACTCGGCCAGCGAGAAGGCGCGGGTGGCGTTGCCGAGGATGAGCTTTTCGGCGATGTCGTAGAACACGACCCGCATCCCGATGGCCTCGGCCACCACCGAAAGCTGCGCGCCGATGTTGCCGTAGCCGACGATGCCGAGCGTCTTGCCGCGCACCTCGAAAGCGCCGCCGGCCGACTTGTCCCACTCGCCCCGGTGCAGCTTGGCGTTGAGCGCCGGAATGCGCCGCGCCAGCACGATGAGCTGCCCGAGTGCCAGCTCCACCACCGAGCGCGTGTTGGAAAATGGCGCGTTGAACACGGCAATGCCGCGCTCGAGGCAGCCCTGCAAATCAATCTGATTGGTACCGATGCAGAACGCGCCGACCGCGAGCAGGCGGTCGGCCGCGTCGAGCACCCGCGCCGTGACCTGCGTCTTGGACCTGATGCCCAGAATGCTCACGCCTTTGATGCGCGCGGCCAATTCTTCTTCGCTCAACGCGCCTTTTACTGCATCCACCGGGAAGCCTTGTTCGCGGAAGAGGCGCTCGGCTTCGGGGTGGACGTTTTCGAGCAGCAGCACCCGCAGGCGCGATTTGGGGTACGAGAGGGTCATCGGGAGCTTGTGTTGGTAGAGAAATTCGTCGAACGACGGCAGCACGGCATCGGCCGCTTCGACCACGCGCGGGCGCTCGACGTTCTCGGTGTAGGCGTAGAAACGGTCGGCGAAACCGGCTTGGCGGATTTCGTAGTCCGTCCAGCCGTCGCCGAGCACGTACACGTCGCCGGGCAAATCGAGGGCGCGGAGGAGGTTGATTTTACCCCGGTCGTGGGCGAGCGGGTTGGCGTCGTCGAAGCCGGTGATGGCACCGGCGGCATCGTAGGTAAACGAGTTGGCAAACACACTCGCCGGCCCGATACCGAACTCGGCGACCACCGGCTCGATGAT
>ERZ1066122.2361-NODE-2361-length-12572-cov-5.825437_pt1 | contig 12572 bp, 10 predicted proteins | sample MGYA00382769_ERZ1066122 | MGnify/ENA primary metagenome ERZ1066122 (study PRJEB33369, sample SAMEA5778352) | biofilm metagenome | biome: Industrial cooling water; feature: Water cooling tower basin; material: Biofilm | place: United Arab Emirates | collected...
TTTGTTGGGCGCCATGATCAGCGCCGGCCGACCCGTCTGCGCGATGACGTTGGCGACCGTGAAGGTCTTGCCGCTGCCCGTGATGCCCAAGAGGACCTGCGCGTCGTCGCCGGCCGCGAGGCCATTGCACAAGGCCTCGATGGCGCGGGGCTGGTCGCCTTTGGGCGAAAACTCGGAGGCGAGGCGAAAGGGGGTGTCGGTATGAGACAAGGTAATGCTCTATACCTCGCCTTTGGCTACCTGACCATGCGTTCATGCTTCGGAGCACGCCCCGCGCTCCAGGGATGAGCTAAGACCGGCTTCGCTCATCGCTCGCCCAGGGCCTCAGCCCTGCGTCTGCGCGAACTCTTTCATGAAGGCGACGAGGCTCTCGACCCAGGCCGGCTCGATGGCGTTGTAGAGCGAGACGCGAATGCCGCCGACCGAGCGGTGGCCTTTGAGGTTGACCATACGCCGCGCACTGGCTTCGGCGACGAAACGCTTTTCGAGCTCCTCGCTGGGCAGGCGGAAGACCGCGTTCATGGTCGAACGCGAGGCCTTCTCGACCGGGCAGCGGTAAAAGTCCGACATGCTGTCAACGGCGTCGTAGAGCATCGCCGCTTTGTTGCGGTTGCGCGTCTCCATCGCCGCGAGGCCGCCCTGCCCTTTGAGCCATTTCAGCACGTTGCGCACCATGTAGATGGCGAAGGTGGGCGCCGTGTTCTGCAGCGAGTCTTCTTTGGCGATGGTGCTGTAGCGGAAGATCTTGGGGATGTCGCTGCGCACCCGCTCGAGCAGGTCTTCACGCACGATGACCAAGGTGACGCCAGCCGGGCCGAGGTTTTTCTGCGCGCCAGCGTAGATCAGCCCAAACTTGCTCACGTCGAAAGGCTTCCAGGCGATATCGCTCGACATATCGGCGATGAGGGGCACCGCGCCGCTCTCGGGCACGTAGTGAAACTGCGTGCCGTAGATGGTGTTGTTGGTGGTCATATGGGCGTAGGCCGCCGAGGGGTCGATCTGGATCTCCTCGGCGCGCGGCACGCGGCGGTAGCTGCCTTCTTCTTTGGTGTCGGCGGCGATGCGCGTCTGGCCGAGGATTTTGGCCTCGCCGAGCGCCTTTTCGCTCCACACGCCGGTCATGATGTAGTCGGCCGACTGGCCGGCATGCAGGAAGTTCATCGGCACCAGCGCGAACTGGGCCGCGGCGCCCCCTTGCATGAAGAGGATGCGGTAGTTGCTGGGGATCTGCAGCAGCTCACGCAGTAGGCTTTTGGCCTCTTCGTGCACCGCCTCGTAGTCCTTGCCGCGATGGCTGTGCTCGAGGATCGAGATGCCGGTGCCTTGGAAATCGAGGAGCTCTGCGCGCGCCTCTTCGAGGGCTTGAAGGGGGAGAGCTGCCGGTCCGGGGCTGAAGTTCATCATCCGTTGCGTCATGGTGGGCCTACCTTAGCAGTAGGCTCCCCTTTCGCCCAGGCCTTCAAACTTGCCTTGCGCGGCGGGGGCTCTACACTGGCGCTCAGGGTGGGAGTGAAGGCTCAGCGCGATTATTACGAGGTCCTCGGGGTCGGACGGGACGCCACGGCTGAAGGCATCAAGCGCGCGTACCGGCAGCTCGCCGCGCAGCACCACCCCGACCGCAATCCGGGCGACCCGCGTGCCGAAGAGCGTTTCAAAGAGCTGAGCGAAGCCTACAGCGTGCTCATCGACCCGGAAAAGCGGCGCCGCTACGACCGCATGGGCCATTCGGCCTTCCGCGGCAGCGACCAGCTCAACGACTTCGAAAACTTCGATTTCCACGCCGTCACCGAGATCCTCGAAGGTCTCTTCGGCGGCATGTTCAACGCCCGCAAACGCCCCCGGGCGCCCCGCGACCTGACCTACGACCTCAGCGTCAGCTTCGAAGAGGCCGCCCTCGGCACCGAAAAGACCATCGTCGTGCGCCGCCCGGCCAAAGAGGCCAATCAGGCGCCCGAGGAAGAAGAGCTCATCATTCGCGTGCCTCCGGGGGTCAGCGACGGGGCCGTGCGTACCGTGCGCGGCGCGGGCGAGATCGGTCCGGCGGGACGCGGCGATTTGCACGTCTACATTCGCATTCGACCCCATCCCATCTTCACCCGTGAAGGCTCGGATGTGGTCTGCAGCGTGCCGGTGACTTTTCCCCAAGCGGTGCTCGGCACCAAGCTCGACATTCCCACCCTCGAGGGCCCCGTGCGCATGAAGCTGCCCGCGGGCACGCAATCGGGGCGCGTTTTTCGCCTACGCGGCCGCGGTGTGCCGGTCTTCGGCGGCTACGGCCGAGGCGACCAGCTGGTGAAGATCCTCGTCGAGGTGCCCGAGAAGATCAACGAGCGGCAGCGTGAGCTCATCGAGGCGCTGGGCCACGAGCTCACCGGCGATGCGCAGCCGCGGCAGCAGAGCTTCATGGCCAAGCTCCGCGGCCTCTTTGGTTGAGATGATCCGAGCGCGGAGGCCGTAGTGATCGTTTCCCGCTTCCGCTAGACTGAGGCCTCGCCGATGACGATCGACTTTCGCCAGTGGCAGCGGGCCGTAGAAGAAACCGAAACCTTTCGTGCGCAAGGTCGCGTGCGTTCGCTGGTGGGCCTGAGCTTACGTGCGAGCGCGCCGGGTGTCCGCGTCGGCGATCTGGTGCATGTGCGACCGCAGCGGCGTCCGGCCATCGAGGCCGAAGTGGTGGGTTTTGAGGGCGAGGAGGCCGTCTTGATGCCCCTCGGCACCTGGGAGGGCGTCGGGCCCAATGATCCGGTCGACATCGCCGGGGCGCGTTTTCAGGTCCTCTGCAGCGAGGCGCTTTTGGGCCGCGTCGTCGACGGTTTAGGCCGCCCCATCGACGGCGGAGCTCCTCTGCGAGGCGAAGCCTGGTCGGTCGAAGGGGAATGCCCCAGCCCCCTCGAGCGGCCGCGTATCGAGCGCCCTCTGCCGCTGGGCATCCGCGCCATCGACGGCTTGCTGACGCTGGGCGAAGGGCAACGCATCGGCCTCTTCGCCGGCAGCGGCGTCGGCAAAAGTACCCTGCTCGGGCAGATCGCGCGGCATGCCCAGGCGGATGTAGTAATCACCTGTTTGGTGGGCGAACGTGGCCGTGAGCTGCGCGAATTCCTCGAAGACAGCTTGGGCAGCGAGGGGCGGAAGCGCTCGGTGGTCGTCTGCGCCACCAGCGATGCGCCGGCCTTGGTGCGCCTCAAAAGCGCCCATGTCGCCACCGCTTATGCCGAGTGGTTCCGCGCCCGCGGCGCCCGCGTATTGTTGATGATGGACAGCCTCAGCCGTTATGCCCGCGCCGGCCGTGAGGTGGGTTTGGCGGCCGGCGAGTTTCCCGCCCGGCGAGGTTATCCCCCCAGCGTGTTTGCTGCTCTCCCCCGCCTTGTCGAACGCGCCGGCACGACGGCTCAGGGATCGATCAGCGCGATTTACACTGTCCTGGTCGAAGGCGGCGATATGGAAGAGCCCGTCGCCGACGAAATCCGCGGTCTGCTCGATGGCCATATCGTCCTCGACCGCTCGATCGCGGCGCGCGGTCGCTTCCCTGCGATCGACGTCTTGCAGAGCCTCTCGCGCCTGATGCCGCAGATCACGAGCGCCGAACATCGGCAGTGGGCGGCACGTCTTCGCGAATGGCTGGCGCTCTACGAAAGCAAAAGGGATCTGGTTTTGCTCGGCGCCTACACCCGGGGAAGCGATGCGCGCCTCGACCAAGCGCTGCAAAAGATCGACGCCATCGAATCCTTTTTGCGACAGAGCTCGCAGGAGCAGAGTGAGCTCGACCAGGCCCTGAAGGCATTACGAGCGATCGCCTCCTGAGCAAAGCGACTCTATATCTCCCCGCATGGCGCGGGCCGACAGCGATTACCTCATTTTGGGCGGCGGCTGCGCAGGCCTTTCGATGGCGGTGCATCTGCTCGAGGCGGGGCTGGGAAATCGGCGCATCACCCTGCTCGAGTCGCGGTCACATTACGAAAACGACCGCAGCTGGTGCCGCTGGCACTGGGGCGAGCACCCTTTTCAGTCCTGCGTCAGCCATCGCTGGACGCGCTGGCAGGTGCGCAGGGAGCAAGGGCAGGCCGAGGCCGCGTCGACGCAGCATCCTTACGAATACATCGCCGGCAAGGACTTCTACGACTACGCCCTGGCGCGTCTGGAGCGCGACCCGAGGGTGGAGCTGCATCTTGGCGTCGAGGTGAGTGAGACGCGAGAAGATCGCGAAAGCGTCGCGGTCGAGAGCACACAGGGCTCGCTGCGCGGCAAGGTCGTACTCGACGCGCGCCATCGCTTTCCCACCTCCGGCTACTCGCAGCATTTCCTCGGTTGGTTCGTGCGCAGCTCGAAGCCCGTCTTCGATCCCGACGTGGCCCTGCTGATGGATTTCCGCGTCGACGACAGCCAAGGCATCCATTTCGTCTACATCCTGCCTTTTGCCGCGGATTACGCCTTGGTCGAAGATACGTATTTTTCGGCCTCGGCCCTCGAGACGCAGGAATACGAAACGAATCTGCGAAACTACCTCGAGGCGCACTACGGCGCGGTCGACTTCGCCATCGAAGCCAAAGAGCGCGGCCGCATCCCGATGATGAGCCGCGAGATCGACCCGCATCCTTCGCCTCGCCATTACCTGCTCGGCACACGCGGAGGCTGGGTCAAACCTTCGACCGGCTACGCCTTTCATTTCATCCAGCGCTCCTGCCGCGCGCTGGCGCAGGCCTTCGCCAAGGACGAACTGCCGCCTTGGCAAAGGCCGCGTTCGGCCTGGACCGAAAGCCTCGACCGCGTTTTTCTCTCCTACCTCGAGCATCACCCAGAGCAAGCCAGCGCGCTTTTTCTTCAGCTTTTCTCTCGTGTTCCCGCGCAAACGTTGATCCGCTTCTTGATGGAAGAAAGCACGTTGAACGAAGACCTCGCGGTCATGCGCAGCGTGCCTTGGCTTCCTTTCGTTTCGGAAGTCGCGAGAGCCTTTTCGCCTTTTGTAAGGAGTCGTCCATGAGTTCCCTTCGTTTTCTCGGTCGCCGCCCCGAAGGCCCCCTTCCGGCGCAGCGTGAACCCGACTGGCTGCAGGCCGATCCGGCCTACATCGAGCGCGCTTTGCAGCATGCGCTCGCTTTGCCAGGCGGGCAGTGGTACGTGCTCGACGCCACAGACGCGCTGGGCGACACGCCCAAGACCTACACCCTCCTCGGCCGCGATTGGGTGGTGTGGCGGCATGCACAAGGCATCAGCGCGGCCCCGGACCATTGCCCCCATATGGGCGCCTCCTTGGGCTGCGCGCGCATCGAGGACGACGGCAGTTTACGTTGCCCTTGGCACGGCTTGAAGCTCGCCAAAGAGGGCCGCAGCGGCTGGCAGCCTTTGCGCGTGCACGACGACGGTGTGCTGCTCTGGGTGCAGCTCGCTACCGAAGGCGAGGAAGCGAGCGAGTTGCCTTTTCTGCCTCGGCGTCCCGCCTCCTTCGTTGCGGGAGTGATCCGCGCCGAAGCCCGATGTGAAGCCTCCGACATCCTCGCCAACCGCCTCGACCCCTGGCACGGCGCCCACTACCACCCGCATAGTTTCGCTCAGCTGCAGGTCCTCGAACGCCGTTTGGAGCGCCTGCTCGTACGCGTCTCCTACCGCGTCGTCGGCTCCCTCTGCGTCGAAGTCGACGCCAGCTTCCGTTGCCCAAACCCCCGCTGCATCGTCATGACCATCGAAGCGGGCGAAGGGGTCGGCTCCGTCGTCGAGACGCATGCGACTCCTCTAGGTGAAGGCCGCAGCGCGGTGATCGAAGCTACCCTCGCCACCTCCGAGCGCGCCGGTTTCGCCCTCGCTCAACGCGTTTCCCGCTTCGTGCGCCCCTTCATCGAAAAGCGCGCTGCCCGCCTCTGGGTCGAAGACATCGCCTACGCCGAGCGCCGTTATGCGCTGCGCGTCGGCAACCAAGGCAAGCCCGCAAGCAAGCCGCGGCAGGGCACCGAACGCAGCGACTCGCCTTCGGTGCGTTGACGCGAGAGCAAGGCATTGGCGGCGAGGAAACCCGAGGAGACCGCCCGCTCCATCAAGGCCGAAGGGAAAGGCAAACGCACGTAGTCGCCGGCCAGGCAGAGCTGGGGATGAGGCGTCTCGATGCCGGGGCGGAAGGCCGCAGAGCCGGGTTCGAAGGAGGGGCAGTCGCGGCGCAATAAAAAGCGCTCGTCGACGACCTTCGCCTCGCGGGTTTCGGGATAGAGCTTCCACAGATGATGGCGCAGGTCGCGACGGATGGCGTCTTCGTCGAGGCTTTCCTCGACCGCATAGGCGTGCAGCTCCACCACCGAGCCGCCCTGGCTTTGGGACCACTCTTGGCTCTCGCGATGGAAGCGCTCGTAAATGGAGATGTTGTCGAGCAGGCCGTAACCCGCGGTGCCGACGAAGGCCGCGCGGTCGGCGGCCACCTTTCGGTCTTGCCAAAGACGCCAAACGGCGAAGGGTCGCGTCACGCCGAGGCGCTGGATGTCTTCCCGCCAGCGGGCGTCGCCGAGCTCGGGTGATGCGGCGACCAAGGCCTTGAGCCCCGGCACGTTCATCGCCACGACCAAGCCATCGACCTCTTGTTCGAGAGCGCCGGCATGCAGACGAAAACCGCTCCCCTGCGCCGAAACTGCCTCGACGCCTTGGCCGAGATGCACCTCGACGCCGCGCGCTTCGAGATAAGCCCGCAGGGGATTGACCAACCCTTCGGCGAAGGAGCAGTTCATCACGTCGAAGACGATGCCCTCGGGATTGCCGAGAAAGTAAAAATGGAACTGCATCAAGAGCTCGGCGGCCGAGAGCTCTTGCTCCGCACTGAAGAAGGAATGCGAAAAGACATCGAAGAGCATCTGCCGCGCCAAGGGCGGAAAGTTCAGCGCATCCAGATAGTCTTTGGCGCTGCAGGCATCCCAGGCATCGACGGTGCGTTCGGGGTCGTAATCGAACATCGCCAGCGAAGCCGAGGCCGGCACTTTGGCGAGCTCGCGCAAACGCATCATCCGGCTGCGCATCAGCAAGGTGGCGACATTGAGCGGCGGCAACTTCGGCAGGTCCGCAAAGGAGAGCGCGCGGCGGTGCGGCCCAAAGATGGGATAATCGTGCAGGGGCGTGAGCATGCGCAGCTCGGGATCGACGCGGCGCATCAGGCTACGCAGATTGTAATATTGGCGAAAGAAGGCGTGAAAGCCGCGGTCCATGCTATGGGCGCTGCCGTCTTTAAGACGGTCTTGCCAGCAGGCCAGGCGGCCACCAAGCATGTTTTCTTTTTCGAAGAGGAAAACTTGCGCGCCCCGTTCGGCGAGCGCGGTGGCGGCAGCGAGCCCAGCAAGGCCACCCCCCAGCACACCGATACGCTGCGGTGCCGGCAGCTGCTTTTTCTCCCCCGAGGCCGGCCACTCCCTTGCGCGCAGCAGCTTAGCCATTCCCGCGCTCCCCTTTGATCGCGTAAAGGGAGTGCACGATGCCGCGCTGCCAGCCGGAAGTGCCTTCGACGCGTACCTCGCGGTAGCCGGCGCGCTCCACACGCTGCCGCAGGCGGTCGATGCGATCGAAGTCGAGGACGCTGCGGTGCAAGTAGCGGTAGATCTCGCTCGAACCCGAGACCAGCGCCCCCGAAGGGATGATGATGCCGTAGCAGACGGCGTTCCAGCGCAAGCGCGCCCCGAGCTTGGGGGCGAGAGAGTAGTCATGGATGCAGAGCACGCCGCCGGGCGCCAGCAAGGAATACAGACGCTGCAAACAAGCATCCCTCTCGACGAGGTTGCGCAGACCGTAAGCCATGAAGATGCCGTGGAAAGGCCCCTCGACACCGGCCGACGCCGGGTCGCTCGCATCGCCCTGAACGAAACGCACCGGCACGCGCCAAGGCTTTGCGGCGGCTTCCTGCAGCATGGCCTCCGAGGCATCGAGCGCGACCAAGGTGGAGCCGGGGTACGCGCGTTCGAGGGCGCGCGTCGACTTCCCCGTGCCGCAGCAGAGATCGAGGATGCGCGGCGCCGGGCCCAGTTTCATGCCCTGCGCACTGCGGTCGAGGTCGCGCTGATAGCCGGGGTTCATCGTCGTGAGCAAGTCGTAGCTACCCGCGGCGTGGTCGAACTGAGATTGCAGGCGTTGAAAATGCGTATTCATGGAGACCTCGTGGCTTGAACGCCCTCGATCAAAAAGGCCGCTTCGGGCAAGGGCGGCAAAGGAGAAGGTGAAGAAGGGGGTAAAAGGAAGGCGCCGGCAAAGGCTTCGATGAGTCGCAAGGCTTTGCCCAAAGGTGGCGTGTAGGCGCGCTGCGAGATGCTGTCGTAACCCTGTGCAGCCAGGCGCGCGCCGATGTCGGCGTAGATGCGGCGGGCCGCCAAGATGGCCGGACGGCAAGAGGGCGGCAGATCCGAGATGCCCACTTCCGAGCGCTCGTAGAGGCCTTGGGCTTCACGAAGCAGCCTCTCGATCCACAGACGCATTTGTGCACTGAAGGTGGGCGCGCGCAGCCAAGCTTCGAGGTCGAAGCCGCTCTCCTCCGCCCATTCGGTCGGCAGATAATAGCGCCCCCGTGCCGCATCTTCGCCGACGTCGCGGGCGATGTTGGTGAGCTGCATGGCGACGCCCAAATCGCAGGCACGCGCCAAGACCTCGGGGCGACGCTCACCCATGAGGATGGTCATCACCACGCCGACCGTGCTCGCCACCCGCACGCAGTAGCCGTAGAGATCGGAGAGCGTGCGATAGCGACGCCCCTCGGCGTCCCATACGAAACCTTCGATCAAGGCGTCGAAGGCGACGCGAGGCAAATCGTAACGCGCCACCAAGTGCGAAAGCGCGCGGTCGACCGGATGGGGCTGTGGGCGGCCGGCGAAGAGGTGATCCAAGCGGAAGCGCAACATCTCGATCGCGTGCTTGGGCGCCTCGGAATCGTCGACGGCATCGTCGGCGATGCGGCAGAAGGCGTAGAAAACGGTGGCCGATTCGCGCACGCGGCGCGGCAGGAGCAGGGAGGCCGCATAGAAGCTCTTCGAGCCTCGCCGCAAGATGCTGCGGCAGCGTTCGGCATCCCCGCTCATCGGCGCTCCCAAAGCCGCTCAGCGCAGGGCCGCGGCATCCGGTACGACGTGGTCGAGCACCCGCGCCGACGAGAGCACCCCTGGCATGCCTGCACCCGGATGGGTCCCGGCGCCGACCAGGTAGAGGCCTTCGACGTCTTCGCTGACGTTGTGCGGGCGGAAATACGCGCTCTGCTGCAGCACCGGCTCCATGCCGAAAGCCGCGCCACGGAAGGAGAGGTAATCTTCGGCAAAACCTTGAGGCGTGAGCAGCTCCGAGACGCTGAGATTTTCCTCGAGCCCCGGCATGAGCGTGCGCTCGAGGTACGCGGCGATGGCACGACGGTAGGACTCTGCAACACGGCTCCAATCCACTCCGCTTTCGAGGTGAGGAACCGGGGATAGCACGTAGAAGGCATCGCACCCAGCGGGCGCCATGGAGGGGTCGGTGGCCGTCGGCCGATGCAGGTAGAGGCTAAAGTCCTCCGCCAAGATTTTGCGCTGGAAGATGTCGCGCAGCAGCTCTTCGTAACGCGGCCCGAGCAAGATGGTGTGGTGTTTGACGTTGTCGTATTTGCGCTTCGTGCCGAAGTACCAGACGAAGAGGCTCATCGAATAACGCGCCTTTTCGACGCGGCGATCGGTCCAGCGTTTGCGCGCCTCTTTGGGCACGAGTTTGCGGTAGGTCCAGGCGCTGTCGGCGTTGGAGACGACGATGTCGGCCGGCAAAGTCTCGCCCGATGCCAAGCGAATGCCTGCGGCGCGGCCCTTGTGGACCAAGATCTCCTCGACCTCGGCGTTGAGGCGCACGCTGCCGCCTAGGCCTTCGATCAACTTCACCAAACCCTGCACCAAGCTACCGGTGCCGCCCATGGGGAAGTGCACGCCCCATTTGCGCTCGAGATAAGCGATCAAGGTGTAGATCGAGGTCGTCTGCAGGGGATTGCCGCCGACGAGCAAGGGATGGAAGCTCAAGACCTGGCGCAGTTTGGGATGTTTGACGTATTTGCAGACCAAGCTGTAGACGCTGCGGTAGCTCTCGAGGCGCACCATCGAGGGCACGATACGCGCCATGTCGAGAGGTGATTTGAAGGCCACATGCGCCAGCCGCTCGAAGCCGATCTCGAAGATCTTTTCGCTCTGCTGAACGAACTTCTCGTAGCCCTCGACGTCGCTCGGCGAGAAACGCGCCACCTCGCGGCGCATGCTCTCCGCCGAACCGGTGTAGTTGAAGCTCGTGCCGTCATCGAAGCGGATCTCGTAAAAGGGATCGACCGGCCGCATGTCGATGTCGTCCTGCATGCGTTTGCCGCAGAGCGCCCAGAGCTCTTCGAAGAGAAAAGGCGCGGTGACGACGGTTGGACCCGCGTCGAAGACGTAGCCATCGATGCGGTGCACACGCGCGCGTCCGCCGGCTTGGTCGAGGCGGTCGACGACGGTGACGCGATAGCCGCGGGCACCGAGACGAATGGCCGCCGCGAGCCCGCCGAAGCCGGCGCCGATGACCAAGGCGCGAGGCGCATCGTCTGCGAGGGGCTTGGGCGTCTGGCGCTGAAGGGGATGAGCCGAGGGGAGGAGAAGAGATTCGATCCAGGATTGAGGCATCGTACACTCGTGGTTGCAGGTCGGGGTCTAGTGCCACAGCCATGGGCTGGACAAGGTTTGGCTTCACGCCTTTGGCGCTTTCGCTTCTCCCGCTTCGAGATGCAGGTCAGAGCGAGGGTGGTCGAGTTCGATCAACTCAGGGCGTGTCGTGGTCAGAAAAACTTGGCCACCCATCCGCCCCAAGCGACCAAAAAAACGTCGGTTGCGCTGGCGGTCGAGCTCACTCGACACATCGTCGAGGAGCAGAGTCGGCACCCTGCCGAGATGGCGGGAGAGCAAGTCGAGCTCGGCCATCTTCAGCGCCAGCACGGCGGCGCGCTGCTGCCCTTGCGACGCAAAATGTTTGGCCTGCGTGCGTTTGGTAAGGATGAGGAGCTCGTCCATATGAGGGCCTTCGGCCGTGAAGCCGCGCGCCAGGTCTTTCTCGAGGCTCTGCGCCAAGCTGCGCCGGATCTGCTCGATTTCCCCTTCGACGCGGGGTTTGTAATGAAGTTCGAGCGGGAAATCTTCGCCGATGACTTCTTCGAAAGCTTCGGCCGCGCGGGGCGCAAGTTCGCTGACCAGCGAGGCGCGCGCGGCGATGAGCACCACGCCGCTGGTGGCCATGATCTCGTCGAAGGCGCGCAGCGAGGCCGGCTGCAGCTGCTTGAGGCGGATCAGACGGTTGCGACTGCGCAGCGCGCGTTGGTAGGCCGCAAGCGCCGCCCCATAGGTCGGGTCGAAGGCGACGAGCATGGCGTCGATGAATTCACGGCGCAGCTCGGGCGGGCCTGAGATCAGCGCCAGATGGCCGGGATGAAAGATCACCTGCGGCAAGTCGCGCGACCACAAGGCCAGCGAGCGCGGTCGTTTGTCGTCGATGAGCAGCCGCCGCGGCCGTGCGCGAAAGAGCTGAAGGCTACGCTTCTGCGGAAAACCCGGCGCCTCGATGGAAGCCGAGAGTTGAGCGGCCTCGCTGCGATGGGCGATCAACTCTTCGCCCCGCGCGCCGCGAAAACTGCGCAGCGAAGAGAGATAAAAAATCGCTTCGAGGAGGTTCGACTTTCCCGCGCCGTTGTCGCCGAAAAAGACGTTGAAGCGCGCCCCGGGCTGCCAGTCGAGGGGCTGCAGGTTGCGGTAGCCCCGAAGGGCGAGATGCAAGAGGCGGCTCAAGCCCGCTCAGATCCGCATCGGCATCACGACGCCGACAAAGTCACGCCGCTCTTGAGTCGCGGGGCGCACTACGCCCGGGTCGAGTTCACCGCTCAACTCGAGGGCGATATCGTCGTCTTCGAGCGCCGTCAGCGCATCGAGCAAGTAGCGCGCATTGAAGCCGATGGTCAGCGGCTCCCCCGCGTAGTCGACGTCGACCTCTTCGCTGCCCTCGCCCACCTCATGGCTCTCGCTCGCCACCCGCAAGATGCCCGGATCGAGCTGCATGCGAATGCCGCTGCCGCGGTTGCTGGTCACCAAGGTCATGCGGCGCAGCGCCTCCATCAGCGAAGCGCGTGAGGCGACCACTCGCCGGCTCTGTTGCTGCGGAATCACCTTTTCGTAAGGCGGGAAATTTTCGTCCGTCAGTTTGACGCTCAGCTCCAGACCCGGTGCGCGGAAAAAGGCGTGGTTGCCGACCTTGGCGAGCTCGACCGAAAGCGGCCCCTCTTCCCCTTTGCCGCGTGCGGCCTTGAGGTCTTCGATCAAGCGCTTGAGCTCTTGAATGCCACGCGCCGGGATGAGCATGGAAAAATCGCTGCCCTCGCCGCCCTCCTGCTCCACCTCGGCTTTGGACAAACGATGGCCGTCGGTGGTCACCATACGCAGCGCCTGCGCGTCGACCTGAAAGAGCGCCCCTGCCAGGTGCGGCCGGCTGTCGTCGCTCGACATCGCATAATGCGTACGCCCAATGAGGGTCAGCAGCAGGTCGCCGTCGAGGGTGTAAAAATGCCCTTCGCCCGCCGAGGGCAGCGAGGGGAACTCTGTGGC
>ERZ1066122.2364-NODE-2364-length-12563-cov-7.710265_pt1 | contig 12563 bp, 8 predicted proteins | sample MGYA00382769_ERZ1066122 | MGnify/ENA primary metagenome ERZ1066122 (study PRJEB33369, sample SAMEA5778352) | biofilm metagenome | biome: Industrial cooling water; feature: Water cooling tower basin; material: Biofilm | place: United Arab Emirates | collected...
GCGTGTGCTGGGACCCCAGCGTCGTCGATTCGGCGCTGTTCCGCGATAACGTCGATTCGCTGGCGTGGCAGTTGAGCGAATTTTTTGGCGATAAATCGCGCGAGACGTACCGGCGCAAGCTCGTCAACGCGCACGGGTCGGGGGGCAAGGTGCGGTATATGCGCCTCAACAACCGGCAGGTCAATTATCAGGAGAAAAAACGCATCGCCAAATGGCCGCTGTTTCGGGCAGGCCAAAACAAAGGCGGAATCATTTTCGAGAAAGTGGACCGTCGCTTTCTGCCGTTCGGTACGCTGGCGGCGCGTACGCTCGGCTACGTGAGCGAAGGCAAGAGCGGCGCCGGCCTCGAGTACACTTTCAACGACACCCTGGCCGGGCAGGATGGCCGCGCGCTCTTCGAGCGCATCGCGGGCGGCTGGCGCCCGCTCTACGACGGCAGCGAGGAGAAGCCCGTACCGGGCCTCGATATCGTCACGACGCTCGACATCAACCTACAGGACGTCGCCGAAACCGCCCTCCGCAACGCGCTTGTCAAGAACAGCGCGGCCTACGGCACGGTGGTGCTGATGGAAGTGGCGACGGGCCAGATTAAGGCAATCGCCAACCTGGGCCGCAAAAAAGTCGATGGCGAGGAGGTGTACGTCGAAGACTACAACTACGCGATGGCCAACCAGGGCCTCACCGAGCCGGGGTCCACGTTCAAGCTCGCCTCGATGATGGCGCTGCTGGAAGAAAACCCCAAAATCGAGCTGTCCGACACCGTCGATACCGGCAACGGCCGGATGCTGGTGGGCGGCGCCGTGAAAACCGACACGCACGGCTACGGCCGCATCTCGGTGCAAAAAGTGTTCGAGGTGTCGTCGAACATCGGCGTGGCGAAGCTGATTGTCAAGGAGTTCAAGGGCAAAGAAAAAGCCTATACCGACCGCGTACGGTCGTTCGGGCTGGGCGAGACGCTGGGCCTGCAAATGGCCGGCGAAGCGCAGCCGGTGGTGAAATCGACCGAAAACCGCTCGTGGAGCCGCACCTCGCTGAGCACGATGAGCATCGGCTACGAGGTGAAGCTGGCGCCGATTCATACGCTTTCTTTCTACAACGCCGTGGCCAACGGCGGGCGCAAAGTGCGGCCGTATCTGGTAAAAGAAATCCGGCAGGCCGACCAGGTGGTGCGCCGCTTCGAGCCGGTGGTGTTGGAGGAAAAAATCTGCTCCGACGCCACCGCCGCCAAGCTTCGCCGAATGATGGAAGGAGTGGTGGAAAAGGGTACCGGCAAGGCCGTGCGCTCGCCCGACTATAAGGTGGCCGGCAAAACCGGCACGGCGTGGAAAATCATCAACGGGCGCTACGTCAAGAAATACATCACGTCGTTCGTGGGCTATTTCCCCGCCGATAAGCCTAAATATTCGTGCATCGTGCTCATCGACTCGCCGAGCGAAGGACGCATTTACGGCGGCGACGTGGCCGCGCCCGTGTTCCGCGAGCTGGCCGACAAAGCCTTCGCCCTCGACCCCGCCCGGCAGGCCGAAATGGAAGGCCACACGCCCGATACCACCCGCCGCCCGCTGCTGCCCTACGTGCGCGCCGGTCAGCACGACGAGTTGGCGCTGCTCTGCCGCCGGATGGGCGTCAGCACCACCGCTGCCGCCGCTCCGGCCCCCGACGAGTGGGTGAAGGCCCAACCCGAAACCGCCCGCACGATGGCCCGCGCCGTGCGCTGGCGCGAGAACGCCGTCCGCCCCGGCCGGGTGCCCGACGTGGTGGGCCTGACCCTGCGCGACGCGCTCTTCCTGCTGGGCAACCACGGTCTGAAAGTCACGTCCGAAGGGTTGGGCCACGTAGTGGCGCAATCGCTGGCGCCCGGCACCCGCGCGCCCACCGGCACGGCCCTGCATCTGGTGTTGCGCGGCCCGCTGCCGTTGGAATCGCTGTACGTAGCGCCCACGCCCGCGCTGGTGGCTGCGGGCAAAGGGGTAAGCCCCGGTACTGCGGCTTTGCCCGCGCGCGGTCGCCGCGAGCCGAAACCAGCCGCGAAAGCCGAGAGCACGAAGAAGACGGCGGATAAAAAGGAGGCGCCGAAGAAAGCAGCGGAAAAATCGTCGGTGAAAAAACCCGCTGAAAAGAGAGCAGCGGATAAAAAACCGGCAGAGAAAAAATCGACAAAAAAAACCGACAAAAAGGCTGACGCCCCGAAAAAATCGACGAAGGAAAAGCCAGTCGGCAAGAAGAAAGAGTGAAAGCTAATGGCCGTGTGTCGTGCGGGGCGCTGCCCCGTGCGGGCTATGCGCGGGCCTCTGGCCCGCTCGCGAAGCGAAACACGGCGGTTGAGTGAAGTGGTTGGGTCGTGTGGGCTTCGCTGGGGGCCTCTGGCCCCCAAATAGCCCACACGGGGCAGGAGCCCCGCGCGACACACCGCGACACTACTACACACTGCGACGAAGCGGTAAAACGACACACCGCCTCACATACATTTTCTGAGCGCCCACCACCATTGATTTTCTCCACGCTACTGCGCGAGCTTGACGTTCGCACCACCACCGGCCCGCTCGACCAGCCCGTTGCCGGCCTCACGCTCGACTCGCGCCGGGCGGGGCCGGGCATCGTATTCTTTGCCCTGCGCGGCACCCAGACCGATGGGCACCGTTTCATTCCGCAAGTCATTGCGGCGGGTGCTGCTGCCGTGGTGTGCGAGGAAGCGCCCGTTGAGCTGCCCGACCATTGCCCGACAGCCGTCATCACCGTGCCCGATTCGGCTGCCGCGCTGGGGTGGGCGGCGTCGGCGTTTTACGGCCACCCCAGCCAGCAACTCACGCTGGTGGGCGTGACCGGTACCAACGGCAAAACCACTTGCGCTACGTTGCTTTTTCGGCTATTCCGCGAACTGGGCTACGGCTGCGGGCTGCTGAGCACCGTCGAGAACCGGCTCAACGATGCGGTTATTCCCGCCACGCACACCACGCCCGACGCCATTGCACTCAACGCCCTGCTGCGGCAAATGGTGGATGGGGGCTGCGAGTACGTGTTTATGGAAGTCTCGTCGCACGCGCAAAGCCAGCGCCGCACGGCGGGCCTGCACTTCGCCGGCGGCATCTTCACGAACCTTACCCACGACCACCTCGACTACCACGGTACCTTCGCCGCGTACCGCGACGCTAAAAAGTCGTTCTTCGACCAACTCCCCGAGCTGGCCTTCGCCCTCACCAACGCCGACGACAAGAACGGCGCCGTGATGCTGCAAAACACCCGCGCCCGCCGCCGCCGCTACTCGCTGCGCGGACAGGGCGACTACCGCGCGCGCCTGCTCGAAAACACCGTGCAAGGGCTGCACCTCGACGTAAACGGCCGCGATACGTGGTTTCAGCTCCTCGGCGAGTTCAATGCCTACAACCTGCTGGCGGTGTTTGGCGCAGCCGTGGAACTGGGGCACGACCCCGACGAAGCATTGGCCGCCCTCAGCGAACTTGCCACGGCGCCCGGCCGCTTCGAGCGCCAGACGTCGCCCGACGGCACCCGCATCGGCATCGTGGACTACGCGCACACCCCCGACGCCCTCGGGAACGTGCTCACTACCCTTCAGCAGCTCCGCCGCCCCGAACAGCGCCTGATTACGGTGGTGGGCTGCGGCGGCAACCGCGACGCCGCCAAGCGCCCCGTGATGGGTGGCCTGGCCGCGCGCCTCTCCGACGTGGCCATCCTCACCGCCGACAACCCCCGCGACGAAGACCCGCTGGAGATTCTGCGCCAGATGGAAGCCGGCCTCCGCACCCCTGCCGAGCGCGCCCGCACCCGCACCGTGCCCGACCGCCGCGCTGCCATCCGCGCCGCCATAGCCGAAGCCCAACCCGGCGACATCGTGCTGGTGGCAGGCAAGGGGCACGAGCCGTATCAGGAAATCAAAGGGGTGAAGCACCCATTCGATGACCGGCAGGAGCTGGCCGCCGCGCTGGCCGACCGTTAGCCCCCTGGGAGCACCGGGCTCCAGCCCGGCGCCCGGCGGCTGCGCGCAACTACCGGGCGCCGGGCTGGAGCCCGGTGCTCCCAGGGGGCGGGCGTCGCGTGAGGTGCTAACAGCCGGCGTTGCTGCCGTGCGCCGGGCTGGAGCCCGGTGCTCCTATGGGAGCGCTGCCGGGCTTACTTTTTTCACTCAACCTGCATCAACGGCTCCGCACCCCGTAGCCGCCATTCGCTTTGCTGTACTACCTCTTCCGCTACCTCCACAACGAGTTTCACCTGCCCGGCGCGGGTGTTTTTCAATACATTTCATTCCGCGCGGCGCTGGCGGTGCTTACGTCGCTGCTTATCGCGCAGGTGTTCGGCGGGCGCCTGATCGAGCGGCTGCGGGTGCTACAGGTCGGTGAGAGCATCCGCGACCTCGGGCTGGCCGGGCAGATGGAAAAGAAGGGAACGCCCACGATGGGTGGCCTCATCATCCTGCTTGCCATCGTGGTGCCAGTGCTGCTGTTCGCGCGGCTGCGGAACATCTACGTCATCCTGCTGCTGGTCAGCACGGTGTGGCTCGGCCTGATTGGGTTTCTGGACGACTACATCAAGGTGTTTCGCAAAAACAAGGAAGGACTGGCGGGCCGCTTCAAGGTGATTGGGCAGATTGGGCTGGGCCTTATCGTCGGCTCGGTCTTGTTTTTCTCGCACGAAGTGGTCGTGCGGCAGTACCTCTTCGAGGACGGCGGCACGTCGCTCGTCAATGCGTCCACCAAGTGGGTCAACATCAAGAGTATGACCACGACGGTGCCGTTCGTGAAAAATCATTTTCTCGATTACTGCAACGTGTTCGGCACGTTTACCGGCGATTACTTCGGCAACCTCTCGTGCTACCTCTTCATCCCGTTCGTGATTCTGGTGATTACGGCCGTGAGCAACGGCGCCAACATCACCGATGGGCTTGACGGGCTGGCGGCCGGCACGTCGGCCATCATCGGTGGGGTTTTGGCGATTTTCGCCTTCATCAGCGGCAACGCCGTGCTGGCCGACTACCTCGACGTGATGTACGTGCCCGACTCGGGCGAGCTGGTCATTTTCTGCCTGGCGTTCGTGGGCGCGTGCGTGGGCTTCCTGTGGTACAACTCGTACCCGGCGCAGGTATTTATGGGCGATACCGGCTCGTTGGCGCTCGGTGGCCTCATCGCGGTGCTCGCGTTCGCGCTGCGGAAGGAGCTGCTGATTCCGGTGTTGTGCGGGGTGTTTTTGATTGAGAATCTGTCGGTTATCGTGCAGGTCGGCTACTTCAAATACACCAAGCGGAAATACGGGGAAGGGAGGCGGATTCTGAAAATGAGTCCGTTGCACCATCATTTTCAGAAGGAAGGCTACCACGAGTCGAAAATCGTTGCGCGGTTCTGGATTGTGGGCATTATGCTGGCCGTGCTGACGGTGGCAACTCTGAAGCTGCGGTAAGGCCGGGGTGGCGGGCGCCGTCTCGGCGCCGCGTTCAGGATGTGTAACGTAGGGGCGGGCCTTGCGCCCGCCCGCGCATCGTGTCTCGTACGCGGGCGGGCGCAAGGCCCGCCCTACGTAAACTGCCACACCGACACGATGTGCAGGCGCAATAAGGCCCCTACCCAACGGCCCGCCCCTACATAAGCCGCCACTCCGACACAAGGCGCGGCCATCCACAAGGCCCATCCCTACATTTACATCGATGGAAACACCAGCAGAAAACCAACAACGCCTCGTCGTGCTCGGTGGGGGCGAGAGTGGGGTAGGGGCCGCCCTGTTGGCTCAGGCGCGCGGCTACGACGTTTTCCTGAGCGATAAGGGCGCTCTTAAAGAGCCGCACCGCGCCGCCCTCAGTGCGGCGGGCATCGCATACGAGGAAGGCGGGCACACGGCGAGCCGCATCCTCGCGGCCGACGAAATCATCAAAAGCCCGGGCATTCCGCCCACGGCGCCGCTGCTGGTGGCGGCGCGCGAGAAGGGAATGTCGATTGATTCCGAGATCGGCCTGGCGGCGCGCTACACCTCGGCCCGCATCATCGGCATCACCGGCACTAACGGCAAGACGACCACTACGCTCCTCACGTACCACCTGCTGCGCGAGGCCGGAATGCGCGTGGGTCTGGCGGGTAACGTGGGGCACAGCCTTGCCGCGCAAGTGCTGCGCGAAACCTACGAACCGGTTGATTTTTACGTGGTTGAGCTGAGTAGCTTTCAGCTTGAAGACACCGCCGCGCCGCTGCGGCCGTTCGCGGGGGCGCTGCTCAACATCACCCCCGACCACCTCGACCGCTACGAGTACAGCTTCGCCAAATACGCCGCCGCCAAGCTGCGCCTCACCGACGCGATGCTCTCGGAGCAAACGCTGGTGTTCAATCTCGACGACCACGGCATCCGCGACCACTTTCCCGAAGCCCTTTTCAACGGCACCAAAATGCCGTTCAGTCTGCGCCGGCCGAGCCTGACGCACCACCCGTGCGCGTGGTTCGAGCCGGAGGAGGTGCGCGCCTATTTCACGCTGCCCGGCGCCGGGCAGGAGCAGCGGGCCGTGTCGCTGGCGAACTCGCCGCTGGTGGGGCAGCACAACGTGCAGAACACGCTGGCCGCGCTGGCGCTGGCCGCGCTGGCGGGTGCCACCGACCAGCAGCTCGAGGCCGCCCTGGCCACCTTCCGCAACGCTGACCACCGAATGCAGCCCGTGGGCGAGGTGGACGGTGTGCGCTACCTCAACGACTCGAAAGCCACCAACGTGGAGGCCGCGTGGTTTGCCCTCGACGGCCTGCCCGTCGCGGCCGAAACGCGCATCGTCTGGATTGCGGGCGGCACCGACAAAGGCAACGACTACACCAGCCTGCTGCCGCTGGCCCGCCAGAAGGTGCGCGCGCTGGTGTGCCTCGGCGCCGACAACTCGAAGCTGCGCGCCGCCTTCAGCGGGCACGTTGCCGCCATCGTCGAAACCCGCGCAATGACCGACGCCGTGGCCGAAGCCCGCCGCCTGGCCCAGCCCGGCGACGTGGTGCTGCTCTCGCCGTGCTGCGCGTCGTTCGATTTGTTTCAGAACTACGAAGACCGGGGGCGGCAATTTGCGGCGGCGGTGGCCTTTGCAGCGGCCCGGCCCGCCGCGTGACGCTTCACCTCAGCGCCGCACCTCAAACGTCGGGTAGTCGCGCACGGCGCCGGGCGTCACGTCCACCTGGTTGACCCGCGCCAGCAGCGGGCCTTGATGGCACCACGCCACGAGTTGCTCGAGGGCGTCGGAGTCGCCTTCGGCTTCTATCTCGACGGTGCCGTTCGGCTCGTTGCGGGCGTAGCCGGTGAGGCCGAGCGCTACCGCCTGCCGCCGCGCCGACTCGCGGAACGTCACGCCCTGCACACGGCCGTAAATGCGTAAATGGACGTGAGTGGTGGGCATTGCGGGCCGGAAGATAGCGGTTGGCCCGGCAAGGTGACGGAATTCTTCGCCCAGCGCCCCCGGCGCGGACGTAACTTCGCCGAAGCATTCCGCGATTCAGCATCTGACCCCAATGGGAGCCGCGCACCAACTCCAGGATTTTCGTTCCGAAGCCGACTACCTGACCGTAGAACGGTTAGGTATAGAGAAGCACGAGTATTTTCAGGGCGAAGTGACGGCGATGGCCGGCGCCAGGTTGGCCCACAATGAGATTCAGGGAAACTGTGTAGTAGCGCTGGGAAGTCGCTTGAATGGCAGCCATTGTAGTACGATGGGCTCTGATATGCGGGTTCACGTGCCGATCATGTCCTTCTATACGTACCCCGACGTGGTAGTGTATTGCGGCGAGCCCAATCTGCTCGACAATCATTTCGACACGCTTCTCAACCCTACGCTTTTGGTCGAAGTACTTTCGCCAAGCACTCGAGCGTATGATCTGGGGGAGAAGTTCGCCCGCTACCGCGCCATCGATTCCCTGCAATATTATCTTGTAATTGACTCCGTGCGCGTGTACGCGCTCCTGCACACGCGCGGCGAGCGCGTCGGGGAGTGGCAGTTCTCAGAATCTACTTCGCTGGATGACGCCATTGCCCTACCTCGGTTAGGTGTAGAGCTGCCGCTCCGCGAAGTTTACCGGCGTGTGAAGCTGGAATCTGCGACGATGTACGTCGCCTAAACAACCCTCCGCACCTGTGGAACCCCTCAAATCCTGGCTCCGCCGCAACCTCCAGGGCGACCCCGTGCTGTGGGGCATCGTCATCCTCTTTTCGCTGATTTCCATCGCCGTCGTGTATTCGGCCACCGGTACGCTGGCGTATAAGCGGCAGGCGGGCAACACCGAGTATTTCCTCTTCAAGCACACGGGGCTGATTCTGGCGGGGCTGTTTTTTATGTGGTGGGCGCACCGCCTCAACTACCGCTACTACGCGCGCCTCTCGCTCTACGCGCTGCTGCTGAGTGTGCCGCTGCTGCTCTTCACGTTCGTGTACGGCTCGAAGCTCAACGAAGCCTCGCGCTGGCTCACCATCCCGGTCATCAACCAGACGTTCCAGCCGAGCGATCTGGCCAAGCTGGCGCTCATCTCGTACCTGGCCTCGATGCTCAGCCGCCGCCAGCACCTGCTCGACGACTGGCGCCAGACCCTGCTCCCGATTCTGCTCTGGACGGGCGCCATCTGCGGCCTCATCGCGCTCACCAACGCCTCCACGGCGTCGTTGCTGTTTCTGACGTGCTTGCTGCTGATGTTCATCGGCCGGGTGCCCATCAAGCACCTCGTGGCGATGGTGCTCATCGGCGCCTCGCTCGGTACGGTGGCGCTGGTGGTGGGCCAGCGCGGCAAGACCGTAGTGAGCCGCATCGAGCACTTTATGGACGAAGACCCGAAGAATACGCCGTTCCAGCTCGAGCAATCCTACATCGCCATCGCCACGGGCGGGGTGGTAGGCAAAGGGCCGGGCAACTCCGACCAGCGCAACTTCCTGCCGCACCCGTACTCCGACTTCATCTTCGCCATCATCATCGAAGAATACGGCCTGGTGGGCGGCATCTTCATCGTGTTTCTGTACCTCGCGTTTCTGTATCGAGGGCTGAAAACCGTGATGAATTCGCTCGGCGCCTTCGGCGGCCTGCTGAGTGCCGGGCTGTGCTTCTCACTGGTACTCCAGGCGATGGTGAATATGGGCGTAGCCGTGGGTCTGGGGCCGATTACGGGCCTGCCGCTGCCGCTGCTGAGTATGGGCGGCACGAGCCTCATCTTCACGGGCATCGCCATCGGCATCATCCTGAGCGTGAGCCGGGGCGAAGCCGACGCCCCCCGCCTGGCCGACGCCGTGACGCGGGGGTAAGTGTTTGATAAAGCTGGTGAGGCCAGGCAAACTCCTCTGCCCAGAGGGGTAGGGGGGCGATGCGGTTGGGCCACGTAACACCAAGTATCACTCGGTGACGGCGGTTGGGCAAGGCGGCTAAGCGCCACGCTGTCGCCGGTGCCGCCGAGCGTCAGTCACCGAGTGATACTCGGTGTTACATCGCTCAACCGCCGTCACTAAGTGATTTTGGTAATGGCAGCCGCCATACACGCAACCACCCCTCCCCAGCCGGGTAGGGGTGTTTTTTGTCATTGGCAGCCACCTCCCCACATCGGCCCGACCAGCCGCATCTTTGCGCCGCCAAACGGCTCTGCCCCTTCTGTGAACCCACCTACTTCTCCGACCTTTCCGCGCGTCATCATCAGCGGCGGCGGCACGGGCGGCCACATCTACCCGGCCGTCGCCATCGCCAACGAAATCAAAGCCCGCTTCCCGCAGGCGGCCATCCTGTTCGTGGGTGCGCTTGGGCGGATGGAGATGGTGCGCGTCCCCGAAGCCGGCTACGAGATACAAGGATTGCGCGTGGCAGGCCTCCAGCGCCGCCTCACGCTCGACAATCTGGCGTTTCCGTTCAAGCTCATCTCAGCCGTGCGCGAGGCGCGGCGCATCGTGCAGGAGTTTCGGCCCGATGTGGTGGTGGGCGTGGGCGGGTATGCCTCGGCGCCTACGTTGCTGGCGGCCACCAATCTGGGTCTGCCCACGCTCATTCAGGAGCAGAACTCGTACGCGGGCCTCACCAACAAGCTGCTCGGCAAGCGCGTCAACCGCATCTGCGTGGCGTACGAGGGGATGGAGCGCTTCTTCCCGAAAGAGAAGCTCATTCTCACCGGCAATCCGGTGCGGAGCGACATCCTGAGCGCCCGCCAGCACGGCGTCGAAGCGGCCCAGCATTTCGGCCTGGCTGCCGGCCGGCCGACGGTGCTGCTCATCGGCGGCTCGCTCGGCGCCCGTACGCTCAATCAGGCAATGGCGGCCGGGCTGCGCCGGCTGGTCGAGGCCGGGTGCCAGGTCGTCTGGCAAACCGGTAAGACGTACCACTCGGAGGCCACGTCCGTCGCCGCGCCGTTCGTGATGCGCGGCGTCAAGGTCTTCGATTTCATCAAGCGGATGGAGTTGGCCTTCGCCCTTGCCGATGTGGTGGTGAGCCGCGCGGGGGCGCTGTCCATCTCCGAGCTGAGCCTGACGGGCCATCCCACCATCCTGGTGCCCTCGCCCAACGTGGCCGAAGACCACCAAACCAAGAACGCCCAGGCGTTGGCCCAACGGGGCGCCGCGCTCCTCATGTCCGACGCCGATGCCGCCGCGCGCCTCATCGACGAAGTGCTGGCCCTGGTGCAGAACTCCGCCCGCCAGGAATCGCTCCGCAAAAACCTGCTGCCGCTCGGGCGCCCCAACGCCACGGCCGCCATCGTCAACGAGGTGCTGGCGTTGGCTCGGCGCTGAATCGCGTAGGGACGAGCGTGGCGCCCGCCTGTGCCCTGCACATCGCCACACCAGCGTAGGGGCGGGCCTTGCGCCCGCCCGCACGGCCGTATCGCACGGGTGCGGGCGGGCGCAAGGCCCGCCTCTACGATGCATCCACCCATTTTTTGCATCCTGATTCGTGCAAATTTCCTTCAACATCTGGTTTCTCGGCATCGGCGGCATCGGGATGAGCGCACTGGCGCGGTGGTTCATCGCGCGCGGCCACCGGGTGGGCGGCTACGACAAAACCCCGACACCCCTGACCGCCGCCCTCGCCGCCGAAGGCGTGGCGGTAACGTTTGACGAATCCGTAGCGGCCCTGCCCGCGTGGGTGACGGTCGACCCCGCCGCCGTGCTGGTAGTCCGAACGCCCGCCGTGCCCGCCGGCCACGCGCAATGGGAGTACCTGCAAGCCCACGGCTACCGCATCGTGAAACGCAGCGAAGTACTCGGCCTGCTCACCCAACACGACAACCTGATTGCCGTGGCCGGTACGCACGGCAAGACCACTACCTCGTCGATGGTGGCACACCTGCTGCACTCGGCCGGGGTGCCCACCACGGCCTTTCTGGGGGGCATCGCCGTCAACTTCGGTTCCAATCTGCTGCTGCCACCCCAAACAGGCGGACATTCGCGTAGTCCTCAGTCACTCAGTAAACCCTGGACCGTTGTCGAGGCCGACGAGTACGACCGCTCCTTCCTGACCCTGACGCCGACGGTGGCCATCGTGACGAGCACTGATGCCGACCATCTCGATATTTACGGCGATAAAGCCGAGTTAATCAATTCGTTTCGTGAGTTTATCTCCCGCATTCGTCCGCACGGAATGCTGCTGCTCAACCACACCGCCGACGAGCGAGTGCTGGCCGCCATCGACCCCACGGTGCAAGTCGTACGCTACGGCCTCGACGCTGCCCAACTCCCCGCGTCGGCGGCGGCGGCGGACCCGGCGGCGGGCGGCGTATGGGTGGAGCGACTGCGGGTAGCCGGGCGCACCTTCACTTTCGACCTCATCAACTCGTCCGGCGAACCGGTGACGGACACAGTGTTACGCGTTCCTGGTTATCATAACGCGGAAAATATGGTCGCCGCTGCCACCGTGGCCCGGCACGTTGGGGTAGGAGCGGAGGCGCTGCGGGCGGCCGTGCCGACCTACGCGGGGGTGCATCGCCGATTCGAGTTCGTGCTTGAAAACGACCGTACGGTATTCGTGGACGACTACGCCCACCACCCGCGCGAGATCGAAGCCTTCCTGCGCTCGATGCGCGCGCTTTATCCGGGGCGCCGCTTCACGGCCGTGTTCCAGCCGCACCTCTTCACCCGCACCCGCGATTTTGCCGACGGGTTCGCCGCCTCCCTCAGCCTCGCCGACGACGTGGTGCTGCTGCCCATCTACCCGGCGCGCGAACTCCCCATTCCGGGCGTGACAAGCCGCCTGCTGCTCGACCGCATCACCGCCCCCACCAAAACCCTGCTCACCGACAAAGCCGAGCTGCTGCCCTTTCTGCGCGCCCGCCCGCACCGGCCCGATGTGCTGGTGACAGTAGGCGCCGGCGACATCGATACGCTGGTGAAGCCGGTGCGCGAATGGCTGGCAGAATCGATACGCTGGTGAAGCCGGTGCGCGAATGGCTGGCAGAAAAGGACGACCGATAGGCACTACGGCCGAGTGTCTTCGGCGGCTGAGAATGGACCACGAACCTCGGTTCGCTCGCGGTTGGGCACGGCGGTTATGAATGGACCGCGAACCTCCGGTTCGCTCGCGGTTAGGTAAGGCGGTGAGGTGCGGCGGTTAGGGAGTGCCCAGCACCCGCGGCCGATCCGCCGTGGGCGAA
>ERZ1066122.2365-NODE-2365-length-12558-cov-13.811565_pt1 | contig 12558 bp, 13 predicted proteins | sample MGYA00382769_ERZ1066122 | MGnify/ENA primary metagenome ERZ1066122 (study PRJEB33369, sample SAMEA5778352) | biofilm metagenome | biome: Industrial cooling water; feature: Water cooling tower basin; material: Biofilm | place: United Arab Emirates | collected...
CCGAGGGTGTCATCTCTATCTAGCAGAGGGGTGTCATTTCTATTTAGCGCCTACATCAATCCAAGATTGATAATATATATTATGTTAAATTAGGCAAGGCGTGCAGAGGCTCACAAGCCCGGCCGCCCTCACATCAACAGCAGCACAATCACAAAGGCGCCAAGGAAGATTGCGGCCCACACCAGCGCCATCCGCACAATCTGCCGCGCGCCAAGCCTGTAAGACGCAAACCCGCTCACCACCAGGATCAGCCAGCCGACCATCGCGACCAGCGAGATCATCTGACCTTGCGACCATTCGTTCATGCCACCAGCTCCAGCCCATCAAACCCGACGGTAACGAATTCCGGCACTTCATCGCACAGCGTGCGGTAATCCATGCTCTTGTCGAGATGGCTGAGCACGACGCGGCCCGCCTTGCAGCGTTCAGCCAGCTCAATCGCCATTGCGAGATGCGCATGGGTGGGATGCGGTTCGCGGCGCAGGCAATCGCTCACCAGAATATCGACCTTGTAGAACAGATCGATCATGTCATCAGAAATGGCACTGAAATCCGTTGCATAGGCAATACTCTTGCCATCCGCTTCAAAGCGATAGGCCGTCGTCTCGCCGCTGCCATGCGCCATCTGGCACCAGTCCACGCCAAAGCCAGCGATCATCCGCAGGCGATCCAATGTGTCGATCGTGCAAATCGTCGGATAACCATCCTGCCCGGCAAAGACATAGCCAAAGCGCTGGCGCAGCCGCCGCACGGTTTCCGCCGCGGCAAAACCGGGTATCGGCCCGGCACGGCCATAGCGCATGACCCTGAGATCATCGATGCCGTGGCAATGATCGGCATGATCATGTGTCCAGAACACCGCATCGATCGAAGGGATACGATTGGCGAGCAACTGCGCGCGGCAATCGCTTGACGTATCGACCAGCAGCCGCGCGCCTTCCGCGCTTTCGACAATGATCGAAACCCGCGTCCGCCGGTTGCGCGGCTCGTCTGGATCACAGTCGCCCCAATCACCCGTCCCGTCCGGGCCGCCAACGCGGGGCACCCCGGTTGACGTGCCCGAGCCGAGCATGATCAGCTTCACAGCCCGGCCTTTGCGAACAGGCGGGCGAAGTTGGCGGTGGTTTGCCGGGCGAGGACTTCGGGTGAAACCCCGCGCAGTTCCGCGACAAATCGCGCGGTGTCAGCGACGAAGGCAGGCTCGCACACCTTGCCTCGGTTGGGCACTGGCGCAAGGAAAGGACTATCGGTTTCCACCAGCAAGCGATCTTGCGGAATGATCTTCGCAATATCCTGCAAGTCCTTGGCATTCTTGAAGGTGACAATCCCCGACAGCGAGATTGTCAGCCCCAGTGCCAGCACCTTCTCGGCAAAATCGGCCGATGCAGTGAAGCAGTGGATCAGCGCGGGGAAAGCGCCTTTGCCCATTTCATCGGCGAGGATCGCGTGGGTATCGTCCGCGGCATCGCGGGTATGGATGATCAGCGGCAACTGCGTTTCGCGCGCGACATCAATATGCATGCGGAACAGCGCTTGCTGCACGGCTCTGTCGGACTTGTCGTAATAGTAATCGAGCCCGGTTTCCCCGATCGCAATGACCTTGGGATGGTGGGTCGCCGCCAGCAGCACCGCGCGGCCAAGATCGGCATGGGCATCGGCCTCGTGCGGATGAATGCCGACGCTGGCGAAGATATCCGGCTCACGCGCGGCGGTAGCGATCACCTGATCCCACTCGCTCTGGCGGGTCGAGATGTTGAGGAAGGCCCCTACCCCTGCCGCCCGCGCACGGGCAATCACCATGGCCTGCTCCTCGATGAGGCCCTTGTATTCAAGGTGGCAATGGCTGTCGATCAGCATCAGGTGCTCGCCCCCTCATCGGCGGGCAGTTCCAGCCGGGGGAAGACGCCGACAGGCTGGTCAAGCGTCCAACCTTGAGCGACAAGTCGGTCGAACCACTCGTCCGCTCTAATCGCTGCGAAATCCCGCTCACCTTGGCTCAGGCCCATTTGATCCAAGAGCTTGTCCACCGATGCCGGACAGACTGGTCGAAGGGCGATAGCTAGATTGCCGACAGCGCGATAAAGACTCATCAAAACAGTGACCATCCGTTCAGGATCTGTCTTCTTGAGGCTCCATGGCGCTTGGTCATCAACATAGGCGTTACAGGCGAATACCCCTGCCATCCAACGCTCAAGACCGTTGCTGAAGTTCAGTTGCTCAAAGTTCTCAATCAGACCTTCAACCGCAGCGTGCACCGACATCTGCAACCCAAAATCCACGCCAACTGAGGAACCAAGCGAGGTCATCGCCTCGTCGTCTACCGCATCCGATAACTTGCCATCGCAGTTTTTATAAATCATCGACAGCGTGCGCTGCGCCAGATTGCCGAAGCTGTTGGCAAGCTCGGCATTGGCACGCAAAACAATGGCTTCAGGCGAATAGCTGCCATCCTGTCCGAAGGCGACTTCGCGCATCAGGAAATAGCGCAAGGCATCCACCCCGAATGACTCAGCCAGATCGAGCGGATCGGTAACATTGCCGAGCGATTTCGATTCCTTCTGCCCGCGATTGAGCAGGAAGCCGTGCCCGAACACCTTCTGCGGCACCGGCAGACCCGCGCTCATCAGGAAGGCCGGCCAGTAGATCGTGTGGAAGCGCACGATATCCTTGCCGATCAGGTGCAGGCTCGCCGGCCAGAATTCGCGCATCATCGCCGTGTCATCGGGATAGCCGAGCCCGGTGAGATAATTGGTCAGCGCATCGACCCAGACATACATCACGTGATTGTCTGAACCGGGCACCTTCACGCCCCAGTCAAAACTGGTGCGGCTGACCGAGAGATCGCGCAGGCCTTGTTCGACAAAGGCGATCATCTCGTTGCGGCGGCTGACGGGTTCGAGAAAGCCTGGCGTGTTCAGCAATTCGAGCAGCGGTTCCTGATACTTGGAAAGGCGGAAGAACCAGCTTTCCTCGACCGTCCACTCGACCGGCGTGCCTTGCGGGGACAGGCGTTCCCCGCCCTCGCCCTCTACCAGTTCGCTTTCATCGTAGAACGCCTCGTCGCGCACCGAATACCAGCCTTCGTAGCGATCGAGGTAGAGATCGCCGCTGGCGGCCATCCGCTCCCAGATCGCATGACTGGCGCGGTGATGATCGGGCTCCGAGGTGCGGATGAAGCGATCAAAGGAAATATTCAGAGCATCGCACATCACACGGAAATAGCCGGACATTTCATCCGCGAGCGAGCGCGGGGTACGGCCCTGCTCCTCGGCCTTGCGCGCCATCTTGAGGCCGTGTTCGTCGGTGCCGGTCTGGAACCGCACGGGCCGCCCCATCAGGCGCTGGAAGCGCGCGATGACATCGGCGGCAATCGCCTCATAGGCGTGGCCGATATGCGGCCGGCCATTGGGGTAACTGATGGCGGTGGTGATGTAGAAGGGGGTGAGATCTCGGTCAGCCATGGGCCGCTTCGCTAGCGGGGGCCGCGGCGACAAGCAAGCTGCCGATCTCGAAGGGCAGCATGGCGGGATCGAAATTGTAACTCGGTGCTTCCACGGCCAGTTGCACCAGCGCGGCGTGGGTATCGACCAGTTTCAGCCGGTGGCCTTCGTGCGCAGTGGTGCGGGCGCAGCGCGCGGTGAGCGATTGCGCCAGTTCCAGCACCGCCTGCACCCGCTCGCGATCCGCGCGCGGGCCGATCAGCGCCGCCAGCCTGCCGCGGGTCGTAAAGCCCGGATCGCCGCGGGTGATCAGTGTCTCGATCGCTTCGGCGACCGGCGCGAGATCCTGTGCCGCATAGCGCAGTGCCGCGCCGAACGAGCCTTCCGCCGCAGCCAGCATGGCGGGATCGGCGGGAATGCCCTGCGCTGCAAGCATGGCTCCCAAATCGGCATCCGTCAGCACCGGAAAGCGCAGCATCCGGCAGCGCGAACGGATGGTCGGCAGGAGCCGCGCCGCGCGATTGACCACCAGCAGGAAGAAGGTGCCCTGCGGCGGCTCTTCGAGGCTCTTGAGCAGCGCATTGGCCGCTGCCACTTCGAGATCATCCGCCGGATGAATGATGATGGCGCGCCGCCGGCCGAGCGTTGGCCGGGTCGTCAGCCGTTTCTGCATCGCCCGGATCTGCTTGATGCGGATGCTGCGGGCGAGATCATAGGGCTTGCCATCCGCGGCAGCTTTCTCGGCCTTGTCGTCCTTGGGGCCATAGGTGAGCACGATGATATCGGGGTGATCGCCCGCAGGCTGCGGCACGCCGGGTTCGGCGACCAGTTCACGCGCTGCGGCGAGCGCGAAATCCATCTTGCCAAGGCCCGCCTTGCCCGCGAGCAGCCAACCATGATGCATCCGCTCGCCCGCCAGCGCATCGCGCCATGCGGCCCACGCGGCGGTGTGGTTGGGCCAGGCGATCATGGCGCGCGGGCCTCCAGCAGCGGCGCAAGCGCGGCCATCACCCGGGCATGGACAGCGGCGGGAGAACCGGTGCCATCGATGATCGCAAAGCCTTGCGGATCGTCTTCGGCAAGCCGCCGGAACCGCGCCGCGACCGCGCGGTGATAGGCAAGGCCCCGCCCGCCAATGGCATCGCTGGTATCGCCATCGCGCGCGCGCAGCCGTTCGGCCGCAAGCGCTTCGTCCGCTTCGAGCAGGATCACCAGATCGGGCCGCAATCCGCCGCTCCCGAATTGGTGCAGCGCAAGGATCGCTTCGTCGCCAAGGCCCCCTGCTCCGCCCTGATAGGCGCGGCTTGAATCGACAAAGCGATCACAGATCACCCATTCGCCCCGCGCCAAGGTTGGCCGGATCAGATGCGCTACGTGATCCGCCCGCGCCGCCGCGAACAGCAGCGCTTCGGCTTCGGGCGTCCACCCCGCGCCGCCATCCTTGGCTCCGGGCGGTGCGAGCAAAAGCGCGCGGATCGCCTCGGCTCCGGGGGTTCCACCCGGTTCGCGGGTGACAGCCACGCCGCGCCCTTGCGCCCGCAAGGCTTCTGCCAGCAGGCGGGCCTGAGTCGATTTGCCCGCGCCCTCGCCGCCTTCAAAGGCGATGAACCGCCCCGGCATCACCACGGCAGCCACCCGGCCAGCCCATTCACCAGCCGATCCAGCGGGCCGGCCAGCGCCACATCCTCGCGCGCGACCAGCGGAATGCGAGCAGGCGCCATGCCGGGTGAGGTAATGCTCAGCATCGCGACCTCCTGCCCCGCCATCACCGGGGCTTTCAGCGGCCCATCATAGTCGATGGTTGCTGTGAGCGGCGCGCGGTGACCTTGCGGCAAATTGATCGCCACCGCGCTTTCCGGCACCAGCGCAACCTTGCGCGCGGCCCCGTTCTGGACACGCGCCTCGCCGATCACCGCCCCGCGCGGATATAGCCGGCGGCGCTCAAAAGCGGTGAAGCCCCATTCCATGTAGCGGCGCGCCAACTGGGCGCGGGTGCGACCATCGGGGACGCCTGCAAGCACCATCACAAGCCGCTGATCCCCGCGCCGGGCGGTTCCGAGATAATTGAACCCCGCTTCGTTGGTGAAGCCGGTCTTGATCCCGTCAGCGCCGGGGAAGCGCCCGGTCAGGGGATCATGATTGACCTGCGCAATCCCGTTATAGATGAACCCGGGGTGCCCGATATATTGTCGGAACAGCGTCGGGTGCTGGCGGATCATGGTGCGTGCCAGCAGCACAAGATCTGCGGCGGTGGTGAACGTGCGGCCTTCATCGGGCCAACCATTGGGGCTCGCAAAATAGCTGCCCGTCATGCCGATGGCGCTGGCCTTGGCGTTCATGGCGTCTGTCCACGCCGGAACCGAGCCGGAAAAGCCTTCAGCCAGCACGGCTGCTCCATCATTGGCCGAGACATTGGCGATCCCCATCAGCAAATCGCGTACCAGCACTTGATCGCCGAGGTTGAGGAACATGTTCGAACCCTTGCGCCGCCAGTCGCGGAACACCGCAGGGCTCATCACCATCATCCGATCAGGATCAAGCCGGCCTTCCGCGATAAGCTCGAACGCAAGGTAAAGCGTCATCACCTTGGTGACCGAGGCCGGCACAAACCGCCGCTGCGGGTTGCGGGCATGCAGCACCTGTCCGTTCGAGACATCGACCAGCATGGCAACAGGTGCGCTCGCCGCAGGCGGGAGCTCTGGCGTCAGTGGCGCCGGGTTACGCTGGGCGGCAGCAGGCACAGCAGCACCGGCGGCCAGCGTCAGCACCAGCGCCAAGCGCGCGATCAGGGAGAAAACAGCCTTCGTCACGCCCGATTCCATAAGCGCGCCCGCCCGCAAAGGCGAGGCACCCGCAGCGACTAGTTCACGATTTCGTCAGCCAGCAGGCCCACGCTCATCGCGTAGTAGTTCGAGCAGTTATATTCGAGGATAACCCGGTAATTGCCGGTGAGCAGCCATGCCGGGGTGCCGGGGCCATCGGGCTGGAAGATGGTCGCCAGCGTATCATCCGCGATCGTCCGGAACGGCGTGACGCCAAGGCTGCGCCACTCGCGCACGGTTTTCCACTGGCTATGGCGCTCATGCACCCGCGGGCAGACCGGCGCGGCCATGCGATGGCGATAGAGATCGGGGTTGAAGCCCTCGGGCACGCTGGCGCGCACGCCCCACGGCTCGCCCCGCCGCCATCCGGCATCGCGGAAGTAATTGGCAATCGAGGCGAAGGTATCCGCCCGATTGGCGAAGATATCAGCGCGCCCGTCCCCATCGCCGTCGGTGGCGAGGCGCAGATAGACGCTCGGGAGGAATTGCGGATTGCCAAAGGCGCCGGCATAGCTGCCGACCAGTCCGTAACGCGCAAAACCTCTGTCAGCTATCTTGAGCAGGGCTATGAATTCATTGGCAAAGAGTTCGCGGCGACGCCCTTCCCACGCCAGCGTGGCAAGGCTGCGCGCGAGATCGAAATCACCTTTGACGCGGCCATAGCTGGTCTCGTGCCCGAAGATCGCGACGATGATCGCACCGGGCACGCCATATTGCTGCTCGATGGCAGCGAGCGCCCCGGGATAATCCCTATAGACGCGGCGCCCGCTGTTGATCCGCTCGCTGTTCACATGGGTCGCGATATAGGGCGCAAGACGCGGAAACCCGCTCGACGTGCCACTGCCGGGCTGGTTGCGATCGAGCTGGATCACGCGGTCATTCGGGGTCAGCCCCGCAGTCATGCGTTCAATTGTGGCCTCGCTCACACCTTCGGCACGCGCCCGCGCCTTGAGTGTTTCGAGATAGGCATCGAAGGATTGGGCTGATCCCATCTGGGCAACCGCCGGTGCGGAATGGACCAGCAGGGTAGCACCCGGGCCGACGGTCAGCAGGGCAAGAGCAGGAAAAGCAAAGCGCAAGTTCATCCGGTAACTGTGTCACAGATTGCCGCCAGCGCCAATGCGCGAAGTGTCGTGACAGCCGCACGAACACGAGCTAGAGGGCGTGCCCTGTGCGGACAGGTGGCCGAGTGGTTTAAGGCAGCGGTCTTGAAAACCGCCGTAGGTGCAAGCCTACCGTGGGTTCGAATCCCACCCTGTCCGCCATTTCTTCCTATCCCATTGAAATTCCTGCTTATCGTGTGATACTCTTGCATCTGAGAATGCAGAATGTTGAGAGAGTCGCTATCGATGCGCTGGAATTGGGTCGCTCACGCCTTGGCCGTTGTTTCTGCCATCATGTTGATCGTACCGGGCCTCGGTTGGTTGTTCGGCGGCCCTGACGTCATCGCCGAACGCACCGGTTTTCTTGCGCAGAACGAGGCCGAAACGGGGCTCGCCTTCCTGGTCGGGCAGTTCAAGGGCTTGCTGGACCTCTGGCCCATCGCGATTGCCCTGCCGCTTGCCCTTTGGAAATCCTATCGCGAGGCGGCGCTCGTCTGGCTTGTGGCGGCCGTGGTCATACCCGGAGCCGACCTTTACTACCTCATGATCGGCGCAAGCGGCGGGCCGCTTCTTGTTCACGGTGGCTACGCCGTCTTGCTTGCGCTGACAGGGGTGGCCTATGGCCAACTCGCCATGGAGGAACGCGCGGCTTGATAACGCCGCAGCGAACCAAGGTGGGCCTTTGACGTTGTCACGACCCGCGCATCACGATCTGCGCGCGCCACCCGCTTTCCGAAGCGCAGCCGACAGGCCGCCAGACATGCCTTCAGAAGTGCAGCGCCCGCCCGTAAGCGTCGAGCACGCTTTCATGCATCATTTCCGACAGCGTCGGGTGCGGGAACACCGTTTGCATCAGCTCCGCCTCGGTCGTCTCGAGCGTCTTGCCGATGGTGTAGCCGTGGATCAGCTCGGTCACTTCCGCGCCGACCATGTGCGCGCCGAGCAGCTCGCCGGTCTTCGCGTCGAACACCGTCTTGATGAAGCCTTCGGCCTCGCCGAGCGCGATGGCCTTCCCATTGCCGATGAACGGGAAGCTGCCGACCTTGATGTCGTAGCCCGCTTCCTTCGCCTTGGCTTCGGTAAGGCCGACGCTGGCGATCTGCGGGTGGCAGTAGGTGCAGCCGGGGATGGCGATGCGGTTGAGCGGATGCGGGTGCACTTCGGTGTTGCCGAGTTCCTGCGCGATGGCTTCGGCGCAGGTCACGCCTTCATGGCTCGCCTTGTGCGCCAGCCACGGCCCGGGCGTGCAGTCGCCGATCGCCCAGAGGCCCGGCGTCTTGGTGCGGCCATACGGGTCGATCTGGATGAAGCCGCGCTCCATCTCGGCCAGCCCTTCGAGGCCGATATTCTCGGTGCTGGGCACGATGCCGATGGCGACGATGACATGGGTGAAGTCGCTGGTGGCGGCGTTGCCGGCCTTGTCCTTGATGGTGGCGGTGATGCCCTTGTCGGACACCGTGATGGCCTCCACCCCGGCGCCGGTCATGATGGTGATGCCTTGCTTCTTGAGGCTCTTTTCGAGGAAGCTTGAAACATCCGCGTCTTCCACCGGAACGATCCGGTCGAGCATTTCCACCACCGTCACGTCGCTTCCCAAGTCATTGTAGAAGCTGGCAAACTCGATCCCGATTGCGCCCGATCCGATCACCAGCAGCTTGGCCGGAAGTTCGGTCGGGGTCATGGCGTGGCGATAGGTCCACACGCGCTTGCCGTCCGCCGGGGCGAAGGGCAGATCGCGGGCCCGCGCGCCGGTGGCAACGATGATGTGCTTGGCGGTGAGGGCTTCCTCGCCCTTTTCGCCTTTCACCGTCAGGCTGTTCGCGCCGGTGAGCGTGCCGGTGCCCATGTGGACGGTGACCTTGTTCTTCTTCATCAGGTGGCCGATCCCCTGATTGAGCTGCTTGGCCACCCCGCGGCTGCGCTTGACGATAGCGGCCAGATCCGCCTCGATCCCCTGCGCGACGAGGCCGTAATCGCCCGCGTGCTGCATGTAGTGGAAGATCTCGGCCGAGCGCAGCATCGCCTTGGTCGGGATGCAGCCCCAGTTGAGGCAGATGCCGCCGAGGTTCTCACGTTCGACGATCGCCGTCTTGAGGCCGAGCTGCGCGCAGCGGATCGCCGCGACATAGCCGCCGGGGCCGGATCCGAGCACGATCACATCATAATCAGTAGCCATTTCAACTTTCCTTGGGGAGGATAAGAGAGGGTTTGTTCGTAAGGGCGCGCGGGCGGCCGTCTTCGCCGATCAGCACGAACTTGAAGGTGCCGCGCGCAACGGTTTGGGTCGCCTCGCCATTGCGTTCACGGGCGATGGCCTCGGCGGCGATGGTGAGCGAAGTGGTGCCGGTGGCAAGCAGGTCGCAATAGACCGAAAGCTCATCGCCCACCGCCATCGCACCGGGAAAGGCGAAATCGGTTGCGGAGACGACCACGGCCTTGCCCTGCCCCACGCGGCTTGCGAGCGAGCCCGCGCCCAGCGCCATCTGCGCCATCAGCCATCCGCCGAACACCCCGCCATAGGGGTTGGTGTCGGCGGGCATGGCGGTGACGCGGATCTGAGGGGAGCGGTCAGTCATAAGTGAGGATCCCAGTCGATCCGCTGACGTTCCACCAGACCCCACCAGAGAAGTCCTGAAAACCCTGAAATTGCCACCATCAACGCTTTGAATTCCAAACCTTCGTCCCGGCCCATCATCACCGAAATGATCAAACCGGCGAGCGCACCGATGATCGTAAACCAAAGCACCTGAGGTGTCGGAACGAACTGGCCCCATTTCCTGAAAGGCCAAGCCAATAACGCGCCGCTAATCAGAGCAAGGATGAGCGCATAAACAAACGTTACCCATGCCGCTTCAAGCGGAGTGAAAATCCCATCAGAAATAGATGCTTGGATTGACGAATAGGCACTCACAATCAAAGCATCCAGGGTCGCGATGACGGGAACCGCAAGGACAGGGTGAATTGACCTCACCTCACACCACCAGCCCCATCGGGTTCTCGACGAGGTTCTTCAGCGCCTCCATCAACTGCGCGCCGTCCGCGCCATCGATTGCGCGGTGATCGAAGCTGCCCGATGCATGCGTCACGGTGGCAACCGCCAGCGCGCCATCGACCACATAAGGCTGCTGCTGGCCCGCCCCGACCGCGAGGATCATGCCCTGCGGCGGGTTGATCACCGCGTCGAACTGCTTGATCCCGAACATGCCGAGGTTGGAAAGGCTCGCGGTGCCACCCTGATACTCATGCGGCATCAGCTTGCCATCGCGCGCTTTGGCCGCAAGCGCCTTCATCTCGGTCGAAATCACGCGCAGGCTCTTGCTGTCCGCCTCGGTGATGACCGGGGTGATGAGGCCTGATGGCGCAGCCACCGCCACCGCAATATCGGCGCGCGCATAGCGGCGCAGCGTGTCGCCGTGGAAGCTGACATTGCATTGCGGCACCCGCACCAGCGCCCGGGCAAGCGCCTTGATCAGGAAATCATTGACCGAAAGCTTCACACCATCGGGCTCAAGCACGGCATTGAGTTCCGAACGCAGCTTGAGCAGCGGATCAAGCCGGATATCCACCGTGAGGTAGAAGTGCGGCACGGTCTGCTTGCTTTCGGTGAGGCGGCGGGCGATCACCTTGCGGACATTGGACAGCTTGTCTTCGGTGTAAGGCGCGCTGCCTGCGACGTCAGAAACCGGTGTTGGCGCGGGTGCGCTGGCTGCGGCCGCAGGGGCGGAAGCCGCCACGCTGGCAGGATCAAAGCTTTCGACATCGGCCTTGATGATCCGGCCATTGGGGCCAGTGCCGCTGACCAGCGCCAGATCAACCCCGCGCGATGCGGCCATCTGCTTGGCGAGCGGCGAGGCGATCACACGCTCGTCCGAGGCTGCCACGGAGGCCGCAGCAGGAGCAGGCGCTGGTGATCCGCTTTGACCCGAACCCATCGCTCCCTCGACATCTTCCTTGGTGATCTTGCCCTTGGGGCCGGTACCCGTGAGGCTCGCCAGATCAACGCCGTGAAGCGCCGCCAGACGGCGCGCTGTCGGTGTCGCCGCCGGACCATCCGCCGCCGACGCCCGCGCAGCAGCATCTGAAACCATAGGCGCAGGCGCCGCCGTGGGTGCTGGTGCGCCTGCCGGTGCGGTGTCCTCGCCTTCGACCGCGAGCCGGGCAATCACGGTGCCGACCTTCACATTATCCGTGCCGGCCTCGATCAGGATTTCGGCGATCACGCCTTCATCAACCGCTTCGAATTCCATCGTTGCCTTGTCGGTTTCGATCTCGGCCATGATGTCGCCCGACTGGATGGTATCGCCCACCTTGACGAGCCAGCGCGCCAGCGTGCCTTCCTCCATTGTCGGCGATAAAGCCGGCATCCTGATTTCCAAGGCCATGATGAACTTCCACTCCCTAACACACGATCATCTTGCCCTGGCTCTCTGGCCAATTTGCGGCCCCCTCGCAAGGCTTGCCGCGCACGGTCTTGCCAAACCATACGAATGCAGGGATAGGTCGGGCGAACGGGGCATGCCATGCGCACTTTTCTGGTGATCATCGACGAAAGCGAGGAAGCCTCGGCGGCGCTGCGCTATGCTGCGGCGCAAGCAGCGGGCTGCGGCGGTGCCGTGCACCTGCTTGCGCTGGTGGCACAGCAGAGCTTCAGTGCCTTTGGCGGCGTGCAGGCCACGATCGAGGCCGAAGCACGCGATCGCGCCGAAATGCTCGCCCATGCGGTGGCAGGCAATCTGCTTGCGGAAAGCGGGATCATGCCGACGATTTCGGTGATGATCGGCAGCAGCCAGAAGGTGATCAGCGATTACCTTGCCAAGCACCCCGGGATCGCAGCGCTGGTGCTGGGGGCGGCCAAGGGGAACAATCCGGGCCCGCTGGTGACGCATTTTTCCAGCGCGGCGGGCAATCTGCCCTGCCCGCTTTTCATCATCCCCGCTGATTATTCCGCCGATTGAGCGGCGCGCTATTTGCGCCGCCCCTGATGCCGGATGTTGCCCGGACGCCCACGCTTACCCGCGATATAGCCGCCCACCTTGCGCGGGCCCTTGCGCCGATCATCGGGGCGGACACCGCGCGGTTCGATCGCCTGCCCATTGCTGTCAACCGGCACGAATTTGAGCGCACCTGTCAGCGGGTTGGCCTCGGCAAGCTTGAGCTTGAGCCTGTCGCCCGCCGCATAGGTTGTGCCGCTAT
>ERZ1066122.2366-NODE-2366-length-12553-cov-5.970955_pt1 | contig 12553 bp, 12 predicted proteins | sample MGYA00382769_ERZ1066122 | MGnify/ENA primary metagenome ERZ1066122 (study PRJEB33369, sample SAMEA5778352) | biofilm metagenome | biome: Industrial cooling water; feature: Water cooling tower basin; material: Biofilm | place: United Arab Emirates | collected...
TGGCCAGCTTTGCCAGCCGCTATGTCACCGTGCTGGGTGAGGTAGCGACACCGGGGCTGGTCCCGATCGACCGATCTTACCGGGTGTCCGAAATCCTCGCACGGGTCGGGGGGCATCGCCCGACAGCGGCCGACATTCTGACACTTTCACGTGCGGACGGGACCAAGGTGGAACTGGATATTGCGCAGATTGCGACCGGCTCCGGCGACGCCGATCCGGTGGTCAATCCCGGCGATCGCATCTTCATCGCGCCCGCGGCACAGTTCTTCATCTATGGTCAGGTCAATGCGCCGGGCAGCTACCGCGTCGATCGCAAGATGACGATCCGTATGGCGCTTGCCCGTGGGGGCGGCCTGACCGCCCAGGGTTCCGAGCGGCGGGTCAAGGTAATCCGCGACGGTGTGGAGCTCAAGAGCTTCGACCCCAATGGGCTGGTCCTGCCCGGCGACACGATCGTGGTCGGTGAGCGGTTCTTTTAGACTTTTGAGGGTATAACATCATGCCGAGGCCGGCCGGCTCAGGAAAGCGATTGAAATAATGAGCATACTTCAGTTCTTCCGAATTCTGTGGGCACGGCGCATGATCACCGTCGTTACGTTCACGGCTGCTCTTTTGGGCGGGTTGATGATCATCAAGTTCATTCCGCCGTCCTACGAGGCGACCTCACGCGTGCTGCTGGACATCATGAAGCCGGATCCCGTGTCCGGAGAAGCGGTGTCATCGAGCTTCGCGCGCGCCTACACCCGCACTCAGGTCGAACTGATCCGCGATTACCGGGTGGCGGGGCGTGTCGTCGACAAACTCGGCTGGACCAACTCCGCCGAGCTGGCCGAGGCGTATCGCAAGTCAGGAAGCGAAATGGATTATCGTCGCTGGTTGGCGCAACGTATCATCGATAATACGAACGCCGAACTGCTGGATGGTAGCAACATTCTTGAGATCAGCTACACCAGCTCGCGCCCTGAAATTTCGTCGCGCGTGGCCGATGAACTGCGTGCGGCCTACGAGGAGCAGACCATGCTGTTCAAGCAGCAGGCCGCTCAGCGAAACGGGGAATGGTTCCGGCGCCAGACCACCGAACTGAAGGAACAACTCAGCGCAGCCGAGGCACGCAAGGCGAAGTTCGAGCGCGAGAATGGCATCATTCTCAACGACGATAGCTCAGATGCCGATTCAGCCCGGCTGGCCGCTCTGGCTCAGGCTGCAGCGGCACCGGCGATCGCTAGCCCTGGCGTTGCCATTCCCACCACCAGCCCGTCGCAGGCTCAGCTGGCGCAGCTCGACGCCGCGATTGCCTCAGCGTCGCAGCAGTTGGGGCCGAACCATCCTGATTTGCAGAACATGCAGCGCCAGCGCGCCGTCGTAGCGCAGGCCGCAGCTCGCGAGCTGGCGGATGCGCGCGCAGCCGCCGCTGCCAGTCGTCCCGTAAGCTCCGGACCATCGGCCGCAGCGATGTTCAGCGCTCAACGCGAACGGGTTCTGTCGCAACGCGGCCAATTGGCAGAGGCCCGGCAGCTACTCAACGATGTCGTTGTGCTCCGTGCGCAATTGCAGAAGACATCCGAACGCGCCACGCAGCTGGACCAAGAGGCGCAATCCACCGAGACGGGGCTTACCCGGCTCGGCAGCGCGGCGTCGCCCGACACGCCCAAGTTCCCTCGTCCGTTCCCAGTGTTGGCCGGCTCGATTGCACTCGGCCTCGGCCTCGGCATCCTGCTTTCGCTGCTGGTCGAACTGCTCAACCGGCGTATCCGTGGGACCGAGGACTTGCTGATCGAGGGTGTACCTGTGATCGGCGTCGTCAGCGGTGAACCCGCCAAGCGAAGACTGACCGGGCCGATGCGACTTCTTCCCCGGCCGAGCTGATCATGGACAATATCCAAGGAGCGCCCGACGTGGGAGCCGATGACGTGCCGAACGCGGAGATCGAGACCGGCGATGCCACCGGTTTTGTGAAGTTGTCGCCCATGCTCAAAGCCGCGTTGCGCACCAGCAATGCGCAAAGCGAATCGATTTCGGCTCTGCGCAACTATCTGGTTGGACAACACATTCGCGAAGGGCGCCGCGCATTGGCGATGTGTGGCACGACCGCGGGCAACGGATGCACGTTTGTGGCCACCAACGTGGCATTGGCCGCAGCCCGGGCTGGGCTGAACACGCTGCTGATTGATGCCGATATGCGCGATCCCGGGGTGGACAAGATGTTTATCCCCGGCACGGAGCCGGAAGGACTGAAGCAGTATCTTACGGCCACTGACCATGTGGCGCCTTTGGTCATGGCGCAGGTCATCCCCAATCTGTCGATCCTCTATTCCGGCGGCATTGCCGAGGACGCTCACGAGCTTCTGTCCTCTAACCGGCTGGCCCTGCTGCTGGAGGACTCGGTGCGCACCTTTGATCTGACGATCGTGGACTGCCCCCCCGCAGCGAACTACAGCGACGCTCGCCGCATTGCGACATTGCTGCGACATGCCGTCATCGTCGTCCGTCGCGACCATAGCCTGGCGCATGACGTCCGGACGTTGGTCGACGAGCTGCGGTCCGACCGCGTGAACGTTGTCGGAACCGTTCTCAATGTATTTGGCTGACACGCCCCAGGTAGAACAAGGATTCGACTTCAAGGGTGCTGTACGCCAGCATGCCCTGCTGTGGGCCGGTCTCGCTGTCGTCCTGATCCCTACGCTGGTGCGGCTGGCGCAGGATAACTGGACGCTGGAAATCGGGGCCCACGGCCCCATTGTCCTTGCAACCGGCCTGTGGCTGCTGTGGCATACGCGTGAGGAGTGGCAATCCAAAGGTTCCGGACCTGCGCCGGCGTGGATGCTGCTTGCGGGGAGCGTGTTGTGCGCGGTTGTGTACGCTTTTGGCCGGGGTCTGGGCTTTCTCGCGCTTGAAGCGGTGGCGGCCTACGGCTTCGTGCTGCTGGCCTTTGCCTGTTTCATCGGCATCCCAGGTATCCTGCGCACGGCCTTTCCCTTCCTTTACCTCGGCTTTCTCGTTCCCCTTCCTGGATGGGTGCTGGACCTGCTGACGGGATCGTTGCGGGAATGGGTGTCAATTGCAGCGACCGGCGCGTTGCAATGGCTCGGTTATCCGGTGGCGCGCGAAGGGGTGGTAATCTACATCGGCCCATACCAGCTTCTGGTCGAAGATGCCTGCGCCGGGATGAATTCGCTGGTCGGCCTTACCGCGATCGGGATGTTCTATATCTTCATCCTCCATAGGGCCAATTGGAAACATGCCCTGCTGCTGCTGGCGGCCATCATTCCAATCGCGATCGTCGCCAATCTGATCCGCGTCATCGCCCTGATCCTGGTTACCCATTACTTTGGCGACGGGGTGGCGCAGGGCCTGTTTCACGATATGGCTGGCATCATGCTGTTTGCGCTGAGCCTGGGCATGATGGTGGGGGTCGACCGCGCCACGCTGGCATTCGCCGCCTGGCGGCAAAGGGCGCGGCAATGATAAGCCGACGCGACCTGATCGTCGGTGCCGGGGCACTTGCGGCAAGTGCGGGTGCATTTGCGCTGCAACCGCGCCAGAGATTGGACCTGATGCAGGACCGAACACTAGCCACCATCCTGCCCGACCAATTTGGCAGCTGGGCTGTCGATCCTTCGATCGCGGCACTGGTGCCGCCAAGCGAAGGCAGCCTGGCCGACCGGCTCTATGACGAAATTCTGTCGAAGGCCTATCGCCGGGTCGACGATGACGGCGCTTCGGTCATGCTGCTGGGAACCCGCGGCCAGGACCAGAGTGACGCACTGCAATTGCACCGTCCGGAAGCGTGCTACCCGGCAGTCGGATTCGCCATTATCGCACGGTCGCCAATCGATCTGCGAATAGGGCAGCGCGGCAGTATTCCAGCAGTTGCCCTGACCGCTCAGCTTGGTGATCGGATTGAGGATATCGTCTATTGGACCCGTATCGGCCATGACTTCCCCCGAAGCGCAGCCGAGCAGAGAAGCATGGCCTGGCAGAATTCTTTGGCCGGCCTGGTGCCCGACGGCATCCTGATGCGGTTCTCCGCGATCCGGCGCGATCCGGGAGAGGATCAATTTGACCGGGTGGTGGCATGCATCGAAGCCATGGCTCGGGCGGTCAGACCTGGCGACCGCACAGCCTTGTTCAGCGATCTCGGATCGGCACTAATATAGTCACGCTGTTCAGCCCGGGCATGCTAAGCAGGTTAGAACATGAAAATGCGTTAGCTATTGTGGCAAAGTCTAACTTAACCGTCCGCAGGTAACTGAAGAGCAGGCATCATGGGACTGGTAACAACAATGACTGAACTGCAACACCGGTATAAAGCGGCGCCGCGTGGCGTCCGGATCGCACTCGCAGCTGCCCCAGTAGCGCTGATCATGTCGAGCGGCATCGCTCTTGCTTGGCAATCCTCCCCGGGTTCCACATCAGGAACGGCCAGCAAGCTCATCGCGCAGGCAAAGTCGGGCAACGTCATTAACCTGCCACCGCTGGTGAATGGGGAGGCGTTGAGCATTACCAACCGGAAGTTCTCGCCGGCGATCACGATCGATATGAGCCAGGTCAGCCTCAGTGGCATCGTGATCCGGAACAGCTCTGGCATCATCCTTAAGAATGGCAGGGTCAAGGGGCCGGGCGGGCGAAGCTACGGAATTAATGTCGTCGATTCGAACAATGTCCGCATTCAGCGGATGACTATTTCGGGTGCACACCGCGGGATCGTCATCAGCAAGAGCCAGGATATTGCCATCGAAGGCAATCGCCTGACCGCCCTGCTGGCCGAAGGCGTGAATATTGCGCAATCGCAGCGGGTTCTTGTCAGCGCGAACACCTGCAGCGAGTTCACCCCTAAGATGGGAACCTGGAAAGCCGATGGAACCCGCATATCCGATGGCGACCATCCTGACTGCATCCAGGCCTGGTCAAGGCCGGGCCATGCACCAACCTCGGATGTCAAGGTCATCAACAATGTCGCAGAAGGGTTCATGCAGGGCATCTTCTTCGGCAACCACGTGCGAAATGGTGTCGATGACGGCGGTTTCGACCGGATCGAAATCAGCAACAATCGGGTACACGTTTCGTTGCCGAACGGGGTAACGCTCTACTCGGCGCGCAACAGCAAGGTTGTGAACAACCAGATTTCGACTGTACCCGGAGCACGCTCTCAGCGGCCACCACATAATCCGGTGAAGGCCAGCCTGCGCGTTATCGATACAGTCGCGACCATTGCTTGCGGCAATACTGTGCAAGGGGTGACCAAAGCCCAGTTTGGGACTGAACCCTGCCGCAAGTGAACCCCGGATAAGGGCACGGTTTGCGCGCGCACGCGAACCGTGCCCCATCATTCACCGATGTGCTGGCAGTCCCGGCTCCGGAAACGCATAGCCTAGCTGCTGCAGGTCGACAGGACACCAGCGCTGCAACGCGGCATTGCCGGCACGATGGTCGTTGCCGAGCCACGTCCTGATAACACGATCCATGGTGGCTTTTGCCCGGTCATTCCCAGGCGTCCACCGATAACCAAGACTTCTCAGCGCCTTGCCGACAAGCGCACCGGAGCGGAGTGCATTCGGATTACACGGGCCGTGGTGAAACAGGTTACCTGCGCGGATGAGGGCAGTGCCGCTGGCCGGGGGGGAGACGCCCTCATTGCGCGCCACAATCTGCGGATGCGTATCGATCGCGCCATCAGACGCATAGCGGATCACCAGATTGCAGAACGCATCCTGATCGCGAGCCAGAAGTTCTTGTGGCAGGACCAACACGTTGTCGGCACCGAACAGGTCGGCATAGAAGGCAACCAACCGGTCAAACCGTACCACGTCTCGGTTAAACCAGCTGTAACCGTATTCCGGCTTGTAATCGAGGAACTCTTCCAACGACAACCGGCCCCCGCGCTTGATGTATTGGGAATAGATCGAGCGCACCATCGGCACCTGCGCACGCACCGTGAACAGGATTTTCGCGTCGTCGAAGCTGCTCCTGAGACGCTTTGCCACGGCCGCTGAAATCGTCGACCCGGTAAAAATCAGGCCGGAAAGGATTTCGGACGACAGTACCGGTATTCGCCCGGACACTTGCACCAGCCGCGCCCTGCACGCGGCGCGGGTTGCCTCTGCATCGAACTCCAGGTCATGCGGGCGACAGAACAGCAGGTCCGCCTGCTCGTGCGTGAAGAAGCTGTCGAAATGGGCGCTGTTGGCGAACAGGTTCGCCTGCAGCCAACTGGTCCCGGTCTTGTGAAATCCGGGATGGATTAGAGGCCTCAATGGCATCCTCCCCTTCTGGAAACAGAATGTTGATCGCGCCCGGTAAGCGAAGGTTGGCTGGGCGAGGTTGCTTAGGCATCGGCACATGGTAAGGCAACCGGATGTTGGCGCGGCTCCGCAACCATGGCGATGCATTGGGTTCCATCGGGTTGCGGGCGGCCGGCGTCGGCTTCGGTTTCCTGCTGTCGGTGTTCATCGGCGTGCGATGGGGTGCGGAAACCGCCGGTCTTTATGCCCTTGTCACGCAGACGGCGATGTTCCTCTCGGTTGTCGCGGTCGGCGGACTGGATCTGGCATTGGTTCGCCATTTCGGCAAGTCAGCCGGACGCCAGCGGGTGGCTGCGCGCAGCCAGCTGTCCGCGCTCGCCATGACAGTGCTGCTGGCAGGGGTCGTGATCGGCTTGCTGTTCCTGCTAGGGCCTGGCGTGCGCAACTGGTTAACCGGCACGCCGCTGACCGGTTTTGCGCTGGCCATCATGATGGTCCTGCTGGTTGCCCGCGCCCTGACTCGCAGCCTCAGCGCCATTCTGCGGGTGCAGCGCAGGTTTCTGCTCGCGCAGGCTGTGGAGATCGTGTTCATACCCATGTTCGTTACCGGCGCTCTGCTGGCAGGCTGGTTGCACAGCCCCGATGCCCTGCTGATCGCAACCGCAATCGCAGCCGCTGCGGCGGTCGGTATCGGTCTCGCTACCATGGTACGCGGCATGGCGGCGCGCAGCGAACTGCCAACCACAAGGGTTTCGATCGTGACCCTGCTGGCAACTGGCGGCTCGTTGTGGGCCGTGGCCGTCGCGCTCAATCTGGCTGACTGGTATGGCCTTGCCACCGTCGCTTCGGTCGGCGGACTGGACGCAGCCGGCGTATTCCGCGTGGCTGCCCAGGTGGCAGCGGCGCTGGGCATCATCTCGACCGGGCTGTTCGGGGTCTACACCGCGCGGATGAGCGCGGCGTTTGGCGGTGATGACCTGGAGGAGCTGGGCAGGCTTTACCGGCAGGCGACCAAGATATCGATCGCCCTGATCGTGCCGGCGACGTTGTTTCTGGCAATCCTGGCGGAGCCTTTGCTGGCCTTTGTCGGTCCTGAATTTGCCACCGGGACCACAACTCTTCGAATCCTGCTGGCCGGGCAGCTGATCGCCACTGTGATGGGGCCGGCAGGGATGATGCTGGCGATGACCGGCAATGAAAAGAGCAACTTGCGGATATCGCTGATTTCCATCGTGCTGCTGGTGGTGGCAGCCCCCCTTTTGGGCGACGTGATGGGCGCAGCGGGCGTCGCGCTGGCGATCGCCTTGGCCCAGGCGGGGCGCAATATAACGTCAGCCTGGTTCGTTTGGCGCAAGTTCGGGATGGCGCCGGTCAGCTCGCTACGGTCGCGTACCTGGAGCTGACGGGTAAGAGCCTCGGTGGGTGGCTACGATCTCTCCGGAAGCAGCGGGCGGTTGCTTCATCGACCACAGCACGCCGACAATCAGGCCCAGCATCGCGAACACCAGGGGATGATTTTCCTGCTGACTCAGCACTGACTTGATGATCAGGAAGTTGATCAGCGCAATCGCGCATGGGATAGCAATCATCTGGTTGTCGGTTTTGATCAGGCGGGCGTTACGCAGCACGAGTACAATGGCGGCGATGATCAGCCCGTAGAAGCCGATGATCCCCAACCACCCGATCTCAAGCCCCACTGACAGGTAGTACGAGTCAATCGTCAGGACCCCGGCACGGTTGGTATATCCGAGCGCCTCGGCGCCCTGGCCAATGCCATGGCCCCACGGGCGCATTGCAATCTTGGGCAAGGCCATTCCCCACTGTACCTCGCGTGCCATGTCACTGAACTGGTGTGCGCCTGTGCCCCAGACCATGGCCCGCAAGCGTCCAACGAAGAACGTTGCCAGGATGAAGCCGGCAAAGATCACCGGATAGGCCAGCGTGATCGCAGGGCCGAACAGGCTGCGCCGGTCGCGGTGCCACTTCATCGCCCCCCATACCAGCACGAAGAAGATAAGCGTCAGAAAGAACCCGGCAGCGCCGAGCCGGGAGTCGGTCTTGACCACCAGCAAGAACAGCAGCGGCATGGTCAGCCACGCGGCGAGCCGGATGACCAGCATCCGGCCAGACAAGGCAAAATGCAGCACGAACGCAGACGACAGTGCGAGAAATTCTGCGAAGCCCAGCGGCGTCGTGAACTTTGACTGGACCCGGTAGATGCCGGTGGCCGCCCGGCTCTTGCCTGACAGGATCGCCTGGACGGCCTCGTCCTCGACCTTGAGGAACGACGGGATACTGTTCGCCCAGACAATCTGGCTGTTGCGCGCTTCCCACAGTCCGATCAGGCACACGATAATGGCCACCGCCCAGATCAAATAAGCGAACTGGACCGCCCTGTTGCCTTCGCGGAAGATGTACGCAGCGACAAAGAAGATACATGCCCAGTTGACCGAGGCCACGACCCACTTGTTGGCAGAGAATGCCGGATCAACCGAAAGAACCACCGACAGCGTGATCGAAAACGCGAGGATGGCGAACAGGCGGCCCATCGGCTTCGCTGCGCCAACGATATCGCGAATCTCGCCCCGGAACTGCGACGAGCTGGACAAGCTGTAGAGCATGATGATCGCCAACGGAAAGCCGGTCAGCCGCAGCGCCGTTACCCACGGCATCCCGGGCAAGGCAATCGCCAGGTAATCAGGCCATAGCAACAGCGCGATCAGGAAGGCGAACAGCAGCCCGGTCAGCAACTTGCGCGGCGCGGCTCCCATTTCCGGCAGGGCCCAGATGATCAGCAGCAGCAGGATCGCCATGGGCAGCATGAACTGGACGATCATGAACCGGCCGATCAACTGGAACGCGAGGACATATATCAGTGTCGCGATGAACAGCACGGCGGCGGCTTTCCAGCGGTTGCGCTGTAGCCGGTTGGGGGTAGCATAGGGCGGCCGGATCGGAATCGGTGCCACCTTCGGTTTGCGCCACCTGATGTAACCCGCGGCAGTCCGGGCTGTCATGCCGCCTCGACCGTCGTCAACGTCATCGGATTGCCCTCACAGCGGCTGCGTGCCGGCATGTCGCGATTGACCAAGGAACCGGGCGCTATGACGCAATGGTCGCCGACCGTAATGCCTGGCAGGATGATCGCACGGGCGCCCACGATGGTCCCTGCCCCCACCCGTGTGTCGACGTACATTCCCCGCGTCAGGTCGTGGGTTAGCAGGACCACCTCCTCATCGATCATCACGTCAGCGCCGATATGCACGCCGCGCGGCCAGGTCCGGTCGATCAGGGCTGTTGACGCAATCCAAGCACTGGGGGCAATATCCATCCCCCACAGCCAGCGGCGCACGAGGGTCTGCCAGATCTGTCGCACTGACCGGCGCCGATGGCGGGCAGGCTGCACATGCAAGCTCATGCACGGCCATTACCAGCTTGCGGGCGGGGAATACAACCGGCTCCGGCGGTTAATGTTGCGACCGGACCAATACGGTGCATATAGCGAGCGGCAGGGGGTTGGCCCATGGCATTGCTCAAATCGCTCAACAAGCTGCGGTCCATCCGCCTGGCTGTGACGGGTCTGCGCAAGCGCTGGCTGTGGCTGCGTCACGGGATCACTATTCCGCCCAGCACCAGCATCTCGCTGTCCGCCCGTTTCGTCCAGCCGTGCCCTGATTCCATCGTAATTGGCGAAGACAGTCTGATCGCGTTCAAGACGCTGCTGATGGCCGATCGCGACGCGGAGGGAGCCGTGCGCAAGGTGCGCATTGGCAACCGCTGTTTCGTCGGCGGTGGCTCGATGATCCTCCCAGGCGTCACCATCGGTGACGAGTGCATTGTCGCCGCAGGCGCGGTGGTCACTGTCGATGTGCCGGATCGCTCCATCGTCGGAGGAAATCCGGCCCGGGTTTTGCGGAGCAATATCGAGGTGGGGCGGTTCGGACGCCTGAAGGGAGCGGACGAGCGGACCCGGCGGGAATGGCGCAATTGATCGAGTTGCTTTCCTTCATCGTCGATCATGGTATTCACCCCGGCATGGAAGACGACGGATGATGGAACCCGCAGCGGCTGGCCAGCTGAATTCACGGGTCACTCCGGTTGTTTGGTGGTACGTCGTTGTCCTTGCGACCATCGGCGTATTCCTGGCGGTTGGCGCGTGGTCGTATCAGGGATTGATATACGGGCTGGCCGAATGGCAATTTGAACGGTTCGGCCGATATTTCCCCACCCTGACCATCGCCCTGCTGCTGAGCGTTGCGGCGGTGCTGCTGGTTGTCGGCCGGATAGTCTGGGGTCGAATGTACGACAAAAGCGACAAGCAGCCGGTTGAGCCCGAGCTGGCCCGAGAGGCGCGGGCGCTTGACCGCCTGACCATCACAAGGCGGTTTTTCCGGGCCTTTGCCGTGCTCGCCGCGGTCGCCGGGGCGGGAACATTTGTCCACCTTCTGCAGTTTCCGGGACCGACCAAGGCCGTAACCACGATTGACCTGTCCAGCGGGGCACCGGTCCGCCTGAAGGAAGGGAGCGTGATTGTCCGCGGGATCCAGTTGATCGGTCCGATTGCGCGGACCAGCGAAGATATCACTTTCAGCCGTTCGTCAATCTTGATCGCCCCTGTCGGGCAGACGCGGCTGGAAAACGGATCGGTGGCCGCCAATCTGTTTGTTCAGGTTACCGATACTGACCGGCGCAAGCTACCGACCGAAGTGCGCGGGGTGCTGCGCCGCAACGCCCTGCCGAGTGAAGTGGCAGTCATGTACCGTGCAGCCAATGTGCCGGTAATCTCGGAAAGCAGCGTCGTTTTCCTCGATTCTGCCGCTGCGCGCGAACCGACCTTGAATGTCCTGATCACGTTCATGGCATTGGCGATAGGCGGCACGGCGCTCGCACTACTGGCGCGCCGCCGTGAACGCGAATTTGTCAAACAGCTGGAGCAGGCGCGCCGACTGCGCGAGATGGCTCCCTCCTAAAAAGCCACAGGCGTCACGGCGCCGTCAGGCTGGCCTGGAATATAGCGGGGGCAGACTATGGGTGCCCGACCATCTCCCGCCGGATTATCATCGGATGTCCTGAGCTGGCTTGATCGCGTGCCCGGTACCCGGCTGTCTTTTAGCGATAGCAGATCTGTTCCGCGCGCGTGGATTCGCGCGGCTCAGTCATGTCGCCTTAGGCGGCCACCGCCTCACCGTTTGCCACTCGCCCAGTTTTGCGACGACGCATGGCCCCGCCAATGAAGGCGAACCCCAGGATCATCATGGCCCAGGTCGCTGGTTCCGGAACCACGCCGACGGGGGGGGTTGGCGTCTGGGGTGGCGTCGGTGTTGGGGCCGGGGTCGGTGTCGGATCAGGCGTTCCGGTAGAAATGGATCCGCCCCCACCCGGACTACCGCCAGGTCCAGACGAGCCGGTGAACGGAGAACTCCCACCGCTTGACCCGGAACCCAGCGGGATGATGCCGCCCGCGCCCGGCGTACCGGCAATGGCCGAAGGGGTTGCGCCGTCGTTCAGCGACTGCGGCTGCGAAATTACAGGTCCTGGCGTCACAACCAGAGATGACCCGGGATTGCCCGTGTTGCGGCCTGGAATGTTGCGCCGGCCGGTGGCCAGGTCAGGAGCGAAATTCAATTCGCCTTCCACTTTGAAGGGTACGGAATAGGTGAACTCTTCCGCTACCCGGTTGAGCATTCCGACCGATCCGATTGTCGCACCGAACAATGCGCGCTCACGATGGAGTGCGGCACCGGTACCGAACACCAGGATGCCGAACAGGGCAAACAGGGTCCAGATTGATCCGGGTCGAGAGGTAGTAGCTGACATCCTGCCCTTTCTAGGACGAGTCCCAAGCAGCCATAACAGCACAAACAGCAATTGGTTGCAAACGTGTTAACTTTGCCGGACAGCCGCGCTGAGCAAACGCTCCAGCAACTCCCGGTAAGGTTGCAGCAGATGCTCGACGCGTTGTTTGCCTTGTGCCACTTCGCTGGCGATTGTCCGCCGGTCCGCTACCGCTGCAAGCGTGTGAGCCAGCGCCTCGTCGGTGGTCATCCCGGTAACCGGGATTTCGCGGGAATAGCCTAACTGGCCAAACACACCGCGGAACTTGCGGCTGTAGGCGACCGGCAGCACCGGAACTCCGGCCGAGAAAGCGCCGATACAGGCATGCATCCGGCTCGCGATCAGAAAGTCGAGCGAGGACAAATAGGACTTCGCTTCGGACGGATGAGAAAAACTGGGCGCCCGGATTGCGGTTGGAAAGCGGCTGGCCATCAGATCAGCGACCGCATCGTCGTCGTCATCCACCATCCCGCTGC
>ERZ1066122.2369-NODE-2369-length-12545-cov-48.291914_pt1 | contig 12545 bp, 13 predicted proteins | sample MGYA00382769_ERZ1066122 | MGnify/ENA primary metagenome ERZ1066122 (study PRJEB33369, sample SAMEA5778352) | biofilm metagenome | biome: Industrial cooling water; feature: Water cooling tower basin; material: Biofilm | place: United Arab Emirates | collected...
CGGTGCATCGCGCAGCGATGCAGCGCCAGCCGCCGCTACGACGACACCAAGCCCGCCTGCGCGGGCTGGTATCTGCCATGAGCAGACCAGCCCGCGCAGGCGGGCTTGGTGCAGTTCCAGCCGCGGCTTCAGCCGCCTGGCGCGGAGCGTTCCGCTCCTCTGAAATGTGGGTAATGCATAGCCCAAGCCCGGGAGAGGGGGAGCACACCGGGGCCTTCTCCGTCCAACCCTCTCCCGCGTGCGGGAGAGGGTGGCGAGCCTAGGCGAGCCGGGTGAGGGCCGCCGTTGCCGGCAGCCGGAAGCTGGCAGCCGGAAGCCGACAGCCGACAGCTCACCCCCCCAGCACCCGCTCGATCGCCTGCAGCTCGTCGTCCGCCAGCGCCAGGCGCTGCAGGGTGGCGACGTTGTCGTCGATCTGGGCGACGCGGCTGGCGCCGACGAGCACCGAGGTGACCGCCGGCTGGCGCAGCACCCAGGCGAGCGCGAGCTGCGCGAGGCTCTGCCCGCGCGCGGCGGCGAGCTCGTTGAGCCGCCGCAGTTGCGTGCGGCGCTCCGCGGTGATCGCCTCGGGCCGCAGGAAGCCGTGCGGCTTGGCGGCGCGCGAGCCCTCGGGAATCTCCTGCAGGTACTTGTCGGTGAGCAGGCCCTGCGCGAGCGGCGAGAAGACGATGCAGCCGATGCCCTCCTCGGCGAGCACGGCGAAGAGCCCCTGCTCGGGCGTGCGCTCGAACATGCTGTACTTCGGCTGGTGCAGGACGAGCGGCGTGCGCAGCTCGCGCAGGATGCGCGCGGCCGCGCGCGTCTGCTCGGGCGCGTAGTTGGAGAGGCCCACGTAGAGCGCCTTGCCCTGCCGCACCGCCTGGTCGAGCGCGAGCATCGTCTCCTCCAGCGGCGTGTCGGGGTCGGGGCGGTGGTGGTAGAAGACGTCCACGTAGTCGAGCCCCAGGCGCCGCAGGCTGGCGTCGAGGCTGGCGAGCAGGTACTTGCGCGAGCCGCCGTCGCCGTAGGGGCCGGGCTGCATGCGGTAGCCCGCCTTGCTGGAGACGATCAGCTCGTCGCGGTGCCCCGCGAGGTCCATGCGCAGGATGCGGCCGAAGTTCTCCTCGGCGGAACCGGGCACGGGGCCGTAGTTGTTGGCCAGGTCGAAGTGCGTGATGCCCAGGTCGAAGGCGCGGCGCACCATCGCGCGCGCCTCCGCCAGCGGGTCGACCGAGCCGAAGTTGTGCCAGAGCCCGAGCGAGACGGCGGGCAGCACCAGGCCGCTGTGTCCGCAGCGGCGATAGGTCATGCGGTCGTAGCGGTCGGCCGCGGCGGGGGCAAGCGTCATGGGCAAGCTCCGGGGTGCAAGGGTCCAGGGCGGCACGCGGCCGCCCGCGGGCGGTAAACCTGACATCCTCGCCGCGCGCGCGCCACCGCCCGGCGGGCCGGCGTGCGCGGCGCAGCGCGCGGGGTTATTCTTTCCGCGCACCGCGTATCCCGCGCCACCGCCCCCACGAGGCCGGCCGCGCGGCACGCGCCCTGATACTCACGCGAAGCAGTGGAGCAGCCATGCCGTCGCAGGAAGCAGCCACGCGGCCAACGCACGCGCCCAAGATCGTGGCGAAGCCGTGGGGCCGGGAGATCTGGTACGCGCACGAGGAGAAGTACGCCGGCAAGATCCTGGAGGTCACGCAGGGCCACGCGCTCAGCCTGCAGAAGCACGAGCGCAAGCACGAGACGATGTACCTGCAGAGCGGGCGCGTGCTCTACCACCTCAACGGAGTGGACTTCGAGCTGCGCCCCGGCGACTGCCTGACCGTGCGCCCCGGCGACGTGCACCGCCTCACCGCGCTGGAGGACGTGGTGATGCTGGAGGTCAGCACCCCGGAGCTGGACGACGTCATCCGCCTGGAGGACCGCTACGGGCGCAGCGGCTGAGGGCGCGCGGCGCGCCGGACGTCGCTGCCCGGCGCGGGCTTGACACCGCCCCCGCTGCACTATAAACTGTTGCCGTTGTTCAACTTGTCCCCAGTACCCGGCCCCGCGCCGGGCTGCGGCACCGGCTCTCTCGGCGGACGAGAGGGCCGGTCGCTTTTGTTGCGACCCTGACGCGGCACCCGTGCCGCTGGAGCGCCATGAACTTCGGATTACTCGCGAACCTCGGCGCCTTCGCCCTGCTGCTGGCGTGGCTGGCGCACCGGCAGCGGCGTGGGGCGAAGCTGTCCGGCAACGTGCTGCTCGCCCTGCTGCTCGGCACCGGCCTGGGCGTCGCCCTGCAGTGGGGCTACGGCGCCGAGCACCCGACGGTGAGCGCCACGCTGGACTGGGTGGGGTTGGTAGGCGGCGGCTACGTGCGGCTGCTGCAGATGATCGTCATGCCGCTGGTGTTCGTCTCCATCCTGGCGGCGGTCACGCGGCTGGACGACGCGCGCGCGCTGGGGAAGATCAGCGCCAGCGTGCTGGGCCTGCTGCTGCTGACGACCGCGCTCTCGGCCGCGATCGGCGTCGCGGTGACGCGGCTCTTCGGCCTCTCGGCCGAGGGGCTGGTGCGCGGCGCGCGCGAGCTGGAGCGCGGCGCGGAGCTCACCGCCAAGAGCGGCGAGCTCGCCGGGCTCGACGTGCCCCGGTTGCTGCTCTCGTTCATCCCCACCAACCCGTTCGCCGACCTCGCCGGCACGCGCCCGACCTCCATCCTCGGCGTCGTCGTCTTCGCCACGCTGCTGGGCATCGCCGCGCTCGGCCTGCGCCGCGAGAGCCCGGAGATCGGCGCGCGCATCGCCGCCGGGGTGGACGCGCTGCAGGCGCTGGTGATGCGCCTGGTGCGCCTGGTCATCCGGCTGACGCCCTACGGCGTGCTCGCGCTGATGACGCGCGTCGTCGCCGGCTCCAACCTCGCCGACATCCTCAACCTGCTGGGCTTCGTGGTGGCCTCGTACCTGGGGCTGGCGCTGATCCTCGGCGTGCACGCCGCGCTGCTGGCCGCCAGCGGCGTCCGCCCGCGGCGCTACTTCCAGCAGGCGTGGCCCGTGCTGAGCTTCGCCTTCAGCTCGCGCTCCAGCGCGGCGACGATCCCGCTGAACGTGCAGGCGCAGACCGAGCGGCTGGGCGTCTCGCCGGCGGTCGCCAACTTCTCGGCGACCTTCGGTGCGACCATCGGGCAGAACGGCTGCGCCGGGCTCTACCCCGCGATGCTGGCGATGATGATCGCGCCCAGCGTCGGCCTCGACGCCGGCGGCCTGCCGTTCCTGCTCACGCTGGTGCTGGTGGTGACGCTCGGCTCCTTCGGCATCGCCGGCGTCGGCGGCGGCGCCACCTTCGCGGCGATCCTGGTGCTCTCCACGCTCAACCTGCCGGTCGCGCTGGCGGGCCTGCTCATCTCCATCGAGCCGCTGATCGACATGGGCCGCACGGCCGTCAACGTCAACGGCGCCATGACCGCCGGCGTCGTCACCAGCCGCCTGCTCGGCGAGCGCGACCCGGAGCCGTTCCGCGCCGAGGACCGGATGAAGGCGGCGGCCTAGCCGCCGTCCCCCGCCCGGCCCGGCGCTCAGGCGCGTTCCGGCCGGCTGCTCTGCAGGGCGGCCAGCGCCACCGCCGCGTGCAGCAGCAGGCCCGCGCCGACGCCCATCCACCACTCGCCCGCCGGCCGCTCGGCGTGGCTGCGCAGCAGCGCGGCCACGCCGAGCGGCACCCACAGCAGCAGCCCCGAGACCAGCCCCGGCGAGTAGGTGCGCGTTACCAGGCTGGCGAGCAGGTGCGCGACGCCGTTGAGGCCGATGATCGTGCCCAGCGCCGGCACCAGCCAGAGCGCGCCGCCCGTGCTGCGCAGCAGCAGCACGGCAGCGAGCATTGCCGCGAAGAAGCCCGCGTTCAGCCGCAGGAAGGTGCCCCGCTCCAGCGTGCGCCCCACGACGTGCCGGATCCAGCGATAGAACCCCTCGCCCGCCAGCGCCTCCTCGGCGAGGTGCGCCAGGTAGGTGAGCGGGAAGAGCCAGAGCCAGGCGCCGGCGAGATCGTTCATGCCGCAGCCGTCACCGCTCGCCCAGCGTGGCGCGGAGCGTGAGGCGCCGGCCGGCACGCAGCACCTCGATGCTCACCACGTCGCCGGGGTTGTGGTCGCGCAGGGCGTAGGTGTAGGCGTAGACGTCGGCGATCGGCTTGCCGTCGAACGCCACCAGCACGTCGCCCACCTGCAGCCCGGCGGCCTCGGCGGGGCTGCCGGCGCGCACGCCGGTGATGCGCACCCCGTCCTTGCCCTCTGCGTAATCCGGCATCGCGCCCAGGTAGGCGCCGGAGCCGCGGGCGGCGGGCATCGCCGCGCCGCCGTGCGGGTTGCCGGCGCCCTGCACCAGCGTCAGCCGCGGGCCGCCGGCGGCCTCGCGCGCGACGGCGCTCGCCAGCTCGATGACGCGCGCCAACCCCTCGCGGTTGATCTTCTCCCAGTCGTCGGAGGGGCGGTGGTAGTCCTCGTGCGGGTTGGTGAAGAAGTGCAGCACGGGCACGTTGCGGCCGTAGAACGAGCTGTGGTCGCTGGGCCCGAAGCCGTCCTCGCCGAGCGTGAGCTGCAGCGGCTTCGCCAGGCGGGCGTTCGCGCGCTGCACCACCTCGCGCCACTCCCGGGCCGTGCCGACGCCGAGCACCGAGAGCGCGTCGTGGTTCAGCCGGCCGACCATGTCCAGGTTCAGCATGGCGACGGCATTCTCCAGCGGCAGCGCGGGGCTCGCGGTGTAGTGCGCGGAGCCGAGCAGCCCGCGCTCCTCGCCGCCGAAGCCGAGGAAGAGCACCGAGCGCGCCGGCGGCTGCCGGGCGAGCCGCCGGGCGATCTCCAGCATGGCGGCGACGCCGCTGGCGTTGTCGTCGGCGCCGTTGTGGACGGCGCGCGCCTCGGGCGCCAGCGAGCCGCTGCCGCCCCAGCCGAGGTGGTCCAGGTGCGCGCCCACGAGGACGACCTCGTCCCTCAGCGCGGCGTCCGTGCCGGGCAGCAGCGCCGCGACGTTGTGCCCGCTGCCGGTCACCGGCTCCAGCCGCAGCGCCAGGCGGACGGGCTGCCCGGCGCGCGCCGCGGTCTGCACGGCGCGTCCGGCCTCGCCACGCGCGGCGGCCACCGGGATGCGCAGCCGCGGGCGCAGCTCGGCGGACGGGTCGGGCAGCGGCGCGTCGTCGAGCACGAAGACGACCGCCGCCGCGCCGCGCTGCGCCGCCCGCGAGGCCGCGCGGTGCAGGTCCATCGGCCCCTCCACGTGGATGACCGCGACGCGGCCGGTGGCGCTGTCCGGCGGCACGTGGCTGGCATCGTGCGCGTGCTGCGCGCCGTGGGCGCCTGCGGCGCCCGGCGCGCTCCAGCCGTGGTGCGCATAGAGGCCCGGCGCCTCGACGACGCCGTCCGCGGAGAAGCCGAGCGGCGCCCAGTCGCGGGTGAGCGGGCGGCCCGCGGCGCTCAGCGCCACGTCGGGCGCGGGCCGGCGACCCATCTGCACGGGGAACTCCTGCACGTAGCCGCCGCCGGCGAGCACCGGCCGCAGCCCCAGCGCGTGCAACTGCGCGGCGACGTACTCCGCCGCGCAGCGCTCGCCCGCCGTGCCGACGGCACGGCCCTCCAGCGCGTCGTCGGCGAGGTAGCGGACGTGCGCCAGCGCGCCGTCCAGCCCGCGCGTCAGCGGCGCGGCGGCGGGGCAGGCCGCCGCGCTCGGCGCGGCCTGCGCTTGCGCCACGGTGGCGCTCGCCGCCAAGATCAACGCTGTCCACAACCAGGTTCTCTTCATGTCGATCCCCGGGAAGATGATGGCTCGCTCCGCCCTCCTGCTGCTCCCGCTCGCGCTGCTCGCCGCAGAGCTGGCCGCCCAGGCGGCCGGCACACCGCCCGCGCGACCGCTGCTCGACGCGCGCGAGACGCACCTGCGCAATGTACGCCAGCTCACCTTCGGCGGCGAGAACGCCGAGGGCTACTTCTCGTTCGACGGCAAGCAGTTGATCTACCAGGCCACGCGCGACACCGTGGGCTGCGACCAGATCTACACGCTCGACCTCGCCAGCGGCGCCACCCGCCTGGTCAGCACGGGGAAGGGCCGCACGACCTGCGCCTACTTCTACCCCGACGGCCGGCAGATCCTCTACTCCTCCACCCACCACTACGACGCCGCCTGCCCCGCGAAGCCCGACTTCTCGCAGGGCTACGTCTGGCCGATCTACCCCACCTTCGACGTCTGGGTCGCCAACGCCGACGGCAGCGCGCCGCGGCAGCTCACCACCGAGTTCGGCTACGACGCCGAGGCCACCTTCAGCCCCACGGGCGAGCGCATCGTCTTCACCAGCGTGCGCGACGGCGACCTGGAGCTGTACTCGATGCGCCCCGACGGCAGCGACGTGCGCCGCCTCACGCACGAGCCGGGCTACGACGGCGGCGCTTTCTACAGCCCCGACGGCAAGCGCATCGTTTACCGCGCCAGCCGCCCGGAGACGCCCGAGCAGCTCGCCGACTACCGCCGGCTGCTGGGCCACGGCCTGATCCGCCCCTCCGCGCTGGAGCTCTGGGTGATGGACGCCGACGGCAGCAACCAGCGGCAGCTCACGCGCAACGGCAAGGCGAACTTCGCGCCCTACTGGCACCCCTCGGGCAAGAAGATCCTCTTCAGCTCGAACCTGCACGACCCGCGCGGTCGCGACTTCGAGCTGTACCTGATCAACGACGACGGCACCGGCCTGCAGCGCGTCACCTACTCGGCGGACTTCGACGGCTTCCCCGTCTTCAGCCCCGACGGCCGGCAGCTCGTCTTCGCCAGCAACCGCAACAGCAGCCGCCCCGGCGAGACCAACCTCTTCCTCGCCGACTGGGTGGAGTGAGGGACGGCAGGATTCGGGATTCAGGATTCGGGATTCAGGGAACGGCGCCCTCACCCGGCTCGCTCCGCTCGCCACCCTCTCCCGCTTGCGGGAGAGGGGGCCAGGGGGTGAGGGCCGCCGTTGCAGTTCCCTGAATCCCGAATCCTGAATCCCGAATCCTGTCGGGCAAACGCCTATACCGGGCGGGCGGCGCGGCCGATACTTTTTTCGGCTGCGCCGCCCTCCTTTCGGCGGCGCGCCGGTCACCGGATTTCAGGCGGAACGCCGCATGCGCCGCTCGCTCCTCTTCTTCGTGCTGCTCGGCTGCCAGGCGGCCGGGCTGGTGCGCCCCGCCGCCGCGCAGGTGACGCTGGGCGCGGACGCGCTCGTCGCCAGCGCTTACGTGTGGCGCGGGCTCAGCCTCGCCAACCGGCCGCTCGTCCAGCCGGACGTCTACCTCGTGGCGCCGCTGGCGCGCGGCGAGCTGCTGCTGACCGCCTGGGCGAACCTGGAGCCGGCGCGCTACGCCGGCGCGGGCGACCTCAGCATGAACGGGCCGGACGGCGCCGCCCTCACCGAGTGGAACCTGGTCGCGGAGTACAGCCGTGCGGCCGGGCCGCTGGCCGTCACGCTCGGCGGCATCCTGGTGCGCTACCCCAACGCGCGCGGCTACACCGCCGCCTCCAACAGCGGCGAGGTCTTCGCCCGGGCGACGCTGCCGCGGCTGCCGCTGGCGCCGCGCGTCGGCGTGCACTACGACGTGGACGCCGTGCGCGGCCTCTACCTGGAGGCAGGGCTGAGCCGCGAGTTCGGCGCTGCTCCCGCGTTCCGGGCGCACCTGTTGACGGAGCATCGGTCTTGCGCTATCCGTTTCTCCGTTCTACCATTCGCTGAAAGTTCGGAGTTCCAGGTTCTCTCCACCACTTGGACCACTCCAAGTCTCTCTACGCCTCAGTGCCCTCCGGCATGCATTCACCTTCCCAAGAACAGTTCGCCGCAGTCGGAGCAAGCCCGGTCGTCGCCCAATGCTTTCCTCCCACCGCATACAGCCCACCGTGTGCCGGCCGGTAGCGCAACCCCTTGTGTGTAAAAGCGCTCCGGGGTTGGGGTTGTCGTGTTTGGATCAGGCGGCCGCCGCCTGATCCGTCCCGCCTGCTCCTGCTCCCAGAGCGGGCTCAGGTCCAGGTAGCGACGCTCGGCCCAGCGCTCGTGCAGCCGCTTCAGCCGAGCGGTGATCAGCAGCAGGGCGCTCTCCTCATGCGGGAACGGCTCGGCCACCTTCGTGCGCCTGCGGATCTCCTTCATCAGCCGCTCCAGCGGATTGTTCGTCCTGAGCATCTTCCAGTGCTCCCGCGGGAAGTCGTAGAACGTCAGGCTGTCCTCCAGCGCCCCCTCCAGCGTGCGCATCGCCGCCGGCAAGCTCCTTTGGTACTGCTCCATCACCCGTCTTGCCTTGTGCCGCCCTTCCTCGGCGTTCTCCTGGTGCCAGATGGTCTTGAGCGCCGCCGCCACCTCCGCGCGCTTCGTCCGCGGCACCTTGTCCAACACGTTCCTCATGACGTGCACCGTGCAGCGCTACCAGAGAGCGCCGGGCAGGAAGTCCGCCATCGCCGCCTTCAGCCCTGCCCCGGCGTCGCTGATGACCAGGCGCACCCCCGTGAGTCCGCGCTCGCTCAGGCTGCGCAGCAGTCCTCGCCACCTCTCCTCGCTCTCGCGAAAGCCGGCCTAAGCAGGCCAGCACCTCGCGGTAGCCCTCCGGGTTGACCCCGAGGGCCACCAGCACGCTCACCCGCTCGCTGGCGCCGCCCCAGCGCACCGCCAGGCTGATCCCATCCAGGGAGAGGTAGGCATAGGCCCCCGAGAGCGGCCGTTCCCGCCACGCCGCGAGACGCTCCGAGAGGCGGCCGTTCAGCCGGCTCACGCTCGCGGCACTCAGCCCCTGCCCGGCCAGCGCCTGCGCGAGGTCGCCCACCCGGCGGGTGCGGACGCCTTCCAGGTAGGCCACGAGCAGCGCCTCCTCCAGGGGAGACTCCAGGCGGCGGTACCGCTCGAAGACGCCAGGGCGGAAGGTGCCCTCCCGGTCCCGTGGCACCGAGAGCTCGACCTCGCCGACGCGCGTCATCCGCTCCCGCGTGTAGCTGCCGTTACGGTAGCCGCGCCGACTCTCGGTTCGCTCCCCCGGAGCCGCTCCCAGGTGAGTGGCCATCTCGGCCTCCAGGATCTCCTCCAAGACCGCCTTCACCGCCTGCCGGATCTGCCCCTCGATCCAGCCGCGGTAGTCTTCGGCGCCGAAGATGTGCGGCCCCACCCCTTCGATCCGCACGTCGATCCCATTAGCCTGGGTTATTCACCAGATCTGCCCAAGTGCCTGTCTCGACGGCATCTTAGCCGATTCGGGGCTTCACCCAAGAGGTAAAGCGGGAAAACGCAGAAATGCCTATCCACGTGGCATCTACGAGATCGTGGTGAATAAGCCAGGATTAGATTGCTTCTCGGACAGGCTCATGGTCTCCTCCTCCGGTTCGGTAGGTTGGCTTCGCAACCCCTACTACCGGGAAGGCCATGGGCCTGTTCGCGTTTACACACTCAAAGCTACGCTATCCGCTCGAGACCGCGTACGACGGGCGGGAGACGGTATACGCCGTCTGGAAGAGCAGCGATCGCAACTACTACTACGCGACGCTGGACGTCGCGGCATAGCAGCACCAGCCGGCGAGGGTCGCAGCCGCACCCGATGACCTCCGCGGCACCTCCACTTCCTCCTCGCAGCGGCATCGGCGGGTGCAGGCCCCGGCTACGGTGCTCGGTCCTGCACCAGCTCCACGCTGACCGCCCCGCCCCGTAGCGTCTCGCGGGTCAGCAGAGCGGCCAGGCGGCCGGCGACCTCGATTCGCACTGTATGCAGGGTGGCCGGCACCAGCAGATGATAGCTGGCAATCGATTGTGCCTGGTTGCGGACCCACATCCCGTGCGGCAGGACCAACACCGCAGCCGACTGGCTGTCGTGTAGCGTCTCCAGCCTGACCTGCGGCTGGTCTCTCGCGGTGATCGCGATCGCGCCGGTGCGCTGAGCCACCGCGAACTCCACGGTCCAGGTCAGCGCCTGCGGTGTGGCCGTGACGGCAGAGGTTTGCCGGATCGGCTCGCTCGTCGGGGCCAACGACGCCGGTGGTGGAGGCGCCGTGCCCTCCAGCACCCGCACTGCCCAGGTGCGCAGCGCTGCCCCCGCCGGGCTGCCCGCCAGCATGCCCGCAGCGCCGAGAAGAAGTGCAACCACCGCTGCACGCCGGAGGAGCACGGCAGGGCGTCTCTCCAGGCCGCGAGCGGAGCGCCGAGGCAGCTCGCGTGGCAAGCACTCTGCCGGACTGCGGACGTCCAACTCGTGCAGCAGGGAATCGATGTGCTGGCTCCGTTGCCAGAGTGCGCGCACTCGGCCATGACACCACGGGCAGTCCGCGAGGTGCTTCTCCACAGCGTGGCCCGCCAGGTCCGGTTCCCCGTCGAGCCAACAGAGCAGATCGGCGTCACTTACGTGATCGCGCGACGGTTGGAGCGTCATCGCCAGTCCTCCGGGTCGGGATTCAGCTCGGCGGCGAGCTTGTCGAGCGCGCGCGACAGGATCGTTCCCACCGACTGGGTCGTTGTCCCGGCGGCCTCGGCGATCTCACGGTGCGAGAAGCCCTCGGCACGCATCAGCAGCACCATCCGGTCACGCACACCGAGTGCGTCGAGCGCCGTGCGCACGCGGCTGCGACGCTCCGCCGTCTCCACCTCCCGATCCGGAAGCTCGTACGGTGCACCCAACGGAGCGCGCTCAGGCGCTTCTCTGAGCAGATGCAGGCGTCTTCGCTCGCTACGCCCATTCTGGCGCAGCAGGTTGGTGGCGACACGGAAGAGCCAGGTGCGCGCCCGCACATCCCGCGGGGGCCGCTCCAGCAGCCGGGCGAACGCCTCCTGCACGGCATCGGCCGCCGCCTCCGCATCCCCGCCGTAACGCAAGAGGTAGCGGAAGAGCGAGGGCGCGCATTCTCGGTACAGCCGGTCGGCGTCCACGGTGTCAGAAGCGGATGCGTACACCGGCCGCCGGCAGGAACGGCAGCCCGGGCAGGAATCGGTCATGCCCGCCGCTGGTCACGCTGGGATCCGGCTCCTCGAATGGGTCACAGCGCTCGCCGACGCAGAAGGTACTGCTGGCCAAGTACGCCGCGCGGTTGCTCCGCCTCAGCACATTGTGGAGCTGCAGCCACGCCGACAGATCCAACCGCCGCACCTCCGCGCTCCACTCGCCGCGCAAGTCGAGGCTGCGGTAGGCGCGCCCACGCGCCGCGCCGGCCGAGCGGCCGTACACCCGGACCCCGCAGCTCGTGTGCTCCGAACCCGGGCAAACCGCTGCAGCCGCGGTGTAGCGGGTGAACGGCGCCCCTGAGGCGGCCGTGAATGCAGCGGTGAGCTGGAGCCCGGAGGTGGGCCTGACTGAGGCGGCGAGGTCCAGTCCATGCCGGCGCCCGGCAGGCGCAGGGTGGGGACGGCCGTCGGTAGTCAGCTCGGCGTGGGTGAAACTGTACGCGAGCGACGCGGTCACGGCGCCTGCGAGTCGCCTGACCTCAACCTCGGCTCCACGGGCATCCATCTTCGACACCCGCCAGACCGGCCGTTGATGGAGCCAACCAGCGTGCGGGTCGGGAGAGAGAACGCCCAGGGTATGGCGGGCATAGGTCCCGAGAGAGAGCAGCGTGGATGTGCCGAGCCACCGCTCAACTCCGAGGAACGCGAGATCCGCCCGCAGAGCGGGCACGCTGTCGCTGGGGAGGACCCAGAACAGCCCCGCGAGCGCGATCGGGCCGGCTTCGGGCCCCGCCGGGGTGAGCGCCTGCGCGTCCTGATAGGTGCGCGCGAGCGAGCCCGAGACGGTCATGCCGCCGCCGAGCGCGTAGCGCGCGCTGAGGCGTGGGGCAACCCTCAGCATCGAGCCGCCGCTCGCGCCAAGGACGGCCTCCAGCCGGGCGCCGGTCTCCACCTCGAGGCTCGCGGAGGGCTTGCGGCGGTGCTCGGCCCACAGCGCGCCGAGCGAGAGCCGGCGGTCTGAGCTAAACGACCACCGGCTGAAGCCGGTGGGTTTGAGGGGCCACTGAAAGTGGCCGGGTTCAGGCTGAAGCCTGCTGAAACGCCCTGTGGCTGCAAGCCACCTGAAGCAGCGACTGAAACTCGCCCTGCTCCGCCTGAATCGTGAACTGCTCCGGTGGCGGCTCCCGGTCATGGCGTTCGATGTACTCCCGGATCTGCTCCGTGCTCGCCTCGCCCACCCTCGCGCAGAAGTCCCCCCGTGCCCACCGGTGCTGCCCCCAGTAGCGCTTCTTCAGGTGCGAGAACTCCTGCTGCAGCAGCCGAGACGAGCGCCCCTTCAGGTACTGCACCACCTTCGCCGGCGAGAGCGTCGGCGGACACGAGACCAGCAGATGCACATGATCCTTCGCCACATGCCCCTGCAGGATCTTGATCTCGCGGCTCATGCAGCTCTGCCGGAGCAGCTCCCGCGTGCGCTCCGCCACCTCCCCGCGCAGCACGTGGTAGCGGTACTTCGTCACCCACACCACGTGGTACTGGAGGTGGTAGACCGTGTGCGACCCTCTGCGATACTCCACCATCGCTCCTCCTCTGGGTTCCTCCCCAGAAGATCGGCTCCCTCCTCCCTCTCGCTGAAGCTCTTCGCCTAAAGGCGAAGGCTTCGAACCTGGTGTATGGAAGTG
>ERZ1066122.2373-NODE-2373-length-12519-cov-47.294207_pt1 | contig 12519 bp, 7 predicted proteins | sample MGYA00382769_ERZ1066122 | MGnify/ENA primary metagenome ERZ1066122 (study PRJEB33369, sample SAMEA5778352) | biofilm metagenome | biome: Industrial cooling water; feature: Water cooling tower basin; material: Biofilm | place: United Arab Emirates | collected...
GCGCGATGGCCGACTGGATCAGATGGATGCTGGTCGATTCCAGCGGCTCCATGAAGCCGCTGGCCAGGCCCACGGCGACGACGTTCTTGTTCCAGAACAGATTGCGCTTGCCGGTCACGAAACGCAGGGTGCGCGGCTCGGCCAGGGGCTCGCCTTCGAGGTTGGCCATCAGCGTGGCGGTGGCCTCGTCCTCGCTGATGAAACGGCTGGAGAACACATGGCCGTTGCCGACCCGGTGCTGCAGCGGAATGCGCCACTGCCAGCCGGCCTGGCGCGCGGTGGAGCGGGTGTAGGGCGTGAGCGGCTGGGTGCGCGCGCAGGGCACGGCCACGGCGCGGTCGCAGGGCAGCCAGTGGGTCCAGTCGACGTAGCCGGTCTTGAGCGTCTGTTCGATCAGGATGCCGCGGAAGCCGGAGCAGTCGATGAACAGCTGGCCTTCGATGCGCTCGCCGCTGTCGAGCGTGATCGCGCGGATGAAGCCGCTTTCCGGATTCTGCTCCACGCCCACCACCTTGCCCTCGGTGCGCGCCACGCCACGGGCTTCGGAATACTTGCGCAGATAACGCGCATAGAGCGCGGCGTCGAAGTGGTAGGCGTAGGCGATGTCGGCGAGCGGCGAATTCGGGCGGTCGCTCACCGCGCGCATGAAGCGGTTCTGGCGCGCGGCGTAGGTGCAGATGGAATAGTCGTCCAGCGGCGCCGCGCGGCCGATCTGGTGCATCTTCAGCCAGTACTGGTAGAACGGCACCACGCCGAGGTCCTGGCCGATCTTGCCGAAACCGTGGATGTAACTGTCGCCCAGCCGCCCCCAGTTCACGAATTCGATGCCGAGCTTGAACGAGCCCATCGTCTCGCGCACGAAGTCGTTTTCGTTCAGATCCAGCGCCTGGTTGAACAGCTTGATCATCGGAATGGTGGCCTCGCCCACACCGACGGTGCCGATCTCCTCGGACTCGACCAGACGGATCGAATACTCCGGCGAGAGCACCTTGGCGAGCGCGGACGCAGCCATCCAGCCGGCGGTGCCGCCGCCGACGATCACGATCCGGCTCACGCGGGCATCGACGGCGGTGGGATCGGTGGAATTGCCGGAACCGGCACTGTTACGCTCGCTCATCGTCTCGTACCCGGGTGGAAAGATCATGGTGCCATCGTCTTCGCGAGCCGGATCGCGGCCCGCATCCGCGCGTGTATTCCCCGCGGTGTTCCGCGCGGTGTTGCGCGCGCTGCATCAGTATGCGGGCATCGCTGCGGAGGGTCACGCCGCAGCGCCGCGCACCGGCGATGACGCGGGCCGCGGCAGCGCGGTGGCGGGTCGGGGTGATCTTGAAAACGTATTCACGCACATCGGCCCGCTTTCGGTGCGCGCCTCGGCCCTGTTGATCGCGCTGTGCGCCGCGCCGGCCATGGCGGCCGAGGGGCGCGACGCCGAAGCGGTCTGGACCCCGGAACGCGCCGAGCTGCACGCCCGTGCCTGCGAAGCCGACGCCCCACCGCAGACCCTGCACCCGGTGGCGCAGGCGGGCACCGAAGCGCGCGCCTACTGGCTGGACCGCGCGACGCTGCAGTGGCCCGGTGCCGAGCGCGGCGGGAATTTCCGCCTGTACCACTCCGCGCAGGCCGCGCTGGTGGCCGAGCCCGGCGCTCCGGTGCGCGGCGCCGACGGCAGTGTCGCGCTGCGGCGCGCGGGCGGCGCCTTGCCGGCCGATCTGGCCGAGCGTTTCCGCTTCATCGGCAAGGGCCCGCGGCTGCGGCTGCCGGCCGATGCCGACGTGTCGGCGCTGCTGCGCGCCCAGACCCTGCTCGTGCGCGAGGACGCGCAGGGCCGCGTGCTGCAGGCGACCGCACTGCAGCACGCGGGCGCGCTCGACGATCTCTACGCCGCCGCCGAAGAGGCCACCGATCTGGGGGTCACTCCGCGCACACCGGGCACGATCGAACCGATCCGCTACGCGCTGTGGGCGCCCACCGCGCGACGCGTCACCCTGTGCCTGTTCCCGCTGCGCGACGGCGGGCAGATCCTGCCTTCGCCGATGACCCGCGACGACGCCACCGGCATCTGGCGCGGCCAGGACGGCAACGCCGTCCCCGGCCGGCGCTACGCCTATCTGGTCGAGGTGTTCGTGCCGGGCGTGGGCGTGGTCCGCAATCGGGTGACCGACCCGTATTCGGTCGCGCTCACCGCCGATTCGCGGCACAGCGCGGCAGTCGATCTGGACGATGCGCGCAGCAAGCCCGAAGGCTGGGACACGGCCACGCGTCCCGCGCCGCTGGCCTCGCCGACGGACCAGGTGGTGTACGAACTGCACGTGCGCGATTTCTCGCGCGACGATGCCACGGTGCACAGCAATATCCGCGGGACATATCTCGCCTTCACGCAGGACGACTCCGCCGGCATGCGCCACCTGCGCGCGCTGGCCGAGGCCGGGCTGACCGATGTCCATCTGCTGCCCGCCTACGACCTGTCCACGGTGCCGGAGCGCGACTGCGTGACCCCGCAGATCGCCGTCGGCGCGCCCGACAGCGAAGCCCCGCAGGCGGCCATCGCCGCGGTCGCCGCGCGCGACTGTTTCAACTGGGGCTATGACCCCTGGCACTACAGCGTGCCCGAAGGCAGCTACGCCACCGATGCCTGGTCACCGAACATCCGCATCCTGCAGTTCCGCGCGATGGTGCAGTCCCTGCACGCCCTCGGCCTGCGCGTGGGCATGGACGTGGTCTACAACCACACCTTCGCCGCCGGGCAAGACGAAAAATCGGTGCTCGACCGCATCGTCCCCGGCTATTACCACCGGCTCGACGCGGCCGGGAAGATCGAACGCTCGACCTGCTGCGAGAACACCGCCATCGAACACCGGATGATGGCGAAGCTGATGATCGATTCGGCGGTGACGTGGGTGAAGCACTACCGCATCGACTCCTTCCGCTTCGACCTGATGGGCCACCAGCCACGCGCGGCGATGCTGCGTCTGCAGCAGGCCGTGAACGCCGCCGCCGGCCGGCACATCGAACTGCTGGGCGAGGGCTGGAATTTCGGCGAAGTGGCCGACGGCGCGCGTTTCGTGCAGGCCGCGCAGAAGCAGCTGCAGAACACCGGCATCGCCACCTTCAGCGACCGCGCGCGCGACGCCGCGCGCGGCGGCGGCTGCTGCGACAGCGGCGAAGCGCTGATCGCGCAGCAGGGCTGGCTCAACGGCCTGCACTACGCGCCGAACGCAAGCAATGCAGGCAAGGACCGCCGCGCCGAGCTGCTGCGCGCCGCCGACCTGGTGCGGATCGGTCTGGCCGGCACGCTATCGACGATGCGCATGACCGGCGCCGACGGCCGCAGGCGCGCGCTGGCCGACTTCGAATACGCCGGGCAGCCCGCCGGTTATGTGGCCGAGCCGGGCGAAGTGGTCAATTACGTCGAGAATCACGACAACATGACCCTGTACGACATCAACGCGATGCGCCTGCCGCAGGACACGCCGGCCAGCGAACGCGCGCGGGCGCAGTACGTCGGCGCGGCCACCACCGCCTTCAGCCAGGGCATCGCCTACTTCCATGCCGGGATCGAGATCCTGCGCTCGAAGTCGCTGGACAAAAACAGCTTCGACTCCGGCGATGCCTTCAACCGTCTGGACTGGAGCCTGAGCGACAACGGCTTCGGCATCGGCCTGCCGCGCGCGGCCGACAACGCCGGCGACTGGCCGCTGATGCGCCCGGTGTTGAACAATCCCGCGGTCAAACCGGCGCCCGCCGACATCGCCTGGATGCGCGACGCCTTTCTCGACCTGCTGCGCATCCGCGCCAGCTCCACCCTGTTCCGCATGCGCAGCGCCGATGACATACGCGCGCGGCTGTCGTTCCGCAACGTCGGACAGCAGCAGAACCCGACGGTGATGGCCGTGCATCTGAATGGCGCAGGCTACGCGGGCGCAGGCTTTCGTGACGTGCTGTATTTCATCAACGCCTCGCCCGATGCGCAGACGCTGGATCTGCGCGAAGAAGCCGGCAAGGCCTATGTGCTGCATCCGGTGCAGCGCGCGGCCGGGCGCGCGGACGCACGCCTGGCCGATGCACAGTACGACGCGACAAACGGGCGTTTCACAGTGCCCGGACGCAGCGCCGTGGTCTACGTCGTCGAATGAAGTCGCGATCGCGCAAACGCGGCTCACTCCATTGTCTTCCCTCAGCGCATGACGCGTCGCCGCAGCCACAGACCGCAGCCACACCGACCGCACCCACTCCCGACAGACCGGAGACGACGATGCCCAGCTCCCCATTCAACATCGCGCACCGCGCCGCGCTGCAGGCACTGACCCTCGCCGCCCTACTTGCGCCTGCACTGTGCGCGCAGGCCGACACCGTGGCCTCGGTGGAGTCGCCCGACGGCCGCCTGCGGGTGGAACTGGACATCCACGAAGGCCGTCTGGGCTACCGCGTGCTGCGCGACGGCGCGCCGCTGATCGCGACCTCGCGCCTGGGCTTCCTGCTGCGCGAGGGCGAGAAGCTCGAACGCAACATGGCGCTGACCTCCGCGACCACCCGCGCGCACGACGAGACCTGGGAACAGCCCTGGGGCGAGCGGCGCTTCGTGCGCGACCGTCACAACGCCCTGCGCGCACGGGTCACCGAAACCCTCAACGCCAAACGCGCGCTGGACATCGAGTTCCGCGTGTTCGACGACGGCATCGGCTTCCGCTATGCGTTCCCCGACCAGCCGCAGCTCAAGGATGTGGTGATCCTGGACGAGCTGACCGAATTCGACATCGTGCCGGCGGCCACCGCGTGGTGGATCCCGGCCGGCGAGTGGAACCGCTACGAATATCTGTACAACCAGACGCCGCTGCGCGAAGTGGCGATGGCGCACACGCCGATGACCCTGCGCACCGACAACGGGCTGCATCTGGCCTTCCACGAGGCCGCGCTGGTGGACTATGCGTCGATGTGGCTGCGCCGGGTGGAAGGCCACCGCCTGCGCGCCGAGCTGTCGCGCGCCTCGGAAGGCTGGAAGGTGCGGCGCAGCGCGCCCTTCGAAACACCCTGGCGCACGATCCGCATCGCCGAGACCGCCGGCAGGCTGTACGAATCCGACCTCGAACTCAACCTCAACGCGCCCAACGCACTGGGCGATGTGAGCTGGTTCAAACCGTCCAAATACGTGGGCGTGTGGTGGTCGCTGCATCTGGACACCGAAACCTGGGCGACCGGCGCCAAGCACGGCGCGACCACCGCCAATACGCGGCGCTATATCGACTTCGCGGCGAAACACGGCTTCCGCGGCGTGCTGGTGGAAGGCTGGAACCCGGGTTGGGACGGCCAGTGGTTCGGCAACGGCTGGAATTTCGATTTCACCCGCGCGCTGCCCGATTTCGATATCGATGCGCTGAGCGCGTATGCGAAAACCAAGGGCGTGCATCTGGTCGGGCACCACGAGACCGGCTGCGCGGTGAGCCATTACGACACCCAGCTCGGCGCGGCCTTCGATTTCTATGCCGCGCGCGGGGTGGATTCGGTGAAGACCGGCTACGTCTGCGATGCCGGGCAGATCGAGCGCCAGGACGCACCCGGCGCGCCGGTGCTGCGCGAATGGCACGACGGGCAGTGGATGAGCCGCCACCATCTGCGCGTGGTGCAGGAAGCCGCGAAGCGCAAGATCGCGATCAACGCGCACGAACCGATCAAGGACACCGGCCTGCGCCGCACCTATCCCAACTGGATCAGCCGCGAGGGCGCGCGCGGCATGGAATACAACGCCTGGGGCAACCCGCCCAATGCGCCCGAGCACGAGGTGGAGTTGGTGTTCACCCGCATGCTGTCCGGGCCGATGGACTACACGCCCGGCATCCTCAGTCTGCAGGGCCGCGGCCAACCGCTGCAGAGCACGCTGGCGCGCCAGCTGGCGCTGTACGTGGTGCTGTACAGCCCGATCCAGATGGCCGCCGACCTGCCCGAACACTACGCGCAGCACATGGACGCCTTCCGCTTCATCGAGGATGTGCCCGTCGATTGGGCGCAGACGCGCATGCTGGCCGGCGAAGTCGGCGACCTGGCGGTGTTCGCGCGCCAGGACCGCAACAGTGCCGACTGGTATGTGGGCGCCATCACCGACGAGCAGCCGCGCAGCGTCGACATCCCGCTGGATTTCCTCGCCAAGGGCAAGCGCTACCGCGCCGAGATCTACCGCGACGGCGACGACGCGCACTACCTCGGCGAGAAGCGATTCTCCTTCGCACGCGAAACGCGCACGGTGCACGCGGGCGAGACGCTGACCCTGAACCTCGCCGCAGGCGGCGGGCAGGCGATCCGTTTCGTGCCGCTGCGCTGACGACGCAGCGGAGTCTCCTCCAAATACTGATCGCGACCGACGCCATGCCAAGCGACTACATCGACGCTGTCGTCGCCGTTCTCGACGAGAACGACGGCAGCCTTCCGGACATCGACATCGACTACTGCGGCACGCCGGCGCTGCAGCAGGCCTACGCGTATCTGCGCGCCCACTCCGGATGCCTAAACTCGAATCGCAACATCTATTGGTCGAAGAGTCGCAATGCGGAATGCGAATTCGGGTTCGACGATGATCCGACTCAGGCGCTCATCGAAGGCGACGCCGAGGGCTTCCACGTGGTATTCGGAGCAATGCGTTCGCCCCGCGGGAACGCGGTGCCCGATCTTGGCATGGGGTGCTACAAGGTCGACTGGCTGAGGCTCGACTATCGCATGGGCCCCGAATGGAACTCCGCGGCTGTCATCGGGCTTTTCGAGCTGTTGCGCGACCTCTCGTCACTGGCACCGAAGGTCGAGATCACGCACAGCAACAACATCTTCGATGAGCACGATGTTCTGCTCAAAGGATATCGGCGCTGGCTGATCGAGAACAATTGAGGCTCACCCCGATGTTCAACCCCAACCCGCGCATCCAGACCGTGCCGATCGCAGGCCGCCATGTCTGCCACGTGATTGACGACGCACTGCTGCAGCCGGAGGCACTCGTCGACTACGCCGCCGCACATCTGGATGCGTTCGAGGAGAAATCGCACAACGGCTATCCCGGGCTCGAACTGCGCATGCCGGACGCGTTCTCGGCGCAGCTGGATGCGTTCTTCGCCACCCATCTGCGCAGCCGCATGGGCATGCGTCGCACCGAGCGCATGTACAGCCGGCTGGCGATCACCGCCACGCCGCCGGAGCAGCTCAAGCCTTTCCAGTCGATCTGCCATATCGACCGGCTGAGCGTGCAGCCGCAGCACCGCATCGCGGCCTCGGTGCTGTACCTGTTCCGCGACGACACGCTGGGCGGCACCGCGTTCTACGGACCGAAACATCCGCCGCAGGTGATCGTGCCGCTGATCGAGGATTCCGGCACGCTGGATGCCGATGCTTTCCGCGACAAGTACGGCATCGCCACCGGCTACATGACCGCCTCGAACGATTGGTTCGAGAAGCTCGTCGTGGTGCCGGCGCGCTTCAATCGCATCATCTTCTACGAGGGCACGCTGTTCCACACCGGCGAGATCGCACACCCCGAACGGCTGGTGCGCGACCCGCGGCAGGGGCGGCTGTGTCTCAACGGGTTTTTCACCTGCCGGCGCAGTCTGTCGGCCTGAGCGGAGATCGCGATGTTGGCGTTCAAGCAGCACACACCGTCCGCATGCGCCCTTGCGCACGCGCACATGTCTGCGCGCGTGCGCGTGCAGAGCCGCACACGCATGCTTGCGCCTGCATGCGCATCGCGCGCACGGACCTGGGCGGCCGTCGTCGGACGTGTGCTGACCTGCCTGCTCGCGAGCGCGCAGGCCATGGCCTCGCCGCCGCCCGCGCAGATCGACGTGCTCGCCAGCGATGCGCAGGGCGAGACCCTGCAAGTCGAAGCCGAGGGCTTGAGCAGGGACGGCCTGCGCGTACGCGTGCTGTTTCCACCGGGCTACGACCCGCAGGCCGCAGTCGGCTATCCCACGCTCTACATCAACGACGGCCAGGACGCCGAAGCCGTGGGCCTGCGCGCGACGCTGGATGCGCTCACTACGGACGGCAGCATCCGTCCGCCGCTGGTGGTCGCCATCGACATGCCGCCGGAACGCATGGCGGCGTACGGCTTTTCCGACCCGAAGGCCGGCCGCAGTGTGCCGGCGACGACGCGCCACGGCGCGGTGGGCGGCGATGCGCATGCCTACGCCGAATGGCTGGCCGGGCGTCTGGTGCCGGCCATCGACGGCCGCTACCGCACGCGTGCGCAGCCGTCGGCACGCGCCATCCTGGGCTGGTCGCTGGGCGGCGCGCAGGCGCTGAACATGGGCTGGCACTACTCCGACACGTTCTCGCAGGTCGGCGCGTTCTCGCCCTCGCTGTGGCTGGGCGATGCGCCTGCAGATGCCGATGCCGATGCCGATGCCGACGCTCGCATGCAGGCGCGCATCGGCCAGCGGATGATCGACCGCGGCGCCTATCACCCGGGCAGCCGCTGGTTCCTCGCGGTCGGCACCGCCGAAGAGACCGACGACCGCGACGGCGACGGCCTCATCGACGTGATCGACGACGCCCACGACCTGCTCGAAGGCTGGCGCGTGGCGGGCGAGCCCGAGCCGCGCGCCAAGGGCCTGCGCCAGCTCGGGCATTCGGTGAATCTGGATCACGCAGGCGCGCCCAACCGCGCCGACGCCGCGCTGTACGTGCTGGACGGTGGCGCCCATCGCCAGCACAGCTGGGCGGCGATGCTGCCGGTATTCCTGCGCTGGGCCTATGCGGTACATGCGCCGCCGCTGCAGGCCACCGGGCACACCGAGAGCTGGCAGGCGTTCCCGTCCGCGCACGTGGCCGCGCGCAACGTCGACGTGTGGCTGCCGCCGTCCTACGGCGACAATCCGCAGCGGCGCTATCCGGTGCTGTACATGCACGACGGCCAGAACCTCTTCGATCCCTCGCTGAGCTATACCGGCACCGACTGGGACGTGGATGGCGCGATGACCCGGCTGATCGCGCAGGGCGAGGTGCGCGAGGCGATCGTGGTCGGGGTGTGGAACACCCCGCTGCGTTTCGCCGAGTACATGCCAAAGGCGCCGATTCCAGGCGAGCTGGTCGGCAGCGGCATCGAAGGCCGGCCCATCGGCCACCGCGACGACGTGCGCTCCGACGATTACCTGCGCTTCCTGCTCCAGGAGCTGAAACCCTTCATCGATGCGCAGTACCGCACCCTGCCCGGCCGCGACGACACGCTGGTGATGGGTTCGAGCGTGGGCGGGTTGATCTCGCTCTATGCCGCCGCGCGCCATCCGCAGGTGTTCGGCGGCGTCGGCGCGGTGTCCACGCACTGGCCGGCCTGTGACGGCTGCATGATCGACTGGCTGCGCGCGGAGCTGCCTGCGCCGGGCGCGCATCGGTTCTATTTCGACTTCGGCACCGCGACCCTGGATGCGATGTACCCGCCCTTCCAGACGCGCATGGACGCCGCGATGCGCGAGCGCGGCTATCGCGAGGGCGAAGACTGGATCACCCGCCGCTTCGAGGGCGCCGAGCACAACGAAGCGGCGTGGAAGGCGCGGCTGGAGGTGCCGCTGCGTTTCCTGCTGGGCACGCAACGCGACGCGGACTGAGCGGCGTGCGGACGCCACGCACCTGCTGCCCGCCGCGCAGGCAGGCAGCAGGCGCGCTCAGCCCAGCGGCAGCGAGGTCTGCAGCGGGTCGATCCGGCCCTCGCCGCGGGTGACCTTCTTGAACTCGGCGCGGCTGACCGAGAGGTAGCGCTCGTTGCCGCCGATCTCCACCTGCGGGCCGTCCTGCACGGCGAAGCCGTTGTCGTCCACGCGCACGGTCATGGTGGCCTTCTTGCCGCTGTGGCAGATGGTCTTGATCTCGCTGATCTCGTCGGCCCAGGCCAGCAGGTACTGGCTGCCCTCGAACAGCTCGCCGCGGAAATCGGTGCGCAGGCCATAGCACAGCACCGGGATGCGCAGGGTGTCGACCACCTCGCTGAGCTGCCACACCTGCGACTTGCTCAGGAACTGCGCCTCGTCCACCAGCACGCAGTGCAGGGCGCCGTGCGCGGCGATGTCGGCCTTGATCCGCAGCTCCAGGTCGTCGTCGCGTTCGAAGGCCAGGCCCTGCGCGCTCAGGCCGATCCGCGAGGCCACCGTGCCGGCACCGGCGCGGGTGTCCAGTCGCGGGGTAAGGATGCGCACGCGCATGCCGCGCTCGCGGTAGTTGTGCGCGGACTGCAGCAGGGTGGTGGTCTTTCCGGCGTTCATCGCCGAGTAGTAGAAGTACAGTTTCGCCATCGGGCCAGTATACCGGCGCGACGGGGCAGACCCTGGCCGGCGCGGTGAGCGCCGCCGCGGCCCGGGACCGATCACAGCCAGGGGGCTCGCCCGGAAAAGCGCAACACATTCAATCACTTGAGCTTGCATCGCCTGGCGCTCAGCGCCGTCCTGGCCTGGCCACGCAGCGGCACCGCCGGCCGCCCTGCGGGTACACTTGGCACCCGTTACGTCCCCGGTTCGTCCCTGTCATGCACGGCCTCAACCCCCCACAACGCGAGGCGGTCCTGCACGTACGCGGGCCGATGCTGGTGCTGGCCGGCGCCGGCAGCGGCAAGACCCGCGTCATCGTCGAGAAGATCGCGCACCTGATCCAGTGCGGCGCCTTCCCGGCCAAGCGCATCGCCGCCATCACCTTCACCAACAAGTCGGCGAAGGAAATGCGCGAACGCGTCGCCAGGCGCATCAAGGGCGATGCCGCCGAGGGGCTGACCGTCTGCACCTTCCACGCGCTGGGGCTGAAACTGCTGCAGATCGAACACGCCCGCGCCGGGCTGAAGCGCGGGTTCTCGGTGTTCGACAGCGACGACAGCCTGTCGCAGATGAAGGACCTGATGCCCGGCGCCAAGCCCGATGCGGTGCAGGCGCTGCAGGGGCTGGTCTCGCGCGCCAAGAACGCCTGCCTCACGCCCGAGGACGCGCTGGCGGTCGCGCAGAGCCCGCGCGAGCGCGAGGCCGCGCAGCTCTATGCCAAGTACCAGCAGCGGCTGGCGGCGTTCAACGCGGTCGATTTCGACGACCTGATCCGCCTGCCCGTGCACCTGCTGGAAGGCGATGCCGACTGCGCCGCCGGCTGGCGCGAGCGCATCGGCTACCTGCTGGTGGACGAGTGCCAGGACACCAACGACGCGCAGTACCGCCTGCTGAAGGCGCTGGCCGGCGAGAAGGCCGACTTCACCTGCGTGGGCGACGACGACCAGAGCATCTACGCCTGGCGCGGCGCCAACCCGGAGAACCTGCTGCAGCTGGGCAAGGACTACCCGAACCTGCGCGTGGTCAAGCTGGAGCAGAACTACCGCTGCAGCAACCGCGTGCTGCGCGCGGCCAATGCGCTGATCGCCAACAACCCGCACGAGCACCCGAAGAAGCTCTGGAGCCAGCAGGCCGACGGCGAGCGCATCCGCGTGCTGGAGTGCCGCGACAACGAACACGAGGCCGAGCGCATCGCCGCAGAAATCCAGTTCCTCGGCACCGCGAAGCAGGCGCCGTGGAACGAGATCTGCATCCTGTTCCGCGGCAACCACCAGTCGCGCGCGCTGGAGAAGGCGCTGCAGCTGCTGCGCATCCCCTACCACCTGAGCGGCGGCACGGCCTTTCTCGACCGCGGCGAAGTGAAGGACGCGCTGGCCTGGCTGCGCCTGATCGCCAACCCCGAAGACGACGCCGCCTTCCTGCGCGCGGTGCAGTCGCCGAAGCGCGATGTCGGCGCGACCACGCTCGCGAAGCTCGGCGAAATGGCGCAGCAGGCCGGGCTGCCGCTGTCGCGCGCCGCGGAGTCGGTGGGCATGCTCAAACAGCTGCAGCCGCGCGCGGCGAATGCACTGGGCGGTTTCACCGACCTCATCCGCAGCCTGCGCGGCGATGCGCGCAAGCTCTCACCGTCCGAACTGGTGCGCAGCCTCAACGAACGCAGCGGCCTGCTCGCCGCACTGCGCGCGCAGTGCAAGACCGAACAGATGTTCCAGCTGCGCCGCGGCAATCTGGACGAACTGGCCAGCTGGTTCGACGGCGTGCGCGGCGGCACCGGGCCGGGCGAGCTCGCCGCCGCACTGGCGCTGATCTCGCACGCGGACAAGGGCGAGCCCGGCAACCAGGTGCGGCTGATGAGCCTGCACGCGGCCAAGGGCCTGGAATTCCGCTACGTGTTCATCGTCGGCATGGAAGACGGCACCCTGCCGCACGACGCCAGCCTGGAGGAGGGCCGGCTGGACGAGGAGCGCCGCCTGCTCTACGTCGGCATCACCCGCGCGAAGGAACAGCTTTGGCTGTCGTATTCGAAACAGGCGCAGCGCTGGGGCGAACGCATCCGCCTCGACCCCAGCCGCTTCCTCGATGAACTGCCGCCCGAAGAACTGCAGCGCGACGGCGCCGACCCGGTGGCCGACGCCGCCCGCAAACGCGAACGCGCCGACGCAGGTTTCGCCGCGATCCGGGCGATGCTGGACGGTTGATTCGGGATTCGGGATTCGGGATTCGGGATTCGGGATTCGGGATTCGGGATTCG
>ERZ1066122.2374-NODE-2374-length-12519-cov-6.384788_pt1 | contig 12519 bp, 13 predicted proteins | sample MGYA00382769_ERZ1066122 | MGnify/ENA primary metagenome ERZ1066122 (study PRJEB33369, sample SAMEA5778352) | biofilm metagenome | biome: Industrial cooling water; feature: Water cooling tower basin; material: Biofilm | place: United Arab Emirates | collected...
CGGGCGGGCTCGATCTGGTCGAGGTGACGGACGACGGCTGCGGCATGGCGCCGGCGGAGATGCACCTGGCGCTGGAGCGGCACGCGACCTCCAAGCTGCCCGACGACTGCATCGAGGCGGTGACCAGCTTCGGCTTCCGCGGCGAGGCGCTGCCCTCGATCGCCAGCGTGGCCTTGTTCACCCTGGAGAGCCGGCCACGCGGAGCCGATGGCTGGCGGATCGTGGTTGATCACGGCGTCAAGACGGAGGAGGGGCCCACCGCGCTGCCGCCCGGCACTCGAGTCCGCGTCGAGCGGCTGTTCGACAAGGTGCCGGCGCGTCGCAAGTTCCTTCGCAGCCCGCGTGCCGAATATGCGGCGTGCCTGGACACGGTTCGGCGGCTGGCGATGGCGCGGCCGGACGTGCACTTCACGCTGGAGCATGATGGTCGGCGCGTGCTCGGCGTGCAGCCCGCGGCGCTGCAGGGGAGGGTGGCAGCGCTGCTCGATCCCGCGCTCGATCAGCATGGGCTTGGCATCGACCTGGTGCGGCACGGGCTGCATCTCGGCGGCGTCGTGTCGCTGCCGACCTTCAATCGCGGGGCCGCAGACCAGCAGTTCCTGTTCGTGAACCGGCGCCCGGTGAAGGACCGGCTGCTCGTTGGGGCGCTGCGAGCCGCCTACCAGGACCTGCTCGCCCGCGACCGCCATCCGATCGCGGCGTTATTTCTGGAGCTTCCGACCGACGAGGTGGACATCAACGTCCACCCGGCCAAGACCGAGGTCCGCTTCCGCGACCCCGCTGCCGTTCGGGGGCTGATCGTCGGCGGGCTCCGTTCGGCGCTGGACGAGGCAGGGCATCGTAGTGCCGCGCGCACTCAGGCTGCGGCGCCGGTGCGGTGGAAGAGTGAAGTAGATTACCGTCATCCCCGCGAAGGCGGGGATCCATCTCCCACCGCTATTTCTCGTGACGAGGATAGGAGCTGGACCCCCGCCTCCGCTGGGGTGACGAATGGGATTGGCGTCGCGGAAACCCGCACTTTTTTCATCCATGCCCCCGCCGCCCGGGCGGAGCCAGCGACTGAACCCGTGCCCTCCCACCCGCTCGGCGTCGCCCGTGGGCAGGTCGCGGCCACCTACATCGTCGCCGAGGCCGAGGATGGCCTGGTGATCGTCGATCAGCATGCCGCGCATGAGCGGCTGGTGCTGGAGCGGATCAAGCGCGGCGCGAGCAACGGCGGCGTTCCGCGCCAGGCGCTGTTGCTGCCACAGGTGGTGGAACTGGATGAACCCGATTGCGACCGGCTGGAGGAAGCGGCCGGGGAGCTGGCGGGCTTCGGCCTGGAAGTGGAGCGATTCGGGCCTTCCGCGATGATCGTGCGGGCGACGCCGGCGGTGCTCGGCACAATGGACGGAGCCGGCCTGCTCCGCGACCTCGCCGCTGAACTGGCGGAGCTTGGCGGCGCCCACTCGCTCAAGGAGCGGCTCGACCATGTCGCCGCGACCTTCGCCTGCCATCACAGCGTCCGGGCAGGGCGCGTGCTCTCGGTCGCCGAGATGAACGCTCTGCTCCGCGAGATGGAGGTCACGCCGCACTCCGGCCAGTGCAACCACGGGCGCCCGACCTGGGTGAAGCTGGCGCACGGCGATATCGAGCGGCTGTTCGGACGCCGCTAGCTGTTTACTTAGCGTTTACCCGCTGGCTGTAGAGAGGCGCTGGGGTGGCTTATTCCAGCGGAGCATTCTTCAGTGTTCGAACAGCTCATCTACATCAGCACCGCCCGCGCAATGGTCCCCAGCGCGGCTGACGTCGAGGAAATCTTGCGCGTCTCCCGCGTGAACAACCAGCGCGACGACCTTACCGGTCTGCTGATCGTCGGTGGCCGTCGTTTCCTTCAGGTGCTGGAGGGCCCGACGTCCGCGCTGCAGCGTGCTTACGGGCACATCAAGAACGATCCCCGCCACTTCGCCATGGTCGAACTCGGCCGCAAGCAGGTTGCCGACCGCTCGTTCGGCAACTGGGCCATGGGGCACGAGCAGGGCGGAACCACCCTGCTCGACACGGTCGGTGCGCTGACCCGGCACCTCGACGACGCGCAGCTGAAAGCGGACCTCGTGTCCTTCGCGGAGCTCCATTCCAAGGCGGCATGATAATAGCTCCTGCCTTAAACAAGACATATCTCTGAACAGACTGTCAGAAAGCGCAGTTCAAGATGAACGGCCTGACAGAAACAGTGCTTTACGGGCAACAAAATAGCTAACATTAGTTGAGCCAGGCAACTTCTTGTCGCTCCTGAGATTGAAGGTTCATCCACAGCGACCCAGTTCGGGTCGCGAACGAGGGAGTTCTTCTCTCGTGAACCATAACAAAGATCAGGAGATCAGCATGAACAAGTTCATTGCGCTCGCGGCCGTGTCCGCTGCCGCCCTGGCCGCAACGCCGGCTTCGGCCGTGCCGTCCGGTCCGCGTGTCGAGGCGCTGGTCGGCTACGACCAGGCGCGCGTCGACCTTGGCGCGAACGACTTCAAGGACGAGGGCGTGCTCTACGGCATTGGCGCCGGTTACGACTTCGGCCTGTCGAATGGCGCGGCGCTCGGCGTTGATGTCGAGGCGACCGACTCGACCACCAGGGAAAGCAACGCCGGCGGTACGTTGAACGCCAAGCGTGACCTGTACGCCGGCGGTCGCGTCAGCCTGCCGATCGATGCCAACAACAGCAACGTCTACCTGAAGGCGGGCTACACCAACGCGCGCTTCCGGGTGTCGAACGGCCTGGTCAGCGCCAGCGACAACCTGGACGGCTACCGTCTGGGCGCCGGTGCGCAGTTCTCGCTGAACGGCAAGGCCTACATCGGCGGTGAGTATCGTTACTCGAACTACGAGAACGATGTCAGCCGCCACCAGCTGGCGGCGACCATCGGAACCCGCTTCTAAGCGGTCTCAACCAGCAGGAATGGGGCGCTCCGGTTTCGGCCGGGGCGCCCTTTTTCATTTCGGTGCCGATTGTGCTAAGCAACCCGCTTGTGCCGCGTAGGGGAGAACGGCGATGGACGAAGACAATCGGGTGTATTTCGCCCGCCGTGCCGCCGAAGAGCAGGCCCGGGCGGAAGAAGCGAACGATCCGCAGGCCGCCGAGGCGCACCGCAAGCTGCAGCGTGCCTATCTTGAAAGGGCCAGCACCGGCGACCGCTATCCGGAGAAGGATGTGGTCGGCTAGGCGCCGCTGAGTCGCTTGCGCGCGGCTTCGACGGCTGATTGCCGAGCGCTCTCACGGGCGCGGCGGAGGTCGGGATAGTCTGCCGCCGCTTCTTTCTGCAGTTGCTCGGCGAAGCTGCCCTGTTTGATCTCGCTCAGGATCGTCCGCATCGCCGCGCGGGCCCGCTCGTCCACCATGCGCGGTCCGCCCAGCTGCGCGCCAAGCTCCGCCGTGTTGCTGATGGCCTCGCGCATGCCGGCGATGCCGCGCGCTTCGATGAGGTCGGCGAGCAATTTGAGCTCGGAGACGCACTCCAAATAGGCGACTTCCGGCTGCACCCCGGCCTCGACCAAAGTGTCGAACCCCGCCTCCAGAATCGCCGGCACCGCACCCCAGACCACCGCCTGCTCGTTGAACAGGTCGGCGACGCACTCCTCCTCGAAGGTCGAGCGGATGATCCCGGCACGGCCGCAGCCGATCGCTCGGGCGTAGGCGAGGGCCATCGGCCAGGCGCCGCCGCTCGCGTCGTGCGCCACCGCGGCGAGCGCGACCATGCCCTTGCCCGCCTCGTACAAGGTCCGCAGCGCCGCGCCCGGACCCTTGGGTGCGACCATGAAGACGTCGAGGTCGGCGCGCGGTCCGATCTGCCCGAAGTGGATGGCGAGGCCATGACTGAAGCCGAGCGCGGCGCCGGAGCGAAAGTGCGGCTCCAGCTCCGAGTAGATGGCGGGGAGATGCTCGTCCGGCGCCAAAAGCATGACGATGTCCGCTTCGGCCGCCGCTTCGGTCGGACCGGCGACCTGCAATCCCTCGTCCCGAGCCGCCGCCGCTCGCGCGCTGCCCGGGCGCAGGGCGACGCGCACGGCGACCCCGCTGTCCCGCAGGTTCAGCGCCTGCGCCCGGCCTTGATTGCCGAAGCCGATGATGGCCACGGTCTTGCCGGCGAGCGGAGCGGGGTCGATGTCGGCGTCGCGGATCATGGTTCCTGCTAGTCCGGCGAGGCGAGCAGGGCCAGTGCCCGCTCAACCGCCCGCTCGTTATCGAGCGGCTCGGTGAACCGCGGCCACTCCGCTGGCGGCTGATGAGTGAACCAGGTGTACTGGCGCTTGGCGTAGCGGCGGGTGGCCTGCTGCCCGGCGGCCAATGCTTCTTCACGGGTCAACTCGCCCCTCAGCATGGCCGCGGTCTCCGGCACGCCGATGGCGCGCATGGCGGGCAGGTCCGGATCGAGCCTGCGGGCGAGTAGAGCCTCCACCTCCTCGACCGCCCCGCCGTCGAGCATCTCCGCGAAGCGCGCGTCGCAGCGAGCGTACAGCCACTCTCGCGGCGGCAGCAGGATCAGCGGGCGGAGCTCCACCTCCCCGCCGATTCCGCCGGTCCGCTCGGCCTGCCATTCGGCCAGCGATCGCCCGGTTGAGAGCACCACCTCCAGCGCCCGTGCGATGCGGGTGGTATCCGACGGCCGAAGGCGTTGGGCAGCTTCAGGATCGAGCACCCGCAGCCGGCCATGGTTGTCGGCGGTACTCCCCGCCCGCACCTCGGCGCGCACCGCGGGATCGATTGGCGGCACGGGCGCAATCCCGTCCAGCAGTGTGCGCAGGTAGAGCCCCGTGCCACCAACCAGGATCGGCAACCGCCCCTCCGCATGTACCTCCGCCAACACCTCCCGCGCCTCCCCCGCCCAATCCGCAGCGGAGCAGGGGAGAGCCGCATCGCGCGTGCCGAACAGCCGGTGCTCGGCCCGCGCCAGTTCATCCGGTCCCGGCCGCGCGCTCAGCACGGCGAGGTCTCGATACACTTGTGCGCTGTCGGCATTGACCAGAACGCCGTTCGCGCGTTGAGCAAGCAGAACGCCCAGTGCCGACTTGCCGCTGGCGGTCGGACCGGCGATGAGTGCAACGGGAGGACGCCGCTTGATCATTGCGACGCTGATAGCAGCCGACCGGCTGGAGAAGGAAAGCCTGTTCCGCGCGGCGGATCTGCTGGACGATGCGCGGCTTCGCCCGTCCGAGTGGAGCTGGATCGACGAGGGCAGCGCCGCCGACATCGAAGTGCAGGCGGGCGAAGGCGACATCCGCCGCATCCGCGACCTGCTGGAAGGCGCGCTCGAAGGCATCGACGTCGCGGTTCAGCCCGCCGCCGCGCGTGAGAAGAAGCTGCTGGTTGCCGACATGGACTCGACCATGGTGGGTCAGGAATGCATCGACGAGCTGGCCGACTATGCCGGCAAGAAGGAGCAGATCGCCGCCGTTACCGAGCGGGCGATGCAGGGCGACCTGGACTTCGCTCAGGCGCTGGTCGAACGGGTGGCCGAGCTGGACGGCCTGGGCGTCGGCTGCATTGAGCGCTGCCGGGTGGAGCGGGTAACCCATAACCCGGGCGCGAGGACGCTGGTGAGGACCATGCGCAAGCGGGGCGCCCAGACCCTGCTGGTGACCGGCGGCTTCCACGACTTCGCCGACCCGCTGGCGTCGGAGCTGGGCTTCAACGAGGTGAGGGCCAATTATCTAGAGAGCATCCACGGGCACCTCACAGGGCGCGTTGCGGGCGAGATCGTCGATGCGCGCGCCAAGTGCCAGGCGCTCATCGACCTGAGGGAGGAGCTCGGCCTGCCGCGCGAAGCCGTGCTGGCGGTCGGCGACGGCGCCAACGACGCGCCGATGATCGAAGAGGCGGGGCTGGGCGTGGCCTACCGCGCCAAGCCAAGGCTGCACGAGGTGGCCGACGTCCGCATCCGCCACAACGATCTGACGGCCCTGCTATGGATACAGGGCATTCCGCGCCGGGAGTGGGTGGAGGCCTAGCGCGCCGGAACCGGGAAGCAGGCCTGTCCGCGGGCTGACAACGTGCGGCAAGCGGCGGCCGCATCTGCGCGCGTCGCGTACGGACCGACCTGCAGGCGAGTCATGGTGCCGGATGGCACGAGCACCTTCGCCCGGCCGCCCAGGTCGCCGGCCAGCTTCGCATAAAGCGCGTCCGCTGCCCCCCGCTGTGAGAAGGCGCCGAGCTGGATGCGCCAGGCTCCGATGGGTGGTGCTGCTGTCTGGGTCGACGGTTTGGCGCCAGCTGTCCGGGCGGGAACCGCGGCGATCTTCGCCCGGGTACCCTGCTGGCGGTTGAGTGCCAGCGCCTTCTGCCGCTGATCCGCCGGGATAAGCTGGTCCATTTCTGACAAGGTCGTGCGCGCCGGGGCAAGGCCCTGCGCCGCCGCCCGGCTCACCATCGCATAGGCGCGTACCGGGTCCGCCGGCATGCCGTCGCCGTTGAACAGGGCGGTGCCGTAGACCAGCTGCGCCCGCCGCTCGCCGGCCTCCGCCGCCAGCTTGAGCCAGCGAAGGCCTGCTGCCCGGTCGTTGCTCTGGAACAGCATCAGCCCGAGGCTCGCCTGCGCTTCCGTATGTCCTCTGCTCGCCGCCTGCTCGTAGAAGGACTGGGCACGCCCGAGATTGAGCGTCACTCCACGGCCGAGCTTGTAGGCCTGGCCGAGATTGAAGGCCGCATCCGCATCGCCCTTCGCCGCCAGGGGGCGCCAGATCGCCACGGCCGCCGCATAGTTGCCCTTCTGCCAGGCCTCTATCCCGGCCTTCACGGACTGGGCGGAAGCGGGCGCGGCCAGCGCGGCAGCGAGGAGCAACATGAGCGGAATCGTTGTGCGCATGCCTCCTTACACCTCGTCTGCCGCTCCGGAACAAGGTCGGAGCAACGTTAACCAGATTTTAGGTCCGCACGGCGCATCCCCGGCTCAAGAACGGCCAAAAGGGCGAGGGGATCAGGATGCGCGTACTGGCTTTGGCATCGCAGAAGGGGGGCTCGGGCAAGACGACGCTTTCCGGGCATCTTGCGGTGCAGGCGCAGTTGGCGGGGGCCGGCCCCGTCTGCCTTATCGACATCGACCCCCAGGGCTCGCTGGCCGACTGGTGGAACGAGCGCGAGTCGGAAATGCCGGCGTTCGCGCAGACGACCGTTGCGCGCCTTGCCGCCGACCTCGAGGTGCTGCGCCAGCAGGGCTTCCGCCTGGCGGTGATTGACACCCCGCCGGCCATCACCATGGCGATCCAGAGCGTGATCGCCGTCGCCGAACTGATCGTCATCCCGACTCGTCCGTCGCCTCACGACCTGCGCGCCGTGGGCGCCACCGTCGACCTGTGCGAGCGCGCCGGCAAGCCGCTGATCTTCGTCGTGAACGCCGCGACCCCGAAGGCCAAGATCACCTATGAAGCGGCCGTTGCGCTGTCGCAGCACGGCACCGTCGCTCCGGTCACCCTTCACCACCGGACCGACTTCGCCGCCTCGATGATCGACGGCCGGACGGTGATGGAGGTCGATCCCAAGGGTCGCTCGGCCAAGGAAGTGATCGAGCTGTGGGAGTATATCTCGGACCGACTGGAAAAGAACTTCCGGCGCACCGTCTTTGCGGCGCCGAACGCCGCTCCGGGCATTGGCGTCGCCAGCCCGCGTCCCGTTGGCGGCTTCGGCCGCCGCGTCGTCGGCCAGTAAAGGGGTATCGCCGTGAGCGAGCCGAAGGCTTTCGCTTCCCTCTCCTCCGGGCTGCTGGCGCGCAAGGGCGCCGCTCGCCCCGCCATGCGTCCGCAAGGCTTCGGCCAGCTCGGCAGCGGGCTGGACGACCTCGGTTGGAACGACATGGGTTTCGATCCGCCGCGCCCGAGCGTGGTTCCCGTCGAAGCCGGCAATGGTGAGCCCGGGCACGCGCCGCTGGTCAATCCTGCCGCCGGGCTGAGCCCTATCTCGCCCGTCCACCAGCAGCAGGCCAAAATCGTCGAGCGGCTGGTCAGCGATGATGAGGGCGACGAACTCGACGAGACCGCCGAACTGGTTGCCGAGGACGCGCCGCCGATCGCCGAAGTGGTCGCCATGCCGGTTCGGCCGCAGCCCGCGCCGGTTCGCCGCGCCCGGCAGCCCCGCGCCGCGGCAGGATCGAAGGCGAAGGCCGCCTTCACGCTCCGCCTTGATCCCGACCGTCACCTGAAGCTCCGCCTAGCCTGCGCCGTCGGCGCCAAGTCGGCGCAGCAGCTGGTCACTCAAGCGCTCGACAAGCTGCTCGCCTCCATCCCGGAGCTTGAAGCGATGGCGAGCAAGGCCTCCGAACGGACCGCCAAGAAAGGGTAAGCGATGCCCAAGCTGAACCGGGTCTCTGTTTCCGTCTCCGCGCTGACCCTTGCGGCCGCACTCAGCGGATGTGCGAACTTCGGCGCAGGCAAGTCGGTCAACGGCTTTGCTGGCAAGATCGACCAGAGCAACATCGGCGTCGCCATGCGTGCGCAGGCAGCGATGGAGAAGGGCGATACGGCCACCGCTATCAGCCTGGCTGAGCGCGCCGTCGAGAACAGCCCTGCCGATGCCGGCTTCCGCCGCCTGCTCGGAAACGCCTACCTGTCCGCTGGCCGGTTCGCTTCGGCAGAGGCCGCCTTCCGTGACACGCTGGCGATGATGCCCGGGCAGCAGGGCGTTGCCCTGAAGATCGTCCTGGCGCAGCTCGGCCAGGGCAAGGTGGAGCAGGGGCTTGGGACGCTGGAAACCTATCGCGGGCAGATCGACGCCGCGGACGCCGGCCTGGCGATGGCGCTCGCTGGACAGCCGGGCAATGCCATTGCCATGCTGGACGAAGCGGCGCGCATGCCGGGTGCCGACGGCCGCGTCCGCCAGAACCTGGCGCTGGCTTACGGGCTTGCCGGAGACTGGAACGCGGCGCGCACGGTTGCCGCGCAGGATGTGCCGGGCAACCAGATCGACGCCCGCATCGCCGAATGGATGGCGTTCGCCAAGGCGGGTAATGCTGGCCAGCAGGTCGCGGCGCTGATCGGCGTGTCGCCCGCGAGTGCCGATCCCGGTCAGCCGACGCGGCTCGCATTGAAGAGCGCGAATCAGCCGAAGCTGGCGATGGCCGCCCCGGCACCGCAGCCGACAGCCGAAGAGATGGCTGCACCTCAACCCGCTCCGGTCGAAGTTGCGGCCGTGGCTCCGCCAGAGATGCCGCAGCCGCCCGCCATGGATCCGCTCGCCGCGGCGGCTTCCGACCCGGCGCTGGCCGAGATGGTCGACTCCATTCGCCGCGAGCCGGTGCGCGCATCGGGCGCGCTGCCGAAGGTCTCTGAGCTGCGCCGCACCGCTGCCGCCCGCTTCGGCAAGAGCGGCGTGGTGCTTCAGCTCGGCGCCTATGCCACCCCAGCTGGCGTCCAGTCCGGCTGGGCGACGGTCAGCAAGCGTCACGCGGCGCTGAAGCGCTACGTTCCCGCGAGCGCCCGGTTCGCCGGGCCCAAGGGCACCGTCTACCGCCTGTCGATCAAGGGCTTCGAGACCGACAGCGAGGCTCGCGGCCTGTGCGCGCAGCTGAAGCGGTCGGGCGCGGCCTGCTTCGTTCGGACCGCGGCCGGCGACGCCCCGGTACGGTTCGCCCGCCGCTAGCTCTCGCTGCCGACCAGCAGGTCCAGCACGGCCATCCGCATCGCGACCCCGTTCGCCACCTGATCGAGGATGAGCGAGCGCCCGCGCAGGTCCGCTACCTCGTCGGCGATCTCGACCCCGCGGTTCATCGGCCCGGGGTGAAGGACAGCGGCATCCGGCCTGGCGAGCGCCAGCCGCTCCGCGGTCAGGCCGTAGCGCGCCAGATATTCGCCGGGCCCATCGCCCAGGTCCTCGGCCATGCGCTCCCGCTGCACGCGCAGCATCATCACCGCATCGGCGCCCGCGATCGCCTCGTCGATGTCGCCGCCCGGCAGGTCGTCCGGCAGAAGCGACGGCGGCCCCGCCAGCCGCACCGTGGCGCCGAGCCGAGGCAGCAGCTTAGCATTTGACCGCGCAACCCGGCTGTGACGGATGTCGCCGCAGATCGCGACCGTCAGCCCCTCCAGCCGGCCGAATTGCCGCCGCAGCGTCAGTGCGTCCAGCAGCGCCTGCGTCGGATGCTCGTTGGTCCCGTCGCCCGCGTTGATGACTGGGCACGCGACCAGTGCCGCCACCTGGTCCGCCGCGCCATTCTCACGATGCCGCAGCACGATCGCGTCCGGGCGCATCGCGTCCAGCGTGCGCGCGGTGTCGTCCAGCGTCTCGCCCTTCTTCACGCTGCTATGCTCGACCGACAGGGTCAGCGGCTGCGCTCCCAGGCGCGTGGCCGCCATGGCGAAGCTCATCGCGGTTCGGGTGCTGTTCTCATAGAACAGGTTGAAGATCGCCTTGCCGATCAGCCTGCCTGCGCCTGCCTGCGGATCGGCCGCGTAGCGCTCCGCCGCATCGAGCAGCCGCGCGATCTGGTCTTCGGCGAGGGAGTCGATCGAGGTCAGGTGCACGAGGACGTTCGCTAGCTGCGCTCGGCGACGTTGACCAGCGCATCGATCGCGCCCTGCAGGATGTGCGCGGCCGCCAGCTTGTCCACCGCATCCGCGCGCCTCGCCCGGCTGACGTCCGCGGCGATCATTGCCCGCTCGACCGCCTGGGTCGACCAGCGCTCGTCCCACAGCAGGACGGGGAGCCCAAGCGGCGCCAGGTTCCGGGCAAAGGCGCGAACGGATTGGGTCCGCGGGCTGTCGCTGCCGTCGAGGTTCAGCGGCAGACCCACGACGAGACCGACAATGCCATGCCTCGCGGTGAAAGCCCTGAGCTCCTCCAGGTCCTTGGTGAACTTGGTCCGGCGGATCGTCTCCGCAGGCCCGGCAAAGGTCCAGCCCGCATCGCACACCGCCAGCCCAATGGTCTTCGTCCCAACATCCAGCCCCGCCAGCTTGCCGCCGTCGGGGCAGGCGGAGGCGAAATCCGCCGCATTGGCTGTGATCAGCGCCGCCGCCATGCCGCCAGCCGCCGCGCCGCATCCTGGCGGATGTTCGCCCAGAACAAAGCATAATCGTAGACGTGGTAATTATTGCCCGGCAGCACATAGGGGCCGATGTCGGGGATCTCGCCGTCGACGATCAGGAAGCCCCGCTCGCACGCAGCACCGACTTGCCCGGGCGCAAGGGTGGCATTTCGCAACGTGGCATCCTCCGGAACCAACGTCCCCGCATTCGCCTGAGGTGGCGCGGCGCCATCCTGAGCCCCGGTGAGCGGGTTGACGCACAGCATGTCCCGCTGCCGCCGCTTCTCCCCGTTGAACCCGGTCGATCCCTCGTAGACGTCGGTGATCATCTTGGTGTTCGCGGGGCTCCCGAAGCTCTGCCAGGACAAAATGCAGCCACCCTGATCGGCCGTCCGGCAATGCGGCAGGCCCATCGCCGGGATGTCCGCTGCGGTAGAGACAGGCCAGCCCACGACATAAGCTGCAACCACCCGGTCCGCGACCGGCGTTCCCGCAACCTTCTCCTTCAGCAGGCGGGTAAGATGCAGCGCGCCCTGGCTGTGCCCTGCAAGGATGATCGGCTGCCCCGGCTCGAGCTGCGCCAGGAAGCGGTCGAACGCCCGCGCCACGTCCGAAAAGGCGAGATCCAGCGCCGCCCGTGCATCCTCGCTGTCGAGCAGGAACGCGCCGAACGCCGCCTGCCGGTACTTGGGCGCATAGACTTGCGACACGCCGTTGAAGGCGCTCGCCTGGCTGCGCACGAACAGCGCGGCGCGGTCCTGGCTTTCCTTGTGCCCCAGCAGCGCGTTCCAGCGGTCCCGCTCAAGATAGGTCGTCGGGTGGATGTAGAAGGTCGCGGCCGGTTTCGCTCCGCCCTCGGCCGTATACCCCTGCGGCAGCCATTCTGCCGGGCCGGGCGGAACCGTGTCGGGCAGGGCGAGCCAGTTCTCCACGCGCACATAGTCCGGCCCGCTGGTCGGCGGCGGTGCCTCGAACCTGCCCTGCGGCGCGGCCTGCCGGATCAGCACGTCGGTGCCGAACTGATAGATGGCGAACGCCCCCGCCACGAACAGCAGGGTCAGAAAAAAGATGACGAGGAGAAAGCGGCGGGCGCACATGCGGCGCCGGACCTAGGGGGCAGGGCGCGCCGGGGCAAGGCGGGCTTGTTGACAGGTGCGCCCAACCTGCCTCTCTGAGAGCATGAGCATCATGGACGAAGTGCAGCGCCGCGCGCGGGAGCATGGACCGCAGCAGGCCGTCTCGTTTCTCGAAGAAGCGGCGGAACGCGGCGATGCCGAGGCGAGCTTCATTCTGGCGAACTGGCGTCTGTGGGGGCTTTACGGTCCGCGCGATCTCACGGCGATGCACCGGCTGCTGGAGCGAGCGTCCGCCGGAGGCTGGCGGGAGGCCACCAGGCAGCGCGCAATCCTGATCGGCAACGGCACCGGCTGCCCGGCGGATCTCACCGCCGCACGCCGCATCATGGAGACGATCGCTGCCGACGACCCGAAGGCGGCGGAGCACGTGCAACTCCGCGACTCGATGCCGGAGCGTGTCG
>ERZ1066122.2380-NODE-2380-length-12489-cov-7.177658_pt1 | contig 12489 bp, 10 predicted proteins | sample MGYA00382769_ERZ1066122 | MGnify/ENA primary metagenome ERZ1066122 (study PRJEB33369, sample SAMEA5778352) | biofilm metagenome | biome: Industrial cooling water; feature: Water cooling tower basin; material: Biofilm | place: United Arab Emirates | collected...
CCGCTGGCCGGTGGCCGCGCTGACCAACGGCAACGCCGACCTGGCCCGCATCGGCATCCAGGCCCACTTCCAGGTCTTCGTCAGCGCCCGCGACGAGGGCCACGCCAAGCCCGAGGCGCCGATCTTCCTGGCCACCTGCGAGCGCCTGGGCGTGGAGCCCGCCGAGGTGCTGCACGTGGGCGACGACCCGCTGCTGGACGTGGTGGGCGCGCGCCGCGCCGGCCTGCGCAGCTGCTGGATCAACCGCAAGAAAGAGTCCTGGCCCGCCGGGCTGCCCCGGCCCGACCTTGAATTCGCTACGCTGGCCGGCCTGGCCGACTGGCTGGAATCACACCCCGACGCAACGGAAAACCGATGAGCCTGCCCGCCTGTTTCGCCCGCCCCGAAGACGCCCGCGAACCCCTGCCGCTGGTGCTGGTGGATGCCACCGGCTTCGAGGCCTGGCGCGGCGCGCAGCCGGCGTCGGTGCAGGCCTGGCTCAAGGCCCACGGTTTCAGCCCGCGCGCCGGCGCGCCGCTGCTGGTGCCCGGCGCGGACGGCCACCCGGCCTTCGCCCTGGCGGGCATCGACGACGTGCGCGACCCGCTGGCGCTGGCGCACCTGCCCAGCCTGCTGCCGGCCGGCGACTACCGCCTGGCCGCCGATGCCCCGGCCCAGCCGGCGGCGGCGCAGGTTCAGTTGGGCTGGGGCCTGGGCGCCTACAGTTTCACCCGCTACCTCAAGCCCGCGCGGGCCCCGGCCCGGCTGGTGCTCGAGGCCGCGCCCGACGCCGAAGCGATGGCCCTGCTCGAGGCCGCCACGCTCGTGCGCGACCTGGTGAACACGCCCACCGAACACATGGGCCCGGCCGAGCTCGAGGCCGAGGCCCTGCGCCTGGCCCGCGCCTACGGCGGCCAGTGCCGCAGCGTGGTGGGCGACGCCCTGACCGACCAGAACTTCCCGGCCATCCACGCCGTCGGCCGCGCCAGCCACCGCGCGCCGCGCCTGGTCGAGCTCAACTGGGGCGACGAGGCCCATCCGCGCGTGGCCATCGTCGGCAAGGGCGTGTGCTTCGACACCGGCGGCCTGGACATCAAGCCGGCCGACGGCATGCGCAACATGAAGAAGGACATGGGCGGCGCCGCCCACGCGCTGGGCCTGGCCCAGCTGGTGATGGCGCTGGGGCTGCCGGTGCGCCTGCAGCTGCTGCTGGCCGCGGTCGAGAACGCCATCGGCCCGAACGCCTTCCGCCCGGGCGAGGTGATCGCCACCCGCCAGGGCCTGAGCGTGGAGATCGACAACACCGACGCCGAAGGCCGCCTGGTGCTGTGCGACGCGCTCACCTACGCCGCCGAGGGCAAGCCGGCGCTGCTGCTCGACTTCGCCACCCTCACCGGCGCCGCACGCATCGCCCTGGGCCCCGACCTGCCGGCGCTGTACGCCAACGACGACGCCCTGGCCGCCGACTACCTGGCCGCCGGCGAGGCCGCGCGCGACCCGCTGTGGCGCATGCCGCTCTGGCGCCCCTACCTGAGCTACCTCAAGTCGAACGTGGCCGACCTGGCCAATTCCGGCGCCAGCCGCATGGCCGGCTCGATCACGGCGGCGCTCTACCTCGAGCGCTTCGTGCCCGAGGGCCTGGCCTGGGCGCACGTGGACGTGTACGCCTGGAACGACAGCTCGCGCCCCGGCAAGCCGGCCGGCGGCGAGGCCCAGGGCCTGCGCGCGGCCTGGGGCCTGCTCAAGGGCCGCTACCCGAGAAAGTGACAAACGGCATTACGCCGACGGCCCGGGGCGGCTCACAATCCCGACACCGAAACCGGCGCAGACTGCGCCGGCCCATCTCCGGAGTCGCCCATGGATTCGCCGCAGGACCTGCTCAAGCAGCTGCACATCGACCGCCGTCCCGCCGGCAAGCGCCGGCCGCGCTGGCTGCTGCCCGCCATCATCGGCGGCGCGCTGGTGCTGGCCTTCGTGGCGATGTCGGCGCTGCGACCGGTGCAGGTCGAGGTGGCGGTGGCGCGCAAGGCCGCCGAGCTGGGCACGGCCTCGGTGCTCGACGCCTCGGGCTACGTCACCGCGCGGCGCATCGCCACGGTGTCTTCGAAGATCACCGGCAAGGTGCGCGAGGTGCTGATCGAGGAAGGCCAGGTGGTCGAGGAAGGCCAGGTGCTGGCCTACCTCGACGATGCCGACGCCGCCGCGCAGCGCGAGCTGGCCTCGGCCCAGCTGGCCTCGGCGCGCTCGCAGCTGGCCGAGGCCCGCGCCCAGCTGACCCTGGCCGAGCAGACCCTGGTGCGCCAGCGCGAGCTGGCCTCGCGCCAGCTGGTGGCCGCCTCCGCGCTCGACGCCGCCGTGGCCGACCGCGACGCCCGCGCCGCGCGCCTGGCCAGCCTCGAGCGCGCCGTCGGCGTGGCCGAGGACCAGCTGGCCATCGCCGGCCTGGGCGTGGACAACACGGTCATCCGCGCGCCCTTCTCGGGCGTGATCGTCGCCAAGGCCGCGCAGCCGGGCGAGATGATCTCGCCCATCAGCGCCGGCGGCGGTTCGATCCGCACCGGCATCGGCACCCTGGTGGACATGGATTCGCTGGAAGTGCAGGTGGACGTGAACGAGGCCAACATCGGCCGCGTCACACCGAAGATGCCGGTGGAAGCCGTGCTCAACGCCTACCCGGACTGGAAGATCCCGGCCGAGGTGATCGCCATCGTGCCCACCGCCGACCGCACCAAGGCCACGGTGAAGGTGCGCATCGCGCTCAAGTCCAAGGATCCGCGCATCGTGCCGGACATGGGCGTGCGCGTGAGCTTCCTCAACGAGGCCGACGCCGACGCGGCGCCGCCCGCCGGCGCCTTCGTGCCCGAGCGTGCGGTGGTCACCGGCGAAGACGGCAGCGCCGTGTTCGTGGTGGCCGACGGCGTGGCGCGCCGCGTGCCGGTGACCCTGGGCGAGAAGCGCGACGCCGACCAGCAGGTCACCGCCGGCCTGCAGGGCGGCGAGACCGTGGTGCTGTCGCCGCCCGAGGGCCTGGGCGACGGCGACCGCGTGGCGACGAAGTAAGGCGCCGCCATGGCCACGCCCCTGGTCGAGATCCGCGGCCTGACCAAGGCCTACGTGCGCGGCAAGCAGCGCGTGGAGGTGCTGCACGGCATCGACCTGGACATCCCCGAGGGCGACTTCGTCGCGCTGATGGGCCCGTCGGGCTCGGGCAAGACCACCCTGCTCAACCTCATCGGCGGGCTCGACTCGCCCAGCGGCGGCCTGCTCAAGGTGGGCGGCCAGCGCATCGACGACTTCGGCAGCGACGAGCTCGCCGCCTGGCGCGCCAGCACCGTGGGCTTCATCTTCCAGAGCTACAACCTGATGCCGGTGCTGACCGCGCAGAAGAACGTGGAGCTGCCGCTGCTGCTGACCGAGATGGGCGCGGGCGAGCGCGCGCGCCGCGCTTCGATCGCGCTCAGGCTGGTGGGGCTGGACGAGCGCGCCAGGCACAAGCCCAACGAGCTCTCCGGCGGCCAGCAGCAGCGCGTGGCCATCGCCCGCGCGCTGGTGTCCGACCCGCGCCTGCTGATCTGCGACGAGCCCACGGGCGACCTCGACCGCAAGACCGCCGACGAGGTGCTGCGCCTGCTGCAGCAGCTCAACCGCGAGTTCGGCAAGACCATCGTGATGGTGACCCACGACCCCAAGGCCGCCGAGTACGCCCGCCGCACCGTGCACCTGGACAAGGGCACGCTGGCCGCCGAGGCGCCGGCGCACTGACATGAAATACCTGGGCCTGGTCTGGGCGGGGCTGTTCCGCAAGAAGCTGCGGACCACGCTCACGCTGTTCTCGCTGGTCTCGGCCTTCCTGCTGCTGGGGCTGCTGCAGGCGGTGAACTCGCTGTTCGCCGGCGGCGCCGATTTCCTGGGCGCCAACCGCCTGATCACCCAGGCCCGCACCAGCTTCACCCAGCCGCTGCCGATGCGGATGATGCCGCAGATCGAGGCCGTGCCCGGCGTCAGCCGCGTCTCGCACTCGCAGTTCTTCGGCGGCCAGTACCAGGACCCGCGCAATTTCTTCCCGCAGTTCGCGGTCAACCCGCAGCGCCTGCGCGACACCTACCCCGAGTGGGTGATGCCCGAGGACAACTGGCGCCAGTTCATCTCCACCCGCAACGGCGCCATCGCCGGCCGCAACCTGGCCGACAAGTTCGGCTGGAAGGTGGGCGACACGATCCCGCTCAATTCCTTCATATGGACCAAGACCGACGGCACCCGCGCCTGGGAATGGGAGCTGGTGGGCATCTTCGACGGCCGCGACGACGAGTGGCAAAAGCGCGCCGGGCTGATGTACCTCAACTACGGCCACTTCGACGAGGCGCGCGCCGGCGGCAAGGGCCTGGCCGGCGTGTTCGTGGTGATGGTGGACGACCCGGAGGCGGCCGAGCGCGTGTCGAGCCTGATCGACGAGAAGTTCGACAACTCCGCCGACGAGACCAAGACCCAGAGCGAGCAGGAGTTCCAGCTGGGCTTCGTGCGCCAGCTGGGCGACATCGGGCTGATCGTGAACCTGATCACCGGCGCGGTGTTCTTCTCCATCCTCTTCCTCACCGGCGTGAGCATGTCGCAGGCCGTGCGCGAGCGCGTGCCGGAGCTGGCGGTGCTCAAGGTGCTGGGCTTCACCGACCGCACGGTGATGGCGCTGGTGCTGGCCGAGGCCTTCGTGCTGGTGTTCCTGGGCGCGCTCTCGGGCATGCTGCTGGCCAACGTGGTGACGGGCGTGCTGCCGCCGGAATTCCCGGTGGAAACCGACGCCCGGGTCTGGGCCATCGCCGGCGTGAGCGTGGTGCTGCTCTCGCTGCTGGTGGGGGTGCCGCCGGCGCTGCATGCGCTGCGGATCAGGATCGTCGATGCACTGGCCGGACGCTGACGGGGGGATGTGATGTCGGAAGCCAGGAAGTGGGTACGGTGGATCCAGTACGGCACGCTGGCCGTCTTCGTCGGCGGGCTGGCCGTGGGCTACGTGCGCGGCGACGGCCTGGGTGGCGCGCTGGCGGTGGCCGAGGCGCTGATGCTGGGCCTGGTGCTGGCGGCGGTCGCCGTCGTGGTGGTGGGCCTGGGCTGGAGCGTGCTGGGCGGCGACGGCAACCGCCTCGACGACCGGGTCACCGGGCCGGTTGAACTGGCGCTGCGGGCGCCGCGGCGCGGCACCGTGTTCGCCATCCTGGGCTTGCTGCTGCTGGCCGCCATCGTCGGCGCCTGGTTCCTGCTGGCCGACACCGGCCGCCGCGCCCTGGGGCCGGTGGGCGGCTGGGAGCCGGCGGCGCTGGGCCTGGCCATCGTGTTCGTCGCCATCTGGGCCGTGCTGATGCTGGGCATGCTCAAGCGGCTGGTGCGCAATGCGCCCTGGTTCGTGCTGGGCGCGCGGGGCTTTCTCTACGCGCCGGGCGACATCGCGCCGGGCTTCGTGCGCTGGGAGGACGTCACCGGGCTGCGCGAGACCGAGATCGTGGCCAATTCGCGCAGGGGCCGGGGCAAGGCCACGGCGGTGCTGGCGGTGGGCCTGCGCGATCCGGAGCGCTACCAGGCGCGCTACAACCCCGTGCTGCGCGCGCTGGTGCGGCTGGGCGCGAAGCTGCACGCGGCGCAGTCGGGCGGCGCGGCCGACATCGTCATCGACCCCACGCACTTCGGGGGCGACTACCCGAAGGTGCTTGAGCGGATGCGGGCGCTGCACGCGCAGGCCACCGGCCGAGGGGACGGCGCGTGAGCAGCCTCACCCAGGTGCGCGAGATCGTGCTGATGAACCTGCGCAGCGTGCCGCAGCGCCTGGGCGCGTCGCTGGTGATCGTGATCGGCATCGCCGGCGTGGTGGGCGTGATGGTGGCGCTGCTGTCGATGTCCTCGGGCCTGGAGAAGACGCTCTCGGGCACCGGCCGCGACGATCGGGTGGTGGTGACGCGCGGCGGCTCGAACGGCGAGCTGGCCAGCTTCCTCGACCGCGCCTCGGGCACGCTCATCAGGCAGGACCCGGCCATCGCCCGCGGCGCCGACGGCCTGCCGCTGGCCTCGGGCGAGCTGATCATCGTCACCGAGGTGCCGCGCCGCGGACAGCGCAGCGGCACCAATGTCACCCTGCGCGGCGTCGAGCCGGCCGGCTTCGCGATGCGGCCGGAACTGCGCATCGTGGCCGGGCGAATGTTCCGGCCCGGCATCCGCGAGCTGATCGTCGGCCAGGCAGCGAGCAACCAGTTCGATGGCCTGGACGTGGGCACCGAGCTGCGCTTCCGCGGCTCGACCTGGACCGTGGTGGGCCACTTCAGCACCGGCGGCGACGCCCGCGAGTCGGAGCTGTGGGCCGACGCCGAGACGGTGCAGTCGGCCTTCAACCGCAGCGGCTATTCCTCGCTGCTGCTGAAGTTGGCAAACACCGACAGCTTCGGCGCGCTCGAGCGGCGCCTGACCTCCGACCCGCAGCTCAACGTCGAGGCGCGGCGCGAGCGCGAGTTCTTCTCGGGCCAGTCGGGCCAGCTCACGGCCACCATCGGCGTGCTGGCCGGCCTGGTGGCGCTGATCATGGCCATCGGCGCCACCTTCGGCGCGCTCAACACCATGTACTCGGCGGTCTCGGCGCGCACGGCCGAGATCGGCACCCTGCGCGCACTGGGCTTCGGCGTGGCGCCGGTGATCGCCTCGGTGATGGCCGAGGCCCTGGTGCTGGCCATCGCCGGCGGCGCGATCGGCGCGGGCCTGGCCTACGTGGTGTTCAACGGTTACTCGGTGAGCACCCTGGGCAGCGGCTTCACCCAGGTGGCCTTCCAGTTCGCGGTCACGCCGGGGCTGGTGATGACCGGGCTGGGCCTGGCCCTGCTGATCGGCTTCATCGGCGGCCTGGCCCCGGCCATCCGGGCCGCGCGCATGCCCGTGACGGCCGCCCTGCGCTCGCAGTAGCCCGGCGGCGACACACCGTTGCGCCCCTCGGGCGCGGCTTGGGCGGATAATGCGCGCCCCAGCCGGAGCCGCCGTGACCACCTCCCCCGCCATCGACCGCAAGGGCCTGAGCGCCGCCATCGCCTCCTACGTGCTCTGGGGCGTGTTCCCGCTGTACTGGGTGATGCTCAAGCACGTGCCCTCGCTGCAGATCATCGCCCACCGCATCATCTGGTGCGCGGTGTTCGTGGTGGGCTGGCTGGTGCTGCGCGAGGGTTCGCGCTGGCTGCGCGAGGCGCTGGGGCGTCCGCGCGTGGGCGGCCTGCTGCTGCTCTCGGCGCTGCTGATCAGCTTCAACTGGGGCGTGTACATCTGGGCGGTGACCAACGGCCGGGTGGTCGAGGCGAGCCTGGGCTACTTCATCAACCCGCTGGTGAACGTGCTGATCGGCGTGATGGTGCTGGGCGAGCGGCTCAACCGCGCGCAGTGGACGGCGGTGGCCTTCGCGGCGGCCGGCGTGCTGTGGCTGGCCTTCCTGCACGGCGACCCGCCGTGGATCGCGCTGGCGCTGGCGCTGAGCTTCGCCTGCTACGGGCTGATCCGGAAGACGGCGCACGTGGACGCCATCCCGGGCCTGGCCATCGAGAGCCTGTTCCTGCTGCTGCCGGCGCTGGCCTGGCTGGCCTGGGAGCAGCACCGCGGCGTGGCGGCCTTCCTCGACGGCAACGTGGGCAGCGACGTGCTGCTGGTGGTGGGCGGCGCGCTGACGGCGCTGCCGCTGATCGGCTTCGCCTACGGCGCGCGCCGCATCCCGTACTCGCTGGTGGGCATCCTGCAGTACATCTCGCCGACGCTGCAGCTGCTCACCGGCGTGCTGCTGCTGGGCGAAGCCTTCAGCGGCAACCAGGCCGTGGGCTTCGCGCTGATCTGGATCGCGCTCGCCATCTACGCCACCGACGGCTGGCGCCGCGCCCGCCGCCAGCCCCAGCGCGCGGCCGAGGAACACTGCGCGGAAGAAGTGCCCGCCCAGGACGGCGCCGCCCCGCCCCGCTGAGCGGCTTGACTCAGGCGCCGCGGGCCTTGGCGCGGGTGATGATGAGCACGCCGGCGAGGATGACGGCCATGGCGCCGATCGAGTCCCAGCCCACGCGCTCCTGGAGCAGCAGCGCGCCCAGCAGCACCGCGATCGGCGGGTTGACGTAGGCGTAGCTGGTGGCCAGCGCCGGGCGCACGTTGTGCAGCAGCCACACGTAGGCGCTGAAGGCCAGGATCGAGCCGAAAGCCGCCAGGTAACCGACCGCCAGCGTCGCCGACAGCGGCGGCACTTCGGTGATGCGCTCGCCCATCAGCAGGCCCAGCGCGCCCATCGCCACGCCGCCGCAGAGCATCTGCGCGGCCGTGCTCATGAAGGGTGCCGGCAGGTCGCGGCCGCGGCTCCAGACCGAGCCGAAGGCCCAGGCGATCGGCGCCAGCAGCAGCGCGAGCATGCCGCCGAGGCTGGCGCGCATCTCGCCGCCGAGGTTGAGCCAGACCACGCCCAGGAAACCGATGCCCAGGCCCAGCCACTCGCCGCGGCTCGGGTGCTGGCCGCGCATCACGCCGAACAGGCCGGCCCAGAGCGGCATGGACGCCACCGCCACCGCGGCCAGGCCCGAGGACACGGTCTGCTCGGCGAAGTTCACCAGGCCATTGCCCAGCAGCATCATGAAAAGGCCCATCACCGCCGCGTTCTTCCACTGCGCGCGGGTCGGCGGCGCGTGGCCGCGCCAGCGCAGGAAGGCGTAGAACACGAGGCTGGCGGCGAGGAAACGCACGCTGCCCATCAGGAAGGGCGGATAGCCCTCGAGGCCGTAGGCGATGGCCAGGTAGGTCGAGCCCCAGACCAGGTAGACCGAGGCGAGCGCGAGCGCGACGGCGAGGGCCGACGGCGGCGGCGTGGCGGGTTGGTTCATGCGCGGGCCTCCCGCCCGGTGGATTCGGCTTCCAGCAGTGCCTGCTTGCGCGGCAGGCCCCAGCGATAGCCGCCGAGGCTGCCGTCGCCGCGGATCACGCGGTGGCAGGGCACGAGCACGGCGACGCGGTTGCCGGCGCAGGCGCGCGCCACCGCGCGGGCGCTGCGCGGCATGCCCAGCGATTGCGCCAGTTCGGCGTAGCTGCGGGTCTGTCCGGGCGGGATGCGCATCAGCGCTTCCCACACGCGGCGCTGGAAGGCGGTGCCGACCAGTTCCACCGGCACGCTGCCGCTGCGCGAGGCGAGCGCGTCGGCCACCGCGCGCACGCGCGGAGCGAGGAAGTCATCGCGGCCGGCGTCCACGCGCTCGAACTGCGCGCGCGGGAACTCGGCGCGCAGCGCGACCTCGAGCGCGTCGGCATCATCGCCCAGCAGCACCGCGCACACGCCGCGCGCGGTGACGGCGACCAGGGCCAGGCCCAGGGCGGTTTCGCTGATGCTCCAGCGGATCTCCATGCCCTCGCCGCCGCGGCGATAGGCCAGCGGCGCCATGCCCAGGCGCGCCGCGCCATGCTCGTACACGCGGCTGGGCGAGCCGTAGCCGGCGTCGTAGAGCGCGCGGGTGACGTCCTGGCCAGCGCGCAGGCCCTGCTTGAGGCCTTCCAGGCGCCGCTGCGAGCGGTACTCGGCCGGGCTCAGGCCGAAGGCCTGGCGGAAGCGACGCTGCAGGTGGGTGGCGCTGAGGCCGACGGCGCTGGCGAGCTCGGCCAGGCCGAGGTCCTGCGCGTCGAGCAGGCGGCGGGCCTGGTCCAGCCGGGGATCGGGGGTTTGCATGCCGGGCAGCGTAGCCAGCCCCGGCGGGGCCGGCTATCCGATTCTTGCGCCCGGGCTCACTCGGCCCAGACGGTGGGCTCGCGGGTCAGCGGCAGCACCTGGGCGGTGAGCTGGCCGTCGGCCGAGAGCAGGTCGAGCGCGTCGGCCAGGATGGCCGCCGACTCGCGCAGCAGCGGATCGGGGCGGTTCTTGGCCGCCTCTTCCTCGGCCGCCTGCTCGACCACCGAGCGCTCGTTGATGGCCAGGCCGTCGTCGACCAGGCGGGCGCCCTCGTCCGGGTCGGCCAGGCCGGCCGCCACGCGCTCGGCCTGGCGCTGCTTGCGCTCGGCCTCGAGGCGGTCGCGCTCGGCGCGGCGCACGCCTTCGTTGAGCGAGATGCTCTTGCGATCGCGCTCGGCGCGGAAGCGCTCGACGTCCTCGGACCACCACTGGAACTCGCGGTCCTTGGCGACGCGGGCCTCGTGGTTGGCCACCAGCTGCGGGGTCAGGGCCGAGAACTTGCCGAAGTTGGCGTGCGGCGCGCGCTGGATGCGCGTGGCCGGCAGCGCATTGTCGTAGGTGCTCTCGCCGTACTCGCTGGCGTCGAGGCTGACCGGGAACTGCAGGTCGGGCACCACGCCGGCGTGCTGGGTGGTGCCACCCTCGACGCGGAAGAACTGCGCGACGGTCAGCTTGACCTGGCCGAACTTGACGTCGTCCTTGCGCGGGAAGCGGTCGAGGTCGATCAGGCTCTGCACCGTGCCCTTGCCGAAGGTCGGCTCGCCGATGATCAGGCCGCGGCCGTAGTCCTGGATGGCGGCGGCGAAGATCTCCGAGGCCGAGGCCGAGGCACGGTTGACCAGCACGGCCAGCGGGCCGTCCCAGGCCACGCCGCGCTCCTCGTCGGCCTGGACGCTGACGCGGCCGCCGGTCTCGCGCACCTGCACCACCGGGCCGGTGTCGATGAACAGGCCGGTGAGCTCGACCGCCTCGAGCAGCGAACCGCCGCCGTTGTCGCGCAGGTCGATCACCACGCCATCGACCTTCTCGGCCTTGAGCTCGCGCAGCAGCTTGGCCACGTCGGCGGTGGCCGAGCGGGCGTCGCGCTCGCCGCGGCGGCGGGCCTCGAAATCCAGGTAGAAGGTGGGCAGCTCGACCACGCCGATGCGGCGGTCGCCGACCTCGATGATGCGCTTCTGGGCGGCCTGCTCCTCGAGCTTGACCTTGTCGCGCACGATCACGACCTGCTGCGGCTTGGCGTCCACGCCGGCGTCGGCCGGCAGCACGTCCAGACGCACCTTGCTGCCCTTCTTGCCGCGGATCAGCGCCACGGTGTCGTCGATGCGCCAGCCCACCACGTCCACCATCGGGCCCGAATCGCCCTGGCCGACGGCGACGACGCGGTCGCCCACCTTCACCCGGCCCGAGTTGGCGGCCGGGCCGCCGGGCACGACGGTGCGCACGACCACGAACTCGTCCTGCCGCTGCAGCACCGCGCCGATGCCCTCGAGCGAGAGGCTCATCTGCATGTTGAAGTTTTCGGCGTTGCGCGGCGACATGTAGCTGGTGTGCGGGTCGATCGACGTCGCGTAGGCGTTCATGTAGGTCTCGAACGCATCGTCCGCGCGCAGCTCGGCCACGCGCTCGGCCAGGCCGGCATAGCGCCTGTCGAGGGTCTTGCGGATGTCTTCCTGGCTGCGGCCGGCCAGCTGCAGGCGCAGCGCGTCGTTCTTGACGTACTTGCGCCACTGCTCGTCGAGCTCGGCGGCGTTGGCGGCCCACTGGGCGTTCTCGCGGTCGTAGAGCCAGGTCTCGTCCTTCGAGAAGTCGAAGGGCTTGGCCAGCAGCGAGCGGGCGAAGGCCACGCGCTCGGCGACGCGGCGCTGGTAGGTGGTGAAGACATCGAAGGCCGGCCCCAGGGACTGGGCCTTGATGGCGTCGTCGTGTCGCAGCCGCTGCGGCTCGAAGCGCTCGATGTCGGCGCGCGTGAAGAACAGCTTCTGGTCGTCGAGCGACTCGATGTAGCGGCGGTGGATCTCGGCCGAGAGCGCGTCGTCGAGCGGCATCGCGCGATAGACGTAGCGGCTGTCGGAGAGGATCCCGTATACCAGCCGCGCCGCCGCCTGCTGCTCGACGGTGGGCGCGAGCACGTCGGGCGCCGCGGGCGCCTTGCCGGTGGCCGCGAGGGCCAGGGCCAGCGGCAGGGTGGCGGTGAAGGCGAGCAGCTTGTGCTTGAGCATGGTTCCGGTCCGGTGCGTCAGGGGCCCAGCATGGCCCCGCAGGGGGCCGGTCGGCGTGTGCCGTTGGTGATGCTTTCCAACTCTCGATCCGAGCATACCCCCCGGATCATTCAGACGGCGTCTGCGACGAAACCCGCTTCAGCCGCCATACGGTCGGCGTGGTACGACGAGCGGACCATCGGGCCCGAGGCCACGTGCGTGAAGCCCATGTCCATGCCGGCCTGCTCGAGCTGCTTGAATTCCTCGGGCGTCCAGTAGCGCATCACCGGGTGGTGGTGCGGCGTGGGCTGCAGGTACTGGCCGATGGTGACCATGTCCACGTCATGCGCGCGCAGGTCGCGCAGCGTGCCCATCACCTGCTCCATCGTCTCGCCCAGGCCGAGCATGATGCCCGACTTGGTCGGCACGTCCGGATGCTGGGCCTTGAAGCGCTTGAGCAGCTCCAGCGACCACTGGTAGTCGGCGCCCGGGCGCACGTTCGGGTAGAGCTCGGGCACGGTCTCGAGGTTGTGGTTGAACACGTCCGGCGGCGACTGCGCCAGGATCTCCAGCGCGCGGTCCATGCGGCCCTTGCCGCGGAAGTCGGGCGTGAGG
>ERZ1066122.2381-NODE-2381-length-12488-cov-6.329205_pt1 | contig 12488 bp, 11 predicted proteins | sample MGYA00382769_ERZ1066122 | MGnify/ENA primary metagenome ERZ1066122 (study PRJEB33369, sample SAMEA5778352) | biofilm metagenome | biome: Industrial cooling water; feature: Water cooling tower basin; material: Biofilm | place: United Arab Emirates | collected...
TCTCGGCGACGTTGTGGCTGGGGATATTGGTCGCCATGCCGACCGCGATCCCGCTCGCCCCGTTGGCGAGCAGGTTGGGGAACAGCCCGGGAAACAGCGCAGGTTCCTCTTCCTCGCCATTGTAGGTCGGGATGAAGTCGACCGTCCCGTCGTCCAGCCCCTCCATCAGGCGCATCGCCGTCCTGGTCAGGCGCGCTTCGGTGTAGCGGTAGGCGGCGGCGTTATCGCCGTCGATATTGCCGAAATTGCCTTGCCCCTCGACCAGCGGGTACCGCAGCGCGAAATCCTGCGCGAGGCGGACCATCGCGTCATAGGCGGCGGTATCGCCATGGGGGTGGTACTTGCCGATCACTTCGCCGACCACGCGGGCGCTCTTCTTGAACGCGCTGGCCGGGTCAAGCTTGAGCTGCCGCATGGTCCACAGCAGGCGCCGGTGGACCGGCTTCAGCCCATCACGCAGGTCGGGCAGCGAGCGCGCGGTGATCGTCGACAGGGCATAGACCAGGTACCGTTCGGACAGGGCACTGTCGAACGGGGCGTCGACGATCAGGTCGAACGGGTCTTTGTCGTCGGTCACGGGGTCACTCATGCGCTTCGCCCTATCACCGCCCCGCCCTGCCTTGAAGGGCGGAACCGCGCCTATCCCCACACGTTCAGTCGGCAATCACTCACAAGGAGAATTGCATGACCCGCGTCCTGATCATCGCCACCGATGGCTACGAACAATCCGAACTGACCGAGCCGCGCCGCCGCCTGGAAGATGCCGGCATTTCGACTGAGATCGCCAGCCTTGAGGAAGGCGAAATTCGCGGCTGGAAGGACAAGGACTGGGGCGACAGCGTCTCGGTCGACCTGATGGTCAAGGACGTCGACGCGTCGCGCTATGACGGCCTGCTGCTGCCCGGCGGGCAGATGAACCCCGACATCCTGCGGATGGACAAGACCACCATCGGCCTGGTGCGCGACTTCGTTCAGTCCGGCAAACCGGTCGCCGCGATCTGCCATGCGCCGTGGCTGCTGGTGGAAGCCGACGTGGTAAAGGGCAAGACCGTGACCGCCTGGCCCTCGGTTCGCACCGACCTCGCCAATGCCGGCGGTACGGTGGTCGATCAGGAAGTGGCGACCGACGGCAACCTTATCACCAGCCGCAACCCGGACGACATCCCGGCCTTTTCCGACGCGATGATCGCCGCGCTGGAAAACGCGCGCGTCGACGCCTGATCCTGCCTCACTGCTCCGACCGGCTCCTGAGGGCGGCGACATCCGCCCGCAGGAGCCGGAGTTCCTGCAGGATTTCCTCACGCTCGCTGGTCGCTTCCTCGTCGCTCGCCTCATGCATGGCGTTGACGATGATGGCAATGAACAGGTTCAGCACCACGAAACTGGTCACGAGGATGAACGGCACGAAGAACACCCAGGCATAAGGGTGGACCTCCATCACCGGGCGCACGATCCCCATCGACCAGCTTTCCAGCGTCATGATCTGGAACAACGAATAGAGCGAACGCGGGATCGAGCCGAACCATTCGGGAAAGCTCGGGCCGTAGAGCTTGGTCGCCATGACCGCGCCGACGTAGAACACCAGCATCAGCAGCACGATCACCGTGCCCATTGACGGAATCGCGCTGAGCAGCCCCGCGACCACCTGGCGCATCTTCGGCACCACCGAAATCAGCCGCAGGGCCCGCAAGATGCGCAGCGCGCGCAGCACCGATGCGCCCGCACTCGCCGGGACCAGCGCGGCGGCGACGATGGCGAGATCGAACACGTTCCAGCCGCTGGCGAAGAAGCGCAGGCGATAGGCGTAGAGCTTGAGCGCGATCTCGGCAATGAACACGCCGATCGCGATCCGGTCGATCGCGCGCAGCAGGTCGCCATAGGCGGTCATGACCGCGGGCACGGTTTCCAGCCCGATCACCACCGCGTTGACGACGATCACCGCGATGATCGCGGTTTCGAACCCGCGCGACTCGACGACGTTCTGCACCTTCTGGCGCATGCCAAGATCCTCCCTGAGCGGCCCGGATGGCCTCGGCACAGGTGTTGCCGATCGCCTGATATTGCAAGCGGCTGCCCATCGCTCCTGTCGACAGAACCTGGCCTATTCGGCTCGTGGGCACGATTCCGCTTGCGCGATGGCGAGAATGTGGCATCAATATGGCATAAACAAGGCGTAAAGGAGACGCAAATGAGGCGTTTAACAGTCAAATGGGGCGTGGCCGGCCTGGCGACACTCGCACTGCTGGGTGGCTGCAGCGAGGCGGGGGACAGCAATTCCGCCAGCACCGACGCGGTCGAGATCGCCACGGAGGCATCGGCTGATGCGGAGATGGTCGCCGCCGATGGCGCTGCGGGCGAAGCGGCCCTGCCCGATCTCGCCGCGCCGCCGGTCAGCGTGCCGAAGCTCGCCTATGTCTACGACTTCACCTACCGCCTCGCGGGCGAGGAAATCGGTCCGCTCCAGCGCCGCCATGCCGACCTGTGCGAGCAGCAGGGCCCGGCCAGCTGCCGCATTCTCGGCATGTCCAAATCCGGCAACGATGGCGAGGCGGTGACCGGCCAGTTGCAGATGGCGGTCGCAACCAAACACGCCCGCGCCTTTGGCGCGCTGCTGGAAGACGTCGCGGTCGAGGCGGGGGCCGAGCAGCTCTCCGCCGACATCGCCAGCGAGGAACTGTCCAAGCAGATCGTCGACACCGAAGCGCACTTGGCCGCCCGCACCGAGCTGCGCGACCGGCTGATGGAAGTCCTGCGCACCCGCAAGGGCACGGTCAGCGAACTGGTCGAGGCCGAACGCAGCGTGGCGCAGGTCAACGAGGAGATCGACCAGGCGAGAGGCTGGCTCAGGGAAATGCAGGGCCGGGTCGCTTACAGCACGGTGACCGTGCGTTATGAGACTGCCAGCCCGGTCGGCGGCGACTTCCTGTCCCCGATTCAAGGCGCGATCGGCTCGCTCGGCTCGGTTGCCGGGTTCGTCATTGCCGCGTTGCTCCTGATGGGCGCGGCCGCGCTGCCGGTGATCGCCGTGGTCCTCGGTGGCCGCGCGCTCGCCCGGCGGTTCGGAACGAAGGCCGTCGCTTCGGAGGCCTAGATCCGGCTCATGTCGGTGCTTTCCGGGGGGATGCGCACGGTCAGGCCGTCCATCGCCTCGGTCAGCATGATCTGGCACGACAGGCGGCTGGTGCGCGCGACCCCAGCGGCGAGGTCGAGCATGTCTTCCTCTTCCTCGCTCGCGGGCGGCAGGCGGTCGAACCACTCGGCCGCGACGATCACGTGGCAGGTGGAGCAGGCCATCTGCCCTTCACAGGTGCCCTCCAGCGGCATACCGGCGGCCTGCGCGACCTCGAGCAGCGGCAGGCCGGGCTCGCCCTCGGCGGTGACCGTTTCACCCTTGGCGGTTTGGAAATGGACCTTCACTGCTGCGCCTCCGCTGCGGCATGAATGGCCTGCGCGGCCTGTTCGATGTCGTGCGCCGTGGTGTAGCGCCCGAATCCCAGCCGGATAGAGCATTTTGCTTGGGCACCGGAAAGGCCCAATGCGGCAAGGACATGGCTGGTCCGCCCCGACCCGCTGGCGCAGGCGCTGCCGGCGCTGAACATCACGCTGCGGCAGTCCGACATCAGCCGCGCAACGTCGAGCCCGTCCCTGCGGATATTGAGGTTGCCGTGCCAGCGCTGGTCGGCGCTGCCGTTGAGCGTCCAATCGGCAAACAGGTTGCGTGCGCGGGCCGACAGCGCTTCGACGTGCGTCGCGTCCTCGTCCCTTCGCGCCACCGCCAGCGCCGCCGCCGCGCCAAACCCGGCGCACAGTGCGGGGCTGAGGGTGCCCGAACGCAGGCCCTGCTCCTGCCCGCCGCCATCCATGTGCGGGAGCAGCGTGACGCCATCGCGTACCCACAGCGCGCCCACGCCCTTGGGGCCGTAGAGCTTGTGCGCCGAGACAGCGATCAAGTCGGCCTTCGCAGGCGGAGCGAGCTTGCCCGCGCCCTGCACCGCGTCGCACAGGAACAGGGCGCCCGCGCGGTGGGCTGCGTCCGCCAGTTGCTCGACCGGCTGGATCGTGCCGATCTCGTTGTTGACCTGCATCACCGCCACCAGCCCGACGCTTGCGGGGATCGTGCAGTGCGGATCGACCAGCCCCTGATCGTCGACCGGCAGGATCACGGTTTCGGTGGGCTCGCGCAGGGCATGGGCGCAATCGAGCACTGCGGCGTGCTCGATCGCGGAAACGGCGATGGCCTGGCTAGCGCGGGCGGTGCCCTTGATCGCGAGGTTGATCGCCTCGGTCGCGCCACTGGTGAAGATCACCCGCCCGCCGGGGGGGAACAGCGCGGCGACCTGCTCGCGCGCATGCTCGACCGCCGCGGCGGCCATCCGGCCCATCCGGTGGGGCGAGTGCGGGTTGCCGAAGGTGTCGCTCCCCGGCCCGCCGAGCCAGCGCAGCATCGCCTCGCGCGCTTCCGGCGCGAGGGGTGTGGTGGCCTGGTAATCGAGGTAGATCATGGTTTGGCCCCTATGGCCTAACCTCCCTTTCTCGTCATCCCGGACTTGATCCGGGATCCCGCTTTTCTTCCGCCGCTGCACCCAGGAAGCGGGACCCCGGGTCAAGCCCGGGGTGACGTGCTATGTGAGCGAAGCCCAAGCCTCCGCAAACCGCTCCAGCTCCTTAGGCGTGATGCTCCACCCCAGGCTGACCCGGATGGTCCGCGCGGCGACATCATCCGGCACCCCGAACGCATCGAGCACGCGGCTTTTCTTCAGTGTGCCGGACGAGCACGCGCTGCCCGCCGACACTGCAAAACCCATCGCATCGAGCCGGATCAGCAGCGCCTGCGCGCTGATCGAGGGATGCGCCAGCGCGAGGATATGGTCGGCCTGATCGCCAAAGGTCAGCCGGTGGTCGGCCAGCCCTGTGGCAAACTCCGCGCGCTGCACTGCATTCGTCGCCCACGGCCCGGCTTCGAGCGCCGCCGCCATCCCAAGCGCGGCGGGCATGTTCTCCGTGCCCTGGCGATAGCCGCGCTCGTGCCCGCCGGTTGGCTCCAGCAGCGCGAAGTCCCGCACCAGCAAGGCCCCGATCCCAATCGGCCCGCCGAACTTGTGCGCCGAGACCACCAGCATGTCGGCATCGGGCAGCGCCAGTTTCCCCGCCGACTGCGCGCAGTCGGACAGGACCAGCGCGCCATTCTCGCGCACGGTTGCGGCCAGATCGCTGACCGGGTTGATGACCCCGGTTTCGGAATTGACATGCTGGACCGCGAGGATGGTCTCCGCGTCGAGCGGGACATCGTCGGCGAACACTGCCGCATCCGGAGCAGCCCGGAATACCGCGTCATGCTCCACCGCGCTGACGATCCGGCGCTTGGCCTTGCAACGGTTGAGCGCGATCCACAGCGCCTCGCTCGCCCCGCTGGTGAAGATCACCTCGCCCTCCCACCCGAGCGCGCGCTTCACCCGCGCGCGCGCATCTTCCAGCGCGGCCTTGGCCCGGCGGCCTTCCGCGTGGGGCGAGGACGGGTTGGCCCACAGGAGGAAACCCTCCTCCATTGCCGCGCGCGCTTCGGGGCGCAGCGGGGTGGTGGCGGCGTGGTCAAGATAGACGCGGGTTGGGATGGCGCGGCCCTTTGGTCAGCGTGATTGCGATTTCGCGAGCGGGCCTTATATAGCGCGCACTTCCGGCGCGTCACCCGCGCCGTTTCCAGCGCTGACAGGTACCTGCCCATGCCCTCCGTGATCTTTCCCGGCCCCGAAGGCCGCCTCGAAGGCCGTTTCACCCCGCCTGCGCGCCCGCGCGCACCGGTGGCGATGATCCTGCACCCGCACCCGCAGGGCGGCGGTACCATGAATGAACGGATCACCCAGCGCCTCTACAAGACCTTCGCCGACCGCGGGTTTGCCACGCTGCGGTTCAATTTTCGCGGGGTCGGGCGCAGCCAGGGCAGCTTCGACAATGGCATCGGCGAATTGAGCGATGCCGCGAGCGCGCTTGACTGGGTGCAGTCGATCCACCCCGAGGCACAGACCACCTGGGTCGCGGGCGTCAGCTTTGGCGCGCTGATCGGGATGCAGCTGCTGATGCGCCGCCCGGAAATCCGCGGGTTCATCTCGGTCGCCGCACCCGCCAACATGTACGACTTCAGCTTCCTCGCCCCCTGCCCGGCGAGCGGCATCTTCATCCAGGGCGCGGCCGACACCGTGGTCCAGCCCAATGCGGTGCAGAAGCTGGTCGACAAGCTGCGCACGCAGAAGCACATCACCATCCATCACGAGGAAATCCCGCGCGCCAACCACTTCTTCGAGAACGAGCTCGAGGAACTGATGGGCTCGGTCGACAACTACCTCAACTTTCGCCTCGATCCGGCCTGCCCGATCAAGTGAGGAAGTAGAGCGGACCCCCTGGTCCTCCCCCACTGGGGGAGGTGGCCCGCCAAAGGCGGGTCGGAGGGGCCAAACCCTCTCCTAACCGCCCGCCCCCACCGTCAGCGCTGCGCGCTGCCACTTCCCCCAGCGGGGGAGGATTTCTTCCGTAATCTCCGGAACATCAGTGGCATTTCGCCACGCGAAAGCGCTTGCTTATGGTATGTGATAGCATATCCTTCGCCTTGGGAAGCAAGAGGAGAGGAAGAATGGCCTATCTCGACAGCAAGCGACCGGCAGACCGTGCTGCATCGGTTGCAGGTGTTATCGCAGTCCACGCGGCGCTCGGTTATGCGCTAGTAGTGGGCTTGCAGTTTACCGGGGTAATTTCGGACGAGAAACCAAATCCGAAAGGGATCTTTGTCGATCCGGTCCCGCTGCCACCGCCGCCACCGCCCAAGCCGACCACGGACCCGAAAGCCCCGACCGACAGCAAGATCTACACCCCCCCGACCACGCTGACGCTCAACAACAAAGCCGACGACATCGACACCACGATCATCCTGCCCCCGCCGGGCGAGATCATCAAGGTACCCGCCGGTCCGGTGATTATCCCCTCGCCCGGCCCCGGCCCGACGCCGGTCGCCGAGGCGATCGCCGCCAAGGCGCGCAACAACCCGGGCGAATGGATAACCCAGGCCGATTACAAGACCAGCTGGATCAACCGTGGCTGGGCCGGCAGCGCGGGCTTCCGCCTGCAAGTCGGCGCCGACGGGCGGGTCGAAGGGTGCCAGATCACCCGCTCGACCGGCCATGCCGCGCTCGACGAGGCGACCTGCGCACTGGTGACCAGGCGCGCCCGGTTCGACCCGGCCCGCAATGGTGCGGGTGACAAGGTGTCGGGCAGCTACGCCAGCTCGGTGCTGTGGCAGATTCCTGAGTAGGCCGGACGCTTCACTCGGGGATTTGTTCGATCGGGGCGGTGCCGTCGGGTTGTGGCACCGTCCAGATCGCGACGTTGACCAGCGCAACCAGCGCCAGCACCACCATCAGTCCGGCCTGCTTGCGCGCGCCGCCCTTCCGCCACAACCATGCAGCACCGGCGAGCAGCGCGAACGCGGCAAGGACGAGGATCGAGAGCACGAGTTCCATCACCTCTCGCTAGACTGAAACCATGCCCTATGGGAAGAGTGTTGCGCGGTTTGACAGCGCGCAGGTTGCGCTTCAGACATGGAGCATGAACGCGATCAGCCACCCCACCCTCACGCCCACACTCACCAGGCGCCAGACGCTTGCCGCGCTCGGGGCGACCACGGCCCTGACCCTGTCGGGGTGTAAGACATACGCCTCAGCCTCGGCCGCCAGCGACCCGGATGTCTGGCTCGAACAGGTCGGCTACAACCTGCTTGCACACGAGCCGGAGCGCGCGACCGGCCTTGGCGTGGATGTCGGGCAATATGCCGGGCTGCGCGCCAGGCTGGAAGACCAGACGGCGGCCGGGCAGCAGGCCTATGCCGATACGCTGCGGCGCGACCTCGCCACCACCCGCGCCTTCCCGCGCGAAGGCATGACCGGCGACCAGCTGACCAGTTTCGAAGTGGTCGAAAGCGCCTACGAAGTCGCGCTCGACGGGTTTGCCCTGCCCTATGGCGACGTCGCGGTCGGCAGCTGGCGCAACGCACCTTATGTCGTGATCCAGAACGTCGGCAGCTATCTCGATTTCCCCCGCTTCCTGGAGTCGAGCCAGCCCCTGGCCAGCGGTGCCGATGGCGAAGCGTGGCTTGAGCGGATCCAGGCAATCCCCCGCGCGCTGGAGGGTGAGCTGCAACGGATGCAGGCGACCCGCGCGATGGGCGTGGTCCCGCCCGATTTCCTGCTCGACCGCGCGATCCGGCAGATGGAAACGACGCTCGCCGCGACCGCCAAGGGCGAGCTCTACGCCGCGCCCTATCGCGCCGCGCTGGAAAAGGCCGGGCAGCCGGTGCAGGTGGCGGACCTCGGCCGGCAATACGAAACCGGTCCGATCACCGTGTCGCTCCAGCGCCAGCTTGACGAGCTGAAGGCCCAGCGCGCGGTGGCCACGGGCGACCCCGGTATGCGCGAACGCCGCCATGGCGAGGAATGGTACGCCTGGGCCTTGCGCGCCAGCACCACCACCCGCCTGTCGGCCGACGATGTCCACCGCCAGGGGCTGGACGAACTCCGATCGCTTCAGGCGGAAATGGATCCGATCCTGCGGCGGATCGGTTATACCAGCGGCACTGTGGGCGAGCGGATGCAGGCGCTGAGCCAGGACGAACGCTACAAGTTTGCCGAGGGTGACCCGGGCCGGGCCGAGATCATGGCCTTCATCAACGAACGGATCGACTGGGTGCGCGCGCAGATGCCGCGGGCCTTCAACACTCTGGTCGATCCGAAGCTCGAAGTGCGCCGCCTGCCGCTGGCCGAGGAGCCGGGCGCGCCCGGGGCCTATGGGGGGGCGGGGAGCAAGGACGGGACGATCCCGGGCCGGATGTGGATTAACCTCCACACCACCGAGCTGCACCGCAAGTATGACCTGGCTGACCTGACGTTCCACGAGACCATTCCCGGGCACGTGTGGGAAGGTGAATACTCCAACCGCCTGCCGCTGATCCGCTCAATCCTCGCGTTCAATGCGTTCAGCGAAGGCTGGGCGCTCTACGCGCAGACGCTGGCAGACGAACTGGGTGCCTACGAGGGCGACGAGGTCGGGCGGCTCGGCTACCTTCAAAGCCTCGCCTTCCGCGCTTGCCGCATGGTGGTCGACACCGGCCTGCACGCCAAGGGCTGGTCACGCCAGCAAGCGGTCAATTTCTTCGTCGAGGAAAACGGCAACAAGCCGCAGGAAGTGGCGAGCGAGGTGGACCGCTATTGCAGCTGGCCCGCTCAGGCGACCGGCTACAAGCTGGGCCACAGCGAAATCCTGCGCCAGCGCGCACGGGCGCAGGCCGCACTGGGCAGCGGCTACGACTTCAAGGCGTTCAACGACGCGGTGATCCTGGGCGGGAACGCCCCGATGACCGTGCTGGCGAAGAACGTCGACCGCTACATCGCCGGCGCGCGGGGGTAAGGCGCGGGCGCGATCGAACCAGCCACCAAGACCCGCTCATCCTGAGATCCTGAGCTTGTCGAAGGGCGAAGGACACGCGCAAGGAACTGGGTTGGACAGAGTACGAAGGCAGCGCGGAAGACAACATCTGTCTGCACAAGGCGACCATGCGCGAAATTGCCAGGAACGGCGGCAAGGTACCTGCGAGCATGACCGACTGATTTGCTGCAGGCAGACGAAAACGAAAGGGCGGCCGGGGCAAACCCGGCCGCCCTTTTTGTTGGCGTCGAACGCGGCGGGTTACTTCTTCCCGAACAGCCCCTTGGCCATGCCCATCACGTCGTTGAGCGGGTTGCCGTCGCCATCGCGGTCAAGCAACCCGAGAATCCCGGCGGCCTGCGGGTTGTCCTTCAGCATCGAGCTGAAGTGTGTGAGCGAACCCTCGCCGCCGATCTGCTCGACGATCTTGCCCAGCGTGCCCGTGTCGAGCCCGGTCTTGGCCGAGGCGAGCTCGACCGTATCGCCCTGCATCTGGTGCGCCTGCCCAAGCGCGGCGATGGCCTTTTCCGCCATGGCCGGATCGATCCCGACCTTGTGCGCGAGGTTGCGGACATCGTCGGGCGAACCGCTGATGTTCTTGAGGATCGAATCGAACAGGCTCATGGCAGCGACTCCTTCACTTCGATGTGAGCGCGCAATGTAGCGCGCCGCTTCATTCCCACCAATAGGGCAGGCGTTGCCCGGTGCCGGTTTCGACCTCGTTCAGAGTCTTTGCATCGTAGAGCCGCCCGCCGAGCATGACGCGCGCGATTGTGTCGCTGTTGGCGATGTCGACCGAGGGGTCGGCGTCGAGGATCACCAGATCCGCCAGCTTGCCCGGCTCGATGCTCCCGATATCGCCGTCCATGCCGAGCGAGCGGGCGGATTCGATGGTACCCGCGCGCAGCGCCTCGACCGGGGTCATCCCGCCGCGCACGAAGCTCCACAGCTCCCAGTGCGCCGCGATCCCGGCCTGCTGGCCGTGCGCTCCGATCGAGACCCTGATCCCGCGCTGGGCGAGCTTCTTCGCCTCGCGCGCGGCATTGTCATCGACGAAGGCCCAGTCGGGCGCCTTCGTCCGCCGCCCGGTTTCCGCGAGCAGCTGGCGCGGCGGGGTGTGGATCATCAGCGGGTGCGCGAACACATCCTGCGCCTGCCGCCAGTAGGGGTCGCCCGCCAGGCCGCCATAGGTCACGACCAGCGTCGGGGTGTAGTTGGTCTTTGACTGGCCGAAAAACTGCAGCACGTCCTCGTACATCACGTCGACCGGAATGTTGTGCTCGATGGTCGAGTTGCCGTCGGCGATCAGGTTGATGTCCATGCCGAACAGCGAGCCGCCTTCGGCCACCACCAGCATGTTCTCCGCCCGCGCGGCGGCGACGACCTGTTGGCGCTGCTCGCGCCGGGGCTGGTTGTAGTTCTTCACGGAGATCCCGCCCTGCGCCTTGATCCGGCGGACATGCGCCAGGGCATCCTCGTAGCTGTCGATCCGGGCATAGACCCCTGGCGACTTGGCCCCGTAGATGATCTCCCCGGTGGAGAAGATCCTTGGGGAGAGCAGCGTCCCGGCCCGCTGGCGCTCGGCCGCGGCGAAGATGTGGCTCGCCTGCGAAGAGGGGTCGTGGATCGTGGTCGTCCCCATCGCCAGCGCCTGCATGGCGGCCCAGTTCTGCTGCGGGATCAGGTCGCCAACCCCCTGCGGCCCGTGCGCGTGAGCATCGACCAGCCCGGGCATGATCACCTTGCCCGAAACGACGATCACCCTGGTGCCGGGATCGAGCTTGAGCCGCACCGTGGTGGCATCGTGCACCCCGACGATCCGGTCGCCCTCGATCACGATCAGGCCGTTTTCGATGACGCCGGCATTCTCATCCGCCATGGTGAGAACGCGCGCGCCGGTCAGCACCACCGTGCCGGTCGGCTTGTCGGCCGGGCGGCTGAGCGACAGCGAAACGCCGCTTTCGGGCGGTGTAAACGCAGCCTTGTCGTCCTCGCCCTTGGGCGCGGTGCGGAACATTGCCGCGACGCTGGCCGTGCGCAGGTCTGGCCCGATTGACCAGTGCAGGCTGCGCCCGTCAGCGCTCCAGCCGATGTAATCCGCCCCGCCCTTGCTGGCGCGGACCACCGGCATGGCGCTGGCGGTCTCGTCGACCGCGACCGCCTGCCCGCCGGGCAGCAGCGGCATGGCGAACACTTCGTAGTTTTGGCGGAAGGCGAGGTGCCGCCCGTCGGGCGCGACGCGGAAATCGTTCGCCAGCTCACCCTCGGCATGGACCCGGCGCGCCTCGCCATTGAGGTCGCTGGAGAGCAATTGCAGCTTTCCGCCGCTGCGGCCAAGCATGAAGATCCGGTCATTATCCGCCCCGAACTGCGGGTCGGAGTTGCCGCGTGCAACCAGCGTGGGCGTGCCACCGCTGACGGGTACGCGATAGACCCCGGGGTTCTCGGACTGTTCGGGCGCAGTCAGGAACCCGCCGCTGCGCTTCTCGTAGACCAGCGTGCGGCCATCGGGCGAGAATTGCGGCGCGGCATAATGCCCCGGCTGCGGGGTGACGACGCGCGCACCCTTGCCCTGCCCGTCGGCGACCACGATCTGGCCCAGCCCTGCGTCGGTCCAGCGGACCCAGGCCATCGCCTTGCCGTCGCGCGCGAAGGCGGGCCACAGCTCCAGCGCCTCGGTCTCGTTGGTCAACCGGCGCGGCGCGCCGCCCGCCACGTCCTTGACCCACAGCTTGCCGAGCGTTTCGAACACCACGCGCCGGTTGTCGGGCGAAGTCGTGGCGAATTTCGGCATCCTGGTTTCGATCGTATCCGGCGCCACCGCGATCACCGGGTGCGGACCGTCGATCACGCCGCGGGTGTTGTCGACCCGGAACGGGATCACCGCCGCACCGCTGCCGTCGGCATTGACCCGGCGCAGCTTGCCCCCGGCCCAGAACACGATCGTGCGGCTGTCGGGCGTCCAGTCCATGTTGGGATAGACCCCGGTGACCGCCCAGGTTTCCTGCAAGTCGAGGTCGAGC
>ERZ1066122.2382-NODE-2382-length-12483-cov-6.667525_pt1 | contig 12483 bp, 12 predicted proteins | sample MGYA00382769_ERZ1066122 | MGnify/ENA primary metagenome ERZ1066122 (study PRJEB33369, sample SAMEA5778352) | biofilm metagenome | biome: Industrial cooling water; feature: Water cooling tower basin; material: Biofilm | place: United Arab Emirates | collected...
GCGCGGGCGGGGCGACCCATCCGGGCGCGGGGGTGCCGATGGCCGCCTTGTCGGGACAGCTGGCGACCGCCGCACTGCTCGCCGACCTTGGTTTGACGAACCGGTCCCCGCGCAGGGCTATCGCTGGTGGTATGTCGACGCCATCAGCGACGACGGAAGCCACGGTCTGACCATCATCGCCTTTATCGGCAGCGTTTTTTCACCCTATTACAAACGGTCGGGGCGCGCCGTGCCGACCGATCACAGCTGTCTCAACATCGCGCTCTATGGGCGCGGCGGGGCGCGCTGGGTGATGACGGAGCGCGGCGCGGGCGACACGGCGCAGCACGCCGACACGCTGGCCATCGGCCCCAGCGCGATGCGGTGGGATGGCGACCGGCTGGTCATCGACATCGAGGAACGCGACATCCGTCTGGGCGTCCCCTGGCGGCGGCGCGTAGCGGGGCGGATCGTCCTGCACCCCGAAATGCTGAATGAACGCGCCTTTCGGCTTGATCCGGCGGGGCGGCACCACTGGCACGCCATCGCGCCGCTGGTCCGGATCGAGGTGGAGATGACCGATCCCGCGCTGCGCTGGTCGGGCAGCGCCTATCTCGACGGCAATTACGGCAGCGAGCCGTTGGAAAATGGCTTTCACAGCTGGCACTGGTCGCGCGCGCATGTCGGGCGCGAGGTTGCGGTGATTTACGAAGGCGTCCGCCGCGATGGCAGCGGCTTTGCCAGCGCACTGCGCTTCGGCCGCGACGGTGTGCCGCACGAAGAACCCCTGCCCCTCGTCGCCCCGCTGCCGCGCAGCTGGTGGGGCATGGAACGCAAGACCCGGGCGGACCGGGGCCATGCATCGGTGCTCAAAACATGGGAGGATTCGCCCTTTTACGCGCGCACCGCCCTGTCCACCCGGCTGTTCGGACAGCCAGTGACGGCCGTGCAGGAAAGCATTTCGCTGAACCGCCTGGTCCATCCCGTGGTGCAATTCATGCTCCCCTATAAAATGCCGCGGGAGGCGGGGTAGGGGCTGACATAGTAGGCCCCCAATCCTTTCTTTCTCCCCGTCCGCCCTGAGCTTGTCGGACTCGAAGAGGGCGCGCAGCGCCTACGGCTGTTCTTTTCTTGACCATGGCCGAAGAAAGGACGGCCGTAGGCGCTGCGCGCCCTCTTCGAGTCCGACAAGCTCAGGGCAGACGATTTGTTTGGGGGGGTGGAGCGTTATTGCAAAGGCTCACACTGTGTCTCATCTCGTCATTTCCGCGAAAGCGGGAATCCATCTCCTGCTGCCGAAATTACCAGAGCAGGAGATGGATCCCCGCCTGCGCGGGGATGACGATTCTGGATGAAGCCATTGCGCCCCAGCCCGCAGAAGCGCACAAAAAACATCAATTCCTCAGCACAATTCCAAAAATCGCGCGGCACTCAGCCAATCACGCTCGTGCGCCGCGCGCTGGGCCGTTGCCGCTGCATCGCTGCCCCACAGCCGTTCCTGATGGAGCGCATCGAGGCACAGGACCGGCCACAGCTCCCCCGCATCCCGTGCCCCCGCCTCCACCGCCAGCGCCGCCACCAGCGATCCCGAAATCGTGACCAGCGGCGACAGCGCTGCCAGCCGGAATGGCGGCAGCGCGCGCACCGCATCCTGCAACGCGCCGATGGTGGCGGGCGGCTGGGCCATATGCATCACCCCGCGCGCCAGGACAAACTCGATGCCAAAGCGTTTCTCTGCCCAGGCGAGCAGCGGATTCCACGCCGCCGCCTGCTCCGCAACCAGCGCATCATCCCGGTCATCGCGGTAACAGAGCAGATCGGTTTCGGCATAGGGTGTCAGTGTCGCGGCAAAGCCCGCCGGATCGCGCGCCGCATGGTCGATCGCGGCATTGGCAAGGCCGGTCAGCGCCATGACGCGCGGGTCGACCTCCTCACCCTGCGCCCGCCATTCGGCGGCAATCGCCTCGGCCAGCGGTGCGGTCGGCGCGACCAGCGGCGCGCGCGCCGGGGTGCGCACGCCGCGCCCGTCGAGCAGGATGGCAAAGCCGCCCTCTCCCGCCGCGACCGCCGCATCCTTCCAGAATCGCTTCATCGCGACTCGCGCTTCCACCGCCTCGCCAGCAGCAGCGGCACGACCGCAAAATCAAACGCGCCGACCAGCACCATGATTGCACCGGCGACGCGGTTAACATCCGGCCCGCCCAAATCCCACTTGCCCGCAATCACGGCGAACCCCGCCATCACCAGCAACACCCCGCCAAGCCGCAGGGCAGCAAGAATGTAAAAGCGCGCACGCGCGATCCGCTCGCTATCGTTACTGGTCACAAGTCATGATCCTTCAGCGCGGTCAGATGCTGCATCAACTGGGCGAGCGCGCCATGGCCGCGAGCGGACAGGGCATCCCGAACCCGGCCCATCACCTCGACCGGATTGCCCTGCGACAGTTTAAGGGTCGTCCGCCAGCCGCGGACCGCAATCTCGAATCCGGTAATGGCATCGACCATGCGTCCGAACTGCGCGGGTTCCATCTTGGCGCGCGTCCATGGGGAATCGGCGGCAACGCGCGCCTCGTGCGCCGCCGAGACATCGTCGAGCAGCGCGATCAGGGCAGCGCGGTCGCATTTGCGGGCAACCCCCTCCATCTCGACCGCGACATAATTCCACGTCGGCACCTTGGCGAGGTCGCCATAATCGCCCGGGCTGACATAGGCATCAGGCCCCTGCACCACCGCCAGGCACGTCGCGCCGTCAAGGTGCCGGGTCAGCGCATTGCCGCGCGCCAGATGAAAGCGCAGCGTGCGGGCATCGTCCGACAACAGTATCGGCACATGCGCCACGCGCGGGCCGTCGGGCGTGGTCAGAAAGATGGCGCCAAAGCCGATTTCGCGCACCAGCAGCGCGGCGATTTCGTCATCCTTGGGCCGAAAGGCAGGCGAGGGATGCATCAGCGCGGCTTTCGCGGCGGTGCTTTCGCCGGGCGCGACGGCTTGGCGGTCAGCTTGGCGGCTTTGGCCGGCTTGCCCGGAGTTGCCGGTCTAGCGGTTTTACCCGGTGTTGCCGGTTTAACTGACTTGCCTGGCTTACCCGCTTTGGCAGGCTTCGCTGCTTTGCCTGCCCGCGCGGCCTTGACCTCGGCCCGCCCGCGCCGCTCGCCGCGTTTGGCCTTGCGCACCTGTTTGGCGTGCGCCTTGGCCTTGGTCTTGGCAAGCGCGCGCGGTGCCACGGCAGCGGCGACTTCACCGGGGTCGGGCGTGTCGGCCAGCGCCGCATCGAAACCCAGCGCGGCAAGGCTCGCCGCGAAATGGTCGGGCAGTTCGGCCGCGATGTCGAGCTTGCCGCCATCGGGATGGTCGATGCGCAGGCGGCGGGCATGCAGGTGCAGCTTGCGGCTGATGCTGCCGGTCAGGAACGCCGCCTTGCCGCCATATTTTCCGTCGCCGACAATGGGATGCCCGATCGCGGCCATGTGCACGCGCAGCTGGTGCGTGCGCCCGGTCAGCGGTTGCAGCTCCACCCAGGCCGCTTCATTGCCAGCGCGGTCGAGCACGCGGTACCGCGTCACCGACGGCTGGCCCGCCTCCTCACTGACATGCATTTTCTCGCCGCCGGTCCCCGGCTGTTTGGCGAGCGGCAGGTTGATTTCGCCCGCCTCGATCGACGGGACGCCGGTGATGATCGCCCAATAGGTTTTGCGCGCGCTGCGGTTCGAGAATGCCTTGGAAAAAAAGGCGGCTGCGCGCGGCGTGCGGGCGATCAGCAGCGCGCCCGACGTATCCTTGTCGAGCCGGTGGACGAGCTTTGGCCGCATTGGCGCGTCGAACTGCAACGCGTCGAGCAGGCCGTCGACATGCTCGCTGGTCTTGGTGCCGCCTTGCGTGGCGAGGCCCGGCGGCTTGTCGAGCACCAGCGCGCTGCCATCGCGGTGGATGACAAGGCTGTGGGCAAAGGCGACCGCCGCCGCATCGAGCGGCGCGCGCGCGCGTCTGGGGCGGGCCTCGGTCGGCGCGGGGGGCAGCGGCGTGACGAGCGTCTGACCCGCACTGATCCGGTCGGACACGTCCGCCCGGCGCCCGTCGAGCGTCAGCAGCCCCGAACGCGACCAGCGCGCGAGCAGGGCGTGGGGCGTCCCTTCCCGGTGGCGCTTGAACCAGCGGTCAAGGCGGATGCCGTCGTCCTCGTCGGCAATGACAATGGTCTCGTTCGCGCTCATGCCAGGGATCGTACCGCAAAATGGCCGACCGCAAATGCGCCAAGCGCACCGCCGACCGACAGGAGGATATAGGCCAGCGCCGCGCCCGGTTCGCCTCGTTCGAGCAATTGCCAGCCGTCGAGCGAAAAAGCCGAAAAGGTCGTGAACCCGCCCAGCAGGCCGACACCGACGAACAGGCGCACCGCCTCGCCCCCGCTGCCGCCGCGTGCCAGCCAGGCGGCAAGCGCGCCCATGGCCAGACAGCCGATGATATTGACCATCAGGGTCGCGGTGGCCGCGCCGCTGCCGAGCCGCGTCGCCAAGGCCTGACCGACGGCAAAACGTGCGCCCGCGCCGACCGCACCGCCCAGCATGACAAGGATGAAATGATACGCCACGCCCCGCCCCCTAACGGCAAAGCGCCCGCGTTGCAAAAGCGGACGCGCGCGGGCGATCAGGGTCGCAGCAGTTTTTGCATATGCTCCGCGACGGAGGGGTGCAGCGGCAGGGTGAATTCGCACCCGTGGCTGTTCCCGTCCGACCGGCGAATCACCGCCTCCAGCGATTGCAGGCCGGGCAAGGTAATCCAGATATGCGTCCCGACGCGGGGGCGCGTATAGCTGATCATCCGGAAACCGGTCGCCGACAGATCGTCGATTTCGACCTCATAGGGATTGGCACCGACCTCGCGGAAACGGGCGCGCGCCTTGATGCTGGCCCGCCGGGATCGGCGAGCCTCCTCGGACGCCGTCGCTTTCGCATCATATCTCGCCACAATCGGCTCCTGCACTCCGCAATCCCATACGCCGCAAATGGTTGCTATCGAGTTACGATACCGGGTTAACAACCGCACCACCATGGCGCAAGACTCGCAATCCCCCGGCGCGGCGGGTATGGTTTGGCCATGACCGAGAATATTTATGACGACGACGAACAAGACGCCGCGCCGATCGACATGATCAGCGCCTATTTCGAAGCGCACGGCTGGCCGCACGAAATGGTGAGCGAGGATGAAATCGTCGCAACCGTTCAGGGCAGCTGGACCAATTACGAGCTGCGCGCGGTTTGGCGGTCGGAAGACCGGGTGATCCAGCTGCTCGCTTTTCCCGACATCCGCCTGGTCGACGACCGGCGCGCCGCGACGCACGAGGTGTTGGCGCTGATCAACGAACAGCTGTGGCTCGGCCATTTCGAGCTGTGGTCGGCCAGCGGGACGATCCTCTACCGCCACGGCCTGCTGGTCGGGAGCGACGGGGCACTGGGCCTCGATGCCGCCGAAACGCTGATCGAAACCGCGATCGACGAATGCGAACGCTTTTACCCGGTGTTCCAGTTCGTGCTGTGGGGCGGAAAATCCCCCGCCGAAGCCCTCGCCGCCTCGCTCATCGAAACGCGTGGAGAGGCCTGAGGGATTGCCCCTTTTTTCGAGAACCCCACCTCCTCGGAGGTTGCCAGAATAGATAGCCTTACACGATTTCGTCACCCCGGGTTTGACCCGGGGTTGGGCTTTTCCGGCAATAGTAAGGCTGGATAATGCTGTTGATGGAACAAGCATTGGGGAAAAAGCCGAACCCCGTGTCAAGCACGGGGTGACGGAAGGTTCGGCCTGACGCCTTACCGCCTAACGCCGCTCGAACCGCACCAGTCCCGGCCCCAAGGCATTTGTGCCGATGGCAAGCGCCTCGCCGCTCCAGTCCGCGACGAACACCGACCGGCGGCCCATGTCGGCGGGAATGGTCGCGCGGTTGTCCGTAATGACCAGCCCGACCGACGGGTTGCGGCGTTCCTCCGCCGCCACCGCGATCAGCGCGGAGTAATTTTCCTTGTCGCGCCCCTGGACCATCAAATTGCCCGCGATGCGCCCGACCGAGCCGGACGGCAGGTCGATCAGATAGTTGGTCCCCTGCCCCTGGCTGTCGTCGAAACTGTTGTTGCTGACATCAACCACAATCGCGCGCGATTTGAAATAATGGCCGCCGCTGCCCTTTTCGAAGCGCGTCCGGGTCACGACAACGCGGCCATAGACGCCGGTATAGATGCTGTGCGCGCACGACAGCCCCCGGTCGCAGCGCCCCAGCCGCGAAAAGGTCGACCGGTCGATCGTCAGCGTCGCGGCGGTATCGTCGTGGGTCAATATGCCTTCCTCGCTCGACCGGAACATGCTGTTGCTCACCGCAAGGTCGCTGCGTTCCAGCCGGATGCCCGATCCATTGCCGTCGGGCACGCGCATGTTCTGGAACACCAGCCCGTCGACTCGCGCCCCCGCGCCGCGCAGCACCAGCGCGGCCTTGCCTTCGCACGTCACGCCATCAAAGATTGCCGTCCCGGCTTCTGCGGCGACAAAGGCGATCTGGCCCGCCGCCTGTACCGCGCAGTCGTGGTGGGTGCCGGGCGCGATGCGGATCGTCCCGCTGCCCGCGCCGATCGCGTTCACCGCATCCTGAAGCCGCCCGAACGCGCGCCCGCTTTCGACCACTATATAGGGCGGCTCGCGCAGCTGCGACTGGGCGGGAAGCGTCATTGCGGCGGCCAAGAGGACGAGCAGCGCCGTCAGCGGGCGCAGGCGGGCAAAAAGATTGGGCATATGCGCTCTGTAACAGCGCCGCCGCCGCAGGTCGTTCGCGAGTCTGGTTAACGTCGCCGCCGTACCAGCGCGGGACGGACGAACCGGCATCTCTTAACAGGCGAGCAACCCCTTGCCTTTCGGGGGCAACCGCTTAACGGCCCTGACAAAATGGGGGCGGGAATGACACTCACCGAAATCTACCTGATCGCACTGCTGATCATCTTTACGGTGCCTTGGCTGGTCTGGCGGGTATTTCGGACGGATTATTGGGCGCCGCTGGTCGTCGTCCAGATTATCGGCGGCATTCTACTCGGCCCCGGCGTGCTGGGAGCAGCATTCCCCGGCTATTATGCCTTTGTCTTTCAGCCCGACGTGATCACCGCGCTGAACGGCGTGGCGTGGTGGGCGGTTATGCTGTTCGTATGGGTGGCGGGGATCGAGCTTGACCTGGCCGAGGCGTGGAAGCACCGGCGCGAAACAGGCGTGACCGCCGGGCTGGCGTTGCTATCCCCGCTGCTGCTGGGCAGCGCGGCCGCCGCCTTTCTGCTGCAATGGCCGGGCTGGCGCGGGCCGGAAGGGACGCAGTGGCAGGCGATCGCGGGGATCGGCATGGCCTGCGCCGTCACTGCGCTGCCCATCCTGATCCTGCTGCTGGAAAAGCTGGAGATTCTGCGCACGCCGCTGGGCCAGCGGATATTGCGTTACGCCAGCCTGGACGATGTCGCGATCTGGGCCGTCCTGGCGCTGATCCTGCTCGATTGGGACCGCATCGGCCGCCAGCTTCTGTTCCTCGCCGGATTTGCGGCGGCCGCCTTTGCGATGCGCGCGCTCATGCCACGGCTGCGCGAGGCCGACCGCTGGCCGGTCGGGCTGATCTGGCTCGCGCTGTGCGGCCTTGCGGGTGACTGGGCCGGCCTGCACTATATGGTCGGCGCCTTCCTGGCGGGCACCGTGCTCGACGCCAAATGGTTCGGGCTGGACGCGATGGACAGGTTCCGCAGTGTGGTCCTCTTGACCCTGATGCCCGTGTTCTTCCTGTCGACAGGCTTGCGCACACAGTGGGATGGCGGCGGCATCGCGGTGTTTGCGGCGGCGGCCATGCTGCTGACGGCGGGGATTGCGGGCAAGCTGATCGGCACCGCCCTGGCGGGCCGGGTGCTGGGCTGGAAAAAGGGCGAAGCGTGGCTGATCGGCTGGCTGCTTCAGACCAAGGCGCTCATCATGATCATCTTCGCCAACATCCTGCTGGACAAGGGTATCATATCGGGCACGGCCTTTACCGCGCTGTTGCTGATGGCGGTGGGCAGCACGATGCTTACCATACCGGTAACCAGCCCGCTGCTGCGGCGTCACCCAGATTTGGTCCGCAAAGCGGGGTAAATACGCCCGCCAAGGGTGCACGCGGGGCAGGAGTTGCCGCTACACCAGCACCTGGGCGCGACCGCAAAGGATTGCAGGGGCGCGATTTTCCGGCATCGGGCGACTGTTTCATACTGATACATAATTCAATGTTTCAGAATCACATAGCCTTGTCATGTAAGCGCAGTGGTGATAGGGCGAATCCAAGGTCGTAAAAAAACAGTTAAATCGCTTCGTCGATTCGGCGTCCTTTTTTCCCATAGGGGTAGAACATATGCGCAAACATCTCCTGGCCGCTGCTGCGGTCACTCTCTCCGTTTCCGCCGCTCCTGCGTCGGCGGCGATCGTTATCGGTACGGCAAACCCGCCCGCTACCTTCGTCAAGATCAACAATCCTGTTGGTCTGACCAACGTTGGCAACAACACCAGCCAGAACAACGGCCTGAATGTCCGTAACGTTTATGGCTTCGACGAAAAGCAGAAGGTGACTCTGCTTGCACCGCTTGCGGCGCATCTCGCACCGGGTGGCGCAACCAATGCCGGCGCTGGCATCATTGCAGCGGGCACGCAGGTTGCCAGCCACTATCTGTTCTTCGATCCCGTTCGCACCACGGCTGCGGTTTCGACGATCACGTTCAACCGCAAGGTCATCGGTATCGTCCGCACGACCGCCGGTCTGGCCGCAACCGACGCGCTGCTCGGCATCGCGGGCGTTGGCTACACCAACGTTCCGGGCCGCGGCCTTGAAGAAGGCAACAGCGTGACGTTTGCGATCAACGGTAACACCGTGACGCTCGACACGCGTTCGGCCACGCCGGGCGACAGCTTCCGCGTGCTGACCGCTGCGGTGCCTGAGCCTGCGACCTGGGCGATGATGATCCTGGGCTTCGGCCTGATCGGCGGCGCCCTGCGCCAGGCCAAGGGTCGCACGACGACGCGCGTTCGCTTCGCTTAATCAAGCCTTGCGATAGCAAAAGGAAAAGCCCGCCGATGATTCGGCGGGCTTTTTCTATGCCCGGCTCTGGTCTGTGCGATGAATGAAACGGGTTGTGAGCAGACCGATTCGGCACTCTCTATCTGCTCCACAAGACCGTCTGCCCTGAGCTTGTCGGACTCGAAGAGGGCGCGTAGCGCCTACGGCCGTTCTTTCTTCGGCTATAGTCAAGGAAACAACGGCCCTTTGACAAGCTCAGGGCAAGCGGTTTTTAGAGACTTCTTTGCTTGCCACCACGAGCGAGCGCGTAACAATCCGATCTGATCACATCCCGCTCATCCTGCCGATCTGCTCCAAAACGGGATGCTGCGGCCATTTGTTTACCATCATTCGCGGTTGGGATGCCGCACCGCGCGGCGTAGAATATGGTCATCAATTCGTTAATGCCCAGCACCCGCCGGAGGACGTCATGATGAAGCAGTGGATTACATCGGCACTGGTCGCCGCGTCGGCCTTGTCGGCCGTTCCGGCACACGCCGCCTTCACCCTCTACCCCGCGCCTGGCACGCAGAATCCGGTTACCTATAGCGCGACCGCCGCGAACAACGGTTTTTTGCGCACGCTGTTTGTCAGCAAGAGCGCGGCCTACACGTCCAAACTCGGCGTGTTCGTGAACGGCGTCGATCGTGGGTTTGGGTTGAACAACCAGACCGCCAGCTTTGGCCAGATGCACAATTTTGGCAGCGTCAACGCTGGTGACACGATCGAATATTATATCTTCGTCACCAACACCAACCAGACGTTCCGCATGAACAGCGCGCTCAACCCGCACAAGTTCAAGCATTTCTGGCGCAGCGCCTATAGCGGCACCGATTTCGGTGGAACGGTTAACGGCCAATATTACAGCGTTGAGGATATCAAGGGCGGCGGCGACCGCGATTATAATGATTTCGCCTTCGTCAGCACGACAGCGCCCGTTCCCGAACCGGCGACCTGGGCGATGATGATCCTGGGCTTTGGCCTGATCGGCGGCGCCCTGCGCCAGGCCAAAGCCGGAAATCCTACGCGCCGGGCCTTTGCCTGAGCCGGGTCAGGCGGCCTGCGTGTCATTACGGCACATTGCCAAAGCTCTATGCAGATTGCCCTATGCGCGTAACAATCATATTTTAACCAAATAATCGCGGGGGGTCGGTCGCACCTGCATCCTTTGTTCCATCAGGAGTTGACCAAATGAAAATGCTTTTGAGCGCGGCTTGCGCAACATTCGCGCTGTCGCTGGCACTGCCAGCCTCGGCAGCGATCATCGTCGGCGACGCATCCGGACCCGGCACGTCCGGTTTTACCAAGATCGCCAATCCAACCGGGCTCGTCAGCGTCGGCAATCGCACCAGCCAGAACAACAATCTGAACCAGAGCCGCGTCTATGGCTTTGACGAAAAACAGAATGTTCAGCTGCCCGCCAATCTGACCGTGAATCTGGGCGGGGCCACCAGCCTGCTGAACAACGGCACCATCAATGCGGGCAGCCGCGTTGCCAGCCATTTCCTGTTTTTCGACCCCCGCTTCGTCGGCATCGCCGGTGGTTCGGTGACGTTCAGCCACCGGATCCTGGGCGTCCTGCGGACCAGCGGTTCGCAGACCGCCACCGATGCCTTGTTCGGGGCTTCGGGCGTGACCTATGTCCCGCAATCGGCACGTGGGCTGGAGCTGTTCGACGTCGCCTTGTGGACATCGGGCAACAACAAGACGCTGAACTATGCCTGGACCGCCAGCAATCCGGGCGATCATCTGCGCGTGCTGACCGCCGTGCCGGAACCGGCGACGTGGGCGATGATGATCCTGGGCTTCGGCCTGATCGGCGGCGCACTGCGCCAGGCAAAGACCCGACCCGCGACGCGCGTGCGCTTCGCCTGACACCAGTCTTCCGGGGGGAAGGCGGCCCGCCGGTCCTTTAAGGGACCGGCGGGCCTTTTTCGTTTCCCTGTCAGTCCATGTTCGGGCGGAGCCAGCGCCGTGCGGTGTCGATGTCGATCCCGCGCCGTGCGGCATAATCGGTCATCTGCGCCTCGCCCACGCGCGCGACGCCGAAATATTCGGCTTGGGGATGGCCGAAATAAAATCCGCTGACCGCCGCCGTCGGCAGCATCGCAAAGCTTTCGGTCAGCGTCAGCCCGGCGTGCCCCGGCGCATCGAGCAGGTCGAACAACAGCGGTTTCAGGCTGTGGTCCGGGCACGCCGGATAGCCGGGTGCCGGCCGGATGCCGCGATATTCCTCGCGAATCAGCGCCTCGTTGGTCAATTGCTCGCCCGGCGCATAGCCCCATAGGGTGGTGCGGACATGCTGGTGCAGCCGCTCGGCAAAGGCCTCGGCAAAACGGTCGGCCAGCGCTTTCAGCAAGATATCCGAATAATCATCCTTGTCGGCCTGAAACCGCACCAGATGCGGTTCGATGCCGTGGATGCCGACCGCAAAGCCGCCGATCCAGTCGCCCTGCGGGTCGATGAAATCGGCCAGGCACATGTTGGCCCGCCCCTCACGCTTGGCGATCTGCTGGCGCAGGAACGGGATGCGGACATGATCCTCGCTGTCGACCAGATGCACCAGCACATCGTCACCGTCGCGGCGGCACGGCCACAACCCCGCGACGCCGCGCGCGGTCAGCCATTTTTCGCCGATGATCCGCGCCAGCATCGCCTGCGCATCGGCCCACAGCGCGCGGGCGCTTTCGCCGACCACGGCGTCGTCCAGGATCGCGGGATAATTGCCGTGCAGTTCCCACGCGCGGAAGAAGGGTGTCCAGTCGATACATTCGGCCAGATCGGCCAAATCCCATTCGCCGAACATATGCAGTCCCGGCTGCTCGGGCGGCGGCGGCTTGATGTGCATGTCGGCGGGAAAGGCGTTGGCCCGCGCATCCTCCAGGCTGATCAGCGCGCTCTGTCCCTTGCCCTCGCGCACCGCGCGGATATGGGCATAATCATCGGCATAGCCCTGGACATACGCATCGCGGCCCGTGTCGCTGACCAGCGCGGTGGCGACGCCGACGGCGCGGCTGGCGTCGAGCACATGGAGCACCGGGCCGGTATAGGCCGGGTCGATGCGCAGTGCGGTATGCACCTTCGACGTGGTCGCCCCGCCAATCAGCAGCGGCATGGTCATCCCGGCGCGCTGCATTTCTTCGGCCACCGTCACCATCTCGTCGAGCGAGGGCGTGATGAGGCCGGACAGGCCGATCATGTCGGCATCATTTTCGTTCGCGGCCTCGATAATCCGCGACCATGGCACCATCACACCCAGGTCGATCACCTCATAACCGTTGCACTGGAGCACGACACCAACGATATTCTTGCCGATATCGTGGACGTCGCCCTTCACCGTCGCCATGATGATCCGGCCCTTGGCCTTGGCCCCTTCCGCCTTTTCCGCCTCGATAAAGGGGATGAGGTGGGCGACCG
>ERZ1066122.2384-NODE-2384-length-12464-cov-6.392054_pt1 | contig 12464 bp, 8 predicted proteins | sample MGYA00382769_ERZ1066122 | MGnify/ENA primary metagenome ERZ1066122 (study PRJEB33369, sample SAMEA5778352) | biofilm metagenome | biome: Industrial cooling water; feature: Water cooling tower basin; material: Biofilm | place: United Arab Emirates | collected...
GATCATAACCTTCGGCATAGGCGCGCGCAGCGGCCGCCTGCGGGGCAGGCACGAAGGGAAAGGCGTAGATCTGCCCATGCGGATGATGCAGCGTCGCGCCGACTTCAGCCCCACGGTTCTCGAACGGCAGCACAAATCGCGCTCCCTGTTCCAGATGATGGCGGCAGCGATCAGCCAGCGCCTCGAGCAGCAGAACCCGGCGATCATTAGCGAGCGTTCCCATGCTGGCGTCCGGATCGTCGGTATAGACCACCACTTCGCAGGCACCGCAGGCCTGCGCGTTTGACCAGACGGCTTCCGGCGGCGGTTCGGCCGTCGCGCTGAGACCAGGAAAGCGGTTCTCGAACACCACGACCTCGAACGCAGTAAACGGAATTTCAGTCAGTGGTCCGCCTGAACGCGCAGGCGCGAGCGGGTTATCCCCCCCAGTCGGGGCGAAAGTGCGGCCTTGCCGGCGCGGACTGACGATCAGCCATTCCCCGCGCAAGGGATGCCAGCGCAGGTGTGATCCGCCAGGTTCGTATCCGGTGATCTCGCCTATCGGACTTTCCTCATGCGGCGCGCGGCCATAGAGCCACAACGAGCGTCCGTCGGTCTTGCGGTGGTGCCGGATGCAGAGTGCCCTGCCCGCGCCGAACTGGTCATTCATCGCATCAATCCCTTGCCCTTTTTCGTGATCTATGAGATCAGGATGCGGCTGTCCAATTTTATATTATTGGCCTTACCACTAATCCGGAGGTTTACTTGTCCATGCGCATTGCCGCTATCACGCTGTCCGCATTGCTGATGGCGGGGTGCCAAACTGCGTCGCTGGCTCTTCCCGCCTCGATGCCGCATGAGCGAGTGCCGCCAGTCGCGGTCATCAGCCAGATGGAACCAGCGATCGACGCCGCGCTCGCGGCAGCGGAACGGGTCGGGCCAAACCGGGTGATCGTGGTGTTCGACATCGATTCTACACTATTGTTTGATCCGCTGGGCGGTCCGGACCTTGGCGACATGAAGGATTCCGAGCCCGAACGGTTCCGCCCCGTCGAACGCGCGTTGATGTCACTGAAATCACTTGCGCTGACCGAGGACGACTTAGTGCAGGATATCGCCCTGCTCGACCAGCGCGGCATTGCAACCTATGCCCTGACCGCGCGCGGGGAAGACATGCGCGACATGACGGAGCGCGAACTTGCTCGGACCGGGCTGACCTTTCCGCTCGCCCCGGAATGCGGGCCGCCCCTGTGCGTCCGTCGCGGAACTCTGCCGGCCGACACCGTCCTTGCTGCTGCGCGTAGTGTGCTAGGGCAGACCGAGCTTGACCGGCTCGGGTTTGACCGAGGTCGACCGGTCGGCGTCAGCGGGGGGGTGATGAACGCTGCCGGCTTGCACAAGGGCGTGATGCTGCGCGTCCTGCTTGCCAGCCTGGGCCGCGAGTACGACACGATTGTGTTCGTGGATGATGCGCAAAAGAACGTGGATCACGTCCATCAGGCTGCCGCCGCCATGAATCATGAGGTGCTGGTCTTCCACTACAGGATGGATCGGCCGCAGCCGCCTGTGCCGCAAGATCAACGCAACCAACGGTGGGAGGAGGCGGTCCGGGCGATCTGCCTCGCGCTGTCACCGGCATGGTGCCCCACCGGCAACTGACGTCCTATCGCTTGCTGGTCCGATAAAGCCACCGGTCCCAGTCCTTGGCCAGACGGGCGACAATATCAGGCTGGCCTGCTGCCAGATCACGCGTTTCGAGCGGATCAGTGTCGAGATCGTAGAGTTCCCAAGTGGCGCTCTGCGCGCCGCCACGCTCAGTATGGGAGACCAGTTTCCACCGCCCTTCCCTGATCATTCTGCCTCCGCCCCACAGATTGGCGATCTGGCGTGGTGGCAACGGCGAAGTGTCGAAGCCCGTCAGCACGCTGGCGGCGTCAACACCCTCCAGCATGGCAAAGCCGCTGCCGTCGTTCGGGCCAAGCGCCGGATCCAATGGCAAACCCACAAGGCCGAGCAAAGTGGGATGCACATCGAGCAGATGCAGCGGCTCGCGCACAATGCGGCCAGACTTCGCCAGCCCATTGGGCCAGTGCACGAATGTCGGCACCAGCAAGCCGCCGTTGAAGCTGTAGTTCTTGTAATAGCGCAGCGGGGTGTTGGCGACCTCAGCCCAGTTCTTCCGCAGGCTGGCCCAGCGCCCGACTGTGCCAATCGGATGCGCTGCACCAACGTCTCCCCCGTCTTCGCCGAGCACTTCCTCCGCGCTCGCGCCATTGTCGGAGGTAAACAGGAACAAGCTGTCGTCCAGCTCCCCGCGCTCTTCCAGCGTCGTGATCACACGGCCAATGTTGCGATCAAGGTTCGTGATCATCGCGGCGTATACTTCCATCCGCCGCGTTTCTTCGGCGCGCGCGGCCGGGTCGAGCTGATCCCAGCTATCCCAGGCCGGGGCAGCACGCGGCGCGGCGGGGTCGATCAGTTTTAGGTTCACCTGCTTGCGGTATCGCGCCTCTGCTATTGCGGCATAGCCTTCATCGTACCGCCCCTTGTGCTGCGCGATGTCGGCAGGCCGTGCGTGCAGCGGATCGTGCGGCGCAGTGTAGGCCAGGTAGAGGAAGGTCGGCTCGCCCCGATACTGGTCGAGCAGTTCCAGAGCCCAATCGGTAAAGGCATCGGTCGAATAGAAATCGGGATCGTCCGGACTGAAGCCCTTGATGCATTCCCGGTCAAAGCACCACCATCGCCCCTGCTCCGCCTTGCGCGCCGGATCGGGCTCGCCGGGCCGAGCCGCAATGCCGGGATTGAAGTAGTTTGCCGCACCATCGCGCAGCCCGCGGTAACGGTCGAATCCGCGATCCATCGGCTGGGTGGTGCTGTGATGCTTGCCGACCATCAGCGTGCGGTAACCAGCCGCGCGCAGGCTTTCGGCGATGGTGACGCCGCCGCGCATCGGTGTGCGTGCATTGCGGTCGGTCCCGGTCTGCTGCGGATAGAGCCCGGTAAGCAGCGCCGAGCGCGACGGGAAGCATTTTCCGGTCGAATGAAACTGCGTGAAACGCACGCCAGCCATAGCGAGGCGATCGAGATTGGGAGTCGGCACTTCCGAGCCAAAGCAGCCAAGATCGGCATAACCCATGTCGTCCGCCATCACGATCACGATGTTGCGCGGGCGCGCTGGCGGGGGCGTCGGTATGCCGCCAGCAAGTCGGCTGCCCGGTGCGGCGCATGCCCCCAGCAAACCCAGCAGCGCCAGCGCCGTGCGGCGCGAAGTGAGCCAGGGCATGCCAGTCTCCATGGCTACACCGGCACCGGCTCAAGCGAAGCGAGATAGTCGGGGTCGAAAGTGATCCCTAGCCCTGGCCCTGTGGGGACCGGCAAGCGTCCGTCGATGGCTACGAACCGGCCCCCACCCTCGGTCACCTGGTAGGGTACGGGATCGGGGTCGCCCTTGTATTCCTGATAATCCGTGGTGTTGGGCAGCAGGCTGGCGAAATGCGTGACATAGATGCTGCCCAGCCCGCGACCGGAAATGTGCGGCACACATTGCTTGCCCAGCGCCTCGGCCATTCGCGCCACTCGCATCGAACGGATCAGACCACCAAAATAGATCAGATCAGGCTGAATGATCTGGATCGAATCTGCCGCAAGATGCCATTCGAGCGACCACAGGCTGGAATCCTGTTCGCCGCCCGCGATCGGCACGCTGAGTGCGTCGGCCACCAGCTTGTTCTCGACCAGATGATCGAACGGCACCGGCTCCTCGAAGAAACCGTACCCATGATCTTGCAGTATCCGCCCGGTTTCGATCGCGCTCTCCACGTTGAATGATCCGTTGGCATCGGCATAGAGCACCATGTCCGGCCCGAACGCCTCGCGCATCAGCGGGATCAGCTTGCGGTCGCGCGCGTCGCTGCCCTCGGTCTGACGCATCCGCGCACCGAGCTTGAACTTGACCGCTTTTGCGCCGCTGCGGCCGACATCGCGTTGCAGACGCTCAACCACCCATTCCGCGCTATTCTCGCGATTGCCGTTGGCGAAATAGATGCCGGTGCTGTCGCGCACGCGATCGCCAAGGAGGCGGTTGATCGGTAAGCTGACACGCTTGCCGAGCAGGTCGAGCACCGCCAGTTCGAGCCGCGCCATGCAGCTCCACAGCGCCAGCCCCTGCCACTTGTAATTGCTGTCGTGAAGATAGGCATCACCCAGCAGCGCCTCCAGGTCGCGCGCATCGCGGCCGATGAACAGCGGCGCGATCTTGTTCACCAGCAGCGGATACATTGACGGGAACTGTTCCGAATTGGTCAGCGTCCAGCCCTCGGCCCCGTCGCGGTCGCGCACCCGGATCAGGTACTGCCCCTCGCGCCGCAGCACCGCAACGCTGTCGATGATGACGGGATCGCTGCCCAGCCGGTCGACGCGGATAACCGGCCGCGCCGCCACATCTCTCAGCATCTCCACCTGATCGCGGGGGGGCGCAAACGGCGATGGATCGTTCTGCCGAGCCGCCATGGCAGGGGTGGCCAACGTTCCCAGCGACAGCGCGGCAAGGCTGCCACCCTTCATCAAATCACGCCGGTCCATCACTTCGCCTCCACTCCCTGCGGTGTGTCTGGCACCAGTTCCACGTCGATCAGCGCGACCGGATCGCGCCGATCGCCGGGCGCCGCCTCGTGTTGATCGAGATTGCGGATCGACAGCCCGCGTACATGCGCCAGCACCATGTGGGCATTGACGGTCGAATAGTCTGTGCTGCCCGCCTGCGCCGAAATCTCGATGTTGCCGCGCGGCTTGGCGCTGCGGGCGGTGACGTCGACCGCACCGCGCACGTCGACAGCGACGTTTTGCAGCTCCAGGTTCTCGATCGGGGCCGCCGGATTGCCCGCGATTAGCGTGGCGCCGCCGGTGGTAACGGCAATGTTGCGGAACGTCGTTTCGAGCACGCGGCCGAACCGGTGGTCGGCCTCGCGCCGGTCGATGTCGACAAATATAGGAAACTGGCGCGGATGGCGGCCGCCAGTTTCGATCACGATATTTTCGAACAGGTTGTTCCGGTGCGTGCCGCCATCGATCATGAAGATCGCCACGCCATAGCGCGACTTGCGCACCTCGATGTTGCGGAACACCGAATTGGTCACGCCCAGGCGCGATCCGGTGCCGAACTTGAGGGCAGCATCGTCGCTTTCCAGATAGCTATTCTCGACCAGAATGTTGTCGACCGCACGGTCGCCCGATTTGAGCACCACCGCATCATCGCCGGTGCGGATATCGACCCCGCTGATGACGGCGTGCGAGGTATCGCGCAGCTGAATGCCGTCGGTATTGGGGCTGCGCGGATCGTTGCGGATGGTGACGCCGCGCGCGCTCACCCGCTCGCAGCGGTGGAAGCGAATGGCATAGGCCGGCATGTCCGTCATTGTGATGTCGGCCACATGGACATCGGCGCAGTTTGCCAGTTCGATTACCGGGCCGGGGCGCGGCAGTGTGGGCCTGCGAAGACCGGAGGTGTAGAAATCAGCGTCCCAGAACGCCTCGCCATTGCCTGCGATCCGACCCGGTCCCTCGATCCGCAGATCGGTGACACCATCGGCAAGCAGCGCAGCGCGGACCATCACCGTGCGATCATCGCGCGCCACCTGAGTTTCGGGAAAAAGCGCGATGTCGGGGTGAAGCGAAAGCACCGCGCCCTTCTCCAGCCGTAGCGTCATGCGCGATCCCAGCCGAACGGTTCCGGTCGACCAATCGCCAGCGGGAATGACCACCGTGCCGCCTGTGCCCGCGCAAGCATCGACCGCCGCCTGGATCGCGGCAGTATCGGGGCTACCATCACCGGGCACCGCCCCATGCAAGCCGATATCGCACAGCGGTGCACCCGCCAGCGCCAGCGCTGCCGCCATCAATCCGCTCATAGCCCGGCCTTTCTGCGGTAGTAGTCCTGCAGGACGAAGAACGCCTGCTTGCGATGCCCTTCCGGCGAAACCAGCCCCTTGCGGTTCCACATGTCCTGGAACCGCCCATGCCAGCGGCGCGGCGATCGAAAGTCCTTGAGCAGCCAAGGTGCTAGGCCGACACAGCCGGGGGTCTGCTCGACCACCTTCAATGTCTCCTCATAAAGCCAGGCCTGGTAGTCCTCCGTCCAGCGCTCATCGCGCGGGCCGCGATGGCCGTAGAGCGCGTCCGCGCCGAACTCGGAGAACATCAGCGGCTTGTCATAGCCGTTGCGGAACGAGACATTGGCGATGTCGCCCGGGGTGCGGGTTCCGTACCAGCCCTCGTACTGATTGATCGCCACGACATCGAGGCTGGCGCCGAGCGGGTCACGGACCTCAATCACGCTTTCTCCATCGCGCACCCCGCCGACATCGACGTTCTTGTTGAGCGCGGCTGTAATCAGGCGGCTCGGATCGAGCGCGCGCACGTCCGCGATCACGGTCTCGAGAAAGCGGGTCCGATCCTCGCTCTGCGGGGTTTCGTTGGCGACCGACCACATCACCACGCTGGCGCGCGACCGGTCGCGCCGAACCAGCTCGCCCATCATCTGCCGGGCAAGCGCCAGCGTCGCCGGCGAACCATAGGCGATCTCTTCCCAGTAGACCGGGATTTCTGCCCACAGCATCAGCCCCATCTCGTCGGCAAGACGGGCAACATGATCGGCATGGGGATAGTGTGCCAGGCGCACGAAATTGCACCCAAGCGCCTTGGCCTCGGCCAGCAGCGCGCGCGCTTCGGCTTGGCTGACCGCGCGCGTTCCGACGGTGCCGAAGGCTTCCTCGTGCAGCGAGATGCCGCGCAGGAACACCGGCTTGCCGTTGAGCAGGACCTCGCGCCCGCGCGTGGCAATTGTCCGCAGGCCGACGCGGTCAGCGAGCCGGTCGGTCGCGGTCGCGACGACGAGGTCGTGCAGCGCTGGCGCATCGGGCGACCAGCGGGGGAGGCCGTGACCGGAAAGACGCGCCTGCACCGATCCGTCGGCATGGCTGACCATGCGCCGGGTGCGCCCGGCCAGCGAAACCTCTACCGCCACACCTGCCTGCGCCGGGCCGTCGAGCGCGATGTCGACCAGCAGATCGTCGCCATCCATCCGCGCATTGACGTCGCGGATGTGCGTCTGCGGCACCTCGACCAGCCAGACCGAACGGGTGATACCGCCGCGGTTCTTCCAGTCGAAGTCGAGCCCGGGGATGGTCTCCGGCCCGTGGCGGCTGTCGGCCCGGATCACCAGGCTGTGCGCCCCCTGGCCTGCGCGCGCCAGAACGTCGGTGATCTCGACCTCGAAGGGGGTAAAGCCCCCCTCGTGCCGGGCAATCTCCACCCCGTTGAGCCAGACAGTCGCGGCATAGTTGACCGCCTCGAAATGGAGGAACTGGCGCAGCCCCGGCCGCGGCCCGGCAATGAGCTCGCGGCGGAAATAGACCGGCCCTTCGTAATAGGTGAGATCGGGCCGGGCGCTGTTCCATTCGCCCGGAACGGCGATCTCGTCACTCGACGCCCATTCGTACTCGATCAGCCCGGTCTCGCGGGTCTCGATAGTGTTGAGCCAGAACGATCGGCGGCGGCCGGGCTTGCGACCGGCGACGTCGAACGGGTCGAGCAAGAACTTCCAGGTTCCGTCCAGCGCGATGCGCTGACGCCCTGGCAGATTGGCGAGGAAGGCCGGGCTTGCGGCGGGCGGCGTGTCACCGGCGGCAAGCGCGGCCGGCGAACCGATGGCTGCGGCGGTGACACCGGCGAGCGTTCCCTTGAGCGCGGTGCGGCGGGAAATCGCAGTCATGATCCGCGGCCGTTCAGCCAGGCGTTGACGTCTTCACCGCGCAGATCGCGCAGGTAGAGCGAAAGGAACCGCAGGGCAAAGGTGCTGCCAACATCGCGGTTCTCCAGTTCCAGCCGACCGCCGCGCATCGCCTGGCGTGTGTTGACCACCGCGCCGGCTAGATTGGGGTCAGGGTGATCCTGCGCAAACCGATTGCGCAGCAGCCAGTCAGCGAACAGATCGACCGTCGGGGCGAATTCGGCATAGCCATATTGCTTGAGCCGCAGCATCAGGATGCCGTTGAAGGCGACTGCCGACCCCGTCACCTCGGCCCGGTTCGTGCGCCCGTCGATCGCGGTGCGATAGTGCAGCGTGCCGTCCTTCTGCATTACCCGCTGCGCCCAGCGCGCAGTCCGCGCCGCGCCTTCGAGATACTTGCGATCTCCCGAAATCTCATAAGCCTGAAGCAGCGCCTCGGCGTTCCACACGTTGAAGCGCGGGTGGATCTGGCTGCCATCCACGACATTGGGTTCGAACTGGAGCCACAGCCCGCTTTCGTGCTGGCGCGACAGAACGCTGTCGGCCTGCGCTAGGAAGCGTTCGCACCAGATCTTTTCGCCCGTAAATCGGCACATATCCTGGAACAGGAAGCCCTCGATATTGGGCCGCGCAACGCGGGTCACCGCAATGGCCTCTCGCGCGGCGCGCACCGGATCGCGCGGGACGCCCTGGGTGTGCACGTCCCAGTCGCGATAGACCTCGCCACTGTCCGGATCGATAATGTTGTAGAACAGCCAGTCGCCGCCCGGCACGCTGTCGGGCACGCGGGTGTTGTGCCACAGCCATCGACCCGACCGGGTTGCCGTGTCGGCATAGCGGGCGTTACCCGTAACCCGGCTGAGGGCGAACAGCCCAGGGGTACCGTCGGAAATCGTGGTCCAGTTGATAAGGTTTCCGAGTTTGTCACCATGCGCCGCCGCGACCAGTCCGGCGAGCGGATGCCCGGCAGGGAACTCGGTCGAAATCCACCAGTCCCCGCCGCGCCGGGCGCTGGCGACCAGGTCGGGCCGGTCAAGCACCTGTCCGGCTTCGAGCAGGCTCCAGATCAGCTGTCCGGTGTGCCAGTGGTCTTCGTAATTGACCCATTGCCCGGTCACCATGTGATAATCGGCCCGGCCGCGACCTTCGGCGGTCAACAGCACGCGGGCCGCATAGTCCGCGATTTCAACCAGCGCCTGGCGCACCGCCGATGCGCGCTCGGCCCGGGTCTGCGGGATTGCCTCGGCGGCCGGACCAGCAGGGGCGGCCAGACCCGCACAGGCACCCAGCGTCAGCGCGGCAATGGCGGCGAGTAAGGCGGCTTTGTTCACATCACGGCTCCCATCTGCCAGGGCACGAACTCCAGATCGCCCAGTCCCAGGATTTCCGACTTCGATTTTTCTCCCGACGCTGTCCTCAGGATCAGATCGAACACCTGTTCGCCCATGGCGTCGAGCGAAACGCCGCGCAGCACAGGCGAGCAATCGATATCCATGTCTTCGGCCATGCGTTCGGCCATCACCTGGTTCGAGGCGAGCTTGACGCAAGGTGCAGGCTTCGATCCGAACACCGAGCCGCGACCGGTGGTGAAGGCGAGGATGTTCGCGCCGGACGCCGTCTGACCGGTGGCCGAGCACGGGTCGTAACCGGGGCTGTCCATGAACACGAACCCACGCCGGGAAATCGGCTCGCCATAGCGATAGACCGCTTGCAATGGGCTGGAGCCCGACTTTGCGACCGCCCCGAGCGACTTTTCAAGGATCGTGGTCAGCCCGCCTGCGATATTGCCGGGCGACGGGTTGTTGTTCAGCTCAGCGCCGTTGCGGCTGATGTAGTCTTCCCACCAGTCGAGCCGCGCTTTCAGCGCGGCTCGCACACCCTGGCTGGCGGCGCGGGCATAGAGCAGCTGCTCCGCTCCATAAATCTCAGGGGTCTCGGACAGCATCACCGTCCCGCCCGCCGCGACCAGCAGGTCCGCCGCGCGGCCGAGAGCGGGGTTCGCCGTCACGCCGGACCAACCATCCGAGCCCCCGCATTGGAGGCCCAGTATCAGATGCTCTGCCGAAACCGGCTCGCGCCGTGCCTGCGCGATGTCCTCGATCATCCGCCGCACGATGGCGCGCCCGGCGTCGATCGATTTCATCGTTCCGCCTTCGTCCTGGATGGTCAGCGTTCGCAGGTTCACACCCTTGCGCGCTGCTTCCGCCTCGTCGGCAAAGCCGGACAGCTGCATCATCTCGCAACCCAGACCAATCACCAGCACCGCACCGAAGTTGGGATGCGCAAGATAGCCCGCCAGCGTCCGCCGCAGGTTCTCTGTACCCTCGCTCGACGGGGTCATGCCGCACCCCGTGGTGTGGGTAAGTGCGACCACCCCGTCGATCGCTTCATCGCCAGCAAACATTGCATCGGGAAACGCGCTGGCAACCGCGCGGGCGACCGTGGCGGAGCAGTTCACGCTGGTCAGCACGCCGACATAATTGCGCGTGCCAACCTTGCCTGAGGCGCGCCGATAGCCGCGGAAGCTGGCCGGACGCGACACAGCGGAAAACGCTTGGGTTGCGACGCCAGCTCCCCGCACCGCGTCATCCACCGCCGCGCTCACGTTGTGAATGTGCACATGGGTTCCGGCAGCGATCGCGCGGCTCGCGGTGCCGATTACCTGACCATACTTGCGCACCAGGTCGCCTGAGGCCACCGATCGTAGCGCAATCTTGTGCCCCGATGCCACCGGCTCTGCAGCCAGCGCGCCGCTGGGCAGAGGTTCGCCCGGCACGACCGGCTCAAGGCACAGGCCGACGGTGTCGTCCGGATGCATCACCAGAACGCGGGGCTCTGTCATCGTCAGGCTCTCACCAGATCGGTCGCGCCAAATGCAGCGATAGCGGCGGCGGCAGACGTCTCGACGATTCGGCAATAGTCACCGATCAGGTGTGCGACGAAGGGCTCGTCAGCTGCCAGATCGCGCGCGAAGATCGTCTCGATCGCCAGCAGGCTGCGGACCTCTGCGGCGCGATCACCAGCAGCGCGGGCGAGCGCTGCGCCGGTTTCGACCGCCAACGGATCATCAACCCGATGGCCGACGCCGCCATCGCCGCGCCCGCTCTGCCAGTGCATCCAGCCAGCCAGCGCCAGCGTGAGCGCGGCGGGCACGCCGTAGCCTGCCCGGCGGTAATCGCGGATCGTGCCGAGCCAGCGCTGCGGGAGCTTCTGGCTGCCGTCCATCGCGATCTGATGGGTCCGATGCTGCAAGGCCCCATTGGCGAAGCGCAGCTTGAGCTGCCTGCGATAGACCGCGGGATCGAACCCGTCGACAGGCACCAGCGTGGCCTGCGCTTCGTCCCACAACGTCTCGATCAGCCGGTCAAAGCCGGGCGCGGCCATGGCCTGGTGGACATAACGGTGACCCGCCAGCCCTCCCAGATAGGCAATCGCCGAATGCGCTCCATTCAACAGGCGCAGCTTCGCCTTTTCCCAACCGGCGACGTCGCGGGTCATCTGCACCCCGAACTGCTCGAGCGGCGGACGGCGATTGCAGAAGCGGTCCTCCACCACCCATTGGGTGAAGGGCTCGGTCTTGACCAGCGCCTCGTCACGCAGTCCGGTGGCGCTCTCGAAATTGTCGAGGTCATCGTCGGTTGTCGCAGGCACGATCCGGTCGACCATCGAAGACGGAAAGGCAACCTCGCGCTCGATCCATCCGGCAAGGGCTTCGTCGACGGCCACCGCCAGTGCCAGTACTGCGGCTCGGGTGCGCTCGCCATTGTCGGGCAGGTTGTCGCACGACAGCACGGTGTAGGGTGCGAGCCCGGCGGCGCGGCGCGCGGCCAGCCCGGCAACCAGAAATCCGGGTGCGGTGCGCGGGGCAGACAGATCGGCGATGTCCGCTGCCACCGCCGGATCGTCCATCCGCAGCGCGCCCGTTGCCGGATCGAGGCAATAACCCTTCTCGGTCACGGTCAGCGTGACCAGCGCCACTTCAGGCGCGGCGAGCGCGGACACCAGTGCTGACGGATCGTCGGGCGCGACCAGCACGCCGCGCACCGACCCGACAACCTGCAGCCGTTCCTCACCCCCATCGCGCACCAGCACGGTGAACAGGCCGTCCTGCGGATTCATTTGATGCGCAACCGCTGGCGACCGCAGGCTTGCGCCCTGGATCATCCACCCGCCATGGCCGGCCGCCATCAGGGCGTCGAAGAAGCAGGCCTGATGCGCCCGGTGGAACGCGCCCGTGCCGAGGTGGACAATGCCTGCGGGCTGCATGCGATCATAGGTGGGGAGCGCCACGTCGGCAGGCAGGCGTGCCATTGTTTCATCGGCAAGGCGGGTCATCGAAACTGCTCCGGAAGCCACAGGGAAAGCGCAGGTACGAAGGCGATGGCGAGCATGACCGCGATCAGCGCGAGGTAGAACGGCCAGATCGTGCGGATCACTTCTTCGGGCCTGGCATTGCCGACCGCGCAGCCGACGAACAGCACCGATCCGACCGGCGGGGTGACCAGCCCGATGCCCAGATTAAGCATCATCACGATGCCAAAATGCACCGGGTCGATCCCCGCCTCCATCGCCACCGGCAGGAAAATCGGAGTGGTGATGATGATCAGCGGCGCCATGTCCATGAACGCGCCCAGGATCAGCAGGATCACCAGGATTGTGAGCATGATGATCGCGGGCTCGCTGGAAATTGCAGTAAGCG
>ERZ1066122.2386-NODE-2386-length-12454-cov-12.607226_pt1 | contig 12454 bp, 4 predicted proteins | sample MGYA00382769_ERZ1066122 | MGnify/ENA primary metagenome ERZ1066122 (study PRJEB33369, sample SAMEA5778352) | biofilm metagenome | biome: Industrial cooling water; feature: Water cooling tower basin; material: Biofilm | place: United Arab Emirates | collected...
CGGATAAACATAGGTATAGTGCCCTGCGTAGCCATCGTCAAAGGTCAGCAGAATGGGCTTGGGGGGGAGGGGCAACCCACTCCGCAGATGGTTCACCAACTGATCCATGCTGATTGGAGTCAGCCCTTTTTCGCGAATCAGTTGGAGATGGGCTTCAAATTCGGCGGGGGTGACATCAAAAAAAACTTGCTTCTCCGGCAAAATGTCGTGATACATCATCACGGGGACTTTGGCCTGTCGAGCCGCTGCATTGATTTCTGGAAACGGGCTGGGATTGAGATACGCCAGGACGTTGGGAGCCAACTGCCCCACGATCGCCCCCATGCTCAACGCCGGTTGCTCCACCCAGGTTGCCGTTTGCGAAGCCTGACTCACAAATTGCACCAGTTGATTAGAGGCTGGCGCAGTGGTCGGCGGACACACGGCACTATCGCTGCTTCCAGTTTGAGCGATCGCGGGCGGCACCACCAGCCCCAGACTGCTGAGTAACCCAACTGTGCCACACCCGGCCCAGGCTGCGATCGCCCGCCTTGCCCCGCGCCGAGGCTGCCCCCACCCATTTCCTCCGCCCCCATTCGACCGAACCTTGCCACGGGTTGCCATAAGTGCCTTCTCTAATTCCAAATCCCCTACAAATATTTACTCTAGAATGGCCGACTTGTCAGCCTTTCTTCTTCACTTGGCTGTCTCTGCGCTCCCTCCTTGGTCAGCTTGGCCCTGGGCCGTTTGGCCCCACTGTCTTCCGCCTGCAATTGGGTGCGTCAACCCGCCACCGCCGAGCGCCACGCACAACGTTGACCAATTTCGACTAATTCTTCCGCTCCTACTAAGCCCCCTCCGCGCCAGTCAGGGTTGCTAGATTAACCATAGCCATCCTAGCGGCACATTGCGACCGGTGGCGAATTCATCTGCACGCTCAGGTCGGATAGCCAATCCGGGCGCTTGAGCCAAGGGCACTGCCACAGGCTGCGATCGCCGAGTGGGCCAACACCTCCCCAGCCCTTTTGTGGCCAGTGCGCTCCCTAATCAGAGTCATCTTTTCTACTCGGCGATCCGTTTGAACACTGACATTTCAGCGCTTAAACTGGCTTTTCGTATTCTGCTATACAGATTTTACCAGCTCAGAATTGGTGCAATCTGATGTAATCGTGATCCAAATTTTAGATTTGGGTGGCTTATGCCCCGATGAATGGCCCATAAACAGGTTTTGGCTACAGCGTGGGGTTTTCAGTTGATAATGCCTCAAGGCCATAACGTCTCAAAGCAAACCTGTGTTGATGGCGTTCATGTTAAACGGTCAGTGTTGTGGCCCTGTTACGTCTAAGGAGCAGGCGCTCCAGCAGACTCTGTAGATTGATGAGGAATGTCCGGAGATGGTATCTAGAAGTATGCTCAAGAAGCAGTCGTTGCCAGGGAGGGTAACACCTTCCCCTCGGCCAACCAAAAGTAAATGGCGATCGCTCGACTGGTACGCTAAAAAGCTCTCCCCCAGTGCCCAGGCTTGTATTCCGCTGGCACTCATTATTGTCTTGGCTTGGGGCATCGGAGCCAACGCTCAGACCCCTTCAGCCACCGAACTCAACGAGAAGCTAACGACCCTCACCGTCGGGCTTGACACCATGTGGGTTTGTGTCGCGGGGTTCCTGGTGTTCTTCATGAACGCAGGCTTCGGGATGCTGGAAACGGGCTTCTGTCGCCAGAAAAACGCAGTCAACATCCTATCCAAAAACCTGATTGTTTTTGCCCTTGCCACCATCATCTACTGGGCGATCGGCTTTGCCTTCATGTTTGGTGATGGCAACCCGTTCATCGGTCTTAACGGTTTCTTCTTGGCCGGTGCCGACAACAGCCCTGCAACGGGTGATGACTACCAAGGGATATTCAGCGCCCTCAGTTGGACGGGCGTTCCCCTTGCCGCCAAGTTCTTCTTCCAACTGGCCTTCGCCGGAACCGCCGCCACCATCGTATCTGGGGCTGTTGCTGAGCGCGTCAAATTTGTTGACTTTTTGATCTTCAGCTTGCTGCTCGTCGGCTTTTCCTACCCCATTACTGGCCACTGGGTTTGGGGTGGCGGTTGGTTGACCAAAATGGGCTTTTGGGATTTTGCTGGCTCCAACGTTGTCCACGCCGCTGGCGGTTGGGCAGCGCTCATGGGGGCTGCTTTCCTGGGGCCTCGGATTGGTAAGTACACCGCTGATGGTACGCCCAGTGCCCTCCCCGGTCACAACATGAGTATTGCCATGTTGGGCTGTTTGATTCTGTGGTTGGGCTGGTTTGGGTTTAACCCTGGTTCCACGATGAGCGTTGGCAACGGTGCTCTGTTGGCTCACATTATCGTCACCACCAACACGGCTGCTGCTTTTGGTGGTGTGGCGGCAACGTTTACGGCATGGGGATTGTTGGGTAAGCCTGACCTTTCCATGATTATCAACGGGATTTTGGCCGGTCTGGTTGCGGTTACTGCCGCCTGTGCATTTGTTAGCATTCCATCTGCGGCTGTGATTGGTGCAGTTGGTGGCGTTCTGGTCGTTTTTGCGGTCGGCTTCTTCGATCGCATTATGATCGACGACCCTGTTGGTGCTACTTCGGTTCACCTGGTCAACGGGATTTGGGGAACCCTGGCCGTTGGGTTGTTTGCCGTTGGCCCCAGCGATGCGGATGGTGCTTTGTACGGTGAAGGGCTTGGCCCCCTCAAAGGTCTGCTTTTGGGCGGTGGCTTTGAGCAGCTTTGGTATCAATTTGTGGGAGTTATGGCTGTCGGCGGGATGACCGTGCTGCTTTCGACCATCTTCTGGGTGGCCCTGAAGTCTACCCTGGGCATCCGTGTCCACGAAGAGGAAGAGATCATGGGCTTGGATATTGCTGAGCACGGCATGGAAGCTTACTCTGGGTTCATTAAAGACAGTACCGGCTCTATGCCTAGTGCTGGTGGGTTGTCTTCAGGAGTCAAAACTTACTAATCCGTTTGGCTTCATTGGCACGGGAGTTAGCCCATAGCTTGAGCAACTTCTGAGCTAGCCTGAACAGCGGGGACCATGAGGTTCCTGCTGTTTTTTATGCCGCTCAAACGGTTCAATCTAACGCAAGCCGCGATCGCACTCATGCAACGGGGGGCGATCGCGGCTTTGTGGATCGTGGATAGAGGTTAGTTGGCAGCGCGTTCAGCTAACTGCGTCAGCACTTGGTTTGAGCGATCGATAAAGGATTTCATCCCCTCCGCATCAAACCCTTTCTGAGCCATCAACGCCAAATCATAAACTTGATGACAGATCAGATCCGCCAGGGCGGCCGAGGGCGATCGCCCTTCCGTTTGCACCACCGCCCCTTTGCTTAAGTTCGTCAAACTTTGGATCAAGGGATGCGCGGTATTCACTAACAGAACGTGCTCATCGGGGAACTCCACATTTTGCTGTTGCAACAGCGCCGTCATTTCCCGTAAGCGGCGCAACTCCTCTGGCAGCAACACCACCGCCGGAGGTGCATCCTGGCCCGCCGTTGCTTTCAAAGCTTCTGTCCGAATGGTAACTTTGGGCTTGCTCAACGCTTGCTGGAACAGATCTTTCAGCAGTTCGCCACGGGTTTTGTTGGTTGCCGGATCAACAATTTCCGAGTCCTGCTCTTTGTCGATCAGGGTCTCATCCAGGTCAGCATCTACCCGCGAAAACTTGACATCGGGATGTTCCCGCTCCAGGAAACTAATGAAGTGGGTATCGATGAAGGAATCCATGAACAACACTTCCAGCCCTTGCTTTTTGTGCAGTTCCACATAGGTGGCCTGGGTCACTTCATCGGTGCAGTAATAAACCCGATTCTCGTGGCGGTCTTTGTTCCGCTCCAGGTATTCCTTCAGCGTGGTGTAGACTTTGCCATCAAAGGTGTGATCGGTTTCGCTGCTGCCCGTATCTTGCCAAACATCGCCCTCGGCAGACTGGACTTCGACTTTGGGGGCCGCCGCTGACCCAGTTCCGGCCCAGGTGGTGCGATAGACCAAGATATCTTCGACTTGCTTTTTGAACTTGTCGTCGTTCATGGAGCCGAACTTGACAAAGGTGCCCAGGTCTTGCCAACTCCGGAGATATTGGGCGCGATCGTCGCGATACAGTTCTTTCAGGCGATCGCCCACCTTCTTGGCAATATAATCCGCAATCCGCCGCACCGTGCGATCGTTCTGCAAAAAGCTCCGCGACACGTTCAGGGGAATATCCACACTATCAATCACCCCGCGCAACGGCAGCAAAAACTTGGGAATCACTTCCTCACAGTTATCGCTGACAAACACCTGATTGCAAAACAGCTTAATTTGGCCCTTGGTGACATCCACATCGGGCTTCAGCTTGGGGAAATACAGAATCCCATTCACCACAAACGGATAGTCCGTATTCAAGTGCACCCACAGCAGCGGCTCCTCCTGAAACGGATACAAATAGCGATAAAACTCCAGGTAATCCTCTTTACTCAGCGAACTAGGCGCTTCCTTCCACGGAGCCTTCTGCCGATTCACCTGTTCCGGCGCGGCGGGTTCCTTGGCTTCTTCCCCTTCCTGCGGTGCTTCCTTCACTTCCAGCTTGATCGGGAAAGGCATGAAGTCGCAATACTTCGTGATCAGGCTCCGAATGCGATAGGGTTCAAGGTATTCCTTTTCCTCCTCCAGTAAATGGAGCGTGACGGTCGTACCACGGGCCGTCCGGCCAGAGTCAGTGAGTTCAAATTCTGTCGTCCCATCGCAAGACCAATGGACGGGCTGGGCCTCGGCTTTGTAAGACAGCGTATCCACTTCCACCTGGGAAGCCACCATAAAGGACGAATAGAACCCAAGGCCAAAATGCCCGATGATCTGCTCATCCGTGCTGGCTTTGTACTTTTCGACAAACTCTTCCGCGCTGGAAAATGCCACCTGGTTAATGTATTTCTTCACCTCGTCGGCCGTCATCCCAATCCCCATATCCGACACCGACAAGGTTTTTGCTTCCTTGTCAATGGTGATGACGATTTCAGCCTCGCCCAAATCGCCAGAATATTCGCCCGAATTTGATACCATTTTGAGCTTTTGCATGGCATCAACCGCGTTGGAGATTAACTCTCTGAGAAAAATCTCATGGTCTGAATAGAGCCATTTTTTGATAATCGGAAAGATATTCTCAGTATGAATACTGATATTGCCCTTTTCCAAAACCGTCGTCATGATGGATTCGCTCCGAGGGTATGAAGTCAATTGCAGTGCTGTATCTAGTTTCGGTAAGCACAGTTCATTCTAGCGAGAGTAGTCTCCTCACTTCAGCATTTCGGATTTCCCTACTTCCGACTCACCAGAAGGTGTTGGCGCGAAGGCAGTTTCCCTGGTAAGGCTCCAGTCGCGATCGCCCAGCTTGATGAAAATGTCGTATTTGCAGACGGTTCGGTAACTTAGTGTGGAGGCGATGGCTATTTTTCCTCCAGTGTAAGCGTGGTGGAGGCCGATCGCCCGAATTCTTCCGGGGCGTACTGGAGATGGGCTTCGGCTCCGGGGTAGACAAAGGTGCCGGGGGTGACGGAGCGCACGAGATAGTGCAAGGTGTAAACTCCGGGGTTGAGTTTGTCACCAAAAGCCACCACCCGGTCTTTATGGAGGGTTTGGTAGCCGACTTGCCAGGAATCGCCTTTGGCCTTGAAGTAGGGCGTAGCGGTTTGGAAACTTTCGTCTACGGCTTCAAAGCCAGCGGGGAGGGGATCGGTGATGACGACATGATCGACGGGGTGATCGGTGATAATTTCTAAGCCAATGTCGTAAACCTGGCCCACGGGGAGTTTCAACGGTTTGAGGACATAAAGACCCGTAGTATAGAGGGCTTTTTCTTCGTTGGCGGGGCGGATCGTGCGGGTGACGCGCAACCCTTGTAACTGGCCGGGTTGGTCGCCCTGGAGGCGGTAGCGATAGGCCGCGAGGTAATGCAAGGTGCCGTTACCCGATTTTTCAAGCATGAGGTTGTTTTGGCCACGGGGCAGGTCGGACATGGGAATGTTCACGGTGTTGTTGGGTTTCTGGTAGCCCTGAAATTGGGGCGAGGCCAGGGTTTTGCCTGCGAGTTTGGCTGTGGCGGTAAAGTTGGGCGGGGTGGGCTGGAGTTGACTGTAGGCCACCAGAGCAGAGAGGGCGAGGGCGTTGTCGTAGGTGGTTTGCCAGGTGCCGTTGCGCCGTTGGTCGAGCAATCCTTGGGCGAGTTTGTCGATCGCGGCGGGCCGAGTTTTTTGGGCGATCGCCAGTTGCAAGGCTTCGGCCTGCGTGGCGACGGGGGAGGCATACCACCGCCAGCTTTCGGGTAAGTTGACCCGTGTCGATCGCCCTCTTTCGGTGTTGCTTTCCTGGAACTCAGCGGCGATCGCCTGGGCTTCGGTTTGCCAGTCGGGGAATTTGGCTAGATAGCGGGCCAGTTTCATCTGCTGAAGCGGATCAAAATCCTTGCGTTGAGCATACAAATCCGCGAGATATTCCGTGCGGGTATCGCCCAACGCATCTAGAGCCAGCAGGGTTTCCAGCCGGACTTGATTTTTGCACAGTGGGTTTTTGCAATAGTCGTACTGGCCTGGATTTGCGAGTAATTTGGTGAGATAGGTTCGCAAACTATCCACCATTGCGGTATTGGCGATCGCGTCTCCAAATGCAGTTTTTGCTTGGGCGATCGCGGTGGCTGCGTAGGGAGTGATAAATGGATCAGATTGTTTCCCGTTGGGATAATTGGCAAAACCCCCATCCGGTTTACGAAGACTTTGTAGTTGATCAAATAGCTGATTAGCTTGTTGTTTTGGATTGAATCCGCTCAAGGTTTGTTGGTAAGTCTGCGTTAAAGATTGCAGATTGGCCGCAATGCTTAACTGACTAGCGATCGGTTCTAAAAAGGGTAGATTATTTGAGTCAAAAGTCTCTTGAGCGGGGGCTATTAACTGGGGTACGAGCGTGCTAGCCAGGGTGAGTTCTAAGCCGCCACTATCGTTTACAACATTTTTATCCACCGATAAGGGAATGGTCGCTTGATTGGTGGTGCTGCCCGCCTCAATGACTTGCTCCATCACCGTTTGCGCTTTGACTTCCAACGGGACTTTAAAGGCATCGGTGGCTCCATTCAACTGAGTGGAAAATTCGACCGTTGCATTGCCGGGTTGCTCCACTTTGACCGGGAATCGATAGGCGCTGGTGCCTCGATCGCTGTTTCCCTGTTGTTGCCCGTTGCTGTTGTCAAACTGAAGGGGATTGGTCACTGTTCCATTCACGGCGACTTTGCCGTCTTCGCCCGTGTTGTTGGTGACGGCCACGCCCACCTGGAAGCGATCGCCCGGTCGTGCAAATTGGGGCAAGATTGGATTGGTGACAACGGGTTTGCTGGTGACAAAAGTGGTTTCGCCACTCCCAAAAGCCCAGGTTTGGCTGCTGCCGTTGCCCTGCTTTGGATCACCCGCGATCGCCACTGCCATGACCCGCCACGTCGTGAGATCATCCGGCAGCGTAAACTTAACCGTCGCGTTGCCGTTGGCATCGGTCAGAATGGCTCCGTCGTAGTGGGCGATCGGTTTGAAGTCTGTGCGAGTGCGGGTATTCGCCGCCCCACTGGACAACCCGCCGCCGTAGCCCCAGCCTTTTTGCAAGGGCGAACCGATGGGGTTGAGCACCACATCCGGGCGATTATCGCTCCAACGAGTCGAAATGGGCTGTTCCGCAAAGACTGTTTTCACCAGATCCGGCGGACGGTAGCCAGTAAGCTGCAACACCGCTTCATTCACGACCATCACTGTGAGTTGACCCTGGGCTGGTTTGCCCGTCGCGTCTTTTAAGGTCAAATTCAAGGTTTGTTCACTGCCCGGAGCCGCTGCATTGGCCGCATCGATTCCCACTGTCGGCGCAATCTCGACTTTGAGATATTTCTCATCCGTAATGGTGGAAAATGGCGCAAATCCAACGCGCACCAACCCATTCAGCGTCCCCGGTTCTGTCTGGGCGAGGGGTTTGCCTTGGCGCACTAACACCGCTTCCACCGCTGCATTGGGCAACATTTCTGGCGTGACGGTGAATTGAATCTGGGGCGCACTCCCACTGACTTTCGTGACCGTTTGATACAACGTGTCGTGGCGCACAACCGCAAAGTACAATTCTGCCTCTGGGAACGGCGATTGCAACAGCACTGTGGCGGTTTCGCCTAACCGATAGCTGGGTTTGTCGAGTTTTAACTCTAGGCGTTCATTGCTGTAGCGATCGCCCCAAAATGCGGCTTCTGGCCCTGTCGCCCACACTTGCAGATCGGTGGCGGTGGCGGGTTCGCCGTTGAGCGTGGCTCGAATGCGATAGGAACCTGCTTTGGGTGGGGTGAGGTTCAGGGTTGCGGCCTCACTCCGCACATTAGCCGTTTGAGTATCCACCGTGGTATATTCCACCTGATCTTGCGGAACACGGCTCCCCTCTACGACCCGCGTGATGTTGCTGTACTTCATTTCCTGCAACTCTACCTGGACGCGATCGCCCAGCAGTTGGCCCTTCGGATCGGTGACAATCACTTCTACAGGTAACGCTTTGCCAGCATTGGCCACAAACTCAGTTTTTAGCCCAATCAGGCGATCGCTCGGTAAGGCGACAAAGGTTTGGGAATCGGCTACCGACAAGTTCGACACATCCGACACTTGAGCATCGACCTGATACAGCAAGGGATAGGGCAAAGACTCATCCACCTTGACTTCCAAGTTGCCCTGGCCCGTTTCGTTCAGGGTTTGGGTCGTTTGCAAGACCTCGCTGGCAACTTCGGGCGGCTTCTCCGGCCAAAACCAGCGTTGACCAAAACTATAGCCTTCCCAGCCTTGTGGCGTGAATTGCGTCTGAGAGCGCGTGACGAAGTATTTTGCCTCTCCCGCTTGCACAGGCGCACCAAATAAATAGTTACTTTGTACCGAGGCTTTGACGGTTTCTTTGGCCAGAGCGATCGCGGTTTCTGTGGGTGGCGAATCCGGTGAAATCGGGAGTAAATCGCGATTGATAATTCCAGTTCCTTGCAAGGGCGCATCAAGGGCTAACTGCACCTTAAAATTGGGTGGCTTAAAGTCAGCGACTCTGAATTCTCCCGTGATTTCCGCACCTTTCGCATTCTTGGCGCGGATGGTATAAAACCCTAATGCCTGCTCTTTGTCTAAAGAAATTTCCAGAGAGAAGGTGCCAAATGCATTCGTTTTAGGTTTTCCAAGAGTCTTTTTCTGTCCTTCCGCACCTTCTAGAGTGATGCTATATTCAGTATTTTTGTCTTGCTTCAGCGTTCCCCCCTGTAAGTAATAGGCGAGTCCAGTAAAGTACGCTGTTTCCCCCGGTTTATACAGTTGGCGATCGCTAAAGATTGTCCCCCGCGACTCTGGCTTACCACTTTCCCAGCCTGCATCTACGCCGTAACCATAGGCTCCGCTGTACTCATAATTGCGAGTAAAAGCCCAGTCTTTACCTTCTTTGGCGATGACTAACAAGGCGGGGGCTGTCTCGGCTCCGGCTTTGCGACAGTTCTGTAATTGCGCTGCCGCAAAGGTGACGATGCCTTCGGCGTTGGTCTTGCCCGTGGCGCAGGCGATCGGTGCTGGAAATGCCTTAGCCTCTAGCTGCGATTGATACACCTCAACCGTTGCACTGGCGACAGCTTGCCCATCAGACAAATGATGAACCCGCACCAACCCACTGTCTGGAAACCATTGACCGAATACACCAAGATTGGTCATTTGTACCAACCCATAAAAGGCGGGTTCACGCCATTGGGTTTTGCCGTTATCAGTGTATTGGTTAGTGCGGGCCTGCACCCCATAAGCTACCATTCCTGTTGATCCACCGAGTAGCGATCGCAGGGGAACCGCAGTATCGATCGTTGTATTTTTAGTATTAACAACCTTTTCTGTTTTCCAGCGAGAGATTGGCGGCAACAAGTCGTTTCCTTGTCCGTTCGGATAGGCCGAGTTGACGTAAATCAAGTCTGTTGGCTGAACAATTTGATAGGTAGATTTATACTGATTTAAGTTTACGGTGGAAATATTGAGTTGTAATTCCGATTGGCTGTTGGTGCTAGAGGGAAAAATATTAAGATTTGACGGTGCCCATAGATCTGGTGCTAGATCACTAGTTTTATAACTAATTGCAACCTCATTATCTAATGTTTGCCCAAAGGTGTCTTCGATCCCTTTATCTAAAGTAATTGTATATTGAGTCGCGGGTTCTAAGGCCCACGGATTTAAGTTAATAACGCGATCGCCCTCATACACTCTGACTAACGGTACGTCTTTATTTTTGGGTTCTGGTGTAATGCGAACACGAGGCAAAACCGAATCTGCCTTGAGAGGATTATTGAATTCAAATTGAGCCGACCCATTGACAAAACGGCCATAGTTGCCACCTGCATCCGGTTTGCCAAACTCGTTCAACTTCCGATAGGCCAAGGGAGCGTAGGTTTCTACCCGACTGTTGAAGGCGGTTTCACTCGGCAAATTACCTTTGAGCGGTCGCACCCCCGGCGCGATTTCCAAGTTGTATTGTGTTGCTTTCTCCAGTTCCTGTTGCGGCTCCAGGGTATAAACCCATTGCCGCCGATCTGGATAAAAATTAGTCTCCGCATCTTCCGGCTCTAGTTCCAAAAATTCGGGCTGCTTGGCCAAAGTGGCATTCAAAGCCACAGCATCAGACTTACCTTTGGCCGTGAGTTTAGCGTGTTCCTCCAGCGAAGCCTGATCCAACTCCAGGTTTGATACCAGTTGTAAGGTGGGTTTGAGGGCGATGGGATTAACGGCAACATTTGGACTCTCTTCGGAGTAGGAGGTGGGGAGGTCTTTCAGTTGCAGGCGCTTGGTCTGAAAGGTCCAGCTTAAATCTTGCTCCAGTTGATGATTTTTGCGATCGCTCAATCCCGCTTTGAGCGTCACTTTAACCCGCGTGGCCAAGGGTGTAGCGGCATCGGCCTGGAAGCCAACCATGCGCGGTGTCAGAAACCGAAACTGACCAGGCAGCTTGGGCACAATTTCAAACTTTTGCAACAGTTGGCGTTGATCGTCGCTCTCTAACTGTTCCAGGGGAATCAAGGGTTCCTTGAACCGGATGCGGATTTGGGCTTGGGGTTTTGCATCCCCTTTCGGACTAATTTCCTCAATCCAATCGGGCAGCTTGGGCGGCTGAATTGTGTCTACCAGGGGCAGATTTTCGGGAGCATCGGTCACATTGGCGGTGCCGCAACCAGCAAACCCGACGGCAATCAGCATTCCGAGCAAAAACAGCACGGGCAGGATGAAGCGTTTGCCCAAGTTCATAAACCCCTTCCTCACAGTGAGCAGCGATCGCCAATCTAGGCTGATACCACCATTCCTACTCGCAAATCTCCGTAAATTCCTGGGGGTTTCAATAATTCTTTACTTGGTTGCAAAAATCTAGGAAAAAGGCCGTGGCTGTGGCAAATTGGCATTTTGCAACCAACGGTCAATCTGGGAAAATTTGATCTTGCGCGGGCTTCAGGCGTGACCCCGAAGATGGTCAGCCGTCAGGTTTCGCAGTTCTTGAATACTGGCAGTCAATGTGGCGATCGCTTCTTGGTTGAGATCTTGCTTGGCAGTGAGGGCGGCGATCGCTTCTTGGTTGAGATCTTGCTTGGCAGTGAGGGCGGCGATCGCCTGTCGCTCTTGCTCTTGAGCTGCCAATAAATCTGCCACCCTTTGACGCATTTGCTCTTGAGCCGTGGCCAAATCTGCGATCATCTGGCGATTTTGCTCTTGACCAATGGTGAGCCGATCCAACATCCCATTGATGCGGCTAAATTCGTTGTCGTGCCGAACGCTAGCCGTAGCCAGTTCCAGCATGAGTGCCTCAATCCGCTCCAGGCGGCTGCTACTGTCATGGTTGGTCGTCATGAATGCTCTAACCTTTGCGCTTTATACCTTGAGTTCAAGCGTGAGTATTCTAACGCCAAAAGTTGAGTCTGAACTATGCTTGCAGCTAATTTTTTGTCTACGCTGGAACACCAAATGACCATTGACAATCCCCGCCTGGGTCGATCGCAAAGGCGCTTCCCTCAATCCTAAAAAGACTGCCCGCCGGAGTAGCGATCGCCAGAGGGTTGACCGCATAGCTGCCACTGTGGCGATCGCATCGTGTTAATATGACGCGCAACGGCCAAAGCGGCCTTGCTTGACACCTCGCCGTGCCCCGAATGTGACCCCCGAAGCCTCAGGTGAACCCGCGATCGACACAAAAAAACGCCAATTTTGATACGTTTTGAAATCTGGAAACACCTGCTAGTCATGGCTTTGAGAACGACTGAAACGATGAGTTAAGTTATGTAATTTTTATCAGACTAAAGCGAATAATTGTGCGCTCCTCCCTTATGATTATGAGTATCTTTTGTAAGATTTCGTAAGAAAAGGGAGCTATTGTAGGCGTGGCTATTCCTCTTTTAGAATATTCCCCCTCTAGTCAAAATCAGCGGGT
>ERZ1066122.2390-NODE-2390-length-12419-cov-6.937561_pt1 | contig 12419 bp, 10 predicted proteins | sample MGYA00382769_ERZ1066122 | MGnify/ENA primary metagenome ERZ1066122 (study PRJEB33369, sample SAMEA5778352) | biofilm metagenome | biome: Industrial cooling water; feature: Water cooling tower basin; material: Biofilm | place: United Arab Emirates | collected...
ACTTCTTCGCCGGACTGCTCGGGATGGTGGAGGTGCCCAAGCCCGCCAATCTCTCGCCCGCCGGATGCTGGTTCACCGGCGGCGGCGCGGCGCTGCACATCGGCATCGACCCCGATTTCCGCCCGGCGAGGAAGGCGCACCCGGCATTGCTTGTCGACGATCTGGCCGCCCTGCGCGCGCGGCTCGCCGGATCAGGCTGTGTGATCCGCGACGACACGCCGGTGAAGGGCTATGCCCGTTTCTTCACCGAAGACCCCTTCGGCAACCGCATCGAGCTGATGGAGCGGATGTAGTCTCTCCCCTCCCGCTTGCGGGAGGGGCCAGGGGTGGGCCGTTGGGACTGTGCGGCGACTCCTGCTAAAGGCTACGCGCCTGCGGCGCGGGGTTTCACGCAGAGATCGCAGAGGAGCGGAGAGCGCAGAGGTGTCGTGCTCGCGGCGAAGCCGCAGATAATCTCACACGAAGACAAGAAGATGGAGTGCCACGCCGCCACCCGCGCTGCCCTCTTCGCGTCTTCGCGTGAAACAGGAAGGCCGCTTTCGCGGCAGGCTCAACCCCTCCGCGCCTCCCCTTGCTTCTCTGCGTCTCTGCGTGAAACCCCGCAGCTTTGCTGCGCAACCTTCCTCCGCGGTCTCCTTTCCTTTGCGGCCTCTGCGCGAACCCCTATTCCGCCACCCGCCGCACCGGCACCCGGATGTTGCAGATGTCCGCGCCGCCAGCAGGCACGATGAAGAACGGATCGCGGCGGTTGGCGATGGCCTCGGCGTAGGCCGCGAAGGTGGCGCTTTCGGTCGAGAGGTATTCGAAGCGTGGTTGCTCGGTCATCGGCAGGTCGTTGGCCACTCGTACCGATGTGATCGACGTGCGCTTGCCCGCCTCTTCGGCGGCGTAGAACCCCAGCGCCCCCGACCCGCGCGGCAGGCTGGAGAGGTGCTGCATCCCCTCGATCACCCGGCCCACCAGCGCAATATTGCGATCGAGATGGCGGGGCGCGTGCCCGATCACGGTGTAAAGCTCGGCGCCCGAGCCGGTGTCGGGCGACATGTTCCGACCGACGCCGACCATGCCGTAGCAGTGGACGGGCCACATGCTTTCCGCTTCGCGGCCGACGGGCCATCCCTGTGAACTGTGTCCGACACTATTGGTGTAACTATCTCCTTTGAATGGATTGTAATAGCTAAGGAAACGCACTGACGTCGGCGAACGCCTTACAGCAATCTGCGTCTCTTTTTTTTGTGTCTCGCCCGGTATTGGCACTTCGAGCGTATAGGGTTCGTCATATACGTAAGGCGTGACATACTCCGCCTCCCCCATCACCTTCAGCCCTTCTGGCAAGGGCTTCGGCTTCCCCGTCGCCTCGGGGTTGTCGTAATTGGGATCGCCCCACTGGGTGACGTAATTGTCCTGCACCCGGTTGACCGAGATGCCGTCGTACCACTTCGCGCGGGCAAACAGCCGGATGTTGTGCACCCAGCCCTCGCTGAAGGGGGCGGGCATGAGCTGGATCACCACCTGCCGCGCCTTGCCTTCTGCATCGGGGGCGAGGGTCATCACCAGCAGGTCGTCCGCCGGGATCGTCACCCAGTCCGATGCAGCCGCAGTGGCGACGATGTCGTTGGGGGCAGGTGCGCCCTTGGGCTCCTCTTCCTGCGCGGCGAGGGGCAAGGTGAGGGCGAGCGCCGTCGCTGCGGCAAGGAGTGCGGTTCTCATGCTGCCGGTTGTGACACACGAGGCGCCCAAGCAAAAACCCCTTTCCGCACGCCCAAGCACGCGGAAAGGGGCTTTCGAGGCAGCGTTCGCAGGGAATGCCGGATCCGCGCAGCGCTGGCCACGCGACTCTTTTACCACGATTCCGCGATTCGCCCAAACCGCCCCGCCTTGCGCGCCCGCACGTTCGCCGCTATCGGCCCCCACTCGCCCCAAGTGGCGCGCGGAGCAGTGGCCGAGTGGTCGAAGGCGCACGCCTGGAAAGTGTGTATACGTCAAAAGCGTATCGAGGGTTCGAATCCCTCCTGCTCCGCCATCCGCCTCTCTCTGGCCGCTTCTCCCCGCTTCGAAGTTGCAAGTAGCAGCAAGGACGACATCAAGGTGCAATTCGCCCGGCCAAGTGGCCCGGCGAATTTCAGGTCGGAACGGAAGGGCACGCACAGGGTTACCCCCCCCTTCCCATCCAACCGAACGATACTGCCATTGGCAACATCCGGGGGGACCAAAGTCAGTTGCCGGTCGGGGGCAGCGGACCTGAAATGGCGTTGTCCGCAGATGCCTGATCGGCGGTTGATATCGGCCCGCGAGGAGCCATCGGGAGCGTCCGTTCGCTAGGCCTTCGGTTCAGAGCCTGCCGCGCCGAATGCCTTCGCGATCTCGGCCGCTGCGTCGGTGCGATAGCAGGCACCGTGCGACAGGATGATGCCGGACGGCTCCCACGCCAGCATCTGCTCCACGCCCTCGCGCAGGGCGTTGCGGTGGGCAAGGGCGGCAAGCCTGATCTCGATGGAAGGCCGCCCATTGGGTCCGGTGGCGCCGCCGAGCCTCATGACCGTCCTGACCAGCGGATTTCTGATCCGATCGGCTTCAAAGTTCTGCACAAGGTCGGTGACGATCAGCGTGCGCGAGGCGCGGTGGAGGAAAACGGCTTCGGCAAAGTCGCCGAGCGCCACCACATGGCTGTCGATCGACCCGGCCCAACGCGCAGTCCGTGCCTGATCCAGCGCGGAAAAGGCGATGCCGGGCACCTTTGCGGCAAGACCCGGCAGACCGAAGATCCTCGCCTGCGGAAAGGCGCGGGCCCAATCGGCGAGGTGGGTGTAGTGGAACAGGTTGGGCGCGATGATCGCACTGACTGGTCCCATTGCCTCGACCGCGGCCACCAGACCGGGCGTGCAGGCGACCGGGGAATGCACCCACAGCGCCCCATCGGACAGGCGGATGATCGTCATCCGGGTCGGGCAGGGCAGGGTCAGGCCCCAAAGCCGATAGGAAACTTCGGGGCCGTCGACAGTCCAGATGTCGTCCGCCCATGCAGCAGGCTGCAATTGCGGCTCGTAAGGGCGATAGCCCGGGGAGCGCGTCACTGCGTCACCTCCGGCACCGCCGCAGGCTGCACACCCGGGCCTAGCCTGCGCATCGCGCGCCGCCGCAGCCCGATTGCCAGCCCGCGCGCGTTGGTCGGTCGTCAAACCAGGTTGGAGTTGTCGGCAGTGCCAAGCCGTATGACGAGGACCGCATCGCTAGCGCACGATAGATGCAGCACTTCATCGGCCCGTCGCTGGCGCATTCCTCCGACGCGGGGGTGAAGGCTACGGTCTGCGCGCCCTGCGGTGTCGTCAGCGTGCGCCAGCCCCAATAGCCGCAAGCCAACAGGATGGCGACCACACCCAGGGTGATCGCACGGCGGGGATGGCGCAGGGTCAGCCGCATGGCGTTTGCTTCGGGAACAGGCGGGCAAGGATATCGGGCTGCGGCGGCACGGGCGGTTTTGCAGCGGGAGGCAGCCGATCACGGGCCGGCTGCCTTGGCGGCAGCATGCAGGCGCTGAGCAGGTATCCGATGATCGCGCTGCCGCCATATCCCACCAGCGGCGTCGGATAATTGCCGATCAAAGCAGCCAGGATGATCGCAAGCCAGACTGCGCCGAACACCGCGCATTGCCGCGCGCAATCCCTGTCCCCGGTGCCGAAGGCCGCAGCGGGCAGCAACAGCAACGCTCCTGCGCTCGCCACAGCGATGCCGAGCAGCGGGTGCACCTGCCAGGTCTCGGTGAACACGCCCTCGGTAAAGCGCACCGGGGGGAGGTTGTCGGCCTGCACCAGCGTGGCCACAAAGCCCGACGCGCTCGCCGCGAGCACGATGGTCACGTTCCGGCTGCGGTGCAGCAGCCAGAGCATGGCGATCCCTGCGACCATCGCGCCTGCCATCGCCCGGTCGGGTTGCATGGCCATCGCCCCGGCTGCGATGACCAGCGCCGCCGTGCAAGCAGCCGTGGCCTTGCGCGCAAACATCATCAACAGGGCTGGCAGCAGGATCAGGCTCGATTGCACCAGCAGCGGCCCGGCTGCGACCCACCGCACAACGCCATGGGACGAGACCCCGAACAGGCTTGTCAGCACCAGCAATCCGGCCATGATGATCGCAGCGATAGAGCGACCATGGTCGGGAAGGCCCCGCCAAGCCCCCGCCGCGCCCAGCAGTGCCAGACCGACACCAAGCGAGGCGATGTTCACGAGGATCATCGATGGCGAGGCGCCGGCAAGGTGGAGATGAATAACCCCGATCATCACGGCCGCGGTGGTGGCCAGAGCGGCAAGGCGGCGCGGCCCGATGCGGCCGCTCGCAAGGCCAAGAGCATCGTTCAACCGCGCCTTGATGAAGGTGAGCGCCAGACCGGAACCTGCCCCGGCGGCAAAGCGTAGCGCCTCGCCATCGTCGGCAATCGCCGCTGCCTCGGCGCGAACAGCCTCAGCCCAGTTCCGCATGTAAGCGGGGGCTAGCCCGACCATTCGGACAAGCATCGCGTCAGACAGTTTACGCAAAGCCCTGCGGCTCATGTGCGCACCTCCCGCAGCGACGAGCGATCCGCGCCCACCGGGTCGACCGGGTTGGCGCGGGCAACCTCGATCCCAGCTGCCGTCAGCTTGTAAATGTGGCGTGGCGGGCGGCCGGGATCGGCGGGCGGCTGCCATTCGGTCTCGAGCAGGCCTCTCTCTTCCAGGCGGATCAGCAAGGGGTAGAGCGTGCCCGATCGGACCCCCGTGATCTTGGCCAGATCATAGCCATGGGACCATGATCCGGATCTATCCAGCAGGGCGGCCAGCACCTGCTTGGCGGCAGGAGAGAAGGAGCGTGTGCGCGTCATGCGATAATAATTCTACCTATGTAGAATTAATGTCAAGGCGTCTGTGCTCGTCGGCACGGACATATCTCTCGCGCTCCTTGTCCATGGCGTCGCGCCATCTGCCGCGCAGAACCTGAGCGCGTTCGGGAATGACCTGCTCCAGAACATCCATCGCCAGCATCCGGTCGGTTCGGAAGAAGCGGAAGTCACCGCGCAGTTCGCACCAGGCGGCCAGAATTCTACCGGCGTCGCGGTAGCCCAGCATGACGGGCCAGATTGTCCGCTCGCTGCTCCTCTCCGAAGAATCGCGGTAGACGATATGGACCTTGCGCCGTTCACGGATCGCGCGCCGCAAAGCAGCACTGCTGATCAAGTCGGCAGATGGCGGGACGGGGGCCACCGAAGTGGTCGGAACCGCGATCTGACCACGCAGATCTTCCGGCACGACGGCCTCGAGCTTGGCGATGAGGTTGCGCGCAGCAAGGGCCATCTCCGGTTCGCCGCGCGTCAGCACCCAGTGCGCGCCGAGAATAGCTGCATCGAGTTCGTCAGGGGTTAGCATCAGCGGCGGAAGATCGAACCCCTGCTCAAGGACATATCCGACGCCTGCCTCGCCCCTGATCGGCACCCGCAACGCCAGCAGGGCAGCTATGTCACGATAAACCGATCTCTTCGACACCTCCAGTTCACTGGCAATGGTCTCGGCTGTGACGGGCGCACGCACCCGTCGCAGGATCTGCAGGATTTCGAACAACCGCTCCGCACGCCGCACCGGGCACTCCTCTATCGGCTGACATGCATAGTGGTAGCATGCTGTCAGCATGCTGACAGCAGAGCCGTGGCACATGAGGTCACACTTCAAGAAGGAGGGATGAATTCATGAAACTGCGGCAAGCCTTGATTGCAACCTTGGTTGCTGGAGCGCCGATCACGCAAGCCACCCCAGCGATGGCGCAGTCGATCTCCGTTGATCGGTTTGGCCTCTACGTCCTTGCGGACGATGCCGAACGGTCCGCGCGCTTCTATGAGGCGCTTCTGGAAACGTCGCCCGAGGTGCGCACTCCGGCATTGATCGGTTTCAATATGGCAGGCGGCTTGTTCGGCATCGTCTCGCGCCAGGCCTATGCCGCCCATGAGCCACGAGCCGGAAGCGTCCGGCCCTACATCATGGTCGCCGATATCGAACAGGCCTTTGCGCATGCATCATCGGTTGCGCCCGGCAGCATCGAGGCGCCCGGCATCGTGAGCGAGGGGCCTTTCAGGTTCTTCCGCATGACTGATCCTGACGGCAACGTCCTCGAGTTCTTCGCGTTCAAGCCCAGTGCTGGCTGAGCATCGCACTCGCGCTCGGCACGCGTGTCCCGGGCACCCTGGTCCATCCCGGCATCGAGCGTGACGGTGATCCGCCCGCCTGCCTGCGCCTCGACGAGGAGCAGGCAGGCGGGGAGCGCGCGCCTAGACATGGCGCAGCGCCGCCGCCGGGGTCGTGCGGCTCGCCCGCAGCGACTGGGTGAGCACGGTCAGCACCGCGATTGCCAGCGACAGCAGGCTGGCGGCGAGGAAGTATCCCGGGCTGAGCGCGATCCGCTCGGCGAAGCCCCCCAGCCACTCGCGCATCGCCAGCCAGGCGAGCGGCCAGGCAAGCAGGTTGCCAAGCAGCACCGGGCGCAGGAACTGGCCCACGAGCAGCCGCGCTATCGCCGCCGAGGAGGCGCCGAGCGACTTCCTGATGCCGATCTCGCGCACCCGGCGGGCGGTGTTGAAGGCGGCAAGGCCATAGAGCCCCAGTGCCCCGACCGCCACCGCCAGCCCCGCGCCGAGCGCGAACAGCCGCGAACGCTGCAGGTCGCTCTCGTAATAGGCCCGGAACAGCATGAGATTGGCCGATTGCCCCTCGAAGGGCACGGCGGCGGCCGTTCGCTGCCAGGCTGCCTCGATGCGGGAGAGCGCGGTCTGCGGATCGCCTGTGTGCCGGACCGAGAGGCGCGGCGCGAACCCGCCGTTCTCGCTCAGGTGATAGGCGAAAGGCACAAGCGGTTCGCGCGGGTCGCCGAAGGCAAGGTTCTCGATGACGCCGACGATCGTCATCGCCCCCAGCGTCCCGTCGCCGGCGATGGTTCGCCCGACCGCCGCCTGCGGATCGGCGAAGCCGAGCGCATCGGCCGCGCTGCGGTTGATGATGATGTTCGAGGGCGGCGTCTCCCCTTTGCCGACGCCGGACTCGCTGTCGCGGTCGGTGAGGTCGGCCGCGAAGCGTGCCGGGTCGAAGAACCGCCCGGCGAGGAGGCGGGCCTCGTAAACCTCGAGGAAGTCGGGGCCGAGCGTGCCCTCGAGAAGGTCGATCTCGACCGGCAGGCCGTCGCGGTCGGACTTGCGGATTGCGAAGGACCCGCCGGTGGGGATGATGCCCGAGGTCGCGATACCGGTGACGCCCGGCACCGCCGCGATGGCGCGGCGCAGCGCCTCGCGCTGGGCGGGGTCGAGGTTGGGGTCGCCGTAGGACGTGACGACGATGAGCCCGTCGCGCGCGAAGCCGAGGTCGGCGGTCTCGAGATGGCGGGCCTGCGCGAAGAGCACGAAGGTGCAGATGAGGAGCGTGGTGGCGGCGCCGAACTGGAGCACGACGAGCGCGGTGCGCAGCCCCGCTCCGCCGCGGCCCGCCCCGGGGGATTGGGTGGAGCTGAGCACGGCCGCCGGCTGGAAGCGCGACAGGACGAAGGCCGGGTAGATGCCTGCCGCAAGCCCCGTCGCCAGCACGGCGAGCGCCAGGACGGGGAGGATCCCGCCCGCCCCGGCATAGGCGATGTCGAGCGAAAGGCCGCCCGCGGCATTGACGAAGGGCAGCGCCAGCTCCGCCAGGGCAAGGCCGCCGATCCCCGCCAGCACTGCTCCTGCGAGCGATTCTCCGAGGAACTGCCGGATCAGCGCGCTGCGCGGCGCCCCGGCGACCTTGCGCAGCGCCACCTCGCGCGCTCGCAGGTCCGATCGCCCCGTGGCAAGGTTCACGTAGTTGATTATGGCAAGCCCCAGCGACACCAGCCCGAGGATGCCGAGGGTCGTCACCACCACCCGGTCGCGCGGGTCGGCAAGGTGCTGCTCCGCCAGCGGCACGATCCTCTCGGTGACCTTGATGAACTCCTTCGGCCCCTGGAACGAGGGGTCGGGGTGCCGGTCGTTGAAGGTCGCAAGCGCGGTCCCGATCTCACCCGCAGCCCGCGCGTCGGCGAGGCTCAGAAAGGTGACGAGCCCCGATGCCCCCTCGAACCAGGGCTCCCGGATGGCGCCCAGCCGCAGGAAGATGTGCGGCCGGTGCGTCATGGCGACCGGCTGATCGGCGATGACGCAGGCGACGCGCGCCACGCGTGTCTCGCTGCCGATGGTGAGCGTCAGGACCTGACCGATCGGATTGCCGGGCCGCAAGTGCCGCCGCGCCGCGCTCTGCGTGATGACGGCACCTTCGGGCGCGGCGAGCGCGCTCTTCGGGTCGCAGCCGAGTGCGGGCAGGGGGAAGAGATCAAAATATTCCGGATCGGCAAGGCCGACCTCTTCCTTGACCGCCTGGCGCCGGTTCTGCACCGTGACCTGGGCGGGCAGCAGGCGGGCGCCTGCGATACTCCCGTGATCGCTCCGCAGAAGCGTGAGCATGTCGATGCGCGAGGGGATGCTGACAGGCGCGGCATCGCCGAATTGCAGTGACCGGTCGACCACCCAGATTCGCTCCCAGCCCGGCAACTGGCGGTCGAAGCCGGTTTCGTAGCGAACGAACAGCGAAAGGATCAGGAACGCCGCGATGCCGAACGACAGGCCTGCAAGGTTGATAAGCGCAAAGCGCGGATGGCGGCTCAAGGAGCGGCTGAGGGCAAGCAGGGCGTTCATCGGCAGGCGTCCTTGCAATGTCGGTCGGGCAGGGGGTCAGTCGTGGCGCAGCGCCCAGCCCGGATCGGCTCGCGCGGCCCGCAGCGACTGTCCCCAGACTGTCCCCACCGCGATCAATGCCGCGAGCAGCCCCGCTCCGAGGAAGAACAGCGGCGAGAGCGCGATGCGGTCGGCAAAGCCGCCGAGCCAGCGGTCCATCGCCAGCCAGGCGAGGGGCCAGGCGACGAGGTTCGCAAGCAGCACGGGCCGCAGGAATTGTCCGACCAGCACCCGTATGACATCGGCGGTGGAGGCGCCGAGCGTCTTCCTGATGCCGATCTCGCGCACCCGGCGGGCGGTGTTGAACGAGGCGAGGCCCCACAGGCCCACGCAGCCGATGACGACGGCAAGGCACGCGCCGATGGTGAACAGGCGCATCGCGCGCTCGTCCTCGTCATTGAACCGCTGGAGCCTGTGCTGGGCGGTCTGTGCGTCGAAGGGGAACTGCGGCACGGTGCGCTGCCATGTCGCCTCGAGGTCAGACAGCGTCGCCTCCGGGTCGCCGCGGAAGCGCACGCTTGCCATGACGCTGGAGGTCGTCTCGGGTTCGCGCGTGAAAATGTAGTAGGTCGGGGGGACCGCCTCGCGCGGGGAGAGGAAGCGCAGCGGGTCGATCACCCCGATGATGGTGCGCGGCCGGTCCCCGCCGACGGTCTTGCCGATCGCTTCCTCGGCACTGGCAAAGCCGAGCGTGCCAACAGCGGGCGCGTTGATGACGATGTTGACCGGCGCGCCTCCGGGGCGGCCGCTGTATTCGTCGGCTTCGCGGGCGGCATCGAAGACCCGTCCCGCGATCAGCCTTGCGCCGTAAGTCTCGAAGAATTGCGGGCCCACGATCTCCCAGTTGAGCGAGGGCCCCTCGCCGGGGACGCCCGGCAGGGGCACGTTCTGCGCATTGGTCGAACCGCTGCCGCCTACGCCGGTATTGCCGAGCGCGACGTGCGAGACCTGGGGCAGGGCGCGCGCCGCCTCGGCGAAGGCGCGGCGCTGGGCGGGCTCGACGAGGCTGTCGCGCAGCGAGAGCACCGCGATGAGGCCCTCGCGCGCGAACCCGGGATCGGCCTCGCGCATGTGCCGGGTCTGGGCGAACAGCACCGCGGCGCCGATCATGAAGGCGATGGCGAGCCCGAATTGGCCGATCACCAGCAGCTCGCGCACCCGCGCCCCGGCCCGCCCGCCGCCCGGCGAGCGCGCCGAGGCGAGCACCTGCGAGGGCTGGTAGCGCGACAGCAGCAGCGCCGGATAGAAGCCGGCGAGGAGGCCGATCACCAGCACCATGCCCGCCAGCACCGGCACGACCACGGCATAGGGCAGGTCGAGGCTCAGCCCGCCCGCGGCATTGACCAGCGGCAGGCCGATTTCGGCCAGCACCAGCGCCAGCAGGGCGGCGATGGCGACCGTCATTACCGCCTCGCCCAGATACTGCCGGACCAGGGCCGGCCGGTCCGCGCCGAGCACCTTGCGCATCGCCACCTCGCGCGCGCGCATCACCGCCCGGGCGGTGGCGAGATTGACGTAGTTCACCATCGCGATGGCGAGGGTCAGGAGGCCGACGAGCCCGAGCGCCTTGACCGTGAGGCTGCGGCTGGCGCTCGCCGGCCCCTCGGGCTCGAGATGCCAGTCGGCGATGGGCAAGAGCCTCAGCTGCTGCACCTCGGAAGGCCGGTCCCCGAAGATCGTGCCCCGCCGATCGACGAAGGCTCCGAGCTGCTCCTCGAAGGCGCGCGCCTCCTGCGGGGTCTCGAAGCGCAGGAAGGTCTGGAGGCTCGTGCTGCCCCACCGCAGCCAGCTCGGTTCGGGCACGGCGCGGGGCATGGGGATGAGGATGCCGAGCCGAAGCGCGCTGTTCGCCGGAGGGTCGCGGAACACGCCCGCGACCTCGTAGGCCCTGGCCTCGTCCATGGCGACGGTGAGGCGCTGGCCGATCGGATCGTCCGCGCCGAAAAAGCGCCGCGCCGCGCTCTGGCTGATCATCATTGCCGATGGATCGCCGAGGGCGTCCCGCCCGCTCACCAGTTCCAGCTGAAGAACCTCGAGGAACTGCGGGTCGACCTGCGCCACGTCAGCCTTTTCGGCGGTCCCGTCGACGATCACCACGCCGCCGTCCTCGCCGCCGCGGATGCGCGTGCCGCGCAGTCCGGGGAAGTCCTCCCTGAGCTGTTCGAGCAGGCCGCCCATCGTGTAGTGATAGGCGCCGTTGACCGGGCTCTGCGGGATGCTCCAGACGGTCTGGACGAGATAGGTCTTCTCGTGATCGGGCAGCCAGGTCTCGTAGCTGGTCTCGAAACGGACGTAGAGCCCGAGCAGGATGGCGGTCGCGATGCCCAGCGCCAGCCCGCCGATGTTGAGCAGGTTGTGCAGCATGTCGCGGGTGAAGGCGCGGTAGTGCGACAGAAGGGCAATCGGGGCCACGAGCGGTCTCCTCGCGCCTAGAGCGCCATCGCCGCCGAGGCGACGATCCGGCCGTCGAGCATGTCGATGCGGCGCTTGGCGATGTCGGCATGGCTTGGCGAGTGCGTCACCATCACGATGGTCGCGCCCGCCTCGTTCAGGGTCATGAGAATGTTCATCACCTGCTCGCCGTTCAGCGTGTCGAGATTGCCGGTCGGCTCGTCGGCGAGGATCAACTTCGGGTCCCCGACGATGGCGCGGGCAATTGCGGCACGCTGCTGCTGTCCGCCCGACAGCTGGTGAGGGAAGTGCCGGGCGCGGTGGGCGATGCCGACCCGGTCCATCGCCGCCGCCACCCGCTCCTTTCGGGGGCCTCCATCCTTGCGATAGGCAAGCCCCAGGGCGACGTTCTCCTCGATCGTCAGCTCGTCGATTAGGTTGAAGCTCTGGAACACGAAACCGAGCGCATCGGCGCGGAACCGGGCCAGCTCCCTTTCGGGCAGCTGCGCAAGGTCGCGGCCGTTGAAGAGATATCGTCCCGCGGTCGGGCGGTCGATCGTGCCCAGCGTGTTGAGCAGGGTCGACTTGCCGCAGCCCGAAGGACCCATGATCGCCACGAACTCCCCCTCGGCGATGTCGAGGTTGATGCCGGCAAGCGCGGTCGTCTCGACCTCGTCGGAGATGTAGCGGCGTTCGATGTCACGCAGTTCGATCATGAGCCTTGCTTTCCTCGCTCTCAGCGGATGTTGACGGTGTCGCCTTTGACTTGCGACAGATCGGTGGTGATGATGCGCTCGCCGGCGGCGAGACCGTCGAGAATCTCGACCTGCCGGGGATTGCGTCGCCCGATGCGGATCGCGCGGCGGCGGGCGTGCCGGCCGTCCCGGTCAACCACGAAGGCGCTGTTGCCGCTCCCGCTCAGCCAGCCGCCGACCGGCGCCACCAGCGCCTGCCGGGCCGCTCCCAGCGTGATGCGCGCATCGAGGGTCTGGCCGCGGTTGAGCCGCTGTCCGGCGCCTTCGCTGAAGGCGAGCTCGACGCGGAAACGACCGCTGCTGACGGTGGGGAGGACCCGCTCCACCGTCAGCCGCGTGCCATCGGCGGTCCGCGCCTCCTGCCCCGGACTGAGCCGGCCAAGGTAGAATTCGTCGACATCGGAGACCAGCTTCCAGCGCCCCTCGCTGTCGACCTGCCCGGCCGGATCGCCGGGTGCGAGGGCCTGCCCCGGCTGCAAGGTGAAATTGGTGAGCCGCCCGCTGGTCGGCGCGCGGACCGTGAG
>ERZ1066122.2392-NODE-2392-length-12410-cov-8.121894_pt1 | contig 12410 bp, 11 predicted proteins | sample MGYA00382769_ERZ1066122 | MGnify/ENA primary metagenome ERZ1066122 (study PRJEB33369, sample SAMEA5778352) | biofilm metagenome | biome: Industrial cooling water; feature: Water cooling tower basin; material: Biofilm | place: United Arab Emirates | collected...
CCGCGCTTCGACGCGGCGACCCCGGCAATCCCGGTGCGTTCGTGCGCGAGCAGGAATTTGGCGCAGGTCCAGCCTTTATTCTCCTCATAAACGCGGTTGGCGACGGGGACGCGGACATCCTCCAGCCACACTTCGTTCACCTCATGCTCGCCGCCCAGCGTGATGATCGGGCGCACGGTGACGCCTGGCGTTTTCATGTCGATGAGGAGGAAGCTGATCCCTTCCTGCTGTTTTGCGTCCTTGTCGGTGCGGACAAGGAAAAAGCCCCAGTCGGCGTATTGCGCCATCGTCGTCCAGGTCTTTTGACCGTTGACGATATAATCGTCGCCGCCTGATCCAGGGTCCCGAACGGCCGTGGTGCGCAGCGAGGCAAGGTCGGAGCCGGAGCCGGGTTCGCTATAGCCCTGACACCACCAATCCTCACCTGACAGGATGCGGGGGAGGAAATACGCCTTCTGTTCCGGCGTACCAAAGGTGTAGATGACGGGGCCGACCATGCTGAGCCCGAACGGCATCAGGCGGATGCAGTCGGCGCGGGCGGTTTCCTCCGACCAGATGAAGCGCTGCGTCGGGGTCCAGCCGGTGCCGCCATATTCGACCGGCCAGGCCGGGGCGACCCACCCCTTGGCATGGAGCACGCGGTGCCAGGACAGGAAGTCCTCCTTGCTCAGCTCGTCGCCCTCGTCCTGCTTGCCGCGCAGGGTCGCGGGATAATTTTCGGCAATGAAGGCGCGCACTTCCTGCTGAAAGGCGAGGTCTTCGGGACTGAACTCCATATGCATGGCGGCTCTCCGGACTATGGGGCTTTCGTTGAAGCGAAAAATACCCAACGTTTACGTAAACGTCAATGCGTCATCCGCAGCTTTGCAGCCCGCCTTTGCCAGCCTTCGGCAAGCATGGGGAGCGCGGCAAGAGCGGTGAGCGCGGCTTGGCCCTCAGGCGACTTGTGCCCGCCGCGGATCAACAGGCCAAAGACCCGCCCCACTGTCCATTCGCTGGGACCGGCGGCAACCTGTTCGATCGTGTCGCCCGGCGCGATTTCCCCGTTCTGGATCACCCGGAAATACAGGCCGCCGCGACCCGTGCGGATGACATCGGCGGCCATGGCGGGGCGGCCGAAATGATGGTCGAGTTTCCAGCAGGGCTGGCGGCCCTGCGACACCTCGACCAGCGCCGTGCCGATGCGGAACCGGTCGCCGATGCAGACGCGGTCCTCGGTCAGCCCCGTGGCGGACAGATTTTCGCCAAAGCCGCCCGGCGCGGCCAGCCGGGGATGGTCGCCAATGTCGGCGCGCCACGCGGCATAATGTTCCGCCGGATAGAAATGCACCGCCTTGTCGGGGCCACCATGGACGGCGGGATCTGCAACTTCGTCGCCTGCCAGCCCGAGGGGACCGACCGCAACGGGATGATCGACCGGTCGCCGCGCCATGCTGCTCATCCCGCGCAGGGGATGAAAAGGCTGGGGCGTGCCGATCAACAGGGCATCGAGCCGGGTGGTGAACATGATACCGTCATAGCCGAACTGGCGGCGCTTTCACCCCCCTTCATCCCCCTTGTCTTTTTTGAGCACCCCGATAGCTTGGGCGATGGAGTGGAAAGGGGGCATCATCGAAACGGGGCGGCACTATGGACGGCGCTAAGGCCGCTTTTGACGAGATGCTGGGGGCGGACGGCGCACGCGCGCCCTATGCCGGCTTTGCCCAATGGTTCGCGGGCGAGGACGCAGGCCGGTTGCACAGCAAGGCCGCCGAGGCCGAGGCTTTCTTTCGCAAGACCGGCATCACCTTCAACGTTTACGGCACAGAGGAAGCCGACGAGCGGCTGATCCCGTTCGACATCGTTCCGCGCATCGTGTCAGCCGGCGAATGGCGGCGCTTGTCGCGCGGGATTGAACAGCGGGTGCGCGCGATCAACGCCTTTCTGCACGATATTTATCACCGGCAGGAAATTTTGCGCGCGGGCCGCATCCCCCGCGAACTGATCGCGCAGAATGAGGCATTTTTGCCCAAGATGGTCGGCGTCGATCCGCCGGGCGGCATTTACACGCACATCATCGGCACCGACATCGTGCGGACCGGTCCCGACGATTTCTATGTGCTGGAGGATAATGCCCGCACGCCGTCAGGCGTCAGTTACATGCTGGAAAACCGGGAAACCATGCTCCAGATGTTCCCGGAATTGTTCAGCCGCATCCCGGTGCGCGAGGTGAGCGATTATCCCGCGCGCCTGCGCCGTTCGCTCGCGGCCTGTGCGCCGCCCGCCTGTTCGGGCGTGCCAACGGTGGCGATCCTGACCCCGGGCATTTTTAACGCCGCCTATTTCGAGCATAGCTTTCTGGCCGACCAGATGGGCGTGGAACTGGTCGAGGGACGCGACCTGCGCGTCGAGGATGGCCGCATCGCGATGCGCACCACGCGGGGGTATCAGCCGGTCGATGTCATCTATCGCCGGATCGACGATGATTATCTCGACCCGCTCAATTTCAAGCCCGATTCAATGCTGGGCGTTCCGGGCATTCTCGATGTCTATCGCGCGGGCGGCATCACCATCGCCAATGCGCCGGGCACGGGGATCGCCGACGACAAGGCACTGTACAGCTATATGCCGGAAATCGTGGAGTTTTATACGGGGCAAAAGCCGCTGCTGCCCAATGTGCCGACCTGGCGGTGCAGCGAGCCCGACCAGCTGGCCGAGGTGCTGGACAAGCTTGACCAGCTGGTGGTGAAGGAGGTGCACGGATCCGGCGGCTATGGCATGCTGGTCGGCCCGGCGGCGTCGAAAAAGGAACTGGCGGCGTTTCGGGCCAAGCTGATCGCCAATCCCGGCAAATATATCGCGCAGCCGACGCTGGCGCTGTCGACCGTGCCGATCTTTACCAGGAAAGGACTGGCGCCGCGCCACGTCGACCTGCGCCCGTTCGTCCTCGTGTCGCCAGGCGGGATCGAAATCGTCCCCGGCGGATTGACCCGGGTGGCCATGACCGAAGGATCGCTGGTGGTGAACAGCAGCCAGGGCGGCGGAACCAAGGACACATGGGTGCTGGATGATTAAAGAGGGAACATACGCCAACCCGTTCGCCTCAGACGTAGTCGAGGGGCCCGTCGGTCGCACGCGCCTTCGGGGTGTCTCGACTTCGCTCGACACGAACGGGAAAAATGCGTTCGGCTCCACGCCATGCTAGGCAAGAACGCCTCCGGCCTGTTCTGGATGAGCCGCTACCTCGAACGCGCGGAGGCGCAGGCGCGGCTGATCGAGGCGGGGTTTCGCATCGCGCTGACCCGCGCGGTGGCGGCGGAAAGCGAATGGGAATCGCTGCTCGCCACGGTCGGCCAGCTGGAAAGCTATCGCGCCCAGCATGGCGCGGTCGATTCGCCCCGCGTCATCGGCTTTCTGCTGAGCGACCGGGGCAATCCGGCCAGCGTCATCAGCATGGTGAAGGTCGCACGCGACAACGCCCGGCTGGTCCGCACCGCGCTGACCCGCGAGGTGTGGGAGGCGATCAACGAAACGTGGATCGTGCTCGACGCGCGGCTGAAAGGGCGCATCCGCACCGCTGACCTGCCCGACCTGCTCGCGCTGATCCGGCGGCAGAATGCGCTGGTGCGCGGCGCAATGGCGGGAACGCAGCTGCGCAACGACATCTATAATTTCCTGCGGCTTGGCACCTTTATCGAGCGTGCGGACAACACCGCGCGCATCCTCGACGTCAAATATTATCTGCTGCTGCCCAGCGTCGCGGCGGTGGGATCGACGCTGGACATGGTGCAGTGGGAGACGATCTTGCGTTCGGTATCGGCGCAGCGCGCCTATCACTGGCTGAACGGCCCCGACACGACCGCGCGCGGGATCGCCGAATTTCTGATCCTTAACCCGCAAATGCCCCGCAGCCTGGCGTTCTGCCATGCCAAAATCTGCGACAATCTGTGGCATCTGGAAACCGAATATGGGGAAAAGACGGCTGCCCATGGACAGGCGGAGACGATCGGGCTGGAGATGCTGGGACAATCGATCGACACGATTTTCGACAGCGGCCTGCATGAATTCATCGGCAATTATCTGGCCGCCAACAACGCGCTGGCGATGCAGATTGCCGCCGATTATCGCTTTGTGGCGGACTGAGCCCATGCGTCTCGCGGTCCGTCATGTCACCACCTATCGCTATGCGCGGCCCGTGGCCTATGCGCTGCAACAGCTGCGCCTGACGCCCAAGGATCGGACGGGGCAGCGCGTGATCGACTGGCGGCTGGAGGTGGAGGGGGGCACCCGTCAGCTGGGCTTTACCGATCATCACGCCAATGCGGTCGATCTGATCAGCGTGGCCAGCGGCGGCGAAGCCATCGTCATCACCAGCTGCGGGACCGTCGAGACCGAAGACCGTGCCGGGATGGTCGGCGCGCATGGCGGGCATCTCCCGCTGTGGTACTTTGCCTGCGACACGGCGTTGACGCGGCCCGGACGCGCCCTGCGCACGCTGGCCCGCAGTATCGCGCCAGATGGCGATGCCATCGCCCGGCTCCACGCCCTGTCGGCGGCGGTGCGCGGCGCGATCGCCTATGCCCCCGGCCACACCCACGCCGAAACCACCGCCGAACAGGCGCTGACCATCGGCAGCGGCGTGTGCCAGGACCATGCGCACAGCTTTTGTGCTGCCGCCCGCCTGCTCGGCTTTCCGGCGCGCTATGTTTCCGGATATCTGCTGATGGACGACCGCGCCGACCAGGATGCAACGCACGGCTGGGCCGAGGCGCATGTCGACGGCATCGGGTGGATCGGGTTCGACGTGTCGAACGGCATGTCGCCCGACGCGCGCTATGTCCGCGTGGCGACCGGGCTCGATTATCGCGAGGCCGCCCCCGTGACCGGCATGCATTTCGGCGGAATGGGCGAAGAGATGCTTGTGTCCGTCCATGTTCAGCAGCAATAGCGCGAACGACGACAGTCAGGGGGAATGGCGGACAGATGACCTATTGCGTGGGGATGCGGCTGAACCGCGGGCTGGTGTTCATGGCGGATACGCGCACCAATGCGGGCGTCGATGACATCAGCCGGGTCAAGAAAATCACCAACTGGTGCAAACCGGGCGAGCGCGTCATCACCCTGCTGAGCGCGGGCAATCTGGCGACGACACAGGCTGTGATAAGCCTGCTCGACGAACGGTCGAAGGCGCCCAAGGACCGCAATCCTTCCATCCTTGCCGCGCCATCGATGTTCCAGGTCGTAACCATCATTGGCCAGACGCTGCGCGAAGTGGTGCGCGAGCGGGCGGGCGAAGGACCGAAAGCCGCGTCGCCCTTTGCCGCCACGCTGATCGTCGGCGGCCAGATCAAGGGCAGCGAGCCGCGCCTGTTCATGATCTATCCCGAAGGGAATTTCATCGAGGCGGGGGACGACACCCCGTTTTTCCAGATTGGCGAGACGAAATATGGCCGCCCCATTCTGGTCCGCGCCTTCGACCCCGGCAAATCGTTCGAGGAAGCCGTGCGGTTGCTCATGGTATCGTTCGACAGCACGATTCGCGCCAACTTGGCGGTCGCGCCGCCGCTCGATCTGGTCGTGCATGAACGCAACGCTTACCGGCTTGGTACGGAACGACGGTTCGAGGCGGACGACCCCTATTTCCGCACGATCAGCAATGGGTGGAGCCAGGCCCTGCGCGCCGCCATCGACGGGCTGCCCCAGTTCAGTTTCTGAACCTCATGTCGCTGAGCACGACCATTACAGCGCGATAAGCAAAAGGCGCCGCCGTACAAACCGGCGCGCTTGCAAAATTTGCGTGATGATAAAAGAAACCGCGCCATCCGCAGATTTTTCCCCCGGCGCACCGGGCGAGGCCGCTGCGTCCGGGGGAAGGGTTCTGTGTGCACAATAGGAACAATAAGAGAACAAATATCATTTGTCAAGCATCGCTCGCGAACACACCACGCCATGGCCTTGTCAACGTCGCATCAAGAGCTTATTAACATCATTGTTGATAAGCTGCGCGACATGCTGACGAGGAACTGTCGATGACCCAATTGCCGCTGGCCCACCCCAATCGCACCGATGCCGGGTTTCGCCCGATCAAGGCGTGGGGGCATTTCCGCAAGCTGATTGCGGACAAGGAAGATACGGCGCAGGTTTTCCATATCATCGAGGCGCTGCGCGATCAGCGTTTTGCGCAGCGCGCGGAGGCGTTTTTTGCGACACCGCTGGGGCGCGACGTGCTGGCACGGAACGAATATCTGCCCGCGCTGCTCGACGATCACGCCGCGCTGCGCCGCCTGCCGAAGGGAAGCGTCGCCCATGCCTATGCCGATTTCATGGAAGCCGAGGGGCTGACGGCGCAGGGGCTGGTTGATGAATTCGACCGGTTTCGCAGCGGCCAGCCGCGCTTTGACGACCTGCTTGAGCGTTATGCCGACCGGCTGCGCGATACGCACGACCTGTTCCACGTCCTGACCGGCTATGGCCGCGATGCGCTGGGCGAACAGTGCGTGCTCGCCTTTTCCTACAGCCAGACGCCGGGCTGGGGCGTGCTGTTCATTGCCTGGGCCGGTGCGCGCGAGGTGCGCAAACAGGTCGGCGGCGACGTGCCCGTTTATTCCGCGGTGCGCGAGGGGCAACGGATGGGCCGGGCCGCGCTGAGCATTGCCAATCAGGACATTGCCGCGCTGCTCGCCGAACCGCTCGACGCCGCGCGAGCGCGGTTGGGGATAGCGCCGCCAACCGCCTATCACGCGGCACAGGCAGCGATGCGGGCGAAGGGGATCGACCCTTATGACCTGCTTGGGCGGAATGTGGCGGAACCGATGGAGCTGGCACAGGCGGCGTGACGCCTTTCCATGAACCAGATCCCCGCCTGTCCTGAGCTTGTCGAAGGTGATTCCATAACCTGCCGCCCACCCCGCTGCGACTAGGGTCCGATGACGTTAGTTTGAAACGTCACCCTGAACTTGTTTCAGAGCCTGCCCCAGACTTGATCCGGGGGTCCATGGCGCAAAGGTGTGGCATTGCGCCATGGATGCTGAAACACGTTCAGCATGACAGTATAATCAGACTAAAGTCATCACGCTCTAGAGCGTGATGACTTTAGGTTGATCCTCTTGTCCTCGTCATTCCCGCGAAGGCGGGAATCCATCACCTGCTGGGTAAACTTGCCACGGCAGGTGATGGACCCCCGCTTTCGCGAGGGTGACGATTCCATATGAAGTCATCACGCTCTAGGCAGCTGCGCTGCGCCAAGTCTCGCTCTCGTCCCGCTTGCGGGAGGGGCTGGGGGTGGGCCTGTCGCCCAATTCTATAATCGCCTTCGACAATCTAAGAGCAGTCGGGGTTGAGACAGATGGAATCTATCCCATCAGCGCCGGGAAAAATCCTTCGTGCGCTGTGCGCAAGTCGCTGAGGCTCACTGCAAAGTCGCCCTCGGGCAGTTCGAAGATGATGCGGTTCCTGATGGTGCGGCCGAGCGGATCGACCGGCACATCGGCCCGGTGCGCCTCCGCCAGGAAATCGGCGAGACAGGTGTCGCAGACGGTGACGAGGTACAGCCCTTGATCCTCGCCAAACAGGCTGCCCGCGACGCCGAACGGCTGTTCTTCGTTGATCATCACGCCGATGTCGCCCGCTAGCGCCATTTCGGTCAGCGCTACGGCCACCCCGCCGTCGGACACGTCGTGACAGGCGGTGATCCAGCCACGGCGAATAGCGCTGCGGACGAAATCGCCGGTGCGGCGTTCGGCGGCAAGATCGACGGGCGGCGGCGGCCCATCCTCGCGGCCCTGACATTCGCGCAGCCACAGCGACTGGCCAAGATGGCCGCCACGCTCGCCCACCGCCAGCACAATGTCGCCGGTGCGTTTGAACGCAATCGTTGCCGCCTGCCGCCAGTCGGGCATCAGGCCGACGCCGCCGATGGCCGGGGTGGGCAGGATCGCGCTGCCGCCCCCGGTCGCCTTGCTTTCATTATAGAGGCTGACGTTGCCCGAAACGATCGGGAAATCGAGCGCGCGGCATGCCTGGCCCATCCCGTCCAGGCAGCCGACGATCTGGCCCATGATTTCCGGGCGCTGCGGATTGGCGAAGTTGAGGCAGTTGGTGATGGCAAGCGGCGTCGCGCCGACGGCGGTCAGGTTGCGCCACGCCTCCGCCACCGCCTGTTTGCCGCCCTCCACCGGGTCGGCAAAGCAATAGCGCGGGGTGCAGTCGGTGGTCATGGCCAGCGCCTTGTCATGCCCGTGAACGCGCACGACGGCGGCATCCCCGCCCGACAGGGCAACAGTGTCGCCGCCCACCTGGCTGTCATATTGTTCCCAGATCCAGCGGCGCGACGCGATGTCGGGGGATCCCATCAGGCGAAGCAGGTCCGCCGCCGGGTCCGTACTTTCGGGCACATCCGTCAGCGGCGCGCGCGGCGGCGTGGGCACATGCGGGCGATCATAGAGCGGGGCGTCGTCTGCCAGCGGCGCGAGCGGAATGTCGCACACGATCGCACCCTGATGCTCCAGCACCATGCGCCCGGTATCGGTGACATGGCCGATCACCGCAAAATCCAGTTCCCACTTGCGGAAAATCGCCTCGGCAAAATCCTCCTTGCCGGGTTTCAGGACCATCAGCATGCGTTCCTGCGATTCCGACAGCATCATTTCATAGGCGGTCATGCCGCTTTCGCGCTGCGGCACCTCATCCATGTTAAGGTGGATGCCGACCCCGCCCTTTGACGCCATTTCGACCGACGAGCTGGTCAGCCCCGCCGCGCCCATATCCTGAATGGCGACAATCGCGTCCGACGCCATCAGTTCAAGGCACGCCTCGATCAGCAGCTTTTCGGTGAAGGGATCACCGACCTGGACCGTTGGGCGCTTTTCCTCGCTGTCCTCGCCAAAATCGGTGCTGGCCATGGTCGCACCGTGGATGCCGTCGCGCCCGGTCTTGCTGCCGACATAGACAATGGGGTTGCCCACCCCGCTGGCCGCCGAATAAAAAATCTTGTTCGTTTCCGCGACCCCGACGGTCATGGCATTGACCAGGATATTGCCGTCATAGGCGGGGTGAAAATTGACCTCCCCCCCCACCGTCGGCACGCCGACGCAATTGCCATAGCCGCCGATGCCGCGCACCACACCGCTGATCAGGTGACGCATCCGGGGATGATCGGGCCGCCCGAAGCGCAGCGCATTGAGGTTCGCGATCGGCCGCGCGCCCATGGTGAAAACATCGCGCAAAATGCCGCCCACGCCCGTCGCCGCGCCCTGATAGGGCTCGATATAACTGGGGTGGTTGTGGCTCTCCATCTTGAAGATCGCCGCCTGGCCATCGCCGATGTCGATGACGCCCGCATTCTCGCCCGGCCCGCAAATCACCCACGGCGCCTCGGTCGGCAATTTTTTCAGATGGATGCGGCTGCTTTTATAGCTGCAATGTTCCGACCACATGACCGAGAATATGCCAAGCTCGACCAGATTGGGCTCGCGGCCCAGCGCGCGGAGGACGCGGTCATATTCATCCGGGGACAGGCCGTGCTCGGCAACGATTTCGGGCGTGATCTGGCTCATGCCAGCGCCTTTAGCGACCCCGGGCGCGCGGCGCTACCCTGCCCGCGCGAAGATCGCGAGCGTGAGCCAGGCGGCCGCCCCCGCCGCTGCTCCGGTTGCAAGCGTGCCCCAGGCGATGTCGAGCAGGGTGACCTTGAGGCTCCACACCTTGAGCGTCGCATAGTTGGTGAGGTCGTAGGTCATGTAGCAGAAAAAGCCGAACAGCGCCCCCCACTGCGCCGCGACCTGCCACTTGCCCGCAGCAAGCGCCGGAGCGACGGCAAAAATCTGGATGCCGATCATATAGAGGGCATAGAAGATCAGGGCCGGCACCGGCCGCCAGCCGCGCATCAATACCTCACCGATTTCGGGGCGATAGACGGCGGGCACCATCTTGCCAAGCCAAAGTGCATCGAGAACGCCGAACAGGATGGCGGTGGCGACAGTGGCGGTAATATATTGAGCGATCATCCCACGTTTTCCTTGTCATCTGTTGTTCGCTCTGCCCCGTTATGCTGAACTTGTGTCAGCATCCACGGTACAATGTCGGCCCGCTGCCCCATGGGCCCTGACACAAGTTCAGGGTAACAATGGCGTTTCCATCGCTGGCTGCGGCGATGTTGACAGCATTCGGCCCGCCCATGCAGCGATCAGCGTGATGATGCCATAGGTGCCGAACACCGCGATGGCAGCGGCAAGGTCGGGCTCGGTCGGTGGGGGGCCGAACCAGTTGATCGCCTGGACCAGCAGCAGCGTCGCCGCCAGCACGCCCAGCGGGACCAGGTTGGCCGGGCGCCGCGTGCGGATCAGCCACCAGAAGGCCGCGCCCGTGAGGGCCAGTTCAAGCGGCATGGCAATGGCGGGATGGTTCCACAGGCCAAGCCCCAGCTTTGGCGGCGCACCGAACAGGGTCAGGTCGGGAATGTGCACGATCAGATCGAGGAACCAGTGCGACAGCACGACCGCGCCGCCGATCAGCGCGCCGGTGCGGTTGCGGGTCACCGCCCAGATCAACGCGGCGAACCCCGCCGCGAACAGGCCGGTGCCCACGAGGCTGTGGGTATAGGGCATGTGATAGAGGTCCATCGGGTTCATCGCGCTGATCCCCGGTGACAGCCGCAGATGTTCGATGTCGGCAAGGACAAAGGCGAAAAAGGCCCAGTCGACCAGCTGCCCCGCCACGAACAGCGTGCCAAGACCTGGCGATTGTCGATGCGCGGCGGCGGCCAGCGCGGGTGCCCAATGGCCGATGAACATGCCCCGCACCCTATCGGCGCACGGGCCAACGTCAAGCTTGACCGCGCGGCCCTGCTGCGGTCAAAGCAGGGCCATGTCCCATACCCCGTCCGACAACCCGTCCGCTGCGCCGCCGCCCGTTGCCGCCCTGAGTTTCGAGGCGGCGATGGCCGAACTTGAAACCATCGTCCGCCGTCTGGAGGGGGGCGAGGTGAACCTTGAGGAATCGGTCACGCTGTACGAGCGCGGCCAGGCGCTGCGCCAGCATTGCGAAGCGCGGCTGAAGGCGGCCGAGCTGCGCGTCGAACAGGTAAGTCTGGGCAGCGATGGCCAGGCAGCGGGCACCAAGCCCTTTGGGGACGCGTGATGCCCGTGGCGGATATCGCGGGCCGCGATCTGCTGAACGATGCGCTGGGTGATGTGGCCGATGCCATCGACCGGTTTTTCGACCAGCGACTCGCCGTGCCGGACGATCCACGCGCGCCGCTCTATGCCGCGATGCGTCACGCGGCAATCGGTGGTGGCAAGCGGCTGCGCCCGCTGCTCGTGCGGGCATCCGCCGACATTTTTCGCGTCGACCGCAACCTGTCGCTGATCGCCGGCGCGGCGGTCGAGGCGATCCATGTCTATTCGCTGATCCACGACGATCTGCCGTGCATGGACGATGACGATCTGCGGCGCGGCAAGCCGACGGTGCACAGGGCATTTGACGAGGCGACGGCGGTGCTGGCGGGCGATTCGCTGCACGCGCTGGCCTTTGAATGGTTGGCCGATGCCGAATTCCATGCCGATCCGTTCGTGCGCAGCGAACTCTTGCTCGAACTGTCGCGCGCGGCGGGACCGGCGGGTATGGCGGGCGGGCAGATGATGGACCTGGCCGCCGAAAGCGCCAATTTCGATCTCGCCACGGTCAGCCGGCTGCAACAGCTGAAAACCGGGGCGCTGATCGCCTTTTCGGTGGAGGCGGGGGCAATATTGGGCCGCGTGCCGCATGAAGGGCGCCGCGCATTGATGGCCTATGCCCGCGACATCGGCCTCGCTTTTCAGATTGCCGACGACATCATGGATGTGGAGGGCGACGAGGCACTGGCGGGCAAGGCGCTGCACAAGGATGCGGCGGCGGGCAAGGAAACCTTTGTCACCCTGATGGGGCTCGACCGCGCCAAGGCGCAGGCGGACCTGCTGATGGGTCAGGCGATCGCCCATCTGGGCAGTTTTGGCGAAGAGGCCGACCTGCTGCGCGCCATCGCCCGCTATATCGTCGAAAGGGACCATTGATGCGCATCGGCGTCTATCCGGGCACCTTTGACCCCATCACCCTGGGGCATATCGACATCATCCGGCGCGGGGCGAAGCTGGTTGACAAGCTGGTGGTCGGCGTCACCACCAACATCGCCAAATCGCCAATGTTCGACGATGACGAACGGCTCGCCATGGTCCGCGCCGAGGTGGCGCAGATCGGCGGCAATATCGAGGTGACGGGGTTCAACTCGCTGTTGATGGACTTCGCCGACCGCGAAGGCGCAGGCGTGATCATCCGCGGCCTGCGCGCCGTCGCCGATTTCGAATATGAATATCAGATGGCGGGGATGAACCAGCAGCTGAACGACCGCGTCGAAACCGTCTTTTTGATGGCCGACGTCTCGCTGCAACCCATTGCGT
>ERZ1066122.2393-NODE-2393-length-12400-cov-5.774970_pt1 | contig 12400 bp, 8 predicted proteins | sample MGYA00382769_ERZ1066122 | MGnify/ENA primary metagenome ERZ1066122 (study PRJEB33369, sample SAMEA5778352) | biofilm metagenome | biome: Industrial cooling water; feature: Water cooling tower basin; material: Biofilm | place: United Arab Emirates | collected...
GCAAAACACAAAGGCATGCACCAGGCTCTCTCAGAGCGTTCCAACAGGTAAGCATCGCGATGATTCGATGCTTGGGTGGACACGACGCGTTCCTCGACTGCCTTTGCTTCCCCTGCCAGCCTGACCCTTGCTTTGCGAGCTCTTGCCTTGCGAGCTTCGGGGTCGCTAGATGGAAGACCGAGGCTTTCGGACCATTCCGGGGCTGAGCCCAACCGTCGTATTTGGAGAACCATAGGCTCCCTATCTCTTACATTAGGGTACGGAGAGCCAAAAGCGCAAGCTCGGCAAGGCGCGAAACGCAGCCAAAGCGCCGGCTAAACCGAAGTCGTCGAACGTGATGGCGCAGGGACAGAGCCGCTGCTGGAAGTCTGCAGTGCCGATGAAAGCCGCGTGCGGCTGACGCGTGAGAGGATCGACCAGGTGTCGTCCAGCAGACGTTTTGCGCGCTCCAAACTTAGGTCGATCGCCTCGCTCTCGCTGCTCACGTTTCCGGAGCGAGAACCTTGCGTTTCGGCGATCTTCGAGCCCTTGGAATCTGCTGCATCCATGGACGATCCTCTCCTTAAGCGCACTAGTTCAGCGTCCATAGGGCTTGGGGGCACCGACTTCGAGGGTCAATAGGGAAGGTGTTTTTTCCCTGCGAGGTCGCGGGGGCTTGCCTGGAGGACCAAGCGCCTTCCTTCGCGGCGTCTAGCGCCCGCCACCTCGCTGCACGACGCTGGTTTCGCGCGCCTCGATGCGGTCGACCTGCCGGCAGAACTCGGCGAAGCGCCGATAGTCAGAGGGTTTGACGCGCTTCAAGGGCAGTCGCAGGCGTCGCTCCGCCACCCATTCTCCCTTCTCGGGGCGCCAGCGTGCCTCGAAAGACATGCCCAGGGGCGAACGGAGCACGAGGGCGCTCGCCGCCTGATCGATCTTCATACTCGCCGGCAAACGCAGCCGGATGCGGATGTCGTGGGCGAGCGGAGGGGCGACGAGTTCGGTCGTCCGCCGCTGCGCCACCTGGGCATAACGTGCCGAAAGCATCGACGGGAAAAGCGCTCCGAGATACCAGCGTCCTTCCCCTTTGCGACCCAGCGAGGAAAGCGTGGCGCGGTAAGCGAGGATCAACGGGCGATCGACCGCCTTCTGGTTGTGGACCTTGAGCGCGCGCAGAGAGGCTCCAGGAAGGAGCTGCGAGAGGTACCCTTCCTCGAAACGAGAGCGCAGCAGCGCCGGGGGAATCGCTTCGAGTTGCTGACGCCAGGCCAAGGCCACGGCGCCGTGCAGCTCCTCGCGGATCTCCGCTTCGGCTTCCTTGTCGTTGCGCAAGGTGAGCGTCACCTCGATGCGCCTCAGGTCCTCGAAGTCGCGGCCCGGCAGGCGCAGCATTTGTGGGCGCTCGGCCAGCAGCAGGGCGTCTTGGCCGCGCAGCGCCGGCGGCAAATAGGCGAAGGGAGCGAAACGCTCTCCGGTATAGAGCCAGCGGTCGGCTCCCTCGAGGCGAAGGCGCACGACCAAGTAGTTGTAGGAGTCCTCGTCGGCCAAGGTCGAGCGCGTTTGGTCGGCGGCGACGCTACGCACCAAGACGAGGTCGCTGGGAATGTCGAGCAGGCCGAGCAGATAGTGGAGCACGCGCGCGCGGTTGCCGGCGCGCGCGGCCATCATATGGGGTGCAAGGCCGAAGGCCTGGGGGTTTTCGTCGATGTTTTCGACCACCCAGGAGTAGAGCTTCTTGGCTCGCTTTTCGGGATCACCCTCTTTGCCGACGATCGTTTCGGCGAAGCGCCTCAGGCTCGGGCTGTAGACCGCACGGTCGGCGAGCACGTCGCGGATGCCGGTGACGAAACGTCCCCAAGAGGCGTGAACGCCGAGGTTGATCGAGGGGATGAACTCGCGCGGATTCACCGATGCAGGCTCGGGCGCGCGGGCTTTGCTGCCGATGACGCGCCAGCGCATCACGCGCAGATCGCCGCGCGTCGACTCCTCACGCGCGGGCGCTTTGCCGCGGGGATCGAAGAGGGGCCGCAGAGACTTGGGCAAGAGCACGGTGAGCTCGCTGCGATCGAAGGGCACCTCGTAGTTGCGGAAGTAGAAGCGATTGCCGACGTAGCCGCCCATGAAGCTCGGAGGCGAGGGCGAGAAGCGCAGGTATTCGGATTCGACATAGTCGCCGGGCGCCAAGTTGGGCAGCGAAAGCGATTCTTTGCCAGCGAGGAGATCGGGCTCGAGCTTTCGGCCGTCGGCTTTGAGGGTGCGCAAGGTCAAGAGGCGTGCGCCTTCGGGGATCTCGTATTCGCCATGTTGGTCGACGGCCTCTTGGCTCTGCACGCGGAAGATGTTGTGCGTGAGCTCGAGCGAGGAGCCGTCGTCGAAGACCCGCACCACCGTCGAATCGAGGACCATGACCTGAGGCTCTTCGTAGCTGCGTCCCGAGCGTTCGAAGTCGCGCACGATGGCCGGGCCGTCGAGGCGGTAAGGGGCGAGCTCGAAATCGTCGAGCACCAGTCGCTGCAGAGCGCGCAGGCTCTCCATCGCGGTGGGCTCTTTGGCGAGTAAGGCGCGGGCTTGCGCTTTGGCGCCCGCGAGGTCGCCAGCAGCGATCTGACGGTCGAGACGCGCGCGCGCGATCATGGAGCTGCGAGGCATGGCCTGCGAAAGTTCTCGCAATAAGGCATCGACGGTTTTGCTATCGCCTTTGCCGTTGGCCAGCTCGAGCTGAATGGCCTTGGACTGCAAGCGGGTCTGACGCGGTTCGAGCTGCGCAATACGCTCGAGCTCACGCGAGGCCTCCGCCCAGCGCCGCTGCGCCAAACGCAGCAGAAGTCGGCTGTTGTTGCGCGCATCGCATTCGGCCAAGGCATCGGCAAGCTGGCCGGCCTCTTTGCCCTTCTCCTGCTTCTGCGCCGCGGAGAAGGCGACTTGCAAAGGCAAACACGAGCCCGGAACCGCACGGCGCGCCTGTGCGATGACGCGATCGGCTTCGGCCTCCCAGCCCCGCGCCAGCAGGAGCTCGGCGAGCGCCATGCGCAAACCCAAGGAACGGGGCCAGCGCTCGGTCGCGCGCCGCAGGCTACGGATGGCGTCGAGCGCGCGACCTTCGGCGACCGAAAGGCGCGCGAGCTGTAGCGGCGGATACCAGGCCTTGGGGTCGCGACGCTGCGCACGCGTCAGATGGCGCCTAGCTTCGTCGCGACGGAGGTCTTCGGGCAGAAGTGCGTCGCTGAGCGTCGCCAGCGCTGCCAGCAAGGACATGGAGGCCGAGCTGCCTTCGCTCTCGACTTTAGACTCCAAAAGGTGACGCACGCGAGGGATGTCACCGCGCGCCAAGAGCGAGGCGGCTACCAAATAGCCATCGAGGGGCTGAACCTTGGGTTCCAGTCCTTTGAGCTTCGTCAGCTCGTCGTCGAGCGGCGAGGCGCGTAAGGAGTCCTCTAGCGCCCTTTGCGCATCGCTCGCCGCCCAGAGGGCGAGCGCAAAGGAGGGGCCCGCCTGGCGGCTGGCGACCTTGACGCGGATCTCGTGCTTGCCCGCGGGGAGCTTCAGGGAATGGTAGGTGATGCGCGGCAAGAAGAAGCGGCGCGCATCGAGGCGCACTACCACCTTGCCGTCGACGCTGACCTGGGCCGCGTGGTTGGTCTCGACGCGGAGCAGATAGTGGCCGGAGCGCTTTAGGTCGGCGCTCGCCAGTGCCACGCTGCTGCCGCCCTCTTCGAGCACGGGGTGGTTGAGCGAGGTCAGGCAACCGCGCGCCTCGATCTCACGTGTGGCGCGTACGCCGCGGCCTGGGCCGAGGTCGTAGGAAGCGCGCAGGGGCCCCGGCGCTTCGGCAGGCAGCGTGGCATCGAAGCCGAGGAGCTCGTGGGGACCGAAGGGTCCAGCCATCTTCCAGCGCCGGACGCAGCCCTGTGCGCCGAGCAGCGCGTCGACCTCTTTCATGTCGCCGCGGCGAAAAGCAAACTCGGTCGCGATCTGAGAGAGCGTGAAGGCCGCTTCGGCGCTCAAGCGCGGTGCATGGCGGCGCAGGATGGTCAAGAGACGAGCGCGGCTCTTTTCGATGGCATTGGGGGTGACGTCTTTGAGGTCGTCGATGGCTTTGGCGGAGACCTCGGCGACCATGAGATCGCGTTGCGTCGGTGCGCTCGGCGTCCACTCGAGGGAGCGCAGAAAGGCCTGGAGCGCCTCGGCAGGCTCGCCGTGCACCGCACGCTCGATGCCGAGTTCGAGCCAGAGCGCGGCATCCTTGGGGGAGAGTGCGAGCGCGCTCTTGATCGCTCCCAGCGCGCGTGCGGCGTCGCCCCTCTCGGCGAAGAGTTCGGCGCTCGCCCAGCGCTTTTGCGCTTCGGCGTCCTTGGGGTTTTCCGCAGCCTTGCGCCGCAGGGTGTCGATCGAAACCGGACGGGCACGCAGCGCGGCGCAGCCACTCAGGCTGCCAAGCGACGCGAGGCAGAGCAGTCCACACAGGAAACGCGCGCGCGCTGCCGAGGAGAGAAGCTTCGAGGTCATTGGCTCTTTCCTTTCGCGGCGAGCTCGAAGACGATGCGTTGACGCAGGAGCGTATCGACGGCTTGGATCCAGCGCCGGAAGGCGGGGTAATCTTTGGCGGCGACCTTGTCGGTGCGCCAGACCATCTCGTTGCGCAGCCGGAGGCGATCGGCCCCTAACTTTTCGATCTGCAGTTGCATGCTGCCAAAGGCGCTCTTGGCCTCGCCGCCCGTGGGCAGCTCGACGATGCGGCCCTCTTTGGGCAAGCGGATCTCGAGCTCCTCACGGTAGGTGCGCGGCACGCCTACTTCGAGAGGGTAGCGGCGCTCGGGACGTGCGGCGAAGCGACGCGGCATCTCCTCGAGTTCCGAGACGCGGATCAGCAGCTGCTTGCCATTGCGCTGCGCAAAGGAGGGCACCTGCGCTTGGTAGCGATAGCGGACCGGTGCCTCGGGATCGTCGAGCGATTCGAAGCTTTGGCTCTCGAGACGCAAGCCCGGCATCCAGGCGCGAAGGGCGTTTTGGAAACGTTCCTGGCGAGTGCCCTGCGCTTGCAAGAGCGAACGGTAGGAGGCGGCTTCGGCCCCTTGGATTTCGCCCTGCGCCGAGAGCTGCGCGCTGCCATCGAGCTTCAAAGCGAGCGTGAGCTGACGGAGGTCGCGATTGCGCTCCGGCGAGTCGACCGGAGTCTTGCGGAAGGTGGCGTCGTTCGGTCCGACCAAAAGCGTCACCGCGCCCTGATCGCCGCCCGGCAGCTCCGCGCTCCCGGAGTATTCGGCCGTGCCGTCGAGGAAGAGATCGAACTGCGGCACGTAGGCGATGGCGTGGTCGAAGACCGCCAGCGATGCGGGCAGATCACGGATGGCGCCGTTCGGACGCGTGCGAATCAAGGCGATGCGCGCGTCGATGCCGGCCTGCCTTAACATGGTGTAGAGCAGCGAGGCTTTGTCTTTGCAGTCGCCGAAACCTCGCTCGACGATCTGCGTGACGCGATAAGGGCGGTAACCATGGATGCCGAACTCGAGCGCCACGTAACGTGTGTTGCGGATGACCCACTCGAAGATGCGGCGCACTTTGTCGCGATCGTCTTTGGCGCCGCGCACCAACTCCGCCACCTTGCGCTTGAGCGCATCGTCGGCGAAGAGCTGGTCGCGGATCAGGCCCCAGTACCAGCGCCCGACATCTTCCCAGCTCTTGTAGGTCGAGATGTGCAGATAGGGAGCGACCTCGCTCAGGCCGGGCATGCGCTCTTCCTGCTGCAGCGCCGGAATGTCGCGCGCGCTCCAGTGGTCGACGCGATCGCCGCCGCGCACCTGCTGCGTATGCCGCAAGCCGCGCAGTTGAGGTTTGTTGACGTAAAAATGCCGCGTCGTAGGCGTGATGAGCACGTAATCGAGCTGGCGGATGGGCGAGCTGTTCTGCAGGACGTGAAAATCGCCGTAGTAGTCCGCGAAGAGATTGCGGTGCGCCACGTCGTCGACGCGGTAGCGGACCTCGACGACGTCTCCCGCTTCGAGGTCGGGGAAAACCAGCACCCGCGCGCGCGTGTCGTAGTAGACGCGGTACCAGGGCTCGCTGAGCTGCTGCTCGAAGCTACGGGTAGCCTCGAGGACGCGGCCGTTTTTGCGATAGACCTTCGCCGAGCGGATGTCGATGCGCTGCGCGCCGGGGTTGAACTGAATCGAATAGGTGCGCCATTGCCGGGTCGCGTCTTCGTCGTGCACTTGGACGGCGAACTGGCGGAAGGAGGTGCCGAGACCGTTGGCGAAGACGGTGTTGACCACCAAGTCTTGCAAAACGGTCGACGAATGCTCGGAGCGCGCGACGCGGCGTTGCAAGATACGGGCGGCGGGCACCGCGTAGGCTTCGTCGCGGCGCTTCTGCGGACGCAGCTGCTCGAGCAGCTCCCGCGTCTCCGAGTCTTGCGGGCGGAGCTTCAAGGCTTCCTGCAGCGCCAGGGCCGCCTCCGCATCGCGCTCGCGACGCAAAAGCAGTTTGCCTTGGGCGACCGCGAGTTCGGGAGCCTCCGGCGCCAGGCCGCGTGCTTCGGCGAGGAGCGCTAGGGCATCCTCGTCACGGTTCAAGGCTTGGTAAACCTGCGCGAAATAAAGCCATTCGCGCACCTGGTCGCCCGCACTGCGGCGCAAGACGTCGAGGTGGGCCAGCGCCCGCGCTTCGTCGCCGCGCCGCAAGGCATCGTCGATCAGCTTACGCCGCGTCGCGCGATCGTCATGGCGGACCTTGAGCAGCGCTTCGAAATCCTCGATGGAGCGATCTTTGTTGCCCGCCTGCTCGGCAAGCAGGCCGTGCATGCGGTACCAAGCGGGTGTGCCCTCTTGCAGAGGACGGATGCCCTCGAGGATGCGCAGCGCACTCTGACGAAGCTCAAGGCTGCTGTAGATCTCGGCGCGCAATCTGGCACCCTGCAGCGAGGGAGTGCCCGAGGCGGGCAGCTGCGCGAGCAGACGTAGCGCCTCGTCGGGCGAAGGCCCACCGCGCGCGATCTGGGCGCGCAGCAGGATGGACTCCAGGTCTTGAGGCGCGAGCTCCGCCGCTTTTTGGCCGAGCACGAGGGCTTCGCTGCGTTGGGTAACGCTGCGCACGGCGATCCGCAGGCGAGCGATGGTGGGCGCTTTTTCGACGGCGCGTAGAGCGTGTTGCTTGGTAAACTCTTCGGCCGGATCGTCGGCACCGGTGTATTCGAGGTAGCGTGCGAAAGCCTCGTGCGCTTCGGCCTTGGCCTCGGCCTGCTGTGCCGCCGCTTCGAGAATGCGGAAGTTGGAGCGTAAGCCCTGCGTCGGGCGGGCGGCCTTTTTCTTCGCGCTTTGGCGAAGGCGGGATTTCTTGACGGACGCCTCTTCCTTGGAGGCTTTTGAGGAAGCCGCTTCGGCGACTGCTCCTTCTTTCGTGCTGCCGGGAGCCAGGGCGGCCTTGGCGCCCTCGGCAGCTGCGCTCGCCGGCGCGTCGATGAAGCGGATCCCCTTGGCGCTCTTCCCATCGGCGCCGCGGACGCGCATGTAGAGGCCCCAGCTGCCCTGCCCTTCGGCCGTACAGACCTTGGCGAGCAAGCGATGCTCACCCCGCGTCGCCTCGAGCTTGACGACGTCTCGGTCGGGAAAGGCGCGGCGGTAGTAGGGCTCCTTCAGGACTTCTCGGCCCTGCCACCAAACCTTGAAGGCGCCCCCCGCTCCGACCCAGAGTTGCAGCGCCTGGTTGCGATCGACCTGCAGTCCGAAGGCGACGAAGGCACAGACGTTTTCGTTGGGCCGCAAGAGTCCGCCGAGATCGAGCAGACCATCGCGCGCACGACCGCCGTAAGGCCGCCAGCGCAGCGGGCGCTCCTTGCCCTCCCAGACCCGAGTGAAGTCTGGCGTTTTGCCCGCCTCGGCCTCGAGGGGAAAGGGCCGGTCGAAGCCGGCTTTGCCCTCGTTGTCGAAGGGACCGAGCACCTGCACCTGACGCACGAACCCTAGGGAATCGCGCGCCGCCCCCAGCGCTCCGCTCTCCCCCATGCGCTCCTTGGAGTGCGCCAGCAGCCACTCGACGCGGGCCTGCAGCGTAGGGCCGAGCTTGGGCTCCTTGGCGAGCTGCAGCAGCAGAGCGTGCGCTTTGCCCGGCGAAGCGTCTTCCCAATGATGCCAAAGGTCGAGCAATGCGAGCTCGGCCTCCGGCGCCTGGGCGGCATTGACAACCTTCTTCGCAAGTGCTTCTAGCAGTGAATCGTAAGGTTGGCTGTTCGCTCGAGAATGCGAATCATGCAAAACGAAGAGCGCGAGCACGGAAGCGAGCAGGCGCCAGCGGAGAGAAGGACGATAGCCCATGAGTTTCGATCGAATCCGCGTTGCATGGCCGACCGGCGCCGAGGACGCAACGCGATAATCCCGAGCCCTTCGGCGGGAGCGTCGCGAGGGAATGTTGAGAATGGACACGGCTTGTTATAGTTCGGCAACCATGGCGACCGCTTATTTGCGCGCGATGCGCTTGCATCAATGGGTGAAGAACCTCTTCGTAGTGGCGCCGTTGGTCTTCGCCAAGGAGCTCTTCGACCCCCCGCGTGTCCTGCATGCCGGCTTGGCCTTCCTGCTCTTCGGGGCCGTGTCGAGCTCGGTCTATATCCTGAACGATATCGTCGATGTAGACGCCGACAGGCAACATCCGATCAAGCGCAACCGGCCCATCGCCAGCGGCGCGGTCTCGCTGACCGGAGCCCGCAGCCTCTGCGCCTTTCTCGCCCTCGGCGGCCTGGTGGGCGGCTTTTTGCTCAGCCCCCGCTTTTTGATGGCGGTCGGCGCCTATCTCCTGCTCAACCTGGCCTATTCCAAGGGCTTGAAGCGCATCGCGTATGTCGACGTGCTCTGCATCGCCACCGGCTTCGAGCTCCGCGTCCTCGGCGGCGCCGCAGCCGCAGCAGTCGCGCCCAGCCCTTACCTCTGCGTCGTCACCTTTTTGCTCGCCAGCTTTTTGGGTTTCGGCAAACGCACGCATGAGCTCGCCCAGGGCAAACACGCCCAAAAGCAGCGCTCGGCCTTGCGTTGGTACAACGAAGCCGCCCTCAATATTCTGCTCACCACGACGGCGCTGGCCACCTTGGCGGTCTACGCGGTCTACGCCCTCGACCCGGCCACCCGCGCCTCCTTCGGCACCGATTATCTGATCCTCACCTTGGGCTTTGCCGCCTTTGGGATGCTGCGCTTCATCCACCTGATCCGCGCCGCCGCCGACTCGGAGAGCCCTACCGAGGCGATGTTGCGGGACTGGCCTTTTCTGGCGAACCTCGCCCTTTGGGCGCTGTCGGTGGTGGCGGTGATTTACCTGGGTTCGGCGTAGCCTCCGGCGCGACGCCGTAGGCGATGAAAAGCAGCTCGGCTTCGTAGTCGCTCGACGCGAGCTCGGCGAAACGCAGGCGCTTGGCATCGACTCCGGAGGTGGTGAGCGCCGCCTTGAGCGACTCCGTGCGGGATGCGCCGCCTTCCGCGCCCAGAGCCAGCCGCACTAGGCCATGGGGATGCGCCAAGATCAAGCTGGCCATCCGGCGCACGCTTTCCCGATCGAGGGCACCGCCGCGCCAGAGCGAAGGGATGCGGACTACCAAGCCTTCGTCGTATTGTTCGACCTGAAAGCGCGCTTCCTTGGCTTCGCGCCGCAAGGCCGCGGCTTCGTCGAGCGTGGGCCGCGCCCGCTGCGCACGCACGCGGCCTAAAAGCACTTGAGCGCGCTGGTACGCACGCAGCGCCTCCTCGAGGCCGCTTTCATCTTTTTTGCTCTCCGCCCGCCGCGCGCTCTCCGCCACGGCGTCGGCCTCGTGCACCGAAGCGCCCATCGCCGTAGCCGCCGCCGCGAGCAAACGCGCTCGTTCGGCAAAGAAGCGCTGCGCCTGACGGTAAGTTTCGCCCGCCCCTTTGCCGCCTTTTTTGCCGCGGCTCGCGCGTTTGCTCTCGGCGCGCGCCGCTTCGGCGTAGGCCCGTTCCGCTTCCTGGGTCGCGATCTTCGCCGCAGCTTCCCGCTCGGCCTCGTCGTCCGCATCCCAGCGGCTCTGCTCCATATGTTGCGCCAGGCCCGCAAACTCCTCGCTTTGGCGAAGCACGCGCAGCCTCCGCCGCTCGATCTCGATGCGCTCGGCTTCGACCACCGCCGCCGCCAGCCACAAACGCGCCCGCGTCTCGTGGTCGGCCGCCGCTGCCCCGTCCCCCGCCACATGCGCCTGCTGCGCCGCCTGATGCGCCTGCTTGGCCTGCGAATGCAGGTCGGGCACCATCGTCTCGGCGCGACGGGCCGCCTTCGTCGAAAACATCGCCGTCGAGACCTCGCTGCGCGAGCGCGCCTGCGTGCAGCCCAAAAGCAGACCCAGCCCGAGCAAGAACACTCGAGACGACCCGGAGCGCAAGACCACGCGCCCTTTGCCGGAGCGGCAGAGCGAAGCAGCGACGCGCCACGTTTTCCCGATGCGCAGGAGCTCTTCGCTCACGGCTTGCTCTTCTCCTCGTAAGCCCGGGCACGCCGCGCCATCGCTCCATTCAGGCGTTTGCGCGCATGTTGACTGCGCGTCTTGGCCTCTTGGAGACGCAGCTCGGCTTCGCGCAAGGCCTCGAGCTCCTGCATCCGCGCCACCCGGCGGTCGGCCAGATGCAGCGCCGCCCACGCGAGCAGACGAAGACGCTCCCCTTCCGCCTGCGCCCCGGCCTCCATCGCCGCCTCGGAGCGCCGCAAGGCTCCCCGCGCCTGCTCGAGCGCCCCTTTGGCCTCCACATCGAGCAAGGATGAACGCGACAAGCTCACAAGCTGCGCCTCGAGCTCACGCTGCGAAGGCCCCGTGCGCGAGCTGCCCTCCTCAGCCTCTAGGGGCGAAACGAGGAAGAGGCCGCTGACGAAAAGCACAACTGTTCCGAAAGATTTCATCAGGTCGTCGTGCAGCCATGTTGCTTAAAGTCACGGCGAGAGCGCCTACCGTACCCCGTTGAAACCCTCAGGCGTGACTTGAAGATAGCTGGGTAAGCAGGCATTTTGTTCCACTCGAAGAAGAGTCCAATGCTCTCGCTGGACCGAACGATGAACCGTACGAGGGGGTCGGTGCGTACACTGGACAGAGTTCCCCAAACCCTCCGCGCATCGTGTCGTTCCGTTTTGCTCCCGCGAAACTGTGTACTCCTCCATCCTGGAATGCAGCAGATGGGTGGCGCCGAGCTGAGCCGCTCTGCGCGACCTGGCCCCCATAGAATGACGCTCCAACTCCATCTCTCCGAGGACTAAAGGCGAGCATTTATCGATAGCAGCGACGTCACCAGGATAAACTGTTCTTGCCCATCGCACGAGTGGCTCTAGACCCGACCGCATCTGCGGCCCCGGAGAGAAGCGGTAAAACGCCGGAGGGCCGCAAGCGGCAACAAAAAAAAGGGCCGCAAGAACGTAGGTGCGCATGGCTCACCGAATACTAGGGCCGCATTGTAGAGTCAACTCTTGGAGTTAGCGTGCAACGAGATCACCGGTTTCGCGCATTGATTCCGCAATGCGGTCCTCGGGCAGGTGCTGACCATATTTCCCCATCGCAATCCTAGTGACGCAGCGCCGGCGGCAGCGTGCTCATCTTTGATCTAGTTCACTAGTTAGCCAACAATGCAAAGGTGAAGCTGAGTTTACATGAGGCCAAGACTCACCTCTTCCGCTATCTCGAACGAATCGAGCAAAGTGGGGAAGTGATCGTCTTGTGCCGTCGCAATGTGCCGATTGCGGAAATACGGGCGCTCCCAAAAGGCGAAAAAGGCCCACGCCCGATCGGGCTCGCCAAAGGCGAGTTCAAGGTCGGCTCGGAGTTTTTCGACGAGCTGCCCGAAGAGCTCTTGAATGATTTCGAGAGCGGGACGTGAAGCTCCTGCTCGACACATGCACCTTCTTGTGGATCGTCAGCGACGACCCCCGTCTCTCGCCTATGGTGCGCGCTCAGTTCTCAGCACGTGAGAACGAGGTGTTTCTCAGCCCCGTCTCGGCCTGGGAGATCTCGATCAAACACCGACTGAAAAAGCTGCAGTTGCCCTGCCCACCCGACGAGTTCGTGCCCGTGCAACCCGAAGCTCACGGGATCACCGAACTGCCCCTGCACGAACACGCCGCACTCTTCGACGCCCGCCTACCGACCCACCACCGCGACCCCTTCGACCGCATGCTCATCTGCCAAGCCCTGGCCGAGGGAGCAGTCCTGGCCACCCCCGATCCCGCCATCGCCCGCTACCCCGTACCCATCTACTGGTAACCCAGTCCAGCCTCTGAAGCGGACCGAATAGCAGGGCGTTTGGGGAAGGGGAGCGGATGCCGGAGTAGGCCACCGGCGCCGAGGCAGGGGGGTGGAGGCGAATAGGGGGGGCCCCAAAACAAGCGCAAAGCGCGCAGCTTTTGGGGCGGAGACCTGAGCCCGCGCCAGCGCGGGCGGTGAGCCGTAATCCCC
>ERZ1066122.2400-NODE-2400-length-12372-cov-5.870261_pt1 | contig 12372 bp, 12 predicted proteins | sample MGYA00382769_ERZ1066122 | MGnify/ENA primary metagenome ERZ1066122 (study PRJEB33369, sample SAMEA5778352) | biofilm metagenome | biome: Industrial cooling water; feature: Water cooling tower basin; material: Biofilm | place: United Arab Emirates | collected...
ACCTGTGACCCGCTGATTAAAAGTCAGCTGCTCTACCTACTGAGCTACGGGCCCGACCACGCGGGCGGCCTTAGGCAGGGGGCGCGGGCGGGTCAAGCGCGTGTGCAGCTGGGCCACGGTCAGCCCGGTCAGCGGGTCGCGCCAGTCCGGGGCGATCTGCCGGGCCGGGCCGAGCACGAAGTCGCGCGCGCGAAACTGCGGGTGCGGAATTGTCAGCTCCGGCGTCGCCCACACCCCGCCGCTCCACAAGACGATGTCGAGATCGAGCGCGCGCGCCCCCCAGCGCTGGCCGCGTCGCCGGCCGAACGCCTGCTCGATGCCCTTGAACAGCTGGAGCAGGACCGGCGGGGGCGCACGCATCGTCTCGATCACCGCCACGGCATTGGCATAGCGCCTGCGCGACGGGCCGAGCGGCGCGCTCTCGATCACCGGAGATACGGCATGGAACAGCATGCCGACATCCTCCAGCACCTCGATCGCGCCCGCGATGACCTTGCGCGGTGGCCCGTCTGCGGCCGTCGGGCGGTTCGACCCGAGCGCAATCAGGTATGTGTGGGTGGCGCTCAGATGTCCTCCGCGATCCGGCCATAGAGCTGCGGGCGGCGGTCGCGGAAGAAGCCCATGCCCGCGCGGTGGGTGGTGGCCTGGTCTAGGTCGAGCGTGGCGACCAGCACGCCGGCTTCTTCAGCGCCGAACTCGACCACCAGATCGCCCCATTCGTTGGCGATAAAGCTGTGGCCGTAAAAGTGCTGGCCCTCCTCGGTCCCGATGCGGTTGGCGGCGATGACCGGCATGCAATTGCTCACCGCATGGCCCTGCATTGCGCGGCGCCACATCCGGCTGGTGTCGAGCGCGGTATCGTAGGGTTCGCTGCCGATGGCGGTGGGGTAGAACAGCAGCTCGGCACCTTTCAGCGCCATAACCCGCGCGCATTCGGGATACCACTGGTCCCAGCAGATCCCCACGCCGATGCGTGTTCCCATTACGTCCCACACCTTGAACCCGTCGTTGCCGGGGCGGAAGTAGTACTTTTCCTCGTACCCCGGTCCGTCGGGAATGTGGCTCTTGCGGTAGGTGCCCATGATCTCGCCATCGGGGCCGATCATCGCCAGCGTGTTGTAGTAGTGATGCCCGTCGCGCTCGAAGAAGCTGGTCGGGATCGCAACCTTCAGTTTGGCGGCCAGCTTTCGCATTGCGATGACCGAGGGATGATCGAGCGTCGGTCGGGCCAGCGCGAACAGCGCCTCATCCTCGACTTTGCAGAAATAGGGGCCGGAAAACAGCTCGGGCGGCAGAATGATCTCGGCCCCGCGCGCGGCGGCCTGCTCGACCAGTTCGGCGACAGCGGCGATATTGGCCTGCTCGTCATCGCTGCCGAGCGGCAGCTGGAGGGCGGCGACAGTGATCTCTCTCATGTCGCCGCCTCTAGCGTCAGGGCCGCTTCTTGAACAGGAGCGTCATGCGGTCGCTTTCGCCCTTGTCCTTCAGATCCTCGCGCTTGGTGCTCAGCACCGGGGGCATTTCCCACACGCCGTCGGCGTGGTCAGCGGTGTCCATCGGGTTGGCGTTGATTTCGCTCTCGGCGAGCAGTTCGAACCCGTGGAGGCGCATGAAGTCGATCACGTCCTGTTGCTTGAGGTAACCCTTGCTCCCATTGGCATAGCTCCACGGAGCATCTGCCTTGGCCCGATGCTGGACCACGCCGATCAGGCCGTCGTCCTTGAGCAGTTCGCGCATGGCACGCACTTCGGTGTCGGCGATGCCGCTACGGGTCGGGCCGTGCAGCGCGCGGATCAGCAGGATGCGGTCAAACGTGCCCTTCTGTTCAGCGGGCACATTTTCGAGTGTCATTCCGGCGAACTTTTCCGCGGGCAGGCCGGTGTAGCCGGCGACTTCCGCGGGGAAGCCTGCGGCCATGTCGCGGATGCGCTGCTGGCGGGCAGGGTCGCTCGATGCGGTTGCAGGGTTGGCATAGAGACCGACCAGCTGCCCTTCGCCGCCCAGATAATGGCCCAGCAGGCGGGAATACCATCCGCCGCCGGGGGAATATTCGCCCACTTTCATGTGCGGGCCGACATGGAAGAATGCCAGCGTTTCGGCCGGGTGGCGGTGCTGGTCGCGCGCGCGGTCATCCTTTCGGGTGGGATGGTTGATCGCGCCCGAAAGCGCTTCGCCGTGGTGCTTCATGAAGGTCGCGGTATCGAGCACGGAATGCTCGCCGTGGCCGGCGTCGTGCGTATGACCATGGCCGTCGGCCAGTGCCGGGGCGGCGAGCATGGCCAGCGCGCTGCCAAGTGCAAGGGGGAGTGCTTTCATTGGGGGTGAGTCCTCTCGGTTGGGGGTCGCGGGGATGAAATTGTTCCGGTCGGGCCATTTGTAGGGCCGGTGCGGGCGATGACAAGCGCCGATGCCGTGCCTACATTCGGCCCGCGAAAGGAAAATGACCATGGCAGAGCAGGAACAGGCGATCATCGCAGGCGGGTGCTTCTGGTGCACCGAAGCGGTGTTCCGCGACGTGATCGGGGTGAGCGCGGTCGAAAGCGGTTATATCGGCGGCAGCAAGCCGAACCCGACCTACAAGGAAGTGTGCAGCGGCACGACCGGCCATGCCGAGGCGATCCGGGTGACCTACGACCCGTCGGTGCTCAGCTATGGCGACTTGCTCGACGTGTTCATGGGCACGCATGACCCGACCCAGTTGAACCGCCAGGGCAACGACATCGGCACGCAGTACCGCAGTGCGATCTTTCCGCTCGGCGAGGCGCAGCGGGCCGAGGCTGAGGCCGCGATCCTGCGTGCAAACGACGACCATGGCGGCAGGGTGGTGACCACCATCGAAGGCCCGGCGGAATGGTATCCGGCGGAGGACTATCACCAGGAATACTGGGAAGGTGAAGGCCAGCGGAACCCCTATTGCCTGGCGGTGATCCCGCCCAAGCTGGCCAAACTCCGCAAGAGCTTTGCCGCGCGCGCCAAGGCCTGAATTCAGGCGAATGGCCGAATTTCTGAAATCGCTGTGGGATCGTGCGCGGGGCGGCGGTTCAGGCGCAGGCGGGCATCCGGTCGACCGTGTGCGGCTGGACCAGATGCTGGCCTATGCGCGCCAGCGCGGGCTCAGCAGCAAGGGGTGTGGCGATGCGCCACATGGCTGGATCGGCGCCTCGATCCAGTTCGTGCATACCGAACACAGCTTCACCCTGCGGGTCGATTCGCCCCCGCTCAGGGCCGGGGATGTGCGAACCGTTTATCCGGCGGTCTTTTGGTCGTGGATGCCGCATCATCTGGGCATCTATCTGGTCGACGGCGAGGTCGAATACCGCGCCAGCCATGATGGCATCGGCCCGCGCGAAGCCATGCCGCTGGCGCGCGATCCGGCCGATCTGGCGGAGATCGCCCGCTGCTTCGATTACTGGTACGACAAGCTCGGCCTGCCCGGTGCGCTCGATCAGCCGGACGAGGTCTCGCGAGCGCGCCTGCGACCCAGCGGCGATGCGGTGCGCGACGTAGCGACCTTTCTCGCACACGATACCGCCACTGCCTTTGCCGACCTGTTCGACGAAGGCGGCCCGGTGGTGTGGGTCGACTGGCGCGACGAAGACGATCTGATTGTGGAACGAGTGGCGGCGGCACTCGGCCTGCCGAACCTGTCGGCTTCGTTCGCGGAACCACGCGGCGATCTGGTCATCCGGCATGGCGGGGCCGAACACCGGGTAAGCTACGCCGAAACCTGGGTGGCCGACCGCGACACCACGATCATTGGCCTGAACCAGGCCCTGCTGCCTGAGCACGAACTGCGTCTGTGCCAGGCGTGGAGCGGATCCGACACGGTTGCCTTGATGGCTCTGCCCCGCGCGAGCTGGCACACGATCGAACAGGCCCACCCGGACCGGCACCGTGCTGCGTTTGCGCCGATCCTGCACGGCACGGAGATTTTCGGCAGTGCCTAACCTTCGCCGGCCAGCGGCATTTTCGTCATCGCCGAAAGGTATTGCGCGAAGGCGCGCAGCTGGTTCCGCCCGCCGTCAACCTCAATATCGCTGAGGATCAGCGGGTCGGCGGGGCCATGCCTGTCGGCGAAATCGACCCGCAGGCGATAGCGCAGCCGCGCACCCAGCTTTGCGCCCAGCTGCCCCCACGGGGTGATGATTGGCAGGCCACCGTCCTCGATCCGGTCGGCCCGGTCGAAGGCAATTGCACGTACCTGGTTCAGCGCGAAAGTCTGCTCGACGCCAGACCATGAACCTTTGATGACAAGTTCGCGGCCGCTCAGGGTGACCAGCGCCATGGGGGAGAACGCCAGGAACAGCCGCACTGCCGCAAACCCGATGCTCAGAAGACCGAGCAGCAGCGGAATCGCCACCGCGCTACGTCCGTCGGTGGCCTGCTCCAGCAGCCCGTCACGACGGGAGCGGTGGGCGAGCTGCTCGTCGAACAGGATGTCCGGGGTCGGGTCATCCGCGCTTCCAGTGGCGATTGGCGGGGCCAGCGCTGCGTCCAGTTGGGCCGCCTCGTCCATCGCCAGCACCAGCAGCAGCGCCCCGACCAGCGCGAAGATCGTGGCCTGGAGCAGGAAGCCCCCGCGCGAGCGGTTCAGCACGCTCGGGTTCATGCCGGGTCCGCCTTGCGCCAGCGGGCAACGAAGAACCCGTCTAGCCCGCCCTGTTCGGGCAACTGGCCGGGATGGGTGCGCAGCCAGCCATCCTCGGTCGGGGCAAGGCCGGGGGGGAGTTCGGCAGCGATAATGGGCACCGGTTCGAGCGCGACCTGCACCGTCTGGTCCTCGCCTTCCTCCCGCTCCAGCGAGCACACCGCGTAGACCAGCGTGCCCCCGGGCTTGAGCCATTCCGCTGCCTTCGCCAGCAGAGCCGCCTGCAGTTCCGCCATCTCCGCGATCTGGCGCAGGCCAATGCGATGGAGCACGTCCGGATGGCGGCGGCAGGTGCCGGTCGCGGTGCACGGCGCGTCGAGCAGGATCGCGTCGAACTGGTGCTTTGGTTCCCATTCGAGCGCATTGGCGCGGACGGTGGCCGCCTTCAATCCGGTGCGCTTCAGATTGTCGCGCAGCAGGTCGAGCCGCCGTTTGCTGAGGTTGAGCGCGGTCACGTTCCAGCCGCTGGCGGCGAGCTGCATGGTCTTGCCCCCGGGCGCAGCGCAGAGGTCGAGCACGTGGCGGCCTTCCCCCGCACCGAGAAGGCGAGCGGGAAGCGAGGCGGCGATATCCTGCACCCACCATGCCCCCTCGGCAAAGCCTCGCAGGGTCTCGACCGCAGCACCGCGCGACAGGCGCAGGTGGCCGGGGGCGAGGCTGTCGGCGGCCAGCTGGTTGGCCCAGTGCCGGGTTTGCGCCGGATCGCGAAGGGTAAGGTCAAGCGCCGGGGGATCGGCCAGTCCGGCGGCGATGGCGGACGCCTGTTCCCCCCAGCGTGCGTTGACCGGTTCCGGCAAGGTGGGGGTTGGGGCAAGCGTTGCCCCGCGCTTGTCCAGCGTGGAGAACACCCCGTGCGCCAGTCGCCTGGGGCCGCCTGCCAGCAGCGGCAGACCGGTGGCGATGACCGCGTGGGGAGGGGTCTCCAGCCGGAGCAAGCCCGCCAGCATCAGCCGCAGCACCGCGCGCGCCTTGGCATCTTCGGGCAGGCGCTGGCGGGTGGCGCTGTCGATCAGCGCGTCGAGATCGGTCAGCCAGCGCAGGGTCTCGTTCGCCAGCGCGCGCGCCAGCGCCTTGTCCGGGGCGCTGCGCACGCTCTTGAGCGCAGGCCCTTCGGCCTGTTCCAGTGTCTCGCCCCGGCGCAGCACCGCATCGAGCATCTGCAGGGCGGCGCGGCGCGCGTGGATTCCGGTCGGTTGAGCCATCTGTGCGGCGCGTTAGGCTTAGGGCCAGAACCAAGCAACCCCGCCTTCGAGGTTTGAGTCAAAATGGCCCGGCGCGAGGAAGTGAGATGCCGGAATATGTCGATATTTCAAACCGAACTGACGCTGCGCTGGGCCATTTTGGCCAAATCCCTGTGGGACGGCGGAAGTGGAACGGCGGAATGGCTTCCAGCTCGAAACGAAATTCCCTTGGACAGGCAACCAGCCTGCCCGGCGGGAATTTCCTTCCGATCTGTTCGCCATTCCGCCGCCTCGAAGGTGGGGCTGCTAGGTTCTGGCCCTGGTTGCAACCAAGCGCCACCCTGCCCATTGTAGTGGTATGACACAGCGCGCCACCCGCCGTCCGCCCGGCTTCGTCAAGCCGGCCCATTGGACCAACGAGCCAGCCCCGGCCCCGAAACCGGTCGAGCAGGACGAGGAGCTGAGCCCGACCCGCTATGGCGACTGGGAAAGCAAGGGCATCGCGATCGATTTCTGACGGGTAATGCCCTCTCCAACTGCGGCTAGGCTCCTGCGTCGCTAAGCCTTCGTATCCTCTCCCGCAAGGGGAGAGGAATTGGAATGACTAACCTCTCCCCTTGCGGGAAAAGATAGCGCAGCTTGGTCGCGCAGCGAGCTAACGGAGCTTGGAGAGGGGGCCGGAAAGCGTATTCAGACCAGCGACTTGAACGTCACCTTCAGCCCGTCCTTCGGCTGCGGGATCGGCCAGGCTTTCCAGTCGGGCGCGTACTCCGGCTCGATTGCGATCGAATAGCGGGTCAGCACCTGCGCCAGCAGGACCTTCACCTGCATGTACGCAAAGTGCAGCCCCAGGCACATGTGCGCGCCACCCCCAAAGGGTACCCAGGCATACTTGTGTCGCCCGCGGACCTGCTCTGGGGTGAACCGCATCGGATCGAACTTGTCGGGTTCCGGCCAGTATTCCTCCATGTGGTGGACGTACTGGGTGTTGATGCCGACCGTGGTGCCCGCCGGAATGTGATAGCCGCCGAACTCGAAGCTCTTCAGCGCGCGGCGCGGCATCGAGGGCACCGGCGGGATCATCCGCAGCGCTTCCTTGAACGCCATCTCGGTCAGTTCAAGCTTGCCGAGATCATCGTAGCCGATGTCGCTCTGGCCCCCGGTCACCGCGATGATCTCGGCGCGCAGCTTGTCCTGCCACTCGGGGTGCTTGGCCAGCAGCCAGATCAGCGAGGTCGCGCTGGAGGTGATCGTGTCATGCGCGGCCATCATCAGGAAGTTCATGTGGTCGACCACTTCGTCGACCGGCAGCAGCGTGCCATCCTCGCGCGTGGCGGTGGCGAACTGGCTGAACATGTCCTGCCCGCCGCCTTCGGCGCGGCGGCGATGGGTTTCGCGGGTGAAGAAATCGACCAGATACTCGCGCCCCTTCACGCCCTTGCGCATCAGGGTGCCTGGCAGCGGCTTGCGGATCGGCGCGACCGAGGCCTGCACCATATAGACGAACGCTTCGTTGATCTTGTCCGCTTCCGGGCCCCACGGGATGCCGATGAAGCTGTCGGCGGCAAGATCGAGCGTCAGCTTTTTGATCGCCGGGTAGAATTCCATCGGCTGGTCAGCCCAGGTCTTCACTCTCTCTGCAATGCCGCGGTTGAGCGCCCCGGAGTAATGCCGCATCGGTTCGGGCTTGAACGCGATCGACAGCGCGCGGCGGTCTGCCCGGTGATGGTCGAAGTCCATCAGCATCAGCCCGCGCGGGAACAGCTGGTCGAGCACCGGGCCCCAGCCCTGTTCGTTGGAGAAGATCTTTTCCCGGTCGAATAGCACCAGCTCGTTGGCGTCAGGTCCGATCAGTGCGACCTGCCAGCCGCCGAAGGCGCGGTTCTTGTAGACCGGGCCGTATGTTTGGATCATCCGCCTGGTGAAAGCGTGCGGATCGGCCAGCATGGTGAAAGTGTTGCCGACGAGCGGCCAACCGCTTTCACCGGGAATGTGCGCGAGGTCGGTCTCGGTAGTCCGGCCTTCGCTCCAGTGGCGCGGCATGGATGCATCGGTCTCGGCGGCGGGGTGGTGAGCGAGTGTGGCCATGGCATCCTCTTACTGACTTTGATGTAAGTAGCAGATCAGGACTGATGCTCAAACCCCTTTTGCATCAGCCATCCGGTGTAAGCCATCCGGCCAGTTCGCGCCGGATGAGGGTTTCCAGCATCGCCATGCCGGGGTCGCCAGTGTTGAGGCAGGCCAGCGCGGCGTATTTCTCGCCGCCCGCCTCGATAAACGAATCCCGGCCCTCCATCGCGATTTCCTCCAGCGTTTCGAGGCAATCGGCGGAGAACCCGGGCGTGGCCACTGCCAGGCGGCGAGTACCGCCACGGGCCAGCTCTTCCAGCGTCTCGTCAGTGGCCGGCTCCAGCCACTTGGCCCGCCCGAACCGCGACTGGAATGTGGTGACGAAGCGGAGGCCGGGCCGGGCCATGGCCTCTTCCAGCAAACGCGCGGTTTTGCGGCAGTGGCAATGGTAAGGGTCGCCCAGGTCGAGTGTGCGCTGCGGCATCCCGTGGAAGCTGAGCAGCAGCGTCTCGGGCACGAAATCGAGCGCATCGATCTGGGCGCCAAGATCCTGCGCCAGCGCCGTGATATAGGCCGGATCGTCGTGATAGGGTGGCAGGGTGCGCAGGCTCGTCTGCCAGCGCATTTCCCGCAGCTTGTCCGCAGCCTTGTCCACAACCGTGGCGGTCGTCGCGCCGCTGTATTGCGGGTAGAGCGGGGCGAGCAGGATCCGGTCGCATCCGGCATCCATCATTGCCTGCAATTCGTCCCCGATCGCCGGATTGCCGTAGCGCATGGCCCAGCGCACCACCACCGCCTTACCCAGCCGTGCCTGCAATCCATCCGCCTGGGCGCGGGTGATGGCCGCCAACGGCGAACCGTGCTCGGTCCACACCTTGCTATAGGCATGGGCGCTTTTCTTGGGGCGCGTGTTAAGGATGATGCCGCGCAGGATTGGCTGCCAAACCAGCGCCGGGATCTCGACCACCCGCCGGTCGGAAAGGAACTCCTTCAGGTAGCGCTTGACCGAACGTACATCGGGCGCGTCAGGCGTGCCAAGGTTGACGACAAGCACGCCGATCGCGCCGCTTTTGATGCGCGGATGGTCGGACGGTAATTGCTGCGGCTGCCAGGTCATAGTCCCTCCGATAGCAGCGGCAAACGCCGGAACCGCAATCCGGTTGCAGAGAAAAGTGCGTTGGCCAGCGCGGGTGCGACGACCGTGACCCCCAGTTCGCCGGAGTCGAATGGCGGGGCATCGCGGACGATGAATTCCACTGCGATCTCAGGGCAGTCGTCCAGCCGGGGCAGGGCGAGGTCGCCCAGTCGCTGGCTGGTCGGCAGTCCGTCATGGTAGCCGGTCGAGGCCCCGACGGCGAGCGCCAGCCCGAACAGCAGGCCGCCTTCGACCTGCTGGCGCGCCAGCTCGATATTGACGATCCGGCCGATGTCAACGGCGGCGGTCAGCCGGGACACGCGCACCCCACCTTCGGCAGCGCGGGCAGTGGCGATGCAGGCGATGCGCCCGCCGCTCTCGGTATCGCCCATGCGGTGGCAGGCCAGGCCCTGGCCGCTCTGGTCACGCCCGGCATCCCACTGCGCGAGCCGCGCCGCCGCCTGCAGGCAGGCGACCATCCGCGGATCATCGCCCAGCATGGCGATGCGGTACGACAGCGGCTCGCGCTGATGGCGCTGGGCGATTTCGTCGATAAAACTTTCGGTAAAGAAGGCGGTCACCGCGTCGGCCCCACCGCGCATGCGCCCGGTCGGCAGTGCGATGGCGGCGGGCACATGGTCCACCGCAACATTGGCGATCGCATAGGGCGGCATCGCGCCGTCGACCGCCATCGGGTCCGGCTCGCCGCGTGCGTGCTCAATTGCTGCCCAAGGCGTGCTGTTGCCGAACAGGCGTGCACCCCACTCGCGCGCGGTTGCCGGGATGGCGATGCGCGCGCGCCAGTCGGCAATCGAGCCGTCGCCACCCAGCTTGGCCGACAGCAGCGCCTTGGCCGGGTTGCGAGGCCGCCCGGCGAGCATCTCCTGCCAGCGGGACCACACCAGCTGCACCGGGCGCGGCGACAGCTCACGCGCGATAAGCGCGGCCTCGATCGCGTGATCGTGCTCCAGCCGGCGGTCGAAGCTGCCCCCGGCGGGCATCGGGTAGAGCACGACCTGATCCAGCGACAGACCCACGGCCTCGGCCGCCGCCACCCGGGCGCGTTCCGGTGCCTGGCTTGCCAACCACAGTTCCAGCCGCCCGTCGGCCAGCCGCGCGGTCGCGCTGGCGGTTTCCGGGGTGGCGTGGACGGCCGCGCCGACCTCGTAGCGCAAGGTCAGGCTCGGCTCGCCCATCCGGCTGTCGCCCTCGCCGCGGGTGGCGATCCGCACCGCCTTGCCTTCGGTAAGCGCCTGTTCCAGCCGCTGGTCGATGGCCTCGCCGTCGAGCGGGCCGGTTACCCGGAAGCGCGGTGCCATGGCATCGAGCGCCTGCTCCGCCGCCCACCAGTTGGTCGCTACTGCGGCCAGCCAGCGCTTGCCGTTGACCAGCTGTAGCAGCCCGGGCGTGTGCCGCGCATCGAAATCGGTCAGCTCGGCCTGCGGCAGGGGGCCGTGACGGATTGCGGCATAGACCATGTCCGGCAAGCGGACGTCCCCGGCGAACAGGTAGGTGCCGTCGACCTTGGCCGGGGCATCAAGGCGGGGAAAGGCGGTTGGCTGATCGCTCTGGCCTGCCAGCGGACGCTCGGCCGGGGGCTCGGGCCGGAGCGGGGGTGGATCGGGCGGGACATAGTCCGCCGCCGCCTCGGCCAGTTCGGCAAAGCTCAGGCGCTTGTCGCCCAGTGTCACGAAACCGTCGGCGGTGGCGCATTCTTCCCAGGTTGCGTCCCACCGGTCTGCCGCCGCCATGCACAGCACCGCCCGCGCGCTCGCCGCGGCCTCGCGGCACTGCATCTCGTAGGCGGCCAAAGTTGATCCGGCAGCGGTCGCGGTGAAGCGGGTGATCTGGGCGAAGCGGGTCGCCAGCAGATCGTCATCGGCCAGCGCCGGGAACACGGGCATCCACAGCGGAGCCCATGCCCGGGCGAGTGGAACGTTCGCATAGGCGCCGCTGACCGGGGCCGGCTCGACCGCGATCTGGCGCCAGTCTGCGCCGAGCTCCATCGCGACGATCTGCGGCAGCAAGGTTGATACGCCCTGTCCCATTTCAAGCTGCGGCACTGCGACCGTGACCACCCCGTCGCGCGCGATCTTGAGCCACGCGCCGAAGGCCTGTTCGCCTTCGGCCGGTTGCAGCGGAGTCTTGTATGCCCGCGGCATCAGTCCCCAGGCGACCAGCAGCCCGCCGCCCACGGCAGCGCCCACCACCACGCCTCGGCGGCTGACCCTGAGATCAGCCATGGCGGCTTTCGAGCGAGGCCAGCATGGCCTGTGCGATAGTGCGGAAGGCGTCGGCTTCCGGCCCGTCACCCGTGGCAGGCGGCACGCCATCATCCCCGGCGGTGCGGATGGCGATGGTCAGCGGGATCCGGCCGAGGAACGGCAGGTCCAGCGCCTTGGCCGCCGCCTCGACCCCGCCCTGGCCGAACGGATCGCTCACTTCGCCGCAATGCGGGCAGGCATAGCCCGCCATGTTTTCGACCAGGCCGAGGATCGGCACCCCGCCCGAATCGAACAGCTGCATTGCCCGCTGTGCGTCGATCAGCGCCAGATCCTGCGGGGTGGAGACGATCACCGCGCCGGTCGGCTTGTGCTTCTGCAGCATGGAAAGCTGCACGTCGCCGGTGCCCGGCGGCAGGTCGATCAGGATGAATTCTGCCTCGCCCCAGTGCGCGTCGATCAGCTGGCCGAGCGCATTGCCCGCCATCGGTCCACGCCAGGCGAGCGCCTTGCCCGCCTCGACCAGGTGGCCCATCGACAAGACCGGCACGCCCCACTTGCTCGATACCGGCACCAGCTTCTCGTCATGCGCGGTCGGCTTCTCGCCGACATTGCCGAGGATGGTCGGCTGCGACGGGCCGTAGATATCGGCATCGACCAGCCCGACCTTGCGCCCCATCCGCGACAGCGCGACCGCGAGGTTGGCGGTCAGGGTCGACTTGCCGACCCCGCCCTTACCCGACCCGACCGCGATGATCGTGCGCGTCGGCTTGTCCGCCATCATCGCCACCCGCACTTCGCGCACGCCCGGTTGCAGGGCGAGCAGGTCCTTGACCGCCGCCTCCAGCCCGTCGCGCGAATCTGCCGGCAGACCAGTCGCGTCCAGCACCACGATCACCCGCCCGTCGCTCTGCTTGAGCGACCTTACGCGGGCGGCAACGGTGTCGGGGAGCTGCTGGATCAAGGCATCGTCGTCCATACCAGCGCCCTAGCACCAAATTCCGGCGTGCAACCCCTGTTTTTCCGCCAATCCACCCCTATAACAGGGCGCATGGACATGATGGACGGTTTCAGGAAGCGTCTCGGGCTGGCGATGGCCGGCAAGAGCCCGTGGGG
>ERZ1066122.2401-NODE-2401-length-12366-cov-5.582568_pt1 | contig 12366 bp, 6 predicted proteins | sample MGYA00382769_ERZ1066122 | MGnify/ENA primary metagenome ERZ1066122 (study PRJEB33369, sample SAMEA5778352) | biofilm metagenome | biome: Industrial cooling water; feature: Water cooling tower basin; material: Biofilm | place: United Arab Emirates | collected...
CAGGCCGTGTCCCTCAAGTAATTCGCGCCCGCGCTCGCGCCCCTGCTTCAGCGGAACCCCGCGCAGTGCGCCCATGAATGCAATCGCGTCGACCGCCTTCATCGACGGGTAGAGGCCCCGCTCCTCGGGCAGGTAACCGATCAGCCGGGCAATTGCGTGCGGGTTGGCGTGGCCGAACACGCGTCGTTCGCCTGCATCGGGGTCGATGATACCCAGCAGCATCCGCAGCGTCGTCGTCTTGCCCGCGCCATTCGGGCCGAGGATGCCGTAGATCGCGCCTTGCGGCACCGCGAGGTCGACGCCGTTGACCGCCAGCCCGCCGTCGAACCGCTTGACCAGCCCGCGCGCCTCGATAGCGAGCGGGCGCGATGCCGCCGCAAGATCAGCCAGTTCACCTGTCGCCATATGCATGTCGTGCGGTTAACCTTCGCGAGTGAACGGGATGGGCCTCAAGCATGGTTAATGCGGCGGACACGGCCAACCTGCAAGCGCGCCTGCGTACCGAAGCCGCGCGGTTAGGCTTTGCTGCGATCGGTTTCGCGCCCGCTGCCGACGATCCGGTCCGGGCCGAGCGGCTCGCACAGTGGCTGGGCGAGAGCCACCACGGCACGATGGAATGGATGGAGAGCCGCGCCGATGTCCGCGGCGGACCGCAATCGCTATGGCCTGCGGCGCGCAGCGTGATTGCATTGGGGATGAGCTATGCCCCCGCGCACGATCCCTTGGCATTGGAAGGCGTGGGAGAACGGGCGCGCATCTCTGTCTATGCGCAGGGGCGCGACTATCACGATACGGTGAAGAAGGCGCTGAAGGCGCTGGCACGGTGGCTGGTGGCCGAGGCGCCGGGGACGGAGCTCAAGGTGTTCGTCGATACCGCACCGGTAATGGAGAAGCCGCTGGGCGAGGCGGCAGGAATCGGGTGGCAGGGCAAGCACACCAACCTCGTCAGCCGGGAGCACGGGTCGTGGCTGTTTCTTGGCGCGATCTACACCACGATCGCGTTCGCGCCGGATGCCCCGCACGATGATCGCTGCGGATCATGTCGCGCGTGCCAGGATGCCTGCCCCACGCAGGCCTTCCCCGCGCCCTATCGCCTCGATGCGCGGCGATGCATTTCCTACCTCACCATCGAGCACAAGGGGCCGGTGCCGATCCAGTTCCGCAAGCCGCTGGGAAACCGCATCTATGGTTGTGACGATTGCCTGGCGGTGTGTCCGTGGAACAAGTTCGCCGAGGTGGCCGCGCGCCACCGCGCCTTCGTTCCCCGCGCCGAGCTGGTCGCGCCGCGGCTGGCAGAGTTGCTGGCTCTGGACGATGCAGGCTTCCGCGCATTGTTTGCCGGCTCGCCGATCAAACGCATCGGGCGCGCTCGGTTTGTCCGCAACTGCCTTTACGCGGCGGGCAACAGCGGCGACGCGGCGCTCGTGGCGCCGGTCCGTGCTCTGGTGGCAGATCCCGACTCGGCGGTGGCGGACGCGGCCGCCTGGGCGCTGGGCGAACTTACAGCAGATCCTTGAGCGGGATTTCCGGGTCCGCCAGCGCGGCCGGGTCGGGCGTCGCCCTAGCCTCGATCAGCTTGCGGCCCTGCACGTAATCCTTGGTATTGTTGACGCAATCGAGCGCGATAACCCGGCCTTCCTTGAGATAGACCACCGAGAATTTCCTCTCCGCCGGGTCGCCACGCAGCACGGTCTCGTCGTGGTCGATCGACAGGCCCGCCGTCTGGAGCTTGAGATCGTACTGATTGGACCAGAACCATGGGAACGCCTGATAGGACACGGCTTCCCCGCAGATGTGTTTCGCCGCGACGGTCGCCTGGTCGTTGGCATTCTGGACCGATTCAAGCCGGATCACCGCCCCATCGGCGTAGGTATTGGCATGTGCGGCGCAGTCGCCCACAGCATAGACATTTTCGAGCGTCGTGCGGCAAAATTCGTCGACATCGACCCCGTTTCCGCCCGCCGCCCCGGCCGCGATCAACGGACCCACCGAAGGGACGATGCCGATGCCCACAACCACCAAGTCGGCAGGCACCGTGCTGCCGTCGGCCAGGGTCACGCCCGTCACCTTGCCTTCGGCCCCGTCGATGCATTCGACCCCGGTGTCGAGCCGCAGGTCGACCCCGTGGGCCATGTGTTCGGCTTGATAGAAGGCGGACAGTTCCACGCCCGCCACCCGCGCCAGCACGCGCGGCAACATTTCCAGCAACACGACCTCGCAGCCGAGCTTGCGTAGCACCGCCGCCGCCTCCAGCCCGATGTAGCCGCCGCCGATCACCACGACCCGGCGCGCCCCCGCTTCGAGTTCCGCCATTATCCGGTCCACATCCGCGCGGGTCCGCACGGCGTGGACGCCCGCGAGATCCGCGCCGGCGCACGAAAGACGGCGCGGATCGCCGCCCCCGGCCCAGATCAGGTGGCCATAGCCCAGCTTGGTGTCGTCGCTCAGCGTCACGCTCTGCGCCGCCGGGTCGATCGCGCTGACCGATGTGCCGAGCTTCAGCGCCACGCCCTTGTCGGCCCAGAACTGCGCGGGGCGGATCATGATCCGCTCGAACGGTTTCGCGCCAGCAAGATATTCCTTCGACAGCGGCGGCCGTTCGTAAGGCGGCTCGCGGTCGCGCCCGATCATCACGATCGAACCTGCAAAACCACTCTGGCGCAGGGCAATGGCAGCCTGGGCACCCGCGTGCCCAGTGCCGACGATGATCACATCCGCGCGGTCCATGGCCCGCACGTCGCCGCGAAGCGCGCGCGCGTCAAGCGTTCAGCGTGCGAGCAGGTTCCTGGCCTGGCTCGCGATCTGCGCCAGCATGGCCGGAGCGACCATTGCCTGAGCCTGCGCCCGACCGATCATCGCGCGAAACTGGCGGATCGCGGGTTCGTGCTCGGCGGCCCAGTCGGCGACTGCGCTTTCCGGTTCGTTCCGTGTCCCCTTGCGCCGGGCAAGGCGGCGCAGGAAATCGAGCCGCATTTGCTGAAAATCGCGGGCAAGGCCAGCAACCAGCAGACGTTCCCACACGTCCGACGGTGCCATCAGCGCGGCCGTACCTTGTGCCCAGTCGAGCCCGAGCCGCGCGCCCAGATCGGTGAAAGCCCCGGTCAACTTGCGCGATTGGATCTCCGCATCGCGTGCCAGCCGGGCCAGCCCGAACGAACCGTCGAGATCGAACAGGTGCGCGACTTCGCCGGCCGTATCTCCCGGCGCGCCCAGGCGCACGAACTCAGCGCGCAGCTTGGCCGATTGCTGGCGCGATTCGGCGGCGAGCAGGTCGTCGGTGCCGCGCGTCAGTTCGGCCACGCCTTGCGCCAGTTCCGCCACCACGCGCGACGGGGGGGCCGTGGCGCCGCCCGCGCGCAGCAGGTCGCCCATGTGGCTGCGCATCGCCGCCGCGCTCTTGTCGAACAGCGCCAGTCGTGCGGCTTCAGGCATCGGTTCGGTGTCGAGCCGTTCCCAGAGCGCGCCCGTCTCCAGCATCTGGTCGGCAGCGACAAAGGCGCTGGCGACTTGCGCCAGGTCGACGCCTTCTTCCTCGGCCAGCTCGAACGGATGGACCAGGCCGAGCCGGTTGACGATGCGGTTGGCCAGGATCGTGGCGATAATCTCGCGCCGCAACTGGTGGCCCAGGATTTCAGTGCGAAACTTCTTCCGCATCGGTTCGGGGAATTTTGCGATCAGCGCCGCTTCCAGAGCGGGATCGGCGGCAAGTTCACTGGCCTCGATCGCGTCCTGCAACACCAGCTTGGCCGAGCTGAGCAACACCGCCAGTTCGGGCCGTGTCAGGCCCGAGCCATCCGCCGCGCGGCGCACCAACGTCTCGCTGTCGGCCAGCCCCTCGGTCCGCCGGTCGAGCTGGCCGCGATCCTCCAGCGCTTCCATCAGGCGGAGCTGCGAGGCGGTCGCCTGCGCGCCGCCGGTTTCGGCGATCGACAACGCCAGCGCCTGGAGCCGGTTGTCCTCGAGCACGATCGCGCCAACCTCGTCGGTCATTTCCGCAAGCAGCTTGATCCGCGCCTTCTCGGTCAGGCGCCCGCCGCGCTTGGCCGCTTCGAGCGCGATCTTGATGTTGACCTCGTTGTCCGAGCAGTCGACCCCGGCCGAATTGTCGATGAAGTCGGTATTGAGCCGGCCGCCATTCAGCGAAAACTCGATCCGGCCCGCTTGGGTCACGCCCAGGTTCGCGCCTTCGCCGATCACCTTGGCGCGCACCTCGCGCCCGTTGATGCGAATCGCGTCGTTGGCCGGATCGCCCACCTGGACGTTGTTTTCCGATCCCGCCTTGATGTACGTGCCGATGCCGCCGAACCAGAGCAGGTCGACCGGCGCCTTGAGGATCGCGGTGATCAGCGCCTCGGGCTCGAACTCGGCCTGCTCGACGCCCAGCGCCTTCTGCGCCGCCTTCGACAACTTGATCGACTTGGCATCGCGCGGAAACACCCCGCCGCCCTTCGATATCAGAGCCTTATCGTAGTCGTCCCAGCTCGACCGGGGCAGGTCGAACATGCGCTGGCGCTCGGCCCAGCTCGCGCCTGGATCGGGATCGGGGTCGATGAAGATGTGGCGATGGTCGAACGCGGCGACCAGCTTTATCGCCTGCGACAGCAGCATCCCGTTGCCGAATACGTCGCCCGACATGTCACCGCACCCCGCCACCCGGACGGGTTCGACCTGCACATCGATGCCCTGTTCCAGGAAATGCCGCTGAACAGAAACCCATGCGCCCTTGGCGGTGATGCCCATCGCCTTGTGGTCGTAGCCTTTCGAGCCGCCGCTGGCGAAAGCATCGCCGAGCCAAAAATCGTGCGCTTCGGCAATCGCATTGGCGACGTCGGAGAACCTCGCCGTGCCCTTGTCGGCGGCGACCACGAAATAGGGATCCTCGCCATCGCGAATGACGACCTTCGCGGGATGGACGACCCTGCCGCCCACGATATTATCAGTGACCGACAGCAGCGTGCGGATAAACAGCTCGTAGCTTGCCTGGCCCTCGGCCGCCCAGCCATCGCGGTCGCGCGCCGGATCGGGCAGCTGCTTGGGATAGAACCCGCCCTTGGCCCCGGTTGGCACGATCACCGCGTTCTTGACCCGCTGTGCCTTCATCAGGCCAAGGATTTCGGTGCGAAAGTCATCGCGCCGGTCGGACCAGCGCAGGCCGCCGCGGGCAACGGGCCCCGCGCGTAGGTGGATTCCCTCGACCCGGGCGCTGTAGACGAAGATTTCGCGCCACGGCACCGGCTTGGGAAGGCCCGGAACGAGCGCGGAATCGATCTTGAACGCCAACGCTTCTGCGCCCGCGGAGGCGAAGGCATTGGTGCGCAGGATTGCCCCGATCAGTGTTTCGTAAAGCCGCAGCAGGCGGTCGTCGTTGATCGCCGCGACTTTCGTCAACCCTTGGCGGATTGCGGTTCGCGCCTCGGCAGCGGATGCCTCGCGATCGCCGACATGGGCCGGATCGTGCAGCGCGCGCAGCAGCGCGACGAGCGCGCGCGTGACGGTGGGCGCGCGGTGGAGTGCATCGACCACGGTGTAAATGGTGAAGCCCATGCCGGTCTGGCGCAGATAGCGATAGAATGCGCGGAGCCAGTCGGCTTCCCGGGCGGCAAGGCCCGTGCCGATGATCAGCCGGTTGAACGGATCGTCTTCCGCCTGGCCGTTGAGAACGGTTGCGATCGCGCGCTCGATGTCAGGTGCGCGCTCGAGCAGCGGAGCGGCAGTGTCGCCTTCGGCAAGAGCGAGCTGGAAATCATGAATAGTGCCCAGTTTCCCTTCCGCCAGTGCGGTGGGGATCTCGGTGAGCACGCGAAAGCCGAAGTTTTCCAGTGCGGGTACCGCGTCCGACAGCGGCAGTGCGCCTTCATGTTCATAGACTTTAAGCCGCAGCATGGTCGACGGATCGCGAGGCAGGTGAAACAGCCGAGCGTCACGCTGGATGGTGCCCGTGGGCGCATCGGTATCGCTCGTCGCGATGTGGCGCATGCGGCCGATATCGAGCGCCGCCTCGCGCGGGCCATACGCGGCCCGGTATGTAGCGGGGAAAGCTTCGGCGAGCCGCGCGGCAACCGCCGCGGCGCGGCCTGGCTCCATCGTTTCGGCAAGCTCGTTTTCGACAGCTTCGCCCCAGCCGCGCAGCAGGCGTTGCAATTCAGCGTCCAGCGCCGCCTCATCATAGCGGGTTTCGGTGCCGCGCATGTCGAGCACGAAGCGCAAGGTGGCAAGGTTGCCCCCTTCGACCTGAAGGCTCCAGTCGAGCATGTCGGCGCCGGTGCCGGTTTCCAGCAGGTCCTGGATCTGCAGGCGCACCTGCGTCGACAGCATGTCGCGGGGCAGCCACACGAATGCGAACAGGTGGCGTGCCAGCGGCGCCTCGACCAGCGCCAGGCGCGGGCGTGGGCGGTCGACGAGGCTCATCATCGTGGTCGATACGCGCTCGATATCGGCGTCGGAAAATCCGATCAGCAGGTCATGCGGCAGTTCGGTCAGCGCGTGGACCAGTGCCTTGCCCGCATGGCCCACGGGATCAAAATCGAACTTGTCCATCAACGCGGTCAGTTGCGCGCGCATCCGCGGCACTTCCGCCGGCGGCGTGGCAAGCGCGGCGCTGGTCCATACGCCCGCGTGAATCGAGATTTCGGTGACTTGCCCGCCTTCGCGCACTGGTACGATGAAAAGGTCGAGCGGCACGCGGCGATGAACGTTGCTGACCCGGTTTGCCTTCACGATCAGCGGCACTCGTTCGGCACTGCGCTTGGGATCGTCGAACCACGCGAAGGCGCGATCGTAGCTGGCATCGGCGAGGATTTGCCGCGCGCTCCGTTTGCATATGCCGAGCATCCCGGCATGGCTACCGTCGCGCCGCCGGGTCGCATGGCCCAGCAGCGTCAGCATCCCCCCCTCGAGCCATTTCAGCAGCGCGGCTCCCTCGCGATCACCCAGCGCCTCGGCATCGGCACGCATGCGCGCCCGCATCCTGGGCCAATCGCGCACCGCGACATGGACATCGGCCAAGGTGGTCCGCAGTGAATCTTCCAGGGCACGCCGCTGGCGGGCATCAACGCGCGCGGTTTCGAGATAGATCATCGATTCCCATGCGAAGCCGTCAGCCTCGTCAATCGCGATCAGTTCGCCATCACCCGCCCGGCGGACCGGCACGACCGGGTGGACCAGGCGATCGATCGGCAAGGCGTGGGCCGCAAATGTCGCGGCAACCGAATCGACCAGGAACGGCATGTCATCATTGACCAGCGCGATCCGCATCAAGCGGCGTCCCTCGCTGGAGGTGGCAATGTGCATCGCTGGCTCGCCGGTGGGGCGGCGCGCGGCCGTATCGAGCAGGAACCCGGCCGCATCGCCGAGCGCCGCCTCGCCGAAGGGAGTATCGCCGGGAAGCAGCGAATCGCGCATCTGCCCGGCCAGGGCCTTCACCAGTGTCGTGTGACCCGCCAGCCGCCGGGGCGCGCCCCCGGCTGCCTCATCCGCCTTGGTACCCATTCATCCCGCTCCGCGAGGCTCGAAGCCTCATCATTTTATTGCCGCCCAATGCAACAATACTACGTCGATAAGCCGTGCGCGCGGCGAGGGCAAGCAGCGGCTGGGGCAAGCCCTGCCCACAGGTCAGGCCTTCGCGAGCGCATCCATCGTGAGCGCGATGGATCGTATCCGTGCTTCTGGGTCAAAGGTCGCGCCTGATATGATTATCTCGTCGGCTCCCGTCCGGGCGATGAAGGCCCGGATTGCCGCGCGCACCGTGGCGGGGGCGCCGATTGCGCTGGCCTGGCCCAGATGGTCAAGCATCGCGCGCGCCGGTGGCGGTAGCGTGTCCGCGTAGTCCGGCAGCGGCGGCGGTAGTTTGCCGGGATTGCCGGTCCGCAACCGCACGAAGCTTTGCTGTTGCGAGGTGGCGAGCAGGGCCGCCTCCGCATCGGTTGCGGCGCAGAACACAGTCATCGCCGCCATGACGTGCGGCCGATCAAGCGCGTCGGAAGGCTGGAACTCGCGCCGGTAGAGCGCCAGCGCGCCATCGAGATGGTCGGGCGCAAAATGCGAGGCGAAGGCATAGGGCAGCCCGAGCGTGGCGGCGAGGCGTGCGCCAAACAGGCTCGAACCCAGCATCCACAGCGTGACATCGGCGCCCGCGCCGGGCGTCGCGCGCAGGCCGGTGTCCGGGTCTCCTGCCAGCAGTGCGCGAAGTTCCACCACGTCATGCGGAAACATTTCCGCCGCGCGATGCAAGTCCTTGCGCAGCGCGCGCTGCAATTCCGGTCCCGCCCCGGGGGCACGCCCCAGCCCCAGGTCGACACGGCCAGGGAACAGCGCGGCAAGCGTGCCGAACTGCTCGGCGATCTGAAACGGGGTGTGATTGGGCAGCATGATCCCGCCCGATCCGATCCGGATCGTACCGGTCGCATTGCCGATCTGCGCCAGGACCACCGCAGTGGCGCCGCCCGCGATCCCGTCCATCGCGTGATGCTCCGCGACCCAGAACCGGGCATAGCCCGCGCGCTCCGCCGCCCGAGCCAGCGCCGTGGTCGCGCCCATTGCCTCGGCCACGGTTCCGCCTTCGCGAACTGGCACCAGGTCGAGGACTGACAGTGGAATCATCGGCCCGGTGCCGCCTGCGCAGCCGCGGGGCCAAGCTGATCGAGATATTGCCGTGCAGTCGCCGCGACAGCGCTGTCGGGTGCCATGGCCACGACCGCTTCCCACGACCGGCGCGCCGCCACCTCATTGTCGGCGAGCACGGCAATCACGCCTGCCTCCAGCCCAACCTCGGGATTGCGCGGCGCGAGCAAGGCGGCGCGCTCGATCTGCTGCTGGGCCTCGACCAGTCGTTCTTGCTGGCGCGACAGGCGCGCGGAAATCAGCCAGGACGCAGCATCGTCGGGCAATGCTGCGCGCGCATTGGCAAGCGCCTGCGCTGCGCGGCCGGACTGGCCGAGCCGGTGAAGCGGATGAGCCATGTCGCGCGCGATGCGGCCGACGAGCGCCGCGTCGCCTGCTGCCCGTGCATCGCGCTGCGCGGTCTCGAAATGCCCGAGCGCGCGCGTGAAGTCGCCGACCGCCTCGGCGGCAATGGCGGCGGCAACGGTCAGTTCCGCACGCCGTGCCGCTTCGCCGCCAGGCACGGCGTCGCGCGCGGTGAGGAACGCGGTTTCCGCCTCGGTCCAGCGTTCCAGTTCAGCAAGTGCGAGGCCCAGGCATTCCGCCGCGACGGCGCGATCGGAGCCCGATGCCGCCGCGAGCCGATCTTCAGCCATCTCGACCGTATCGCCGGGAGCGATCCGCGCCGCCTCGAAACACGGATCGGCGCGGCGTGCAGGCCGCGCAGGGGGACTGGCCTCGGCCTCGCGTTCCCGCTCTCTGGTGCGGCGGCGCTGCTCGTAAAGCTCGTCGGGAACGGGACTGGAAGTGCCCAGGCCAGGCGTTGGACCAACCTGCATCAGCATCAGGGGGAGGAGAAGGGACAGCATCGGATCGTCTCGCTAAAGCGCCGCCAGCATGCGCAGCAACAGGGCAATGTCCTGCGGCCGCGACAGGCGGTGGTCCGCGTCCTTGACCAGCACGACCTGTACGTCGTCCGAATGAAGTGCTTTGGCAAGACGCAGGCTCACGTCCCACGGCACGTCGATGTCGCGTTGGCCATGAATTAGTCGGACGGGGCAGGTGATGGCGATATCGCCGTCGAGCTGCAGGTTGGCCTGGCCGTCAGCCCAGAAACCGGGATGGGTTGGGGTCGGTTCGGGGCCATAGGGATTGTCTTCCAGCACGATCTCACCCGCAGCGAGGCGCGCCTGATCCGCCGCGCCGAACCCCCAGGTGGTGAAATCGGGCGCGGCGGCGATGCCCACCAGCGCGGCGACACGCGCGCGCAGTTGCTTGGCGGCGAGCAGCATCAGCCAGCCGCCCATCGACGACCCGATCAGGATCACCGGTCCGTCGACCATCGCCTTGACGAGCGCCACGGCCTCGTCGCGCCATTGCGACAAGGTGCCATCGGCAAAGTCGCCTTCGCTCTTGCCGCACCCCGAATAGTCGAACAGCAGGCAGGCCCGTCCCTCGGTCCGCGCCCATTCGAACACGGCGGAAACCTTGCTCCCGGCCATGTCGGACATGTAGCCGGGCAGGAAAACCAGCGTCGGCCCTTTGCCGGGAATGTGGCGATAGGCGATCCGCCTGCCGCCGGGTGCGTCGAACATTTCCGGATCGTCCATGTCGGCGACAATGCCCGGATCGTCCCTGCCAAGGCAAGCACGCGGTGCTTGAAGCGTTAACCCCGTGCCGCTATGTCGGCGGCCATGAACGTGCTGGCGATCACGACTACCACCACTACCCGGCCCACCCGGGGGCGGCAGGTCGCGCGCTAGCCGCGTCCGCCGCGGCCCGGTTTCGGGCGGCGCGGCGTTCCTCCCGAAATCGTCATTTCCCTGAACGCCGCACTTCAAGCGCGCGCGCACCTGTGCCAATGCGCCGCGAAAGCGAAAACGGTGACACGATGACGGAATTGCTCAAGATCAGCCTGCCCGATGGATCGGTGCGCGAGGTTCCGCGCGGCAGCACCCCCGCGGACATCGCCGCCGCGATCGGGCCGGGCCTGGCCAAGGCCGCGCTCGCCGCCCGGGTGGACGGCGAACTGCGCGACCTCAATCGCGCGTTCGAGGGGGACGCGAGCCTTGCGCTGGTCACCGCGCGCGACGAAGCCGACGCGCTTGAACTCGCGCGCCACGACTATGCCCATGTCCTCGCCGAAGCGATCCAAAGCCTGTGGCCGGGCACGCAGATCACCTTCGGCCCGGCGACCGAGGACGGATTCTACTACGATGTCATGGCGCCTGCTGGGCGCGAGCCGTTCAGCATGGACGACCTGCCCGCGATTGAGGAGGCGATGCGCGCGATCATCCGCGCCGACAAGCCGTTGACGCGCGAAGTGTGGAGCCGTCAGCAACTCATCGACAAGTGGCGCGCGGAGGGTGAAAGCTTCAAGGCGGAATGGGCGGTCGAACTGCCCGAGAACGAGGAACTGACGGTCTATCGCAGCGGTGAGGACTGGCTTGATATGTGCCGCGGCCCGCACCTGCCCAGCACGGGCAAGCTCGATCCTCAGGCCTTCAAGCTGATGCGCGTGGCCGGTGCCTATTGGCGCGGCGACCAGAAGAATGCCCAGCTCACGCGCATTTACGGCACCGGCTGGCTCAACAAGAAGCAACTGGACGCCCACCTTCACCGGCTGGAGGAAGCGGCCAGGCGCGACCACCGCAAGCTGGGCCGCGAAATGAACCTGTTCCACTTGCAGGAAGAAGCGCACGGCAGCGTGTTCTGGCATCCGCAAGGCTACAAGATCTGGCGCGCGGTCGAGGATTACATGCGCCGCGCGATCGAGGGCGCCGGATACCGCGAGGTCAAGACGCCGCAGGTCATGGACGCGCGCCAGTGGGAACAATCCGGCCACTGGGGCAAGTTCCGCGAGAACATGTTCGTGGTCCCTGATTTCGTACCCTCGGGGGAGGGTGACATCACGATTCCCGCCGATGCGCGCTTGATGGCTATCAAGCCGATGAACTGTCCAGCGCATGTCCAGGTGTTCAAGCAAGGCATCAAGAGTTATCGGGATCTACCGCTACGCCTGTCAGAGTTCGGTGTCTGTCACCGCAACGAGGCTCATGGCGCGCTTCACGGATTGATGCGCGTGCGCCAGATGACGCAGGACGATGCGCATATCTTCTGCCGCGAGGACCAGATTGCCGAGGAAACGAAGCGGTTTCTTGCGCTGTTTAGCCGTGTCTACAGTGACATGGGTCTGACAGAGATACGGTACAAGCTCGCGACGCGACCGGACAAGCGCGCCGGTAACGATGAAACGTGGGACAAAGCCGAGACCGCGCTATCGGACGCGCTGCATGCGAGCGGACTAGACTTTGAACTCGCTCCTGGCGAGGGTGCTTTCTACGGGCCGAAGCTGGAGTTCCATCTGACCGATGCGATCGGCCGCACATGGCAATGCGGTACCTATCAGCTGGACTATGTCCTGCCTGACCGTCTAGACGCCTACTACATCGGTGAAGACGGCGGACGTCACAGGCCGGTCATGCTGCACCGCGCTGTGTTCGGAACCTTTGAACGCTTTATCGGCATCCTGATCGAGCATTATGCGGGCAAGTTTCCGCTGTGGCTCGCGCCGGTGCAGGCGGTGGTGGCGACCATCGTGTCGGATGCCGATGGCTATGCGGAAGAGGTCGTGCGCAAGCTCAGGGCAGCGGGCATTCGCGCGGAGACGGACCTTCGCAACGAGAAGATCAACTACAAGGTGCGGGAGCACAGCCTCGCGAAGGTCCCGCTGCTGCTGGTCGTCGGCAAGCGCGAGGCGGAGGAAGG
>ERZ1066122.2402-NODE-2402-length-12365-cov-10.737612_pt1 | contig 12365 bp, 3 predicted proteins | sample MGYA00382769_ERZ1066122 | MGnify/ENA primary metagenome ERZ1066122 (study PRJEB33369, sample SAMEA5778352) | biofilm metagenome | biome: Industrial cooling water; feature: Water cooling tower basin; material: Biofilm | place: United Arab Emirates | collected...
GAATGCCGCTGCTGGCCAAGAACTTCAGCTTCTCCTCGCTGATTGGCATGCCGCTGGTCGTCAAGTCCAGGCGCTGAGCGCGGCGCGCGCCAGCGCGCCCCAGCACCCCCGGCCCGGCGCCCGCCGTGGCCGGCGACCTGGTGACCTACACGATCCGTCCGCGCAACCTCGGCCCGTCGACGTCCACGACCGTCAGCTTCATCGACACGCTGCCCAACGGTTTCACCATCGCCACCCCGCCGACGGGCTCGAACTGGACCTGCGCGGGCGCGGTCGGTGCCGGCACGTTCTCGTGCACGCGCGCCAGCTTCCCTGCAGGAGCCAACGACGACGTGACCGTCGTGGTCGCCGTCCCGAGTGCGGGACCGGGCAGCTCGGGCAACCAGACCAACACCGCGACGATCGGCAGCGCCGATACGCCGGACGCGATCAGCAGCAACGACACCGGCACGGTCGACGTGACCGTCCTCCCCGACGGCGCCGACCTCGAGCTTGCGGCCAAGACCAAGACGCCGCTGGCCGTGCTGCAGGGCCAGCAGATGACCTCGGTGATCGACGTGCGCAACCTCGGGCCGCGCACTGTCACCGCCAACCTCACCGTCACCGACGAGCTCTCGCCGAACGAGAGCTTCGTCAGTGCTTCGGGCCCGTGGACCTGCGCCAACAACACGCCAGCGAGCGGCTTCGTGCGCTGCACGTTCACCGGCAGCTACCCCGTTGCCGTCGGCACGCTGCTGAACGGCGCCAACGCGCTGACGATCCGCACCCAAGCCACCAGCAACATCAACAACACGGCGGTGAACAACACCGCCTGCACCGGCGGCAGCGGCGGGAGCCTGGAGCCGGAAACGCCGAGCCTCGACGTCGACGCCAACACCGCCAACGACTGCGCCGGCGCCGGGTCTCGTTCGACCACCGAGGTCTCGGACCTCTCGATCGCCAAGAGCGTGTCGACGCCGGGCGGCGACGCCCTGCTGACGGCGTCCGAGTCGACGATCACGTACACGCTCGTGGTCAGCAACGCGGGCCCGAACGCGACGACCGGCGTCGTCGTCAATGACCCGATCCCCGGGTTCGTCAGCGGCCAGAGCTCGGCCGCCATCACCCAGGCCGACGCGCCCTTCGGCGGCGCGGCCTGCGCCATCAACAGCGGCTCGCTCGTGTGCAACTCCGGTGCCGGCTCGCTGGCCAGCGGCGCTTCGGCCACGATCGTCTTCACCGTGTCGCGGCCGCTGTTCGACAGCGTCGGGCAGACTTCGGCATGCACGGGCTCCGGCGGCCTTGCGCACTGGCACTGCAACACCGCCGGCGTCGGCATCGACCTCAGTCGCGCCGACAGCGCCATCGACTCGAACGGCGCGAACAACGCGTCGAGCATCGCGGTGCAGGTGGACCGCGTCGCCAACGTGCGCACCACCGCGAAGACCCCGGTGGGCGGCGCGACGGCGCAGAACGGCGTCAACAAGTCCTACACCTTGAGCTATCTCAACGCGGGCCCGAGCCCGGCGCCGGACCAGGTGTTCCGCGACACGTTCACCCTGGCCGCGAACGACCCCGGGTTCGTGCTGATTTCGGCCTCGCGCACGCCCGGCAGCGTCGCCTGCACGGCGACGACCACCGGCACGGTCGCCGCCGCCGCCGCGCCGGGCGGCACCTCGTACACCGGCGGCGCGTCTGGCGGCACGGTGGTGCTCCGCTGTCCGCGCATCACGCTCGCGAACAACCAGACCGAGTCGATGTCGGTGGTGATCCGGCCGAACAACGGCGCGGCGCGCAGCCTGTCGAACCTCGCCGATTTCTTCTACGACGCCAACAACGACGGCAACGCCGATCCCGCCTCTGGCACCGACGCCAACGGCAGCTTCAACTTCAACGGCACCGCGACGCCGGCCGACGACGAGCGAAGCGCCACGCTCAGCATCACGGGCGACCAGATCGACCTGCTAGTCAACAAGATCGACCTCGTCGACCCGCTGGCGTTCGACGCTTCGACGCCGGCGAACAACCGCTTCGTCTACCGCGTCACGGTGCTCAACCAGGGCCCGTCGATCGCGACCAATGTGAGCATCAGCGACGTGCTCGCTTTCGGCTCGCTGGTGCCGGCGGGGCGTCAGGTGCAGTTCGTCGGTGACTCGACCGCCAGCACCGGCCCCTTCGCGCCGACGCGATGCAACAACTCCGGCAGTGCGACCAGTCCGGCCGCATTGACGACCACCTGCGCCATGCCGGGTGCCGGCGGGTTCGTGCAGGACGGCGTCATCGCGGCCGGCGCGACCTCGGAGCTCTTCCTGCAGTTCGAGTACCTGACGGCGCCCGGCTCGCGCGGCGATACCGTCGAGAACACCGCCACCGCCAGCGCCAGCGAGTCGGAAACCAACCCGGGCAACAACGTCGAAGGCGAGACGACGACGATCCGCTCGCGCGCCGATGTCGCCGTCAGCAAGATCGCGACGACCACCGCGCCGTCGGCCGACCCGACGGTCGCGGCCCCGGCGTCCGCCGCGTCGGTGACGGTCCGCCAGCCGTTCTTCTACGTGCTGGACGGCGTCAACAACGGTCCAGGCTCGAGCCTCTCGGAAGACCGCGGGCCGGCGGACCAGCTCTCCGGCACGGGCACGGTGGTCACCGACACGCTGCCGGTGGGCCTGCGCGTCACCGGACCGATCACGTGGCAGAAGGCCGGCCCAGCCGTCGCCGACGCGACGCCGAACGGCAGCGGCACCTGCACGCCGCCCGCGGCCGTGCCCTTCACCGTGAGTGCCGGCACCCGCACCGTGACCTGCAACGTCGGCGACCTGACCGCGGCGGGCGGTAGCGTCGGCCGCGTGCGCGTGGTCGTCCCCGCGGTGTGGAACGCGTTTCCGTCCGGCGCCACCGGCACCACGACCGCGACCAGCAATGCCGCGTCGATCGCCACGCAGCAGCTCGACCCCGTGCCTGCCAACAACAGCACCTCGAGCAGCACGAACTTGACGCGCGCGACGCTCTCGGGAACGGTGTTCCAGGACCGCGATCGCGCCGGCGCGAACGGCGGCGTGCCGCAGGCGGCCGGCGCCGAGCCGCGGATCAGCGGCGTGGCGCTGACGCTGACCGGCACCGATGCCTACGGCAACGCGGTGTCGCTGAATGCGACCACGGACGCCAACGGTGACTACAGCTTCACCGACCTCGCGCCGTCGAATGCGGCCGGCTACGCCATCACGCAGACGCAGCCCGCCGGCTTCGTCAACGGCCCGGTGGCGCCGCCGGCTTTCGGCGCCGCGTCGGGACCCTCGCTGACCGCGGGAACGCCCAGCTACAGCCGCCCCGACGCCACCGGCAACACGGTCTACGGCGGCATCGTCGTCGGCACCAACGAAGCCGGCGTCCGCTACAACTTCCCGGAAGTGCGCCGGCCTTCGCTGTCGGGCGTGATCTACGTCGACCGCAACTTCAACAACAGCTTCACCTCCGGCACCGACGACCCGATTCCCGGTTCGGTGGTGAACCTCTACGACGCCGCGAATCCCGGCGTGGTGCTTGCAACGACCACCACCGACGGCGGCGGCGCGTACAGCTTCACCAATCTCGATCCGCTGCGGACCTACTTCGTCGAGCAGCCGCTGCCGACCTCGCCGGCTACCTATGCCAACCGTCCATCCGCGGTGAACCCGGGGCTGGTCGGCGGGGCCGCCTGCGTCGGCTGCGCCGCTGCGCCGAACACGCCCGCCGCGAACACCGACCGCATCACCGGCATCGACCTGTCGAGCGGCGCGGACGGAACGCAGTTCAACTTCGGCGAGGACGAGCAGGCCAACACCGGCATCAGCGGCTTCGTCTACGTCGACCGCAACAACAACGGCAGCTTCGAAAACGGCGGCGCCGACGCCGGCACGGTCAACTCGCGTCCGAATGGCGGTCTGCAGGGCGTGACGATCACGCTGACCGCGCCGGGCCAACCGACGCTGACGACGGTGACCGACGCGAACGGCCGCTACGCCTTCCTGAATCTGGTGGCCGGCGTCACCTACACCGTCACCCAGACGCAGCCGGCCGGCTTCGCCAACGGCACGCAGAACGCCGGAAACGCCATCACCGTCAGCAATCTCCCGGCCGCCGGCTCGAACGGCAACAGCTTCGGCGAGCGGCTGGGCGCGCTTTCCGGCAGCGTGTGGCTGGACGCCAACAACAACGGCGTGCGCGACGTGGGCGAGGGTCCGATCGCCGGCGTCGTGATCCAGCTCACCGGCACGGACGCCAGCGGCGCCGTGTCGCGGTCGGCGACGACGCTCGCCGACGGCAGCTACCGCTTCGACGATCTTCTCGCCGGCACCTACACCGTCACCGAGCCGAACCAACCCGCCGGAACGGTCGACGCCGTCACCTTCGCGGGCAGCGCCGGCGGCAGCGCAACGGCGGTCGGGGCCCTGCCCAGCCGCATCTCCGGCATCGCCTTGGGCGCGGGCGCGGTCTCGACCGCGAACGACTTCTCCGAGACGCCAGCGGTCGCCATCAGCGGTCGCGTCTACTTCGACGCGAACAACGACGGCGTCATCGACGGCGGTGAATCGGGCATCGGTGGCCAGACGATCACGATCACCGGCACCGACGACCGCGGCCAGCCGGTGAGCGTGAGCGTCACGACGCAGCCCGACGGCAGCTACAGCGCGCCGTCGCTGCGCCCGGGCACCTACACGGTGACGCAGCCGACGCAGCCGCCGAATTCGGCGAATGGCATCACCACCCCAGGCACCGGCGGCGGCACCGCCACCCCGCCGGGCACCACGCCGAGCGCGATCACGTCGATCAACTTGACCACGCCGGGCAGCAGCTCCACCGGCAACAACTTCGGCGAGATCCCGAACAACGCGTCGATCGCCGGTCGCGTGTGGCTGGACCGCGACAACGACGGCGTCATCGACGCCGGTGAGAATGGCATCGCCAATGTCACGGTCTTGCTCAGCGGCATCGACGTCAACGGCGCGACGGTGAACCGCAGCGTCCAGACCGACGCCAACGGCAACTATCTGTTCGACGGCCTGCTGCCGGGCACCTACACCGTGACCGAGCCGACGCAGCCGCCGAACACCGGCAACGGCCGCACCGTGCCGGGCAGCACCGGCGGCACGGGCACGGCCATCGGCACCACGCCCAGCGCGATCGCGACGATTCCGCTCGCGGCGGGCCAGGCCTCGATCAACAACCACTTCGGCGAGATCCCGCTGTCGTCGCTGTCGGGCTCGGTTTACAACGACCGCGACAACGACGGCGTGCGCGACGCCGACGAGCCGGGCTATGCCGGCGTCGTCGTGCGCCTGACCGGTACCGATGACCTCGGCAACCCGGTGACGCGCGAAGTGACCACCGGGCCGGACGGCCGCTACCGCTTCGAGGGCCTGCGTCCGGGCACCTACACGGTGACCGAACCCAACCAGCCGGCCGACACCAGCAACGGCATCACCACGCCGGGCAGCACCGGCGGCACGGCCACGCCGGTCGGCACCGTGCCCTCCGCGATCGGCGGCATCGTGATCGGCCCGGGCGTGGATTCCGTCGACAACAACTTCGGCGAGATCGGCGACACGCCCGACGTGGTGGTCAGCAAGTCCGCCACGCCGACGCGCTTCGCCACCAATGCCGCGGGCAGCTACACCGTGCGCGTGCGCAACCAGGGCCAGCGCCCGACCGCGGGCGAGATCCTCGTGCGCGACCGCCTGCCCGCCGGCATCCGCCTCACTGCGGCGCCTTCCGGCGCGGGTTGGGCCTGCACGGGGGCGGCCAACGACGATCGCTTCGAGTGCCGCAGCAGCAGCGTCATCGCCGCGGGCAGCACCAGCCCGAACGCGATCACCGTGCCGGTGCGCGTGGCCGTGGGCGTCGCCAACGGCACCACGCTCAACAACGCCGTGATGGTCAGCGGCGGCGGCGAGCCGGACTTCCGCGGCCCCTCGGCGGCGGAGCTCGGTGCGTTCAACGGCGAAGTCAGCCTGCTGCCGGTCTGCGACCCGGCGATCACGCAGAACGCCTGCCGCACGCCGACCGTCGTCGTGCAGTCGGCCGCGCTCTCGGGCTCGGTCTGGTACGACATCGGCAGCGCCACCGCGCTGCGCGACGGCGGCGACCGCCCGCTGCAGGGTTGGACGGTGGAGTTGGTCGACCCGAACACCGGCCGCGTCATCGCCACCCAGCTCACCGGCCCGGATGGCCGCTACCGCTTTGCCGATCTGGCGCCCGGCGTGCCCTACGTCGTGCGTTTCCGCGAGCCCGGTGGCGTGCTCTGGGGTTTCCCGGTCAATGGCGAAACCACGCCGAATTCGCCCGCGCCGTGCAACCGCGACGCCGCCATCGCCAACGGCACGCAGAGCTCCTGCGTGCGGCGCGACCAAGGCGTCACCGAGATCGAAGTGGTGCTTGCGCCCGGCCGCGAGCTGGTCGAGCAAAGCCTGCCGGTCGATCCGAACGGCGTGGTCTACGACGCCGTGACGCGCCAGCCGGTGCCGGGCTCGATCGTCACGCTGTCGCCGGTGGGCACGTGCGCCGGCTGGAACCCCAGCACGCAGGTCCTCAACGCCACGGCCGGCGGCTACACCGTCAGCGGCAGCAGCATTGCGATGACCGTGGGCGCCGACGGCTTCTACCAGTTCCTGTTCGCACCAACGACGCCGGCCCGCTGCATCTTCCAGCTCACGGTGACGCCGCCGCCGACCCACACCTTCGTCTCGACGCTGATCCCGCCCCAGTCCGGCACGCTGAACCCGCCGGGTGGACCGACCGACACGTTCCGCGTGCAGCCTCAGCCCACCGCGCCAACGGCGGTGCCGGGCACGGGCACGCAGTACTGGCTGGTGATCTCGAGCGGCTCGACCGCGCCGAACATCGTCCACAACCACCTCCCGCTCGATCCGCGCGTCCCGCCGGGCCTGTCGATCAGCAAGGTCGGCGATCGCCAGATCGCGGAAGTGGGCGACAGCGTGCTGTACACGCTGACGGTGCGGCAGACCGCCGGTGGCGCACTGCCGCAGCTCTCGGTGCTCGACGTGCTGCCGCCAGGCTTCACCTACATCGCCGGTACCGCGCGCGTGGACGGCGTCGCTGCTGCCGATCCGGTTGGCGCACCCGGCCCGCGCCTCGGCTTCACGATGGGCGCCATCCCGGCCGGCGGCCAGCGCGTGTTGACCTACCGCGTGCGCGTCGGCGTCGGCAGCCAGCAGGGCGATGGCATCAACCGCGCCACCGCGGTCGGCTGCGGCCAGCCCGCCGGTTGTCTGGTGCCCGGCACGCTCGACCCGGTGGGAGGTTCGATCGTGTCGAACCGTGCCGAGTACCGCGTGCGCGTCACCGGCGGCGTGTTCGCCAGCGAGGCCTGCGTGCTCGGCAAGGTCTTCGTCGACTGCAACCGCAATTCGCTGCAGGACGAGGAGGAGCTCGGCATCCCCGGCGTGCGCCTGTACTTCAGCGACGGCACCTTCGCCATCACCGACGTCGAGGGCAAGTACAGCTACTGCGGCATCGAGCCGCGCAGCGCCACGCTGAAGGTGGACGCCTCGACGCTGCCGCGTGGTTCCGTGCTGACGACCAGCAGCAACCGCAACCTCGGTGACGCCAACAGCCTGTTTCTCGACCTGAAGAACGGCGAGCTGCATCGCGCCGACTTCATCGAAGGCAGCTGCTCGAACCGCGTGCTCGAGCAGGTGCGCGCGCGCCGCGGCAACGGCGAGGTGCGAGCGCCCGAAAGCGAACCGGCACAGCCCGGATTGCGATTCGAAAGCAAACCCCCGGCGGCACCGCAGCAGGCCACGGACGGCGCCGACCAGCCCGCCGAACAGCCGCGCGCCCGCAACGACGGAGGCGCCCTGTGATGCGCCGCCACGACTCTTCCGGTACCGACACGATGGTTTCCGCACGTCCTCCGCGCCGTCCGCACGCGCGCCGCGCACTCGCGCTCGGCATCGCCGTGGCCCTGCTGGCCGGGCCGCTGTCCGCGGCCACGCCGCAGCGCTTCACGCCGGTGCTCGGCGGCGGCCAGCCGCTGTACCCGCAGTCGCCCGCCACGACGAATGCCGCGCCGCAGGCCATCGACGCCGCGAACCGCGACGTCGACAACGTCGTCGTCGAAGTCGACGCGAACGACCTGCCCGCCGACGGCCAGACGCCGGTGGCCGTGCGCGTGCAGCTGCTCGGCAGCGACGGACAGCCGCTGCGCGGCGAGCGCTTCGCCACCATCGAGCACAGTGGCGGCCGCGTGCTGCTGCCCGGCGCGAGCACCGACGAGATGGGCGCCGGCCGCCGCGATGCCGACCGCGCCACGGCGGGCGTGCAGCTGAAGGTCGTCGACGGCGTGGCCGAGTTCCAGCTGCTCGCCCCGCATGCGCCGCAGGACGTGCTGCTGCGCGTCACCGCCGGCTCGGCCACCGCGCAGGGCGTCATCGGCTACGTGCCGGAGATGCGCGACATGCTCGCCACCGGCTTCATCGAAGGCATCGTGCGCTTCCGCGATGGCGCCAGCGTCGTCCAGCCGACGCGCACCGACGACGGCTTCGAGCGCGAGATCCGACGCTGGGAGCGCGATTTCAACGGCGGCAAGGCGAACGCCGCGGTGCGCACCGCCTTCTTCCTGAAGGGCAAAGTGCGCGGCGAGTACCTGCTCACCGCCGCCTTCGATTCCGACAAGGACACCCGGGCCCGCCTGCTGCGCGACATCCGCCCGGACGAGTACTACCCGGTGTACGGCGACAGCGCGCTGCTGGGCTTCGACGCGCAGAGCGCCGACCGCCTGTTCCTGCGCGTCGACAAGGGCCGCAGCTACCTGCTGTACGGCGACTTCCAGACGAATGACGGCGCGCCGCAGATCGCCGTCACCGGCGGCCTGCAGGGCCCCATCGCGCAGCGCAGCCTCGGCCTCTACAACCGCAGCGCCACCGGCCTGAACTGGCATTTCGACACCGCCCGCGCGCGCGGCAACGTGTTCGCGATGCACGACGACCTGCGCCAGGTCATCGAGGAGTTCCCGAGCCAGGGCAGCGGCCCGTACGGCCTGCGCAACAACGCGGTGTACGAAGGCAGCGAACGCGTCGAGGTGGTCGTGCGCGACCGCAACCAGCCTTCGAGGATCCTTAGCGTTCGGCCGCTGCAGCGCCTCGTCGACTACAGCTTCGAGGTGTTCTCGGGCCGCATCCTGCTGAACCAGTTCCTGCCCGGCTTCGACAGCCACCTCAACCCGGTGTCGCTGCGCGTCACGTATGAAGTCGACCAGGGCACCGAGGCCTTCTGGGTCGGCGGCGGCGACGTGCAGCTCAAGCTCGGCGAGCGCGCGGAAGTCGGCGTGAGCCTCGTCGACGACCGCAACCCGTTCGCCGAGAGCGACCTAGGCAGCCTCAACACCGGGTTCCAGCTCGGCGAGAACACGCGCCTTGTGGCCGAGCTCGCGCGCAGCCGCGGCGACGTCAACACCAACCCGATCAACCAGTTCGCCTCGCCGTCGCTGCAGGGCGTTTCGGGCCGCATCGACGGCGACGCCTGGCGCGTCGAGCTGGACCACGACGGCGAGCGCTTCGACGCGCGCGTGTTCGCCGGCCAGTCCGACCCGGAGTTCAACAACCCGGCCGCGCCGCTGTACGGCGGGCGAGGGGAGTACGCCCTCGACCTCGGCTATGCCGCCACGCCGAGCGTCGATCTTTACCTGGAGGCGCTGCGCAGCACCGACCGCAACCCGGACGGTGGCGAGCGCGAAGGGGCGTCGCTGGGTGCGCGCTGGCAGGCGACGCAGCGGCTGACGCTCGATGCCGGCCTGCGCCACATGCGCGAGACCGTCGGCCGCTATTCGGCGTGGAGCACCGCCACGCCCTTCGGTGATCGCTTCGGGCTGACGGGCAGCGTCGCCACCGGCAGCGCCGGAGGCGCGCTCGGCTTCGGCCAGCAGCCGCTCGACCCGGCCACCGGCCTGCCGCTGATCTTCAATGCCATCGGCCAGGCACCGCTCTCCGACCTGCCCATCGGCACCCGGCTCGACAGCACCACGCTGCGGCTCGGCGCGGGCCTCCAGGCCAGCGAGCGGTTGATGATCGGCGGTGAGGTCGAGGGCGATGTCGCCGGCGAAGACCGCAAGCGCGTCGCCCTCGGCGTCGACTACCAGTGGCGCGAGCGCCAGCGCCTGTACGCACGCGCCGAACGCGAGACCGGCCTGTCCAGCCTGTACGGCATCACCACCGGCAACCGTCGCGCCAACACCTTCGTGTTCGGCCTCGACTCGACCGTGCTGCGCGACACCCAGCTGTTCAACGAGTACCGGCTGCGCGACGCCATCAGCGGCCGCGACGTGCAGGCCGCGAACGGCATCCGCAACCTGTGGGAGATCCGCGAGGGCCTTCGCGTCAGCACGTCGTTCGAGCACGTCAACGTCATCTCCGGGCTCACCGGCGATGCCACGGGCGCGGCCTTCGCCCTCGACTGGACGGCCAGCGAGCTCTGGCGCGCGGCAACCCGCGTCGAGCTGCGTCGTACCGAAGACAGCGACCGCACACCGGGCGACGAGGCCTTCGACACCGGCCTGTTCCAGCTCAGCGTCGGGCGCAAGATCGACCGCGACTGGACCCTGCTGGCGCGCAACTACACGCTGCTCACCGACTACGCCGCGCGCGGCGACGTGTTCCAGAACCGCACCCAGATCGGCGTCGCCTACCGCGACACCGACACCAACCGCGTGAACGCGCTGGCCCGCTACGAGTACAAGCTCGAGGACGACGACAGCGGACTCGGCATCACCTCCGGGCTCGGCGTGCCTCCGGCCGTTGGCGGCGCCACGCGCGATGCGGTGCGCAGCCGCGCGCACATCGTCTCCACGCACGCCGACTGGCACCCGAGCCGCCCGTGGTGGGTGACCGGCCGCCTCGCCGGCAAGTGGAAGGACGATCGCTTCACCAGCGCCGATGGCCGCGTGGTGAACGACGACTACAACGCCTGGCTGGCCTCGGGCCGCGTCGTCTACGACGTCACCGAACACTGGGACATCGGCCTGCTCGCGGCGACGTTCCGCGGCGAGGACGACGCCAACCAGTACGCCTACGGCATCGAAGTGGGGCGACTGCTGCGGCAGAACCTGTGGCTTTCGGTCGGCTTCAACTGGGCCGGCTTCGAGGGCGACGACGACCTCGCGCGCTACGAATACACGCAGGACGGCGTCTACCTCCGCCTGCGCTTCAAGTTCGACGAAACCCTGTTCGCCGCCGATCCGTACGCGGCCGACCGCGACTGACCAAGGACCCCACGATGCGCCCGACTCTCTCCACCGCCATCGCCGCCGTGCTGTCGCTTTCGGGCAGCGCGTTTTTCAGCACGGCGCTCGCCGCCGACGTCCCGCTCCGCCCCGAGGGCGAGCGCATCACCGACCCGGCCATCCATGCCGACCACGCGGCGTACGCCGCCGTGCAGCGGCGCCTCCACGCGCTGAACGAGGCCGGCCGCCCGGTGCGCGACTACCACCTGTCGAAAGCGCAGTGCTGGCTCGACGTCAGCTTCCACGAGTACACGCGCAACGACCGCAGCGAGTTCACCCGGGCCGCGCTCGATGAGGCGGTGAAGCTCGTCGTCGCGATGGAAGGCAAGGTCGAGCCGCTGCCGGGGGACACCCCGCTCGTCAACGATGCGGCCCGCCTGCGCCCGGACCTGTGGGAGCGCCTGGGCGGACTGAAGCAGCACGCCGGTTTCGCCTGCGCCCAGCAGCGGGTGGCCTGCGCCGAGGTCGAACTGGTGCACGCGGGCAACGAGTACAACCAGCAGCAGTGGCGCCACGCCAAGCCCTACGTGCAGATCGCCGAAGAGGCCGTCGCCGACGCCACGGCCGCCGCGGAGGCGTGCGCTCCGCCGCCGGTGGCAACGACGGTCGAGCGCCTAAGCCTGTCGGCCAGCGCGCTGTTCCGCTTCGACCGCAGCGGCACCGACGACCTGCTTCCGCAGGGCCGCGCCGAGCTCGACGCGCTGGCGACTCGTCTCACCGCGGCTTATGCCAGCGTCGAGCGCACCGACCTCGTGGGCCACACGGACCGCCTCGGCAGCGAGGCCTACAACGTGCGTCTGTCGCAGCAGCGTGCTGATACCGTCAAGGCCTATCTTGAGGCGAGGGGCGTCACCGCGCCGATCACTGCGACGGGCCGCGGCGAAGCGGAGCCGCTGAAAGACTGCGCGGGCGGCGACGTTGCCACGCGCGCGCTGACCGAGTGCCTGCAGCCGAACCGCCGCGTGGAGGTGACGATCGCCGGCATGCTGCGCGAGCGCGCCGCGGACTGATCCGCGTCAGACGGACGCGTCAGCCCTGAGGCCGCGCCCGCTTCGGCAGGTGCGCCGTCAGGAAGGCCATCTGGTCGGCGAGGATGTGGCGGTTCGACAGGATC
>ERZ1066122.2404-NODE-2404-length-12352-cov-69.512076_pt1 | contig 12352 bp, 12 predicted proteins | sample MGYA00382769_ERZ1066122 | MGnify/ENA primary metagenome ERZ1066122 (study PRJEB33369, sample SAMEA5778352) | biofilm metagenome | biome: Industrial cooling water; feature: Water cooling tower basin; material: Biofilm | place: United Arab Emirates | collected...
TCGACCCACTCGACCGGCCAATCGGCACCGGCCAGCGGCAGCGCCGCCACGGCACCAAAGCCCCATTGCACCGGGGTCCGCGCATCGCGCAGGCGCTGCCACTGGCCGGCGATCCACCCAAGGTGGTCGTGCACGAAGGCGCTGGCGACGCGCTCCGACACCCGCCACGGCACCGTCAGCCGCACGCCGCGCTCGCTCACGGTCAGCCGCAGGCGCCGGGCGCGGCGGTCGCGCACCTGGGCAAGGGGGACGACGAGGTCGCCCGCGAGAGCCAACGCGCGATGTGTCGTCTCGCGCGACGGCGGTGGCTCGGCAAGCGTTGAACGGAGGGCGCGGAACAGGCTCACGCGCGCCAGCTTACTCCGCGCGGCTGAGCTTCAGCGCCTTCTCCAGCACGCCGAACAGCGTGTGCAGTTCGGCGCTGAACAGCGCGTAGCGGGCGTCGAGCTCGGCGGCCAGCGAATCGCGCTCGGTGTTCTCGAGCTGGTCGACGTGGATCAGGTCGTCCTTGAGCTGCTTGCGCGCCTTGCCGCCGAGCTTGCGGCCTTCCTTCGCCTCGATCTCGGCGAGCTTCTTGGCCAGCGCGTCGTTGACGACCGAGCCGGGCAGCAGGCGGTCCTCGCGGCCGAGCGACACCCAGGTGAAGTCACCGAGGCGGTGCGTCATCGCCGTGCCTTCGCCGCCCATCGGCGGCACGAAGCCGCGGCTGCCGAGCTCCAGCGGGCCGACGGGCTTGAGCGGATGTTCTGCGAGGCGGTCTTCGAGCACGTCGAGCGCGGGGTTGATCGAGGAGGGAAAGCGGAAGAACGTCAGGTTGCGGAAGAACATCAAGGGTTCCAGATCGGATCGAAGGTCTTGGCGCGCAGCGCGGCCAAGGCGTCGGGTTTCGGGGGCGAGGCCGCGTCATCGTCGGCGTTGTCGGTCGCATCGCCTGCGACGGCGGCTGGCGTGCCGGCCATCCACGCGTGCAGGTCGGGCGGGGGCGCATCGGTGCGGCGGCCCAGCGCCATGAAGTCGAACAGCGTGCGGTCGGACAGCTGCGAGGGGCGCACATCGCCCAGCGCGCGGCTGATGGTCTCCAGCCGACCCGGGAAGTCCCTCTCCCATTGGTCGAGCATGCGCTTCACCACCTTGCGCTGCAGGTTCTCCTGCGAGCCGCACAGCGTGCACGGGATGATCGGGAACGCCTTGGCCTCGGCATACGCCGCGATGTCGGCTTCCTTCACGTAGGCCAGCGGGCGGATCACCGTGTGCTTGCCGTCGTCGCTCTGCAGCTTGGGCGGCATGCCGCTGAGCTTGGCGTGGAAGAACAGGTTCAGGAAGAAGGTCGCGAGCAGGTCGTCGCGGTGGTGGCCGAGCGCGATCTTGGTGAAGCCGTTCTGCTCGGCGTAGGTGTAGAGCGCACCGCGGCGCAGGCGCGAGCACAGCGAGCACATCGTCTTGCCCTCGGGCACGACGCGCTTCACCACCGAATAGGTGTCCTGCTCGAGGATGTGGAAGGGCTGGTCGATCGAACGGAGGTACTCGGGCAGCACGTGCTCCGGGAAACCCGGCTGCTTCTGGTCGAGGTTCACCGCCACCAGCTCGAAGCGCACCGGCGCCTTGGCCTGCAGCTGGCGCAGCACGTCGAGCATCGTGTAGCTGTCCTTGCCGCCGGACAGGCAGACCATGATGCGGTCGCCCTCTTCGATCATCCCGAAGTCGGCGATGGCCTGCCCGACCTGGCGGCGCAGGCGCTTCTGCAGCTTGTTGAACTCGTGCGCGTCGCCCGCGGCGGGGGCGGGGCGCGTCTCCGGAAGGAACGTGGCCATGGGCAGGGAATCCGACCGGTGGACGGGGCCGGGGCGCGCATTCTACGGCCTCCCCCTCGCCCCTGCCGGCAGGCGCGCCGCGCCGCTCGGGCGAGGTGGCGCGGGCGTGTAAGCTCGCGGTCGCGCCTTACCGCACCGCCCGGCATGAACCTGCTCGACCCCGGCCAGATCGCCTTCCGCCTCGTCGAACTGCGCAGCGAGCACCGCGACCTCGACGCGGCCATCGCCGCGCTGGCGTCGACCCCCGACTGCGACGAGCTTCGGCTCAAGCGCATGAAGAAGCGCAAGCTGGCGGTGAAGGACCAGATCGCCTGGCTGGAGAACAAGCTGATCCCGGACCTCGACGCCTGAGCTCCCTCGTCCGGGTCTTTCACCTCGACGGAACGGCGCGACCCAGAGCCTAGGCGCATGGCCCTGCCCCCCGCCACGTGCACCACGCTCGCGCCCGGCGCGCACGATTGGCGCGGCGCGGGCAGCCGGCTCTCGGACGCCGGCTCGGGCGCCGGGGCTTTCCAGTTCGGCCGGCTCACCCTCGGGTTCGTGCTGACGCCGCTGAAGGCGCACGTGGCCCGCTACGGCGACACCCGCAGCCGCGACGTGCCCGTGCTGGCGGGCAACGGCTGGATCCTGCCCGCCGGCGTGGACGGCGAGTGCCGCTGGGAAGGCCCCTCCCGCTTCCTCAACCTCGAACTCGATGCCGCCACGCTGCAGCAGGTGGCCGGCGGCGTGGCGCTGCCGGATTTCGACGCGGTGTATGCCTTCCAGGACCCGCTCGCGCAGCAGCTGGCGATGCAGCTGCACGCGCTGGGCGGCGCCGACGAGAACGCGTTCGGCGTCTACCGCGACCAGCTCACGCTGGCGCTGGCCGCACACGTGCTGCAGCAGGTGGCGCAGGCGCCGCGCGAGGCGCGCGCCCTGCCCGATGCGCGGCTGATGAAGGCCGTCGAGCTGATGCAGGCCAAGCTCGCCGCGCCGCTGACGCTGGACGACCTCGCCGCGGCCGCCACGCTGTCGCCCTTCCATTTCGCCAAGGCCTTCAAGGCGGCGTACGGCAGCGCGCCGCACCAGTACCTCACGCAGCTGCGCATCGAGCGCGCGCAGCAGCTGCTGAGGACCACCACGCGGTCGATCGCCGACATCGTCGAGGCGGTCGGCTACAGCAACGCCAGCCACTTCACCGCCGCGTTCCGCAAGGCCACCGGCGTGACGCCGGCGGCGTATCGGCGGGGCTGAGCCAACGCGTCGGCGCGAGGCCGCGACGACCCGTCAACGCGGATCGATCAGGCCGCGCGAAGCGCCCGCGATCAGTCGGCGACGGGCGCGGCCGCCTCGGCACGCAGCGCGGCGTCAATGTTCGCGAGCAGCCAGGTCGTCGCCGCCCACGCCGCCACGTTGACGTCGAGCTTGCGCGCATCGACGTGCTCGAGCGTGTCGCTCGGCGTGTGGTGCAGGTCGAAGTAGTGGGTCAGGTCCTGCTCGATGTCGAACACCGGCACGCCGGCTTCGCGGAACGGCGTCATGTCCGGGCCGCCGCTGGCGAGGTTGTCGCCGGGAAGGATGCCGAGCGGCTGCAGCACGGTGCGCAGGCCCTCGAACGCGGGCAGGGCCGGTTCGGCCACGCGGGTGCGGAAGGCGTAGGGCAGCTCGCCGCCGGCGTCGGCCTGGTTGCCGATGAAGTACTCGCCGAGGCGCTCGCGATGGCGGGCGACGTAGGCGCGCGCGCCGAGCAGGCCGAACTCCTCGGCGCCGAAGAAGATCACGCGGATGCTGCGCTTCGGGCGCTGCGGCAGGGCGGCGATGAGCTGGGCCGCGGCGCCGGTGATGCCGATGCCGGCGCCGTCGTCGAGGGCACCGGTGCCGCCGTCCCAGGAGTCGAGGTGGGCGGAGATCAGCACGAACTCGTCGGGCCGCTCGCGGCCGATGATCTCGCCGATGACGTTGCGGCTGGTGACCGTGCCGGGCAGCGTCGGGCGGGTCTCGAAGCGGATCCGCAGCGGGCCGCGCTTGGCGAGGCGCTCGAGCTGGGCGGCATCCGGCGGCGACAGCGCGGCGGCCGGGATCTTCGGTACGCCGTCGGCGTAGGCCAGCACACCGGTGTTCGCGTAGCGGTTCAGGTGCGTGCCGGCCGAACGCATCAGGAAGGCCACGGCGCCGCGGCGCGCGGCCTCGATCGCGCCGACGCGGCGCGCGCGCACGGCGTGGCCGTAGCCCGCCCCGTCCATCGTCTTGACCGCCCGGTAGGTGACCACCGCGATCTTGCCGTCGAGCGAGCCCAGCGGCGCCGCGAGCAGCGCCTCGAGGCTGTCGAACAGCACGGCCTCGGCCTCGATGCCGCCGGGCGGCGTGGGCACGCTGCGCGGCAGCGTCGAGATCACCAGCGGGTGCGGGAACGGCGCCGTCGCCTCGGCCCGCTCCGGCCCGCGCACCCAGCCTTCCATCGGGAACTCCTCGACGCGCACGTTGCGAAGGCCGAGGCGCTTCATCTCGCGCACTGCCCACTCGGCGGCCCGGGCCTCCTCCGGCGTGCCGGCGACGCGGGCGCCGACTTCGACCGTCAGCGATTCGACCAGCGCATAGGCCTCGGTGCCCGCCAGCGCCTGCTCGCGCAGGGCCTTGGCGACGGCAAGGTCCTCGTCCGACCAGGGTGAGGCAGCGACCGCGGCCGGCAGCAGCAGCGACAGCAGGAGCGGAACGGCGCGGGCGGCCTTGGGCATGCGGATTCTCCAGCGCGAACGGCGCGCATTGCGACCGTGGGAGGCTGCCGTTCCGCCAGTCGTGGGGTCGTGATCCGCATTGGCGGATCGCCGACGGCACGCACCCGCGAACCGAAGCCGGCGACGACAGGATTTCGACAGCGCACGCCAAGCCGCGGGCTGCCGGCCGGCGCGGCCGTTCGCGAACCTGTCCTCACCGGGCCACGGCCCCTCTCCCGAAACGAGGACATCGACATGAACGCTTCCGCCGCCACCCTCCGCACCGCCATCGCCGCCGGCCTGTTCGCGCTGGCCGCCCACGCCTCGGCGCAAGTCCGCACCGAGACCGTCCGCTTCGAGTCGAACGGCGACACGCTGGTGGGCACCCTGTACCTGCCCGAAGGCGCCGCGCCCGCCGAGGCCGTGGTCGTCACCGGCGCCTGGATGACCGTCAAGGAGCAGATGGCCGGCCGCTACGCCCGAGAGCTGGCCGAGCGCGGCATCGCCGCGCTGGCCTTCGACTTCCGCGGCTGGGGCCAGAGCGAAGGCTCGCCGCGCGCGCTGGAGAACCCCGAGCGCAAGACCCAGGACATCGTCGCCGCCAGCCGCTTCCTGCAGCAGACGCTGCCCGGGGCGCGCATCAGCGGGCTCGGCATCTGCGCCAGCGCCGGCTACATGGCCGATGCGGCCACCCGCACGCCGGTGCTGCAGCGCGTGGCGCTGGTCGCGCCGTGGCTGCACGACGCCGCGATCGTGGCGCAGGTCTACGGCGGCGCCGAGGGCGTAGCCAAGCTGATCGACGCCGGCCGCGCCGCCGAACGCCGCTTCGCCGAGACCGGCACCGAAGTGACCGTGCCGGCGGCCAGCGCCACCGACAACACCGCGGAGATGTTCCAGGTGCCCTACTACACCGAAGCCGACCGCGGCCTGATCCCGGCGTGGGAGACCCGCTTCAACGTCGCCTCGTGGGAAGGCTGGCTGCGCTTCGACGCCCAGCTCGCCGCGCCGAAGCTGACCCAGCCGCTGCTGGTGGTGCACAGCGAGGCGGCCGCCATCCCGCAGGGCGCAAGGCAGTTCCTCGCCGCCGTCGCGTCGCCGACGCAGCAGCTCTGGCTCGACAACGTCGCCCAGTTCGATTTCTACGACCGCGACGCGCCGGTCGACGCGGCCAGCGACGCCGTCGCCGGCGTCCTCGCGCAGCGCTGATCCCACGCATCCAGGTCCGGAGGAGCAAACCCATGAACACCACCTGGTTCATCACCGGCAGCGCCAGCGGATTGGGGCGCGCGTTCGCCGAGCATGCGCTCGAGCAAGGCCACAACGTGGTCGCGACCGGGCGGCGCTTGGAGCCGCTGCGCGAACTCGAAGCCCTGCACCCCGGACGCTTGCTCGTCGAGCGCCTTGACGTCACGCGGCCCGAAGACATCGAGCGCGCCGTGGCCCGCCGCCATCATCCGCTTCGGACGCATCGACGTGCTGGTGAACAACGCCGGCTACGGCATCGTCGGCGCGGTGGCGTCGGTGCGGGCCTCAGCCCCTGTACGCCGGCCGCTCGCCGGTGATGCGGCCGCCGCCCGTCTCGCTGGTGATGTGGGTGATGGTGTGGCGCAGCTCGCGGCCGAGCACGATCTTCGCGTCCTTGTCCCAGGCCTTCAGCGCGTCGTCGAAATCGAGGCGCCCATCCGGGCACAGCCACACCAGCTCCAGCTCGCGCAGCTTGGTGATGAAGCCGCGGAACAGGCTCTTGTCGAAGAATTCCGGCGCGGCCGGCGCGTACAGCAGCGACAGGCGCTGCGCGGCGAGCTGGCAGAAGCTCTCGAGCTCGCTCGCCGTGATGGTGCGCGGGCCGCGGCGCACCAGCGTGGCGATGGCGATGAAATAGCGCTCGAAGGCCTGCTGCAGCGAATGCGCGATGGCGCGCAGGCGGAACACCTCGTCGGTCTGCCCGGGCCCGCGGGTCAACACGCCGCCCTCGTCGTCGCTGGCGACGCCCAGCAGCCCTTCGGCGACGAACAGGTTGAGGGTGGCGTCGAGCCGCTCGGCGAACTCATCGTCGCTCCACGGCAGGAACAGTTCGGCCTTGATGAACGGGTAGATGGTGCGGCCCAGGCGCAGCACGCCGGCGCGGCTCATGCGCCGGTTGTTCTGGAAGCACAGCGCGATCCACGCCGGTGCCGCGAACAGGTGCAGCACGTTGTTGCGGAAGTAGCTCTGCAGCACCGCGGTGTCGCCTTCCATCGAGAAGACGTCGCCGAGCGGGTGCTTGACGCGGCGGATCACGCCCATCGCCTCGCCGTAGGCGACGATCTGCTCAGGCGACATCGGCGTCACCGTGACGCGGTCGCTGTACGGCAGCGCGGCGAGCAGCTTCTTCGACAGCGCAAGCTGGGCGAGCAGGTCGGCCTCGTCCATCGCGTGCTTCGGCGTGGCGAGCAGCGCGACGGCCAGCAGGTTGATGGGGTTCACGTCGGCGGCGCGGTTGATGTTGACGTGGATGCGCTGCGCGATGTCGTCGACGACGTCGCCAAACCATTCCGGCTTGTCCTCGGGGTCGAGGGCTTCCCCCGACCAGCCTTCGGCGTGCTCGACGAGCACGTCGCCCAGATGGATCGGCTCGCCGAAGCTCACCGCCACTTGCCCGTAGCGGCGGCGCAGCGTGCCCATCGCCGCGACGATCAGCGCGCCGATGCTTTCTTTCTGCTTCGGGCGGCCGGTGAGCTCGTCGAGATAGCTGTCGCCTTCGATCAGCTTCTCGTAGCCGATATACACCGGCTGGAACACCACCGGGCGGCGCGGCGCGCGCAGGAAGGCGCGCAGCGTCATCGCGATCATGCCGCCCTTCGGCTGCAGCAGGCGCCCGGTGCGCGAGCGCCCGCCCTCGATGAAGTACTCGATCGAGAAGCCTTCGCCGACGAGCTGCGCGACGTACTCGCCGAGCACGGCGGTGTACAGGGCGTTGCCCTTGATGCTGCGGCGGATGAAGAACGCGCCGCCGCGGCGCAGGATCGGGCCGATCACCGGCATGTTGAGGTTGATGCCGGCCACGATGTGCGGGGGGACGATGCCGTTCTTGTAGAGCAGGTAGCTCAGCAAGAGGTAGTCCATGTGGCTGCGGTGGCTGGGCACGTAGATCACCTCGCGCCCCGGCGCGACGGCCTTGAGGGCTTCGAGGTGGTGCATCTGCACGCCGTCGTAGATGCGGTTCCAGAAGGCGGTGAGGCCGAAGCTCAGCGAGCGCACCACCGGGTGCGAGTAGTCGGCGGCGATCTCCCACGCGTATTTGTAGGCCTTCTTCCAGGCCTCGGCCGGCGTGCTGCCTTCGCGGCGCGCGGTATCGGCGATCGCCTTGCGCACCGGCTCGGCGTCGACCACGCGGTCGACCAGCAGGCGGCGCGTGGAAAGATCCGGCCCGATGATGGCCTCGCGGACGCGGCGGAAGTGGCCGCGCAGCACGCGCGCCGTCTTGCGCACGGCGCGCTCGTGGGCGAGGTCTTCGGTGAGGATCTCGCGCACCGGAAAGCCCGGCGAGAAGCGCACGACGGTGCCGCGGCCGTTGAGCAGGATGGCCAACAAGCGCCGGAACCGGCCCACCAGCGCCCAGTTCTCGGAGAACAGCACCGAGAACCAGCCGCTCTGCCGGTCCGGCGCGCGGCCGACGAGGATCGACACCGGCACCAGCTGCACGTCCTGCGCGGGGTTCAGACGATGCGCCATCAGCAGGCGCGCCAGCGCGTCGGAGTGCGTCCGGTTGGCGGGGCGGCCGATGCTGCCGTTGCGGCGCCGCGACAGCGCCACGTAGGCCCGGCCGCGGCCGAGCGGGTCGCCGGGCAGCGGCGCCAGCGGCGAGGGCAGGCCGGCCTCGCGGCAGGCGCGATCGAGGATCAGCATGTTGCTGATGCCGTAGTGCTCGAGCACGTAGCAGACCGGGCGGTCGAGCGTGATCGGCGGCACGTCGGGATCGCGGGTGATCTCGATCCACGGATTGAGCAGCGCTTCGAGGATGCGCGCCCACCACGGGGGACGCACATAGCCCGTCACGCTGGCTTCGGCGGCCATGGCCGGCATGGGTCCCGCCGCCTCAGGGCGCCAGCGCGGGCGCCGGCGCGTCGGCGGTCGCGTCGGCCGCGGACTCAGCCTCGGCGGCGAGGGCTTCGGCGAGCGCGTTGACCGCATCCTCGCGGTACCAGCCGCCGTCGATGCGGACCATCGGCTGCAGGAACTCGACCTGCTGGCCGAGCAGCGGGTAGCGCACGCGCACCACCGCGCGGTCGCCGGACGGATCGAGCTCGACGACCTCGGCCTGCACCTGCGACAGCGCCGCCTGCACGTCGATGCCGAACGCCGCCGCGATCGACTTGGCCCCGCGGAAGGCGATCCCGGCCTTGTCGAGCATGGCGTCGTACTCGAGGGCGCGCGCGGCATCGAGCGTCGGCAGGTCGAGCTCGCGCGCCGTGCGCACGGCGATGGCGATGGCGGCCTGGGCCCGCGCCGGATCGGTCAGCAGGGCCGGATCGCCGGCCCAGCCGGCCACCGCGTCGACCACGCCCGCGGCGTGGGTCTGTTCCGCTTCGCTGAGCGTCGGATCGGCGGCGATGGCGGTCTTGGCGAAGCCCGACAGCATCGTCACGCCCATCGACCACTTCGGGCCGACCTGCTGCTGGATGGCGGCCAGTCTCGGCTCGGCCTCGGCCCACAGCCGGGCCTCGGCGTCGGGCGCGGTCAGCAGCGCCATCAGCTCGTTGAAGCGCTGCACCTGCTCGGCGGCGATGGGCGGCGTGGCGGCCATCTGCCGGCGCCACAGGGCCGCCTGCTCGGCGCGCTGGGCCGGGGGCAGGCTGAGCTCGGAATAGCGGCGGACGTCGCCGGCCTCGAGGGCGGCAGCCAGCGCCTCGACGGCGGCCACCGGCTCTTGCGGGGCGCCCTCGACGGGCGCGGGTTCACGCCGGCAGGCGGCCAGCATCAGGCCGAGCAACAGCAGCAGAAGCAGGCGGGTCCAGCGGTTGGGCACGGCGGTGTCCAGCGGCTCACGAAGGGCCGCGGAGGGTAGCAGATCGCTCCTTAAGCCCCCGTTGCGCGCCGCGGCGCGCTCCGGGGGCGCCCGATGGCCGCGGCGTCAGTCCTGGAGGGCCGCCCGCTTGGCCGCCCGCTGCTGCTCGACCGACAGGGTGCGGTCGTTGCCGAACAGGGCCGGCTCCCAGCTGCCGTAGCTCGGATTGGCCAGCATGAACCAGCGCTGCCCCACCCAGGCGTCGAACGGCGCGAGCTGCGCGGCGCGCGCGGCGGGCGTGTTGTCGGCGATCGACAGGAAGTCGCCGAGCTGGTCGCCCAGCTGCATCAGCACGCGGTAGCGCTGCGCGACCCACTGCCGGCGACAGCCCTTGTCGCTGCCCGCCGACGTGCAGCCCGGGGTCTCCATGCCGAGCCCGAGGAAGTGCGCCTCGGCGACCGGCGGGAAGCCGAGCGCCTCGAGGTTGCGGCGCGTCACCGCCGACTTCCGATGCTCGCGGTTGGTCAGATAGATCATCGTGACGCCGCGCGCCGCCGCCGCCCGGGCGAACTCCGGCGCGCCGGCCACCGCGCCGGCGCGGCCCTCGTCGACCCAGGCGTTCCAGGTGGCGTCGTCGAACTGCGCCTCGCGGCGGATCAGCCGCACCTGGTACGGGCTGTTGTCGAGCACGGTCTCGTCGACGTCCACCACCACCGCCGGCGGCAGGCCCGCCAGCGGCGCGATGCGGTCGGCGGGGGTCAGCGCGTCCCAGTTCGGGTCGGCCAGCGCCGCGTCGAGCAGGCTTTCCGCGGCGCGCCACGTCTGGCGGTGCGCCATGTCGGCCTCGACCGAGGCCTGCAGCCACGCGGTGGCGTTGAGGTTGTCGTTGGGCGGCGGCGCGGCGGTGGCCGCGGTCGCGGCGATGGCCGCGGCGGCGGGCGCGCCGCCGGGCGCATCGGCGGGAAGGCTGCGGCAGCCGCCCAGCGCGGCGGTGAGGGCGAGGGCCAGGCAGGCGGTGCGGAAGGTCGTCATGTCGGCAGGCGGCGATCGGCGGGGCGCGCAGTGTAGCGACGGGCCGTGACGGCGCCGCGCGCGCCGCAGGAGGCGGGGACGCGACTCAGCCGAGCGGCAGCGGCGCCTGCACCGGCTCGATCGCGCCCTCGCCGGCCATGATCTTCTTGAACTCGCCGCGCGAGACCGAGACGTAGCGGTCGTTCCCGCCGATCTCGACCTGCGGCCCGTCGGTGACGGCGCGGCCGCGCTCGTCGACCCGCACGACCATCGTGGCCTTCCGGCCGCTGTGGCAGATCGTCTTGATCTCGACCAGGTTGTCGGCCCAGGCGAGCAGGGCCTGGCTGCCCTCGAACAGCTCGCCGCGGAAGTCGGTGCGCAGCCCGTAGGCGAGGACAGGGACGTCGAGGCGGTCGACGATGTCGGTGAGCTGCCAGGCCTGCGGCTTCGAGAGGAACTGGGCCTCGTCGACCAGCACGCAGTGCAGCGGCCCGCGCGCGGCGATGTCGTCGCGGGCGATGCGCTCGAGATCGTCGTCGCGGCTGAACACCACGCCCTGCGCGCTCAGGCCGATGCGCGAGGCGACGACGCCCACGCCGGACCGCGTGTCGAGCCGCGGCGTGAGGATCAGCGTGCGCATGCCGCGCTCGTGGTAGTTGTGCGCGCTCTGCAGCAGCGTGGTGGTCTTCCCGGCGTTCATCGCCGAGTAGTAGAAGTAAAGCTTGGCCATGCGCCGAGTTTAGCCGGCGCGCGGCGCCTGCCCGCGGCCGGGCGCTCAGTCCCGGCGGTCGTCGGTCGCGTCGCTGGCCGGATCGCCACCGGCGGCGGCGGGGGGCATCGTCGATCCCTCGACGACGCTGACCGCACCCACGTCGACGGTGCCTACGCGCGGCTCGCGCCAGATGCTCTCCTGCCACGCCCAGTAGCGATCGGCGCGCCACAGCGTGGGGTGGTAGAAGTCCTCGCCGCGGATGCGCGTGTTCGTTCCGCCGGGACCGGGCACCTCGATAGCAAGGTTCCCGACGAAACCGACGCGACTTCCGGTGATGTTGCGCTTCGCGCGGTTCAGGGCGCGCTCCTTGCGCGGCTTCGCCACGGCGTCGCCGAATTCGGCATAGACGCCCTTGCCGACGTCGAGCGCCCGCGCGCGCTCCGCCTCCGACAGCTCGGCCCACATCCCCTCGCGGCGGACCAGGAAGGGCTTCCACCCGCGCTCGGCCGCGAGGTCCATCCACGCATAGGCGAGCGGACGATCCGCCTCGACGCCCTGCCCGGCCCAATACAGCTCGGCGACCATCGCGGCCGACGGCTTGTCGGCGTGTCGCGCCGCGCGCTTGAAGGCCGGCAGCGCGAGATCGTGGCGCCCGGCCTCGTACTCCGCCATGCCGTTGAGCCGCCACTTCAGGTCGGGGTGCGCGCTGAGCAGACCGGCACGGAGCATTTCCGGGGTCATGCGCGGCGCGTCTGGTGCCGGCGCCGTTGGCGGCTGCGCGCGGTCATCCGTTCCCATGGCCACCGCCATGCACGGTGCAAGGGCCAAGCCGAGGACGAGGGTCCGCGCCAGCAGCGCGGAACAGGACGGCGGAAGCGGCGAGCGGCTCATGGGGGGGCAAGCTCCAACGGGGGTGGGTCACGCAAGGGTGTCCTGCAAGCCCGTTGCCGTCACCGGCCTGAAGTCATGTCGCCGCGGCCGGCCGCCGTGACTTCTGGGCGACAATAGGGCCCGATCGTCCGCCCCATCGTTTCCATGTCCCTGAATGCTCCGCAGCGCGAGGCCGTGCTCTACACGAACGGGCCGCTGCTCGTGCTCGCCGGCGCCGGCTCCGGCAAGACCCGCGTCATCACCGAGA
>ERZ1066122.2406-NODE-2406-length-12350-cov-8.196665_pt1 | contig 12350 bp, 11 predicted proteins | sample MGYA00382769_ERZ1066122 | MGnify/ENA primary metagenome ERZ1066122 (study PRJEB33369, sample SAMEA5778352) | biofilm metagenome | biome: Industrial cooling water; feature: Water cooling tower basin; material: Biofilm | place: United Arab Emirates | collected...
GCGGTTGGGCGCGCCGTGCTTGGCGTACCTAACCGCCGTCGCGGGCCGCAGACCCGCGCTCCAGCCGCTGCCGTCAGCTAAGTTAAACAGCTTCTAAATCCAGCAGCGCCTGCAAATCGGCCGGAATAGGCATTGGCAGTTCGGCCGGTACATTAACCCACCGGTGTTGCCGGTAGGCACCCGGCCCGCTAACGACCCCAAACACCCGAACACCACACGCGGCACTTGCCCCAGCACCTCGCGGCTCGTGCCGTAACGCACACCGTAGCCCAGCATTCGTAAGTGGACGGCCGTATGCGCCAGCACCCAGCATTGCCCCAGAATGTGGGCGCCTTCGAGGTGGCGCCACTCGGTGGCGCGGTCGCGGGCACGGCGGGCCACTGCGGCAGCGGCCAACTCTGCATCGTAATAGGGGCGCAATGCGGCGGGAACGTGTAACATCAGGCGCGGCGGAATGAGCAAAACAGGCACTGGTGGAGGGGGTGCAGTAGTTTTCCGGCTCACGCCAGCACTTACGGTAGCCCGCTTGAGGTTGGCTGCCCAGGCAGGATTCGTCGTATCAGCGAATGAAGAGAGTGCTACACCAGCACGGCCGTGCTCCAGAGCAGGGCGCCGGCGGCGGTGAGCTTGCTGGCGAATGCATAGTTGCCGTACGGCGGCCCCGGCGCGACGGTGGCGCCGAAGGGGTCGAGGCTGCGCGTGGTGCCTACCACGCAGAGGTTGCCGGTGGGGTCCACCACCACATCTTCAACCAACGACCCCGTGGCCGCGCCTTTTACCCATTGCCACTGGCCCGTGGCCGAGAGCTTGCCGCAGAAGGCATACGACGCGCAACCGATTGATGTATTCGTGAGCGGCAGCGCGTCGAAGGTGTAGGTGCCCGCGCTCAGCAAGCCGCCGACGTATACGTTGCCCGCGCGGTCAACGGCCACGCCGTTGCCCCAGGCGTTGCCCCCGGCCCGGCCGGCGCATTTTGCCCATACCCACTGGCCGGTGGAGGAAATTTTGCCGACCAGCAGCCCATTCGAGGCACCCGCGCCGGGGCTGGTCAGGGTCTGCGCGCCGCACGTAATCGTGCCCGTGAAGCGCCCGGCGACGTAGGTGTTGCCGGCCGCGTCAACGGCCATCTTACTGTAAAAAGCGCCGCTCGTGCCCGTGGTGCGGTTCGCCCACGACCACGCTTGCGCCGTGGCCGACAGGGCGGCCACGCTCAACACTCCCAGCACCACCACGAAGCCAACCCAGGCTGACAACAACTCGCATCGGGAAAGGAAATGAAGGTGAGAAACAGCTTGACTGAGAACGCGCTGCAACACTACTGCTTCGGCGCCGGATATGGTTGTTTTCCAGGCGTTAACGTACACTTCTGACGACCTCGATACGCTGGCAGGGCTGGGCCACTTGCGGCAAACTGAGAAGGAGTCGTATGCGGCATAATCTGGAGGAAACCCCTGGGAGCGCCGAGCAACGGCCCGGCCGCACACTGAAAGCACCGGCTTGGCGCCCGGCGCTTCCTGGAGCGGAGCTGCACCGCTTCCCTGCAAAAACAAAACCCCCTCAGCTTCGCGCTAAGGGGGTTTTATGCAGAGAGGATGGGATTCGAACCCACGATGACCTTTTGGGCCATACACACTTTCCAGGCGTGCTCCTTCGACCACTCGGACACCTCTCTGGGTGGCTGGTGGCGCAAAGGTACGGCCGCGCGGGGCGGCCGGGCAAGCCTCAGGCCACGACGGGTTCGGCGGGGGCGGGGGCAACCTCCACCGGCACTTCCACGCTTACGATGGTGCCGCGCCCCGGCCGCGCGTCGAGCGTGAAGCGCCCGCCCACGTACTCGACCCGCGCCGCCAGATTGCGGAGGCCAATGCCTGCATCCGGGCGGGTGGCGAGGGTGGTGGGGTCGAACCCTACGCCGTTGTCTTCGATGAGCACTGTGGCTTCGGCACCCTGATGCAGCAACTGAATCGTGACTTCGGTGGCGCGCGCGTGCTTGACCACGTTGGCAATCACTTCCTGAATCGTGCGGTAGAGCATACTCTCGAGGGCGGGCGGCAGGCCGCGCTCCATCCCGAGCACGTCGAGGTGGATGTGCAGACCCGCCGGCCCGGCCACCCGGCCGATCAGTTCGCGCACGGCGCCGCTCAGGCCGTGGCGCAGCAGCGCGTTGGGCACGAGCTGGTGCGAGAGCGTCCGCACTTCGCGCAGGCCCTCATCGAGGGTATCGAGGGCCGTGCGGAGGCGGTCGTGGTCGGCGGGCGGGGCGCTTAGGTCGTGCTGGAGGGCGCTGAGGTTGAGCTTGGCGGCGGCCAGAAGCTGGCCCACCGAATCGTGGAGGTCGGCGCCGATGCGGCGGCGCTCGCGCTCTTCGGCTTCGAGCACGGCTGTGGCGCGGGCACGCTGCTGGGCGGCGCGCTCGTCGGCCACGGCCAGCCGGGCGTTGAGGCGGGCGCGCGTCAGCAGCCACGCGCCCGCGCCGAGTACCGCCAACAGAGCCGCCCCAAGGGCCGCCAGCCCAATGGTGCGGCGCTGGAGCTTGGCGTCGGTCTCGCGCAGCTCCAGCGCCTGAATGCGGGCCTGCTGCTCGCGTTTTTCCACTTCGTACCGCATCTTCAGGCCCGCTACCCGCGCGGCGGCATCCTGGGCAAAAATGGAATCGGTGAGCGCCAACTCGGCTTCGCGGTGGCGCAGGGCGTCGGCGGTTTGGCCGCGCGCGGCCGTGGCGATGGCCAGCGAGCGATGGGCTTCGCGGGCGCGGTCAGGCGCCTCGGTTTGCTGGGCCAGCGTGAGCGCGCGCGTGAGCAGCGCGGCAGCCGTGGGGTCGTGCGGGTCGCGCCCGACGAGCAACTCGCCGAGCTCGAGCAGCGGGCCGAGCAGCAGGTCGGGCTGGTGCAGCGGCTCGGCCACAGCCAACGCCCGCCGGTAGCTGACGATAGCCGAATCGGGCTGCCCGCGCAGCCGCCAGACGCGGCCGGTACTGTACGCCACTTCGGCCGTCAACCGCTCCGAATCGACGTTGTGCAGCTCGCGCCGCGCCCGCTCGAGGTAGGCAGCGGCCGAATCGGGGTTGCGCCGGTCGATGAACACGGCCGCCAGATTGTTGAGGATGATCACGCGCGGCCCCGCGATGCGGACCATCGGCAGAGCGCGGCGGTAGCGCAGCGCGGCTTCGTCGGACTGTTTGAGGCGCGCGGCCAGCCCCCCGAGGTTCACGTTGGCTTTGGCGATGGGGATAGAGTCGCCGAGCAGCTCGGCCAGCCGCAGGCTCTGTAGGTAAGCCGCCGTGGACGCCGGAAAATCGGCCAGCTCGTCGTACGAGATGCCGATGGAATTCCAGGTATCGGTCAGGGCCAGGCGGTTGGCGCGCGTGGGGCCCGCCTGTTCCAGCAGGCGCCGGGCGCGGGTCAGGTGCGCGAGGGCCTCTTTGTACTGCCCTTGAAAGTTGAGCGAGTTGCCGATCATATCCTCCGCCAGCCCCTGGCCGCGCACATCGCGCAGGCGCCGGGCAAGGCGGAGGGCATCGTCGGCGGCGCGGCCGGCGGCCACGGGGTCGAGGGTGAGCAGCGCCTCGCTCAGGCGGATGTGCAGACGCACGGCGGCCGTATCGGGGCGGGCTTTTTTCAGTTCGACGCGCAGGCCTTCGATGACTGCTTGGCGGTTTCCGAGGGGTTGAGTGGCGGCGGGCAGCACGGTCAGCAGCAGCAACCAACTGACGACCGCCACGCGCCATCCCGGAACCGTTGGCGAAGGCTTTTTCACGTCGTTATCTCGCCGCGCAGGTTGTGAGTCAGGAGCGTACGGGCGGCAGCCACGTCGGTGGGGTGCTGGGCGAGCACAAACATCAGCTTGGCCACGGCGGCTTCGGTGGTGATGTCGTCGCCGCCGATGACGCCGGCCGCCGCCAGCCCCACGCCGGTGGCGTAGCGGCTCTGGTCAACGGTGCCTTCGTCGCACTGGCTCACGTTGAGCACCAGTACGCCGCGCGCCACCGTACGGCGGAGCGCCGCCAAAAACCACCCCGCCGACGGCGCGTTGCCCGACCCGTAGGTTTCGAGCACCACGCCGCGCAGCTCGGGCAAGTCGAGCACGGCGCGCACTACCGCTTCCGAAATCCCCGGAAACAGTTTCAGCACCGCCACCCGCGCATCGAGCGCCGCGTGAACCCGAAACGGCCCCGTCGGCGGCGCAAACAGCTCGGCGTAGTGAATGTCGAGCGCCACCCCGGCGCGCACCAGCACCGGGTAGTTCTCGCTCTTGAAGGCATCGAAAAAATTGCTTTCGACCTTTTTCGACCGATTGCCGCGCAAGAGTTGCCGATGGAAAAACACGGCCACCTCCGTCACCACGGGCCGCCCGTCGGGGTGGCGCAAGGCGGCGATTTCGAGCGCCGACAGCAGGTTTTCGCGCGCGTCGGTCCGCACCCGCCCCACCGGCACCTGCGCCCCCGTAAAAATGACGGGCTTGCCGAGGTTTTCGAGCAGAAAGCTGAGCGCCGACGCCGAATGCGCCATCGTATCGGTGCCGTGCAGCACCACGAAGCCGTCGTAGCGGTCGTAGTGCCGCCCGATGAGGTCGGCCACCTCGATCCAGTCGGCCGGCGTGATGTCCGACGAATCAATCGGCACTTCGCGGCTCAACACCGTCAGGCGCACCCGAAACAGGTGCAGCTCGGGGATGTGTTTGAGCAGCCGCGAGAAATCGAACGGCACCAAATGTTCGTCCTCACCGCGCGTGACGGCCATCCCGATGGTGCCGCCCGTATAAATCAGCAACAGCGACGGCGCGCCCGGCGGGGCGGCCGAATCAAGGTCAATCTGCGAGTACTGCACCAGTGGCGGGGTAGAGATGTGAGATAGGCGGAGTGTAGATAGTGGTTGCGCATCGAAGGTACCACGTAACGCCGAGTATGACTCGGCGATGGCGGTTGAGCAATATGGCTGGGCAATGCGGTTGGGTTGTGGCCACATCTGTCCCAGACGTGCGCCAAAAGTCACTTGATAACTGTTCGGCGCGCGTCTGGGACAGACGCGGCCACGCCCAACTGCCGTGGTCGCCCCACCCCCAACCCCTCCCCAGCCGGGGAGGGGAGCTTTTTTGACTACCGATAGCCGCATTCGCACATTAGCACATTCCCACATTAGCACATTCCCATATCCTCACATCCTCACATCCTCCCATCCCTAAAAATCCCTTCACCATCCCCATCTACCTTTGCGGCACTGTTATGCCAATCACCGAAGCCGCCGTCTGGCAAGCCCTCTCGTACGTGGAGGAGCCAGATCTGAAACAAGACCTCGTCACGCTGAAAATGGTGGAGGACGTGCGCGTCGATGGGCGCCGCGTGTCGTTCACGGTGGTGCTCACCACGCCCGCCTGCCCGCTCAAAGACCTCATCCGCACGGCCTGCGAGCGCGCCATCCATACGATGGTGGACAAGGAGGCCGAAGTGACGGTTAATATGACTTCGCGCGTGACCACCGCCCGCCAGCAGGGTGGAGTGCTGCCGAAAGTCAAAAACATCATCGCCGTAGCGAGCGGCAAGGGCGGCGTGGGCAAGAGCACCGTCACGGCCAATCTGGCCATCGCGCTGGCCCGCTCGGGCGCGCGCGTGGGGCTGGTCGATGCCGACATTTCCGGCCCCTCAATGCCGGTGATGTTCGGGGTCGAAACCGCTCAACCCCGGATGTACAAGGATGAATCGACCGGGCAAACCTGGATTCAGCCCATCGCGGCGCACGGCGTGAAGCTGATTTCCATCGGCTTCCTGACGCCCGCTGAGCACGCCGTGGTGTGGCGCGGGCCGATGGCATCGTCGGCGCTCAAACAATTCATCACCCAGGTTGATTGGGGTGAGTTGGATTACCTGCTCATCGATATGCCGCCCGGCACCGGCGACATTCACCTCACCCTCGTGCAGACCGTACCCGTGACGGGCGTCGTCATCGTCACCACCCCCCAAAAAGTGGCGCTCGCCGACGCGCAAAAAGGGTTGGCGATGTTCCGGCAGCCGCAAATCAACGTGCCGGTGCTCGGGGTGGTGGAAAATATGGCGTGGTTTACGCCCGCCGAACTACCGCAGAATCGGTATTACCTGTTCGGCGAAGGCGGCGGCGCGCGGCTAGCTGAAGCCGCCGGGGTGCCGCTGCTCGGCCAGATTCCGCTGGTGCAGAGCATCCGCGAAGCCGGCGACCAGGGCCGCCCCGAGGTACTCGGCGCGAACGCTTCGGAAACTCAATCAACCACCGCTGCCGTTTTCACCGCGCTTGCCGAAGAAGTGGCCCGTCAGGTGTCCATCCGCAACGTGGAGATGGCGAGCACCAGGATTGTTGAGATAACCCGCACGGCATAGATGCAGGCTTTGCGCCCACCCGCGCCTGCTCCGTAACCAGCCGTTCATAACCCGCGCGGGCGGGCACAAGGCCCGCCCCTACGTCTTTTTATTTATGTCCTCTCTCCTAGCCCGCGTCGAAACCGCTCTTGATACCATCCGCCCCTACCTACAGGCCGACGGCGGCAACGTGCGCGTCCTCGAAGTAACCGACGCCGGGGTATTGCGCCTCGAGCTGGAGGGCGCCTGCGGCACGTGCCCAATGTCACCGATGACGCTGCGCGCGGGCGTGGAAGACGCCGTGCGCCGCGCCGTGCCGGAGATTACGGCGGTGGAGGCGGTGAATGGGGTGGCAGTGGTTGGGCGATGATGTGGCGTCGAAGAATATTTGGCATCACTTCCATCTTTTTCGGCGCTGGCTTAGAGCCTATCCGAAAAGTAAAGACCTGTTCCAGACGGTGTTGGCGCCGGCCAGATGGAGCAAGGCTTCGTAGTTAGCGACTTTCTTTTCCCATCGGATCAGCAGGCGGCGGTAGCGGTTGAACCACGAGTGGGTCCGCTCTACCACCCAGCGGCGGGCGCGGTAGCCCGGTGTGTTGCAGGCGGCGGCCTCTTCGCCTCGGCTCTTGATGTGGTCGGTATAAAAATACTGGACAATCAGCGCGCGGACGAGGCGGGAATCGTAGCCTTTATCGGCGCAGAATCCCTGCGGACATTCTTGGGTGACGGGCGGCGGCAGCACGGGCATCGAGGTCAGAACGGCTTCTACCTGTTTGCCATCGTGTACATTGGCCCCCGTGACGGCCACCCCCATCAGCCGTCCAGACTCTGAAACGACCAATCCAGCCGGTTCTCGACGTGCAATTCCCACAGGCCCAGCGTCCAGCGCTGCCGAAAGACGCCTGCGGCGGCCCATTCCTGCAAGCGGTCGTGGACGGTGGAGGCCGCCCCCAGGCAGCGCGGCAGCGCGTTCCGCTGCAAGCCCGCGCGTAACAGGTAATGCATCGCGTAAAACATCTGGCGGTTATCGCGGCGCGGCCGGGCGGGCCGTTTGCCCTTCGGCGGGTCGGGTAGCAACGGTTCGACCGCGTACCATAAGGCCGGAGCGGGCAAAAAAGCAGCGTGGATACTCGTTTCGTAGTCGGTTATAGTCGGCGGCACGGAACAACGGAGGTGTGGTTACCCCAAAAGTCCGAAGCGGCTGGCTATAACCTTTTTACTTTTCGGATAGGCCCTTAGTTTAACCGGAGCGTGGCTGCTGTGTACTGACACAGACACCGCAACCAGATACAAAGCGATAGAGGCGATAATGCAACGGTTTTTCCCCTGCCTGAAAGGGAAGTATGATTTCACCAAGCATAGTCGTCTCACCATTATCGGCGATGATTTGCGAGAGACATTTACTCTGGATAGCTCGATGACGTGCATCTGGAGCTTTCACTACTCTGCCTATTCCAAGAAGGCCTCAAGCGAGAAGTAACCCCCGCCGCCCCCCACCCGTCCGGGAAGTGAGTGGTAACTTTGAGATAGATGCAACACCTCGCCTGCTCGCTCTTGCTGAGCACCCTGACGACCCTTGCGGCCGTGGCGCAACCCGCCGCCACCTCGCTCAATATGCCGCTGCTGGGGCGCTGGCAAGACCCCACGCCCAACCGCTACAACGATATCTGGGGCTACGCCGCCCCCGACGGCCGCGAATACGCCATTCTGGGGTCGTACACGGGTACGCACTTCATCGACGTGACCGCCCCGAGCCAGCCGCGTCAGGTGGACTACGTTGAGGGCCGCACCAATATGGACGCCATCTGGCGCGATTTCAAAACCTACCAGCACTACGCTTATGGCGTGGCCGATGGCATCGGTGGCAACTCGTTGCAGGTGTTCGACCTGCAGTACCTGCCCGACTCGGTTCACGTCGTGTACGATTCGGATTCGCTCTCCATCTCGGCGCACTCGTGCTTCATCGAAGGCGACCGCCTCTACCTCATTAATAACAAACGCTTCTGGGGCAACCCGCGCGCCGACGTCGATATCATCTCACTTGCCAACCCCGAGCGTCCGCGCTGGATTCAGGAGCTGAACCTGCCGCAGAACGTGCAGCGCACGGGCGGGCACGCGCTGTCGGCGCGGCGCGATACGCTGTTCGTGTCGGGCGGCTGGGGCGGAATGTTCGTCTATGACGCCCGTAACCCGCGTGCGCCGCAGCTCATTTCGCGCTTCGGCGACCAATCGGGTAGCGTGTATAACCACACTTCCTGGACTACCACGAACAACAAGCTACTGGTAATGGAAGAGGAAGTGCCGCAGGGCCGCCCCCTGCAACTCTGGGATATGAGCAATATGCTGGCGCCGCAACTGCTCTCCGACTTCAACACAGTGGCGGGCAAGGCCACGTCGCACAACCAGTTTTGGGTGCAGGACCGCTACATCGTATCGTCGTGGTACCAGGATGGCGTACAGGTGTGGGACGCGCAAAACCCCGCTGCGCCCACCCGCGTGGCGTTCTACGATACCTACCCGGACAATGACTCGTCGAACGTGCCGCAATCGAACGTCGGCTACGACGGGTACGAAGGCTGCTGGGGTGCATATCCGTATCTGCCATCGGGGACGCTGCTGGCGTCGGATATGACGTACGGCTTGTTCGTGCTCGGGCCGAATTACCTGACCGGCGTACGCGAGGAAGCCCCCGCCACCGCCGTGGCCGACGTATGGCCCAACCCCACCACCGGCACCGTGCGCCTGACGCTGGGCCGCCCCGCCACCCGCGCCACCGTGGAAGTGCTGAATGCGCTGGGCCAACCCGTGGGCGCGCCGTTGCGCGTAGTCCTCAACGGCCAGAGCCGCCTGACGGTGCCGCTCGATGGAGTGCCTGCCGGTCTGTATTTTCTGCGTATCGCGGCCGACGGGCAAGCGCCCACCGTGCGGCGAGTGATGCGGCAGTAGGCGGTACGTCGTATTCCTTCCCACGTGAATGCCGTGCCCCATTGGGCACGGCATTTTTTTGTGCCGACCTTCGCGGAGGTGTTTACGGTGAACCTAGTGCGTATGCGTGAGGCGGATGGCCGTAGGGGCGGGCCTTGTGCCCGCCCGTGCATAATGCAGGTACGATGCACGGGCGGGCACAAGGCCCGCCCCTACGACTTGCACAATCCCGCTTGCCCACCGCTTCGGCCGCGTTCACCAGACACAAGGCCGGCCCCTACAATCTGCACACTGCGACGGGCAGGCCCACACCCCTCCCCTACGCCCCAACATCCCTTCAATCAATGATGATGCTCCGCTCCTGGATCGACATCCCCGCCCACTCCGATTTTCCCCTTGCCAACCTGCCGTGGGGCATTTTTGAAGCCTCCGACGGTCGGGGCGCCCGCGCCGGTGTGGCCATCGGCGACTACGTGCTCGACCTCTACGCCCTGAGCGAGTACAAATTTTTCGAGAACCTTGATTTGCCGACATACAAGGTCTTCCGCCGCCCCACGCTCAACCCGTTCATCAAGCTCGGCCCGGCCGCGTGGCGGGCTGTACGCGGGCGGATTCAGGAGTTGCTGCGTTATGATAACTCGGAGCTGCGCGACCACGAGGAGGCGATGCGCGCCTGCCTCGTGCGCCGCGCCGACGTGCGGCTGCTGCTGCCCGTGAAGCCGCGCAACTACACCGATTTTTACGCCTCGAAAGAGCACGCCACGAACGTGGGGTCGATGTTTCGGCCCGACAATCCGCTGCTGCCCAATTGGGTACACGTGCCCATCGGCTACCACGGCCGCGCGAGCAGTATCGTGGCGAGCGGGACGCCCATCCGCCGCCCCAACGGCCAACGCAAAGCCCCCGACGAGGCCGCGCCGACGTTCGGGCCGTCGCGGCAGCTCGATTTTGAGCTAGAGATGGGAATGGTCATCGGCGTACCCACCGAGCTGGGCGCCACCGTGCCGCTGGCGCGCGCCGAAGAGCATATTTTCGGGTTGGCGTTGTTCAACGACTGGTCGGCGCGCGACATTCAGTCGTGGGAGTACCAGCCGCTGGGGCCTTTTCTGGGCAAGAATTTCGGTTCGTCGCTCGGCGGATGGGTGGTGCCGCTCGACGCCCTCGAACCCTTCCGGGTGGCCGGGCCGGTGCAGGAGCCGGCACCTCTCCCCTACCTGCGCCCCGCCGGACCGGCTGCGTTCGACATTCAGCTCGAAGTGGCCATTCAGCCCGCCGGGGGCGCCGAGACGGTGGTGAGCCGCTCGAATATGAAATACCTCTACTGGTCGCTGGCGCAGCAGCTTACGCATCACGCCTCCAACGGCTGCAACCTCGAAGTCGGCGACCTCTACGCCACCGGCACCATCAGCGGCCCCACCCCCGATTCGCTCGGCTCAATGCTCGAGCTGGCGTGGCGCGGCACTCGCCCCGTACCGCTGGCCGACGGCTCCGACCGCAAATTCCTGCTTGACGGCGATACCGTAGTGCTCCGCGCCTACGCCGAGCGCGACGGCCTGCGAATCGGCTTCGGCGAGGTGCGCGGCGAGGTGTTGCCGGCAAACGTGGTGTAACACCTGGGAGCACCGGGCTCCAGCCCGGCGCACGGAAATGGGCGCCGGGCTGGAGCCCGGTGCTCCCAAGCTGCTCCAGCCCGGCGCGACCTGTGCTACTGTTAAGTGGTCGGCCTGAAGTTATCGGGCATTGATTTGGGAGCAAGTGCTTATGATTGAACGACTTTGCTTGCAGCTTGTAACTTGTGGCTACCCGCTTACTCGTTACAGACGGTCGTCAGACCACAGAAATCAGGGCGCTACAATTAATAGCTTGGTTTCAACAGGCCGGTAAATACCGTCCGTCGCAACGAAGCGCAGATAGTAAGCGCCCGGTGCTAGACCAGCCACGTTGAACAATAGAGGCTGTTGGCCGCTTAGATGGTGAGTCTGTACAAGCTGCCCCGTAAGTTGATATAGCATCAGAGTGCCGGCGGCTTTTCGCACCTGCACGTTCACCATTTCATTCGCTGGGTTAGGCCACACCACCAGCGCATCGGCGGGTTCGGCAACTGGTTCGTCGAGGCCTGTCACGCTTGTCAGATCGGCCCCGAGGAGCGGACGCCCTAACTGACGCAGCTCGCGCGGCAGACGTAATCCCAACAAAGCCGAATCGCCGGCAGCTTCGTAATACGCCATAGTCGGCACAAATGGCGGTGGTTCAACCTGCGCGCCTACCGGATAGTATGCTCCACCGGTTGGATCGGCCAGTTGGGCCACTCCGACGAAATACGTGCCCCGTACTCGTACCGGCACAGCCAGCGACAATGCCGTGAACTCCCCCAAATCAACCGGCGCAATTACGTGGTCAGCCGAACGACCAAGCAGACGACCCGTAGAATCGAGCACCACCCCGAAAATTGTCTGGCCGAGATTGCGGGTTTGTGGTGCCAGCCACACGCGCGCGGCGGCAACCGCAACCGGCGTATGTGCCTCATAGCGGTGCAACAATGTGCCGCTCCCCGCGCCGAATCCGATTGCCGATGTCGGCCGCGTCCCAAAGCGAGTGCCTCTTCCATAGCTGATTTGCGCCGGCGTAACCAGCAGAGAATCGGCCTGCTCGTTGTTGGTTGTGATGGAATCTCCGACCGTCGGGAGGCTGACCCGGATGCCGTAGCCGCCCGGTTGCAGCGGCGTAAAGCCCGGAAAACTGACAGTCGTAGTATCGTGGGCGCGCAACGAATCGAGCGTAAGCGTGGCCTGAAAGGGAGTTGGGCCTGTGACGGAGAGAGAGACAGGAATGTTACGGACGACTTGGGTGCCGTGATTGGCTACCACGGCTTGCACGACAACCGGCGTAGCCGTGCCGTTCAGCAGCGGCAGCCGCCCCAGATTGGGCAGTGCGAGCACGGCCGGGTCAGGATACACCACACCGCCGCCGGCGCCCAGGCGCATCCACGGGCGCGAGCCGCCGGTGGGCGTCAGAACTGCCGGAGGAGTAGTACCCAACCCCATATAAAACGTGGCGGGCCGTACGGAAACGGTGTATGTCGCCGAAACTGCCGATTTCG
>ERZ1066122.2407-NODE-2407-length-12350-cov-6.252216_pt1 | contig 12350 bp, 11 predicted proteins | sample MGYA00382769_ERZ1066122 | MGnify/ENA primary metagenome ERZ1066122 (study PRJEB33369, sample SAMEA5778352) | biofilm metagenome | biome: Industrial cooling water; feature: Water cooling tower basin; material: Biofilm | place: United Arab Emirates | collected...
CCGTCATGGGTCGCGGGGATTTTCAGATGAGGAGTGGGCGCTGGTAGGACTGCTGTTGCCGTCTGAGCGCGGACGTTGGACGCTGCCTGCGGGGGATAATCAGCGCTTTCTCAACGGGATGCTGCATGTGCTGGGTCGGTTGTGCGTGGCGGGACATGCACGAGCGCTATGGCAACAGGAACTTGGTCTATGTCCGCTTCATCCTGACTGGCGGCGAACGCAACGACATCACCCAAATCGAAGGGCTACTCGAAGGGTTGAGGGCAGGTAATGTCCTGGCTGAAAAAGGCTACGATGGCCAGCGGGCGATGGACGCAATCGCGGCGGTAGGGGCAAAGCCGGTCGTTCCGCGCCGAACCACAACAGCCAAATAGCGCAACTTCGATGCGACAATCTATAAGGACCGTAATCTAATCGAATGCTTCTTCAGCAAGATCAAGCGCTTCCGACGAATCGCCACCCGATACGACAAACTTGCACGAAACCACGCTGGCTTCCTCAACCTTATCGCAGCACTCAAATGTTGCCTCTGAATGTAAACACCGCCTAGACTCAGGACTCATTGAAGTAACCAGAAGATGACAGTTGCGGCGATGGCGGACATGAAGGTGTGGGCGCATCGGTCGTAGTGGGTGTGGACACGTCGCCAGTCCTTGAGCCTGCCAAACATAATCTCGACTTTGTGGCGTTGGCGGTAGACCGCGACGTCGTGGGGGATAGCGATCTTGCGGTTAAGCTTTGACGAGATGCAAGCGGCTGTGCCGCGTTCGGCGAGCGTGCGACGGAACCAGTCGGCGTCATAGCCTCTGTCACCAATCAGGTGCCTGGCGCGCGGCAAAACGTCGATCATGAGGACCGCCCCCTTTGTAGTCGCTCATTTGCCCTTCGCTCAGCGGGAGGACGAGCGGACGACCCTGATCGTCGCAGACCGCGTGCAGCTTGGCGAAGATGCGGTTGAACACGCCCAACCGGCTCCAGCAGATAAAGCGGTTGTAGATCGTCTTGTGCGGACCGTATGCCTTGGGCGCATCGCGCCACATCAGCCCGCCCCGGATCACATAAATAATGCCCGACACGACGCGCCGACCATCGACCCTCCGCACCTCGTGCGACAGCGGAAAATACGTCGCGATCTGGCGCATTTGCGCCTCGCTCAGCAAACACAGCTCGGACATCGGCAGCGCCTCCTCGACACTACCATTGAATCAGTCAATCGCACTCACTGCAAGCATTTCAACGGGTCCTGAGCTTAATGTTGCGTGTCTCTGCAAAGTGCATGGGCCGCGCAAAACCACGCATCTCTTGGATCGGATTTGCCTATAACCGACCGCAACATCAATCTTTGGATGTGGACGCCAGTCCCGCTGCGACCACAAATGCGCGGCCTAATTCTTCGTCATCGGGCATGGCTTTAACGAATGAATATCCAAGACTTTGGCGTCTTGCACGTTCCTCTGGATTGGTCAGCAAGGCTATGCATGTATCTCGCATGCCTTCCGGCGTACCATCGCAATAGCTGACAAAATCGTCACCACCAAAGTTGAGTTCTGCAAATTTAACTTGCACGTCAATCAAGCAAGCGCCGCATGCGATCATCTCATAGCCCAGCTGACTTGGGTTCGTCGGAGAGTAGCATATGCCGACTTTTGCCCGCCGATAAAGTGCAGCGAGCTGACTGAGATCAGAAAAACTTCCCAAATTCACGAAAGCGAATCCGTAGTCAGGATATTCATCTTCTCCAAAAAAACCAATTCGTACGTCAGGCATCTGCTGTTTTAGAGCAACAAGGCCCTCTACGATAAGATCAAGACAACGACGATCTTGACTTGGCCGCGCGAACACCAGAATATCAATGTCGCGATCGCCCTCGGAATTCGAAGGGTGATAATTGCAGTGATCGAGTGTAAATGGGATTGCGGTCGTTGAAATTTTAAGCGAGTCTGCTAACTGCGCTGAAACCCACTTGCCATAGCAGATGATTTGGTAGTCCAGTCGGTACGACACAAGTGCGCGCATATAATTAGAACCAACCTCATGAAACATTGGTTCAAAATCCTGCACAAAATATATTACTTTTCCCGAAAAATCAAAATTTCGAAAATCATATGCAGTTTTCCATTGCGTGCATATCACGACTTTATGCCTATCAATATCTCCACTAAAACACGCAACCTGAAGATTCATGATTCCAAAGTATTTTTCGATGTCACGTTTTATAACTTTTGTTGATCGCACACTGTAAAAGTATAGTTTTACACTATATCCTGCATTATTAAGCGCACTGCAAACTGTAAAAATCTTTCTATGTCCACCTGATGGACCCGATACATCAGGCAGGATAACCGCAATATCTGTTAATGCCACTGCGTCTTCGCCGGTCTTTATTAAAGATGACCCTGATAGTTTGGCCTCGAAACTCTCATAGGCGTCGAGGGCTTCATTCGCGGCAAAGCGCTGCGAATAGGAAAACCGAACATGGTCGTAGGCAAATCGTGCGCGATTTAACGCAACATTATAATTTTCATAGATTGTTCGAAACGCATTTAGCCAATCTTGTGTGGTAACAGCAAGTTCGGTTAGGCGGCCAAAATCAGACGCTTCTGCGAACGTCCGTGTATTGGATGCGATAACTGGTGCCTGTGCCAACGACGCCTCAAAAAACTTTAGCTCACTCTTTGCTTCACAAAATGGGTTGCCTACTTCCAGGGGCGCGATGATAAGGTCGCAACTGAACTGATCGCGGATCATTGCGTCATGAGGCATAAGTCCCACACGAATGGTCCGTGGCATATCGCCAGCACGGTGAATATGTTGCCAATTGGCGAGTTCCGGCCAATCGTTCAGATCGAAATCTCCCACGATCCGAAATACAACGTCGGGATTCTCGTGCATGAACTGGATCAATGCCGGGGCCGCAACTGCGAAATCAGCCTGATGTGTCTTCGTGCCAGAATAATATCCGACAACAAAAGGCGACGGTCGTCCTTTGCGATGGTACCCAATATCTTCAAATGTAGTGATATTCTCGATACTGATGGCGTTGCGAACGCGATAGGTTGGCGCCCCCAACTTACGGATTTCGTCGACAAGAAAGTTTGTTGTGGACGTACACATGTCCGCGTTCTGAATGAAGCTGCGGTAGGCGCGCAGGCCGTCAAGAAAGCCTTGTTTCGCGTTTTTTGGCAGCATGCGGTAGCCGTCAATATATGGAATAACGCTTTCATCGAAAACCAAATCGTCAATATCGTAAACAATAATGGCTCCACGTGCGCGTAATTGATCAACAAAATCGGTGAATGGAGACCAATAAGGGGCGCGGTGGAAAACCGCAAAACGCGGCCGCAAGTCTTCCTGCATCAGCGAAAGAAGGTCTTCACCCTTCACGCAGCGTACTTTCCAGCCTTCATCAGCCAAGCCATTTGCTATACGAAATACACGATATGGGGTGGAGCTGGTGCCATTGGTCCCATCAATAAATAGGGCATCAAGATTTGTAGACGCGTTCAAGGGCCTCTTTGCAGCCAGCAAATTTCTTTTGGTGTTGTTAAGCCCTGATTGTGCCATGCCATTATTTTTGCTGCGAAATGCGACATGCTCTCTCAGGATTTTGACCAAGCTTGGCCCCAGTCGCTTGACCAACTTTTTATCGTCGGCGGACAATATGCCCGCGGTAACGAGCTGGATTTTGACAAAGGGAAATCCGCGGTCCAGCAGCTCTTGCCAGTGGTGGATCGTTGGATTTTTCATGACGTTGAGGTCGAACAAGGTGTCGACCTCTAATGCGGCCTCTGCCATCCGGTCAGACAGATGAACTTCGACCTCGTGAATCAGGCGGTCTTTGTTGCGGTGATAGGGTGTCGCCTCAATGATACGCAAGCCCGCGCCGATCAGCGCTCTACGCTTCAAGGTGAAGAAATAGGATTGGCAATGGGGGCGAACCTCCATGTTCCGGGTCAGAAACACAACGTCGCCAACTGCAATCTCGACCCGATTTCGAATCTTACTTATCGCGGCGGCAGCCTCCGGCACAGGAAGAATGCTGTCGTTAGTGAATGATACGCTTTCTGCCGCGGACAATCCTCCCAGGACTTCCACCGCATGACGCCATGCACCAAAGTCATAACCAATATTTTCACGAATGATGACGATATCCGCGGCTTTGGAGTCAATCGGTATGAAGTCATGCAGCCGGTCAGTGTTGACGATCAGAGCAACTTTATACCCTGCGTCGGCAAAAGTGGCGATCTGGTATTGCTGGCACCGGCTCAGTGCGCCGTCCGCCGAATAGGCGACGAACACCAGCCAATGCTGCCCGGATTCGATCGAAGCTGTGCGTTCGACACGATATTCGGCTAAACGGCTTTGCGGCTCCACAGCGAAGAATGGTTCGCCATCAGAAGCGGACGGTAGAATGTTTTTTTCTGTCGGACGTGGTCGGCCTTCACTCATCCCATGGGTAAGATAGTGGCGAAGAGGGTCCATTCTTGCTTGCGCGACATCCGGGTTGTTCTGCAGATAGACAGCTGCATCGAACAGACCGGCACGGTGAAAACGCTTATATTCGGAGACGCGCCGCCATGCACTCGGCATGACGGCCCACCATTTGGGGAAACGCGATGAAAGATGCACCACATTGCGTAGCCATTCACTGTTGCCTTCGGACAAGGCGATATGGCGCTCCTGATCAGCGATCCGCGCTGCAAGCTGGGCAATTTCATTCGTGCTCGCGGCAAGCTTCTCCTCGGTCGCGACCCGTGCAAGGTCTGCTGTTCTGGCGGACGTTTCGGAACGGTCGATTCGGGTGAGCAATGTTCTGCGTTCGTCGTTACCTGCTTTGATCTCGCGCTCTGCTGCCCGCTGCGCAGACGTCGCGGTTTCAATCGCTCGTTCCTGGGCAGCCAGCGCATACCGCAATTCGGCAATTTCGCTCACCAAAGCGTCAAGCCGCTGCTCGGCCTCGATCCGCCGTTGGCGATCCTGTTCTGCATGAGCCTGAGACGCGCCAGACGCCCGCTCCGCTGCTCGTAATTGCTCCCAAAGCTGTGCCAGTTCCTCTTGACGCTGCACCAGCGTATTTTCGACAGCTGCTGCGCGGCCGTTCATTTCAGCGTTCTGTCGCTCCTGCTCTTGTAACGCGCTCTGTATCCTGGTCAGCTCGGCTTCACTAGTTCGCGCATTTAACCGTTCCGTCTCGGCGCGCAGCCTTTCAATTTCGGAACGCAGTTCCTGCGCCATGGCATGGTCAGCATCAATGCGTGCCAGCAGTTCGGCTTCGCGCACAGCCAGTGAGGCGCGTTCTTCCGCTGCAGCTTGCACAGTAACTTGAGCGGCTTCGGCGGCGCGCTCGGCTTCGGCTTGCCGTTCATTGAGCTGGCGCTTTAACACACTTCCAGATCCAGCGTCGCCCGCGGCCTCCGTGGATAACAAGAGACGCGCGAACGTCGAATATGACCGATTGAATTCGTTCCGGATGGTGTCAAGCTCAGCGTGGTCAGATTTATCCTCGCCGTTTTCGCTCCACTTCAAGAATATCGCAAAGCTCCGGCGGAGCCACTCCGATAGTGCAGTGTTGCGCACTACATCAGCCGTGTCAGTTTTGTGATGGCGCTGTGGGGCACTCAGAAACTTTTCGATTTTTGCATGGACCGCAGGGGAATTACGGGGGAGGACCACGTCTAGCCCCGCTTTGACGTGATCAATCACCCCGTGCCAATCGCGCATGAGCTGGTCATAACGGCACACCACACGGCGGCGGCCACGCGACAAATATTCGCTGTCCAATGCATGGCGTAACCATAAGAGATGGCCATAGCCAGCCACCATCAGATCCCTGTTTTCGAGCGATGCCGACACCTCGGTAGGATTGCGTATCATCAGAATTATATGGGGTTCAACGCCTACATCATCCATTGCATCCAGCCACAGATCGGCCACTCGGCAGAGTCTTGGATCCTTCACTACGAACAGGGGGCCAAGTGCGGCGTGCTCTGCGACAACGCCTACAACCTGCTGTACCAGCACGGTACGCAAACCGGATTCGCGCCAGTCGGCATTCAAGGGCCCCCAATCTTCCCAACTTGAACCTGCCGATGCGAGAATCTCATCGTTAACCGCCACAGCGGACAATGACTCCCAATGGCCGAGTTCATTGCCATCGCCCGGGCCAACGATTTCCGCAGGCAGAGCGCAGCCAAGCAGATTTAGCACGCGTGTCATCGCGCTGGTCCCGCTGCGGTGCATTCCCAGCACTAGTATCCCGTTGGACTTGACGCTGAAGCGATTGTTTGGGGCGGACGCGAAGGGGGCAGTTTCAGGCATGCTGTCGCCTAACGTATCGACCGCGCTATTGTCCAGAGTTGCGGTGCATAGACCGGCAGCTTCTTTCATTCTTTCGGATAGCGCACCAAACCGCTAAAGACACTCTGGCATGGCGCATTCACGATCTTCAGCCAGTCGGCGATTGATGATCAAAATTTGGTTGATTATGCTACTTCATCTCGGCGCGCTCCGCCGTGCTCCGCTTGTTTATATGACCGTCCTTAAATTGCGAATGTTAGGTAAGCGGGTTCGTGCCGCACGGCAATTCGGGGCTTTGCTCGCTCAATCTCCGTATGCCTACCGGCTCTGGATTCACCATAAAAATGCGAACGGGCACACATGTACCCTATATAACGATGCCCGGCCAATCATTGCTTTCGTTGTGGCGGAGCGGCTTGGCCCGGTTGTTATCATGACACTCGAGCATCTCCGGTCGGAGCGGGTAGAAGCCTTTGCCATCGTTGATCCACTTGGGGGCGACATCGAGGCCGCTGTCGAGGCCATTGATTGGAACACCCATCCGTGGATCATGACAATCAACGCCGGCGACCGACTTGCCCCTGGCGCCGTGGTAGCATATCAGCAGGCCATAGCCGAGACCGACTGTACGGTCATTTACGCCGACGACGACTGCGTTGATGCTCATGGTTGCCGGTATGCACCGCATTTCAAGCCAGACTGGAATCCAGAGCTGTTCGGTTACTATGACTACTTGACCGGTGCATGTATTATCAAAGCCGATCGACGAGAGGTGGAGGCGGTCGCCAACACTGTCGATTGGGCATCTCGCCTTGTGGCCCGCGCGGTCGGTGGGGATGGTGCACATCACCTTCGTGCCATGCTCCATCATCGGGCCTTACGGCCTTTATTACCCACCAGTCCCAAGCCGCTCAGGATAGACGATCCACTGCCACGCATCACTGTAGCCATTGCAACCCGCAATCGGCACGATCTTCTGCGCAAGTGTCTCGAAGGGGTCGCGAACACCCATTATACTAACCTCGAAGTCATCGTTGTCGACAACGACAGCGACGACCCTGAAACGTTGGATTATCTTGCAGCACAAGATCCTGCCCGCATTCAAATTATCCGTCATGCCGGGCCTTTCAACTTTTCGCGGATCAACAACCGCGCGGTGGCCATGTCGAGTGGCGAACTCATCTGCCTGCTGAACAACGACATCGAAGTTTTGGACCCCAAATGGCTTGCGATTATGGCAACACAGGCATTGCGCGACGACGTCGGAGCAGTTGGGGCACAACTCCTGTACCCTGATGGTCGCATTCAGCATGCCGGGGTGGCAATCGGCATCGGTGATGCCACCGGCCACGCCCACCGCTTTGTCCGGCCAGAGGCGGAGGGGTATTTTCGCAGGCATGCTTTGCCGCAGTTTGTGTCAGCCGTAACCGCGGCTTGTCTTGTGGTGCGGCGCGACCGGTTTCTTGCCGTGGGTGGGCTTGACGAGGTCAACTTCCCGGTGGCCTTCAATGATGTCGATCTGTGTCTGCGCCTCAATGCGCGGGGTTGGCAGTCTTTCTACGAACCGCGCGCCGTGCTTATCCATCATGAATCGGTGTCACGCGGGCATGATCGTGACCCTGTCGGCGCGGCGCGCTTCGCGGGCGAGCTGGCCGCGTTGCAGCGCATCTGGCACACGGACAAGATCGTTGATCCCTATCACCACCCGCAGCTGAGCCGCGCCGCCGAGCAATTCGTCGTCGCAATCTGACGGACGCCGGAGTAGAGGCAAGGCGCAAATCGGCGTAACTTCAACGAAAGCAGAATGCATGTGTGGCATTATCGGTATTGTCGGTCAGTCCCCTGTTGCGGATCGCCTTGTCGACGGGCTGCGGCGGATGGAATATCGCGGTTATGATAGCGCCGGGGTTTGCACGATCGACGGCGGCCAACTCGTCCGTCGCCGCGCCGAGGGCAAGCTCGCCAATCTGGTGCGCGAACTGGCGCACAGCCCCGCGCCTGGCGATATCGGCATTGCCCACACCCGCTGGGCCACCCACGGCGCTCCGACGACCAGCAATGCCCACCCGCACGCGACGGGCGAGGTCGCGTTGGTCCACAATGGCATCATTGAAAATTTCAAGAGCCTGCGCGAGGAGCTTATGGCGCGGGGTCGCAGCTTTGAAAGCGAAACCGACACCGAAGTCGTCGCGCATCTGGTCAGCGAACAGGTCGAGGCGGGGCATAGTCCGGCGGAGGCGGTTCGCGCTGTGCTTCCCGGGCTGCGCGGCGCGTTTGCCCTCGCCATCGCCTTTCGCCAGTTTCCCGACTTTCTGATCGGCGCGCGGCTCGGCAGTCCGCTTGTCGTCGGCTATGGCGAAGGCGAGACCTATCTCGGTTCCGACGCGCTCGCGCTCGCCCCGCTAACCCAGCGTATTGCCTATCTGGAGGAGGGAGACTGGGTTGTCATTGCCCGCGACGGTGCCCAGATTTTTGACAAGGAGAATAATCCTGTCGACCGCGCGATCACGACCAGTGGCGTCAGTGCGGCAGCGGTCGAAAAGGGCCCGTATCGCCATTTCATGCAGAAAGAGATTTTTGAACAGCCTACCGTCGTTGCCCAAACCTTATCGAGCTACATCCGCTCGTTGGAACAGACGGTCGCGCTGCCGCAGATGGACTTTGATCTGGCCAGCGTCCGGCGCATTGCAATTGTCGCGTGCGGGACGAGCTATTATGCCGGGATGGTTGCCAAATATTGGTTCGAAACCTTTGCCCGCGTGCCCGTCGACATCGACGTCGCCAGCGAGTTTCGTTACCGCGATCCGGTGCTGGAAGAGGGCGGCCTTGCCTTGTTCATCAGCCAATCGGGCGAAACGGCCGACACGCTGGCCGCACTGCGTCATTGCAAGGACAATGGCCAGACCATTGCCGTTGTCGTCAACGTGCCAACCAGCAGTATGGCGCGGGAGGCTGACTTGTTGCTCCCGACCCACGCCGGCCCCGAGATTGGCGTTGCCAGCACCAAGGCCTTTACCTGCCAGCTGGCGGTACTCGCCGCACTTGCCGCCCACCTCGCGCTAGTAAAGGGCAAGCTGACCAAGGCGGCGGAGCAGGAAATCGTCCGTCACCTGATCGAGGCGCCCGCTGCGCTCAATGCCGCGCTCGCTCACGACGGCGACATTGCGGGCATGGCGCATCTTATCGCGCCTGCACGCGACGTTCTTTATCTGGGACGCGGGCCGGATTATCCGCTTGCACTGGAAGGCGCATTGAAGCTCAAGGAAATTAGCTACATACATGCCGAAGGATATGCTTCGGGTGAAATGAAGCATGGCCCCATCGCTCTGATCGATGAAGCCGTGCCGGTCATCGTTTTGGCTCCGTCGGGTCCGCTGTTCGAGAAGACGGTGAGCAATATGCAAGAGGTCCGCGCCCGCGGCGGCAAAGTTGTGTTGATTAGCGATGCGGAGGGTATTGTTGAGGCTGGCGAAGGCTGCCTCGCGACCATTGAAATGCCGAAAGTTCATCCGCTGATCGCGCCGCTGGTCTATGCAGTCCCGGTGCAGCTCCTCGCCTACCATGTCGCCTGCGCCAAAGGGACCGACGTCGACCAGCCCCGCAATCTCGCCAAAAGCGTGACGGTGGAATAGGTGTGACAATGAGTGCTCGGCCGAAAGTCGCGCGCCGCTTCCCTTTGGGACACTTTGACGCTATGGGCGCGCATTGCTCCGCTTTTATGGATTTGTGACACTCGCATGGCGAAAGAAGAATTGCTGGAAATGCGCGGCCAAGTGGTCTAGCTGCTGCCGAACGCGATGTTTCGCGTCCGGTTAGAAAACGATCATGAAATTCTGGGCCACACTGCGGGCAAGATGCGCAAGAATCGCATCCGCGTGCTGGTTGGTGACGAAGTGCTGGTCGAACTCACCCCCTATGACCTCACCAAGGGGCGGATCACCTATCGCTTCAAATGACGGTGTCGGCGTTTTCAGCCGCGCCGCTGGTGCTGGCCTCATCCTCGCCGCGCCGCCGCGAATTGCTGGCGCAGATTGGCGTGGTTCCTGTTCGCATCGCGTCCCCGGACATTGACGAAAGCCCTCGGCGCGGGGAACTTCCCCGCGTCTATGCGCTGCGTATTGCGATGGAAAAAGCAGCTGCCGTCGCCTGTGCAACGTGCGAGGTCGTTCTGGCGGGGGACACGGTCGTCGCCGCCGGCCGCCGTATCTTGCCACGCGCCGCCGATGCTGCCGAGGTGGCGGCGTGTCTTGCGCTTTTGTCCGGGCGGCGTCACCGGGTCTATTCTGCTATTGCGCTCATGGACAGCGAAGGGCAGCTACGCACGCGTCTGTCAGAGACGGTCCTGACCTTCAAACGGCTGCATCCTCGTGAGATTGCGGCCTATGCCGAAGGCGGTGAGGGCGAGCGGAAGGCGGGCGGCTATGCCATTCAGGGACGCGCGGCCATATTCGTCCGCTGGCTGGCGGGCAGCCATTCCGGTGTCGTCGGCCTGCCGCTGGCCGAAACCGCCGCGCTGTTGATTGCTGCGGGCGTTCTGCCTGATCATGGCTGAGTGGCTGTATGAGGATGGCATTGGCGAGCGCCGCGCCGCTCTGGTTCGCGATGGCGTCATCATTGCGGCTGAGATTGAGCGGGACGATGATGGTCTTGGTGTCGGCGAGGTACTGGCTGCCCAGCTGGTCAATCATGATCGCCTTCGCCGACGCGCGCTGATCAGGGCCGACGGCGGGCACGAGCTATGGCTCGCAAATCCCCCCCCAGCTTTGACCGAAGGCGCTGTGCTCTTTGCCCGCGTGACACGCTTGGCTTTGCGTGAGGTAGGGCGCGACAAGCTGGCGCAGGCTGTCATCGCAGACACTCTCCTGCCGTCGCCTCCGCCGACAATGCGTCAACGCATCGCCGCAAATGGCCACACGGTCCAAGATGTACGCACGACCGAACCCATCGACGCGCTGGAGGCTGCGGGATGGAGCGAGTTGCTCGACAGCGCTCGCACGGGCGTCTGGCCCTTTCCAGGAGGTGCGCTCGCCATTGCGCTCACCCCGGCGATGACGTTGATCGACATCGACGGCGATCTGTCCCCGCGCGCTTTGGCCGAAGCGGGGGCCATAGCGAGCGGGGCGGCAATTGCCGCATTCGGTCTTACCGGATCGATCGGCATTGATTTTCCAACGCTCTCCGGTCGCGCGGATCGGCAGGCGGTGGATTCCCTGATCGATGCCGCAGTGCCCGGGCCGTTCGAGCGCACTGCGATGAACGGCTTTGGTTTTGTCCAGATCATTCGCCGCCGTGAACGTCCGTCGCTGTGCGAACGGATGCAACTGGATCGCGATCTTAGCGACGCCCTCTTGCTGCTGAGAGCTGCGGAGCGCGCAGTGGGGGCAGGGGTTTTAACCTTGCACACGCGTCCGCCGGTTGCAGCTTTGCTGACCGCGCGGCCAACGTGGATGGCGGCGCTTGAACGGCGGACAGGGCGCGCCGCGGCCATCCACCCCGACGCCAGCATTTCAGGAACCGGTCATGCCCAATAAGGCCTTGCCTCGTGCCGCCCGCTGTCCTTTGTGCGGCGCACCGCGTAATGCAGAATATCGGCCATTCTGCAGTCGCGGTTGTCGCGATCGCGATCTTGTGCGGTGGTTTGGCGAGGATTATCGGGTGCCTGTCTATGACCCGCAAGATGGAGGCTTGGAAGGCAGCAGGACCCCCGAAAGCGGCGAGGAATGATGGCCGCGTGCAGTGTTTATAAAGGCGCTGGACAGGATGAAATCACCTGCCTATAGCCGCGCTTCGCCGCGCACCCTTACGGGAATTGACGGCCATATGCCCGGGTAGCTCAGTTGGTAGAGCATGCGATTGAAAATCGCAGTGTCGGCGGTTCGAACCCGTCCCCGGGCACCAATTTTCGGCCATGCCTGGCGTGGCTTTTCCAGAAATATCTTTATCGGTTGGTCCAGCTTTGGCTTCGTTTATGCTCACGCACGTTCCCGTGGGCTTAGGGCCTGTGGGGATTCAATGCGAAAGTTTCCGTTTCGCCTTATTTCGTCATTCCCGCG
>ERZ1066122.2409-NODE-2409-length-12346-cov-8.567732_pt1 | contig 12346 bp, 11 predicted proteins | sample MGYA00382769_ERZ1066122 | MGnify/ENA primary metagenome ERZ1066122 (study PRJEB33369, sample SAMEA5778352) | biofilm metagenome | biome: Industrial cooling water; feature: Water cooling tower basin; material: Biofilm | place: United Arab Emirates | collected...
GTAGAAACCGATTGAAGGCTCGTTCCAGTCGAGCACCGCCCATTCCATCCGCGCACAGTCGCGTGTCACCGCGATTTCGGCGAGCCGCTGCAGAAGCGCCTTGCCCAGCCCCGATCCGCGCGCCGCCGGCCGGACAAACAGATCCTCCAGATAGAGTCCGGGCTTCCCTTCAAAGGTCGAAAAATTGTGGAAGAACAAGGCGAAACCCTGTGGCATGCCATCAATCTCACCAATCAGCACCTCGGCATAGGGGCGCGCGCCAAACAACCGCTCACCCAGCCCCGCCTCGTCAAAGCGCACCTCATGTGCCAGCCGCTCATATTCTGCCAGATCGCGGATGAACTGTGCGATCAGGGGGAGGTCAGCGCGGGATGCGGGGCGGATGGAAAGGGTCAAGCCGCTTTACCGTGCAGCGTGTCCATGCTCACGCTGGTTCCGGCATCGATCTCGGCGGCCTTGGCTTCGACCAGCCGCACGATGTGGTCGATCATGTCGGCATCCTCGACATGGTGGTCGGTGACGCCCGAAAGATAGACCATATGCTTGCCATTGCCGCCGCCGGTGATGCCGATGTCGGTCTCGCGCGCTTCGCCGGGGCCGTTGACGACGCAGCCAAGCACCGAAAGCGACATCGGTGTCTTGATATGGCCCAGCGCATCTTCGAGCTTCTGCACGGTGCGGATCACGTCAAAGCCCTGCCGCGCGCAGCTGGGGCAGCTGACCACACGCACGCCGCGGGTTCTGAGGCCAAGCGATTTCAGGATTTCATACCCCACCCGCACTTCCTCTTCGGGCTCGGCAGAGAGCGACACACGGATCGTATCGCCAATCCCGGCCCAGAGGAGGTTGCCGATGCCCAGCGCGGATTTCACCGTGCCGCCGATCAGCCCGCCCGCCTCGGTAATGCCAAGGTGCAGCGGGCAATCGACCGCGTCGGCAAGCTGCATATAGGCGGCGACCGCGAGGAAGACGTCCGACGCCTTTACCGCGACCTTATATTCGTGAAAATCGCGGTCCTGCAGCAATTTGATATGGTCGAGCGCGCTTTCGACCAGCGCCTCGGGGCAGGGCTCGCCATATTTTTCGAGCAGGTCCTTTTCCAAAGAGCCTGCATTCACGCCGATGCGGATCGCGCAGCCATTGGCCTTGGCGGCATTGACCACCTCGTTGACGCGCTCTGCACTGCCGATATTGCCGGGGTTGATGCGCAGGCAGGCCGCGCCCGCATCGGCAGCCTCCAGCCCGCGTTTGTAATGGAAATGGATATCCGCCACCACCGGCACGCGCGCCGCGCGGACGATCTGCTTCAAGGCGGCGGTCGATTCCACATCGGGGCAGGAAACGCGGATGATATCGACGCCCGCATCCTCGCAGCGGCGGATTTGGTCGATGGTCGCGCGCGCATCGCTGGTCAGCGTGTTGGTCATCGTCTGGACGGAGATGGGCGCATCGCCACCGACGGGCACATTGCCGACCATGATCTGGCGGGATTGACGACGCGCGATATCGCGCCACGGGCGGATAGAGGACATGGCGCGCATATAGGCGAGGTTGCGCGATGCGGCAACGACGTGATTTTTACCTCAGAAGAAAGAAGGAAATAAGGAAGAACGCTGTCAGCGCTTCATTTGAAACGTCCGGAAAACTTCCCCGGGGGGGAACCACCGGGCAAACCTCTACGCTACCCCTTATTCCTTATTTTTCTTATTCCTTCTGAGGGAATCATGGCACAAGCTCTCGGCAAAAGCCGCTCTTTCGAGGAACCCAATCCATGCCCGCCAATTTCATTCGCATCAGCATATTATCGATACTAATGCTCTGCACCCCCGTAGCGGCCCATCCCGGCCATGATGAAGGAGAGCCAAAAGTGGCCGAAAAGAAATGGAGCCTCGTCATCCACGGCGGCGCCGGTGTGATGGAGAAAAGCAAACTGCCGCCCGAAACCGAAGCGGCGGCGCGGGCGGGGCTTTCGAGGGCGCTCGATGTGGGCTCGGCCGTGCTGGCCAAAGGCGGCAGCGCGCTCGATGCGGTGGCTGCAGCGGTCATGGTGCTGGAAGACGACCCGACCTTCAACGCCGGGCGCGGCGCGGTATTCACCTATAAGGGCGAAAATGAACTCGATGCCTCGATCATGGACGGCAAGACGCTTGAGGCAGGCGCGATCAGCGGCGCGCGCCACACCAAAAACCCGATCCTGCTTGCGCGCGCGGTCATGGAAAAAAGCCCGCATGTTATGCTGTCGCGCGAAGGCGCGGATGAATTCAGCCGCGAACAAGGGCTGGAACAGGTCGACAATGATTATTTCGCCACGCCAGACCGGTGGAAACAGCTGGAGGAAATGAAGGCGAAAAAATTGGGCTGGTTCGACGTCGACCTGAAATATGGCACCGTTGGCGCGGTCGCAGTGGATAGCGAAGGCAATGTCGCGGCAGGCACCTCGACCGGCGGGCTGACCGGCAAACGCTGGGGCCGCATCGGCGACAGCCCGATCATCGGCGCAGGCAATTATGCCGACAACCGCGCCTGCGGGGTATCAGCGACCGGCGCGGGCGAATATTTCATCCGGCTGGGCGTCGCGCACGAAATCTGCGCGCGGATGCGGATGCTGGGCGAAGATGCGCAGACTGCCGCCGACCATGTCATCAAGGAACTGGGCCTATTGGGCGGCACCGGAGGCGTAATCGTCACTGCGCCCGACGGCACCGCAATCTTCAGCTTTAACACGCCGGGCATGTATCGCGGGCGCGTGACGAGCGGGGAGGAGAAGATGGTCGCTGTGTTTGCGGATGAGTGAGAAGCATTATCCTCCCCATTTCGCAGAAATGGGGAGGTGGCAGTGCGCAGCACTGACGGAGGGGCCTTCACCGTCGATAGCCCCTCCGTCAGTCGTTGCTAAGCGCAACGCCTGCCACCTCCCCATCTTTTCAAGGTGGCGAGGATGAAGCTGACGTATGACGACCAAGCCTGCCGATACAGTCCGCCGTGCCAAGCGCTTGCGTCGCACCATGACGCCTCCAGAGGTCTATCTCTGGAAATATTTTCGGGTTCAGCCCTTTGGGATCAAAATTCGCAGGCAGCATCCAATTGGCCCCTATGTCCTCGATTTCTACTGCGCGCAGGCAAGGCTGGCCATCGAGTTGGACGGGATAGTCCATGACATGGGAGACAGGCCCGCATGTGATGTCAGGCGTGACGCCTATCTGGCAGCGCAAGGCATCGATACCCTCCGCATTCCAGCAAGCGAAGTCATGCGGGACAGCGCTGCAGTTGCCGATTCTGTCGTTCGGATGTGTTTGGCCAGGATTGAAGGGTAGAGGCCCCTCCGTCACGCCTTCGGCGCGCCACCTCCCCATTTCTACGAAATGGGGAGGATGAAGCTTTATCCTCCCCATCTTGAAAAGATGGGGAGGTGGCAGCCCGCAGGGCTGACGGAGGGGCCTTCCAACATTTCCACATGACGCCAAGCCTGCAATCCATTAGCCCCAAGCCATGAGCTGGGAAAAAGACGTAGAGGAACTCCGCCGCCGCGAGGCGCTTGCCGAGAAGATGGGCGGCGAGGAGAAGGTCGCGCGGCAGCATGCGCGTGGCAAGCTTGATGCGCGGGAGCGGATCGGGCGGCTGGTCGATGCGGGGTCCTTTCGCGAGATTGGCAAGATTGCCGGGCGCGCCAGCTATGATGCAAATGGCGACCTGATCGATCTTTCCGCCTCCAACTTCATCTATGGACGCGCGCGGATTGACGGGCGCACCGTGGTTGCCACCGCCGACGACTTCACGGTCAGGGGCGGTGCGGGCGATGCCGCGCTCTATCGCAAATTCATCCAGGCCGAGCAGATGGCCTGTGAACTGCGGCTGCCGCTGATCCGGATGATCGATGGCACGGGCGGCGGCGGATCGGTCAAATCGCTCGACAGCATGGGGCACACTTATGTGCCTGCCGTCCCCGGCTGGGGGCAGATTGCGCAAAATCTGGAGACGGTGCCGGTCGTTACGCTGGCGCTGGGGCCAACGGCAGGGCTGGGCGCGGCGCGGGTGGTGGCAAGCCACTATAGCGTGATGGTGCGCGGGCTGTCGCAGCTTTTTGCCGCTGGCCCCGCCGTCGCGGCAGCGATTGGCGAGGATGTCGACAAGGAAGCACTGGGCGGCAGCGACATCCACACGCGCAACGGCGTGGCCGATGATGAGGTCGCCAGCGAGGATGAAGCCTTTGCGGCGGCGCGGCGCTTCCTTTCCTACCTGCCATCCTCGGTTGACCGGCTGGCCGAGCGCACCGACTGCAGCGATCCGGTGGACCGGCGCGAGGAAGCGCTCATCTCCATCGTGCCCCATGAAGACAAACAGGTCTATTCGATGCGGCAGATATTGGAGGCTGTGTTCGACAGGGAAAGCGTCTTTGAAATGGGTCGTCGCTGGGGTCGCGCGGCGATCACCGCCTTTGCGCGGCTTGATGGCTGGCCAGTCGCAGTGCTGGCGTCGGACCCAAGCTATCTCGGCGGGTCATGGGAGGCGCTGACGAGCCAGAAGGTCGAACGTTTTGTCAAACTTGCCGACCGTTTCCGCCTACCGGTCGTGCATCTGGTCGATAACCCCGGCTTCATGATCGGGGTGGAGGCGGAGCGCGCCGCGACGATCCGCTTTGGCGTGGCTGCAATGAACGCTGTTTATGCCGCGACCGTTCCCTGGGCCAGCATCATCGTGCGCCGCGCCTATGGCATTGCCGGAAGCGCGATGAGCAATGCCGAGCGTTTCCAATATCGCTTTGCCTGGCCTTCCGGAGACTGGGGGTCGCTACCGATCGCGGGCGGGCTGGAGGTTGCCTATAAAAGCGAACTCGAGGCCGCCGAAGACCCTGCGGCACGGCTGGCGGAGATCAGGGCGCGGCTCGACAAGGTCAAATCGCCTTTCCGCACCGCCGAACATTTCGGCATCGAGGACATCATCGACCCGCGCGACACACGGCCCTTGCTCTGCGAATTCGCCGAACTGGCGTGGGCGAAGCTGGGCACCTCCGCCTAATCCTCCCCATTTCGCAGAAATGGGGAGGTGGCTCGCCGAAGGCGAGACGGAGGGGCGGGCGGGCGTCAGCCCGCCAGCTGCGCTGGCGGCCCCTCCACCGCCCTTCAAATGGTCTCCCTTCCCGAACGGGTTCAGGAGGATTTGTTCAACCGCCATTGCGCCATTTCCAGCCGCCTTCGGTGCGTGCGGCATAGATGGGCAGTGGCGCAAAGGCCGCGATGATAATCACTGGCAGCATCAACAGCGCCTTGTCGGACAGCCAGAATGCAAGACCAATGATCAGCGCCATATGCGCCGCCAGTAAAGCCCAACCCTGCCAGGTGAAGGGCAGTCCCGCGCCATAGCCATAGCGTTTGGCGCGAAACCAGGGGGTCTTTTGCGATATCTGCATCATGCTGCTCCTTCATTCATAGCCCGAACCTTCCTTTACCGGCGGGCGGCCGCGTTTGGGTTGCTCGCTGATTCCGACGGTGACTCCGCGTCGCTCCAATGCCTCGCGCAGCAATATCTCGATCTCGGCATTGGCGCTGCGCAAATCGGCCGCGGCTGCCCTTTCGACCGCAGCGTAAAGCGCTGGATCGAGCCGGAGCGGAAAGGCCTTTTTGTGCGGCGGGGGCAAAGCGTGTCCTTATTGGTAAAGCGTACCGGTGTTCACCACCGGCTGCGTATCGCGTTCGCCGCACAGCACGACCATCAGGTTGGAAACCATCGCTGCCTTGCGCTCATCATCCAGATGCACGACATCCTTCTCACTCAGCTGTTGCAGCGCCATTTCGACCATGGTGACCGCGCCCTCGACCAGTTTCTTGCGCGCGGCGATGACGGCCTCGGCCTGCTGGCGGCGCAGCATCGCGCCGGCAATCTCCTGCGCATAGGCGAGATGGGTAAAGCCGCATTCGTCAACGGTAATGCCCGCAACAGCGAGCCGTTCCATCAAAACAGTGCGCAATTCGGTGCCCACCTCGTCATGATTGCAGCGCAGCGTCACTTCCTTATGCTCGATATCGTCATAGGGATAGCGCGAGCCGATGGTGCGCACTGCAGCCTCGATCTGGGCAAGCACGAATGCCTTGTAGTCATCGACATCGAACAAAGCCTGCGCCGTGTCGGTCACGCGCCAGACGACCTGCGCCGCGATTTCGATGGGGTTGCCGCGCAGGTCGTTGACCTTGATCTTTTCAGAAATCAGGTTGTTGGCACGCAGCGATATCTTTGCCTTGCCCATCCATGGCCAGACCCAGCGCAGCCCCTCATTGCGGTCGGTGCCCTTATAGGCGCCGAACAGGGTGAGCGCGACGCCCTGATTGGGCTGGATCATGTAGAAGCCGATCGACACGAACAGCGCCAGAAACATGCCGACGATCCCGGCGCCGAGCTGCGCCCCCGATCGTCCATCGGCAAAGGCCACGAAAGCCATGATGCTCCAGGCCAGCAAGGCCAGGGTCGCCAGCAGCATCAGATAGCCGTTGAAGCTCGCCGCGCGCGCCTCTTGGCTGGCGTTCAATGAAACCGACTCGATCATCCAAACCTCCCATAAAATATGATATCATATTTATATCAATTTGCGGAAGAGGCAAGCGCAATCGACGCTGCGCGGAACATTCGCCAATTTCCGACGTTGTTTCCGGCAATTGATCGACCAAAGGCAACGGCTGGGCGCAGCAAGTGCGGTTGGCGATGAAGGAGACAGTCATGTTGATGCAAACCGCCGCGCTGGCAAAGGCGCTCAAGCCCAACTTCGCGCCCCGGCTCAATCTACCCGCATTTCTGACGCGGCCTTTTGTGCCGCTCTACCATCAGGATACGGTCAACCATTGCCCGGCCTGCGGAGGTCGGCACTGGCATATCGGGCGCTCAACCGCCGAATGCGCCTTCTGCGCGACGGCCCTGCCGTTGACGATGCCTTCGGCTCAATCGGTTGAGCCTGCCATAGTCACCACAGGCGGGGCGGCGGGCTCTGCCTAGCGGCGCACCTGCCAGACCATCAAGCCGCTTCCCATTTTTCCGCGATAACTGAGCCATTGCGGCGCATCGCCAGCCTCGATCCGGGCCCATAGTCCGGTAGGCGCGCGTCGGCGATATTGCTTCATCTCGGCCTCGTCAGGGCAGGCGACGATATAGTCGATTTGATGCCGCGCGATTATTGCCCCAGCTTGGCCCGGCAGCAGGCGGAACAGGTCGATCTGGTCGCGCATCCCGGTGCGGTTGCGATGGTGGCTCGATGCGAGCACGCTGTGCTGCGTGGTCAGCAGGATCGCCGGACCGAGATTGAACGGCGCGACAATATTGCCCTTTGGCAGCGCATTGAGGGCAGCAACGGACCCGGTCTTCTCGCAAGCGGCGTTTGCACGACTTTGACCATTGGCACCCTCCGCCGCACTGTGGTTCAATCGCGCAACAAGCGCGCCTCCGATCAGGCCCGGCGCTATGATAGCGAATGCGAGCGGAACCAGCGCCAGGCGGATCACTATGTTACGTTCGGAGCGATAGCGGCGGAAGGCTGCAACCAGACAGATCGCGAGCGGCACAATTGTAAAAGCCGTTGCCACCGATACGGTCCGGAACACCAGCAGCGAAAGCAGACTGCCATAGATCAGGAAAAATCCCGCCAGCCCTAGATCGCCGCGCTTGTCCGCAGAGACCAGCCGCCACGCGACGCCGAGCGCAACAAGGCCTGAGAGCAGCGGCAGCATGAGCGTCACTGCGGGTTGGAGCTTCTGATGCCAGACGGGCAGGCCTTCGCGGATATTGGCATACCAATAATCGCGGACCACAGGATCAAGGTCGGCAAAGGCCCCCTTCGCACAGACGGGGTTGCTCCAAAGCAATAGCGCCAGCGCGCCGCTTCCAGCCAGGAGCACTATCGCAAGCCGCATCTTGCCAGAAAGCGGGGGCCAGCGGGTTGCGGGCAGCAGCACCGCGCTGGCCAGCAGAATCGCATATAGATGTGCGGGCGAGAGCGTGTCGCAATATTGGGCGACGGCAAGGCCGTCAGCTTGCGTTCCGAAGAACAGCAGCAGGCTAGCAAGCGCAAAACTTGTCAATGTCCAGAATAGCCTTTGTCCTTGCCCGGCATCGCCGATCCAGCGCCAGCCCAGAGCCAGGAAAAAGGCCAAAGTGATCGGCGCGCCTTCTAGGCTGATATGCACCCAGACGGCAAGTGATGCCCCCAGCACCAGTCCGGCGCGGCGAACCTGCGGCCAGAACAGGCTGGCAAAGCCCAGCGCAGCGCAGAACAGCTGCGCTCCATGATGGTCAATCCGCATCGGGCGCATTTGGATCAGCATCGCAGGCGCAATCAGCGCCAGCAAGCAGGCGGCAATGGCAACGGCTTGGGAATTTTGGGCTCCGCCAATCCGGCCTGCCACCTGCGCCAGCAAAAAGGCTGTGCCGCCAAGATAGAGCAAGGGAATGACGGCCGCTGCCACCATCTCCGCCTCTGCCCCACCCAGCAAGGGCGAAAGCAAAAGGATCACCGCTGCCAGCGGCAGCTCGACCAGCCGCGACCAATGCATCGGCGCGCCGTCGGGTGGATTCAACCGGTATTGCGTGGTATCGAACCAGCCTTGCCCATTGAGGAAATCGCGCAACTGCACCAGCCGCAACTGATCGTCCGGGTCCCATCCCGCGCGTGCCAATATGTTCTCGCGGCCTGTCCAGAGAAGGATGGCGCAAGCCAAAAGCCATAGGGCAATGAATGGCCAGTTATGGCGAAGCGTCGCGTTCATCGTTTCACTCTGTAAACATGAAACGGCCCAATGTCGGGCTGACGCTCAAGCCAGTCGGGAACTCGGCCCTTTTGCAACAGCGCGGCAAAACCGTGCGGTCGGCGTTCGGCATAATGAGCCAGTTCGAAACTGCCGTCGCAGGTGACGAGCATATCGATCTGTCTTTCGCTCAAAATCGCGCGCGCCTCTGCCGCACTGCCGATGAAAGTGCGGATGACATCTGCCATCGCACTCTGGTTGCGATGGTGCCCTGTTGCTACCACGTCATGCTCGGTGAACAGCAGGATTGAGGGGCTGCTGTCGAGCGGCGCCATGATATGCATGCGCGGCAATGCGCGAAGCATTCGCGCCGCCTGGGGCGACTGGCAAACGCGCACCTTGGCGTAAAATTCGCGCTTTTCCCTTTGCTCTGTTCCATTAGCAACAGCGGGGCTTTGCAGTCCAAGTAGAGTTTGCCCGACGATTGCCGACATCAGCAGCGCCACCACCGCAAACCGCGTGGCGGTGCGTAGCCATAGTGATCGTTCGAGGCTCGCACGTTGGAACAAGTGGAAGGCAAGCAGCACCACGAGCAGATGACCAACCAGCAAGGCATAGACGATCGTCCTGCTAACCATCAGTCCCACCAGCGCGGACCCGACGAACAACATTGAGAGCGCGATCTTGCGTTCCAGTATTTGATCGCTGCGCCATAACCAGGCACAACCGAGGAGCCCGGCTGCCAATCCTGCAAAAGCCTGCGCGCTGAACTGCAAAGGCAATTGCCACAAGGGCAATCCTTCTGCACCGCGTTCGAACCAATAGCTGCGCACCAGTGGATCAAGCGTCGCAAAAGCATCGCCCGCACATTGCGGCGCTGTGACCAGCAGGACAGCGATACCAGACAGCCCTGCCATTGCGCAAAGCGCCAATTTCAAGGGCAGGCTGGATGGCAGCAGCCGTCGCTGCATCAAAGCAACGCCTGCGGTCAGTACGGCTGCGACCATAAACGCAGTCGAAAGATGAAAGGGTGAAAGGCTGTCGCAATAATCGGGGGTTGCGCCCCATTTTTCGGTGACTGCGAAAAGTGCAAACAGTCCTGCGGTAAATGCCGACACGGCAGTTACCAGTTGCGCGGCACCGCGCTTGTCCACCTGCATTGGCCAAAGCCAGCGAAGCGCAATCAGGCCAAGAAACAGCAGTGCAAAGGGCAATGCTTCAACCGAAATCTCCATCCACAGGGCCATGGCAAAACCAAGGATCGCTGCCGATCGCACGCGCTGTTTGGGATCGAACAGCGCCCATGAAGCTAGGCAAAACAGAGCCAGCTGCCAGCCATGATGGTCGATACGCATCGGCAGCAACTGTTCGGTAACCGGGAGGACCAGAAACAGCGTTGCCGCGCCCAGAAGGGCTGCCGCAGCACACCATAGCCGGCGAAGCGCCGCTGCGTAAAAGCCCAGCACCGCACCGAAAGTCAGCAGCGGTATAATCGCCGCTGCGGCCTGTTCAGCCCCTGCCTGCCCCAGCCACGGCCGGAACAGCAAAATCGCGGCAGCAATCGGCAGGTCGACAAGCCGCGACCAGTGCATCGGACCGCCATCGGGCAGGTTCATGCGATATTGGGTGACATCCCACCAGCTTTGACCCGCGAGCCAATCGCGCACCTGCACGATCCGCAAGGCATCATCGGGATCGCCGACTTTCATTGCGGCAATGGCATCGCGCCCAATGAACGCAAGAAACAGCGACACCGCCAGCCAGATTGCGACGACTAGCTTGCGAAAATGTCTTTCCGCAAAATGGCTCATGCGCTGCCGGTTGGCCCCCTTGCAAAAATCACCACATTGCGCAGCAAATAGGTGAGCACAAAAGACAGGCCGATGGCAAAGAATTTGGCAATGCGCGGATCAACCCCTGCAAGGTCGCCAGCACCGACTATTGCCATCGTCAAGACCAGCCCCAGCAAGGCCGAGACAACAAACATCGCCTTTTGCTGCGTCCGTTCGCGCGATCCGCGTAGCGACACACGGTCCTGGAATACCTTGCGACTGGAAAGCAACCAGTGGGCCAGTATCCCGATAGCATAGCCTATGGCAGCGGCGAGCGCGCTGTTCATGCCGCTATAGAGCAGCCCCATGAAAATGCCGAGATCGACGGCCAATGCGACGACGCTGACCACGCCATAGCGGATGAAGGTGATCTGCCGAAAAAATCCGATCCAGCCTGCGACATCGAGCACCGATTCAGGAACAGCCGGATAGCTATCGCTTGCCCTGCGTCCGCTTCGTCTGCGTTCAGGCTGCCTTGCGCTGGTCATCTTCAGCCGTTTCGCTGATACGGCGCGGCACTTCGCGTTCGGAGGTCAGCGCCGCAGCCTGGTCGGCATTCACCTGCACCTTGGCGGCAATTGCTGCTTCCTCGCCTTCGTCGCCGCTTTCATGATATTCGGCGTCTTCGTTGACGTTCCAGATATTGTAGACGCGGGCACCGGCAGCAATGTTCTCCACCGTCAGCATTGCGGTCATCATCGCATGATCCTGGTTGTTATAGCGATGCATGCCGTTGCGCCCGACCATGTGCAGCGTTGGATATTTGCCTTCCAGTTCGGCGCGCATCGCCTCGACATTGGCGGCATAGCTGTCGTCATAGACCGGATAGGCCTTTTCCTGACGCACAACCGCTCCGCCGATCACATCCTTGGGATCGACAAGGCCAAGGATCGCCAGTTCCTTCTTGGCGAGCTCGACCAGTTTCTCGTCGCTGGCCGACCACAGGCCGTCACCTTCGAAGCAGAAATATTCGAGGCCCACACAGGCAACCGAGGGATCTGGAACCATTTCGGGCGACCAGCTGCGGAAATTCTGGATGCGGCCGACCTTTACCTTGCTGTCATGGATATAGATCCAGTTGTCGGGGAACAGATCGTCCGACTTGATCATCACCGCTACGGTCAGGAAGTCGCGATAGCGCAAATTGTCTGCCTGAAGAGATGAGGCTGGCAGCGGATGGATACGCGCGGCAAGCTCGCGCATCGGCGCGCTGCTGATGACATGTCGCGCGCTGATCACCGCTTCGCCGCCATCGCTTCTTGTCGCGGAAAGACGCCAATTGCCCTGCGCATCCTGCACGAGCTGCTTGAAACTATGCCCCATATGCACGCTGTTGCCGCCTGCAACGACAAAGTCGCGCGCCGCATCCCACATCATGCCGGGGCCAAGGCGGGGGTAACGGAATGTTTCGAGGAGCGTCTTGGTCTCCATGCCGTCATTGGGCTTTTTGTTGAGGCCCAGGCTGCGTTTCAGCCCGTCCATCACGGCGGCACCAAGGCTCAGGCCCTTGATACGCTGCGCGGCCCAGTCCGCCGACATTTCGTCGCACGGCATGCCCCATACCTTCTCGGTGTAGGTTTTGAAAAAGATCGAATAAAGCTTGTGACCGAACTGGTTGACCGTCCAGTCCTCGAAACTGCGCACCTTCTTATTGGGGAAGGTTTTGGCCTTCACATAGCTCGCCATGCACAAAGTCGAGCGGACAACGCCAAGGTTGAACAGCGCCTCGAATGCGCGCAGCGGATAGCTGTAGAATTTGCCTTCATAATAGATGCGGCTCATGCGCGGGCG
>ERZ1066122.2411-NODE-2411-length-12342-cov-6.403109_pt1 | contig 12342 bp, 9 predicted proteins | sample MGYA00382769_ERZ1066122 | MGnify/ENA primary metagenome ERZ1066122 (study PRJEB33369, sample SAMEA5778352) | biofilm metagenome | biome: Industrial cooling water; feature: Water cooling tower basin; material: Biofilm | place: United Arab Emirates | collected...
CCTTCAATCTGCTGGTGCGCCTGTCTTCGCCCGCCGGGCGCTGGAAACCGGCCAAGATCGACATTGCCATGGCGGTTGATGCGCGGCTTGACCCCGGTGGGCGGATCGCGGGCACGGGCTTTCCTGCCGATGCGCCCGGCGGCGCCGGGATGACCTTGGTCAAGAATTTCACGCTCAGCGCGGCGCGGCGCGGCACCGCGCGCATCGACGGACTGTGGCTGCGCTGGCGCGGCCCCTTGGGTCTGGCCATCCTCCAGCGCCGCTTCGCCGAGCACCGCGAAATTGCCGTGGTGCCGAGTTTGCGCAGTGTGCGCGAAGACGGCCTCAAACTGTTCCGCCGCGACGCCCAGTTCGGTCTGCGCCAACAAATGCTGGTGGGTGAAGGCAGCGAATATGAGGCGCTGGGCGAATATCAGCCCGGCATGGACCGGCGCAGCATCGACTGGACCGCCTCGGCGCGCCATGTGAAATTGCTCGCCAAAGAGTATCGCATCGAGCGCGACAACCGGCTGGTGCTCGCCATCGACGCGGGGCGGACGATGAGCGAGCCGGTCGATGGCATGCCGCGCGTTGACCGCGCCGTCTCGGCCGCGCTGCTGCTCGCCTTTGTCGCCTTGAAGATGGAGGACCGGGTCAGCCTGTTCCACTTTGCCGCCAAGCCCGGCGGATCGACGCCGGTGCTGGCGCACAGCAGCGATTTTCCTCTGTTGCAGGCGGCCGCCGCGCGCATCGATTATGCGCATGAGGAGAGCAATTTCACGTTGGCGCTGGCAACGCTCGGCGCGCAGCTCACCCGCCGCTCGCTGATCGTGCTGTTTACCGAATTCACCGATCCGACCAGCGCCGAACTCATGATCCGCGCCGCCGGTCGGCTGGTGAAGCAGCACCGTCTGCTGTGCGTTGTATTGAAGGATGCCGAACTCGAAGGCGTCGAGCGCATGGAGCCAACCGAACCCGCCGATCTGGTGCGCACCAATGTCGCCGCCGCGCTGCTGCGCGATCGCCGTATCGTCATCGCGCGGCTGCAACGCATGGGCGTTGACGTTGTCGAAGTGGCGCACGACCGCGTCTCGAGCGGCGTGCTCGATGCCTGGATGGCCATTAAAAAGGCGGGGAGTCTCTGATGCCTGCGGTGCAAGCCCCCGCCTTTTCCGCCAGCCGCTTCCGCGCCGAGCGCGAGGCCGACTGGATTATTTTCGATCAACTGCTCACCCGGCTGGAAAAAGGATCGGCCTCGTCGCTCAGCACCGAGGAACTGTTGCGCCTGCCCGTGCTCTATCGCGCGACATTGTCATCGCTCAGCATTGCGCGCGCCACCAGCCTTGACCGCGCGCTCAACGATCACCTCGAATCGCTCGCGATGCGCGGCTATTTCCTGCTCTATGGCGTACGCGAAAAGCGCAGCGCGCGGCTCATCCGCTTTTTCACGCAGGACTGGCCCGCTGCCGTGCGCAGCGTCTGGAAAGAAACTTTGGTCATCGCTGCCGTGCTGATCCTCGGCATCGCCACCAGCTGGTCGTTGACCGCCAGCGACCCGCGATGGTTTTTCCAGTTCGTCCCTGAAAATCTGGCGGGCGGGCGCACGCCCGAAGCCAGCGCCGAATATCTCCGCTCGACCATAGGCCATGGCAAGGCGTTGGTCGAAGATGGCGAGCGCAGCGGCATGGCCGTTTTTGCCTCCTATCTGTTTCAGCACAACAGCCGCATCGGCATCATGTCGTTCGCGCTCGGATTTGCCTTTGGTGTGCCGACCTTGCTGCTGATCTTCTACAATGGCCTGTCGCTGGGGCCGATGCTGGCGGTATTTGCGGGCAAGGGGCTGGGGGTCGATTTTGGCGGGTGGCTCGCCATCCACGGCACGACCGAATTATTCGCCATCATCCTGGCGGGCGCGGCGGGGCTCAAGATCGGGACGACCATGGTTTTTCCCGGCGAGATGGACCGGTTGACCGCGCTGTCGCGCGCCGGGCGCACGGCGGGCAAGGTGATGGTCGGGGTCATCATCATGATGCTGTGCGCGGGCCTGCTCGAAGGCTTTGCGCGCCAGCTGATCACCGACACGGTGCTGCGCTACAGCATCGGCGGCACGCTGCTGCTCGGTTGGCTTGCTTTTTACTACGCGCCGCGGCGGGCAGCGGCATGACCCCCGAAGCCGCCGCCCAGGCCGCCGCCATCCAGAACAAGCGCGACAAGCGTCGCCAGTTCGTAACGCCGGAGGGCGTCGATCTGGAACTCGCAATCGCCAGCTCGGGGCTGCGTTTTGCCGCGCTGGTGATCGATCTTACCCTGCTGGTGCTGATCCTCATCCTCTTCAGCCTGCTGGCGATCTGGATCGGCTTTGGCAGCGGTGCCGAAGCTGGCGTCACCATCTGGCTGCTGGGCTTCTTTCTGCTGCGCACCTTTTGGTTCATCGGCTTTGAACTCGGCAAGCGCGCCGCAACGCCGGGCAAGCGCATTGTCGGTGTCCGCGTTGTCGCGCGCGACGGCGGGCGACTGACGGCGGACGCCGTGATCGCGCGCAACCTGATCCGCGAACTGGAGATATTTCTGCCCTTCACTTTTCTGGGAGCAGGTGCGGCAGAGGATATGGTCGGCTGGGGCACCAGCCTCGCCGGGGCGGCGTGGACGCTGACTTTGGGCTTTTTCCTGCTGTTCAACCGCGACCGGATGCGCATGGGCGACCTCATTGCAGGCACCTGGGTCGTGCAAGCCGGGCGCGCGCGGCTCGCCCGCGATCTGGCCACGGCCAGCGTCGCTGATGAAACCCTGCGCTTCACCGATGCCGAACTCGCCGTCTATGGCGAATTTGAACTGCAGGAACTCGAACGTGTTTTGCGCACCAATGAAGCGCGGGTGGTCACGCAGGTCGCCGACACCATCCGCGCCAAAATCGGGCGCCAGCGGCTCGAGGCGGACGACATCTTCCTCGAGGCCTATTATCGCCAGCTCCGCGCGCGGCTCGAACGCGGCATGCTGTTCGGCAAACGCCGCGCCGACAAATTTGCCAAGGAATGATGCCAATGTCTGTTGCCGACGCCCTCCACGCTCGCCGCTCGGTGCGCGCCTTCCGCCCCGACCCGGTCGATACCGATGTGCTGCGCGCGGCGCTGGCGGCAGCACAGCGCGCGCCATCGGGCGGGAATCTCCAGCCCTGGCGCGCCATCATGCTCACTGGCGAACCGTGGGAACGGCTGAAAGAAAAGGTGGCAGAGCGCGTCGCCATGGGCGCGGCGGGACAGCAGATGGAATATCCCATCTATCCCGAAATCCTGCCCGACCCGTGGAAGGCGCGCCGCTATGGCGTGGGCGAGGCGCTCTATGGCGCGCTCGGCATTCCGCGCGACAACAAGATGGGGCGGATGCTGCAATTTGCCGAAAATTTTCGTGGCTTTGGCGCGCCGGTGATGCTGTTCCTCTACACCCCGCGCACCATGGGGCCGCCGCAATGGTCCGATATGGGGATGTGGCTGCAATCGCTGATGCTGCTCTTGACCGAAGCGGGCCTCGGCACCTGCGCGCAGGAATGCTGGGCGGTGTACGGCGAAACCATCCGGCGCGAACTGGGCATCGCTGATGACCAGATCCTCTTCTGCGGCCTCGCCATCGGCCACACCGATACCGACAATCCAGTCAACAATTGGCCCGTGCCGCGCGCGCCGCTTGAGGAGGTGATTGAATGGCGCGGGTTCGAAGGATGACCCGCCGGATCGCCGCCGGGCTGCTTGCCGCCTCGCTGGCTGGGTGCGTCGCTGCCCCCAAGCCCGCCCCGCCGCCGCCCCGCCCGCCGGTGGTGGTCGTGCCCCCGCCCGCGCCCGCCCTGCCCCCGCCGCCCGTCCAGCCGTGGGACGAACTGCCGGTCACCGAAGGCGGCTGGCTACTGGCCGCCGATGGCCGCGCCGCACGCTTCGTGGACGATGGCGGCATTGAACGAGCGGCGCTGACCTGCGCGGCACCGGGGCGCACCATCAGGATTGGCCTGAATGGCGAGCGCGCCATGCGGCTGGGCATAATGACGAGCAGCGACCTGCGCGACCTGATGCTCGCCGATGGCGCAGCCGATGTGCCGGTGGGCGACCCGATCCTCGACGCCATCGCCTTCAGCCGCGGCCGCTTCGCGCTCCGGGCGTCTCAGCTGTTGGTGCTGCCCGTGCAGGCCGAAATCGGCCGCGTGATCGAGGATTGCCGGGGGTAAATGCACAGAACGGGCGCGGGGCCACTTCGGGTTTGAAAATTTCGCGCGAAGGGCGCGAAGATGCGAAGTTTCGCGAAGAGGTTGGGCCGCCAGGTTGGCGCTTGTTTTGGTTCACACGAAGGCACAAAGGCACAAAGAGACATTCAAATGCAGCGAAGCCGCTTTGCCAATATTTTGCCAAGATAGTGTCTGGTCAAAGAAGGCCGCTGCGCGGCAAAAGACGCTCTTCTTTGTGCCTTCGTGCCTTCGTGTGAAACAATTCCCACACCGGCCTCAAAGCCCGTCCCCTTCGCGAAACTTCGCCCCTTCGCGAACTTCGCGCGAAATAACTTCATGCACTTATCCCCCCAGCCGCACCGTCCCGCCCTTGATCCAGCCCCAGCGGCATGGTCCCTGATATTCGCGGGCGGCGCGCACCGGGCGGCCGACCTGGCACAGGTCCATATCGCCGCCGGGCGCAGGGAACACCACGCCGAACCAGCGGTCGTCGTCGGTCGCCTCGCACAGCGCGACGCGCGCGCCGCCGGCCAGTCGTGCCTTGACCACGCGCGTTTCGTCGGGGGCCCAGTACACCTCGGTCCCCGCCTCGATCACCCGCGACACGCTGGGGCAGGCGGGCAGGCTGGCACCCTCGCTGCCGATATTCACGGGGCGTGATGCAATCGCCGCCCCGCCATCATCCAGCGCGGCGTTATCGGGCGGCGGCGGTGCTTCGCTGCACGCGGCAACGGACAGGATAAGGGCGGCGGCAAGAAGATATTTCATCGCCGCAAATTAGCCGCGTGCGGCGCTGCTGGCAATCGCTGCCGACTTACGTTTTTCCTTGGGTTTTGCGCCGCTCATCCCTATAGAATCGGCATGAACGAGACCCCCGAAAATCCGCGTCAGCAAACGCCCAATACCAACGCCTATGGTGCCGATTCGATCAAGGTGCTGAAGGGCCTCGACGCCGTGCGCAAACGCCCCGGCATGTATATCGGCGATACCGACGATGGCTCCGGCCTGCACCATATGGTGTTCGAAGTGTCCGACAATGCGATTGACGAGGCGCTGGCGGGCCACTGCGACCGCGTGCTCATCACCTTGAACGCCGATGGCTCGGTCAGCGTCGAGGACAATGGCCGCGGCATCCCCACCGGCATCCATGCCGAAGAGGGCGTCAGCGCCGCCGAGGTCATCATGACCCAGCTGCACGCGGGCGGAAAATTTGAAAACACCAGCGATGACAATGCCTACAAGGTCTCGGGCGGCCTCCACGGCGTTGGCGTCAGCGTGGTGAATGCGCTTTCCGAATGGCTCGAGCTCACCATCTGGCGCGATGGCCAGGAACATTGGATGCGCTTCGAACATGGCGATGCGGTCGCGCCGCTGCGCGTCAATGGCCCGGCGCCCGAAGGCAAAAAGGGCACGCGCGTTACCTTCCTCGCCTCGACCGACACGTTCAAGAATGTCACCGAATTCGACTTTGACAAACTCGAGCATCGCTACCGCGAGCTGGCCTTTCTCAACTCGGGCGTGCGCGTCATCCTCGCCGACGAACGCCACGCCGAACGGGTGGAGCATGACCTTTATTATGAAGGCGGTATTGCGGCGTTCGTAAAGTGGCTCGACCGTAACAAGACCGCGCTGTTGCCCGATCCCATCGCGATTTCCAGCGAACGCGACGGCATCGGCATCGACGTCGCGCTCGAATGGAACGACAGCTATTATGAAAATGTGCTGTGTTTCACCAACAACATCCCGCAGCGCGACGGCGGCACCCACCTTGCCGCTTTCCGCGCCGCGCTCACGCGCACGCTCAACAATTATGGCGAAAAATCGGGCATCCTCAAGAAAGAGAAGGTGTCGTTGACCGGCGAGGACATGCGCGAAGGGCTGACCGCGATCGTCTCGGTCAAACTGCCCGATCCCAAATTCTCGTCACAAACCAAGGACAAGCTGGTCAGCAGCGAAGTGCGACAGCCGCTTGAAAGCCTGATGGCCGACCGGATGAGCGAATGGCTCGAGGAAAATCCCGCTTATGCCAAGGCGGTGATCGCCAAGATCGTCGACGCCGCCGCCGCGCGCGAGGCCGCGCGCAAGGCGCGCGAGCTCACCCGGCGTAAGGGCGCAATGGACATCGCCAGCCTGCCCGGCAAGCTCGCCGATTGTCAGGAACGCGATCCGGCGAAGTGCGAATTGTTTCTGGTCGAGGGCGATTCGGCGGGCGGCTCGGCAAAACAAGGCCGCGACCGCCATGTTCAGGCGATCCTGCCCCTGAAGGGCAAAATTTTGAACGTCGAACGCGCGCGCTTCGACCGCATCATTTCATCGAAAGAGGTGGGCACCCTGATTCAGGCGCTGGGGACCGGCATCCGCGACGAATTCAACCTTGAAAAGCTGCGCTATCACAAAATTGTGATCATGACCGACGCCGATGTCGACGGCGCGCATATCCGCACGCTCCTGCTCACCTTCTTCTACCGCCAGATGCCCCAAATTATTGAAAAGGGACATCTTTATATCGCGCAGCCGCCGCTCTACAAGGTCGCCAAGGGGCGGTCAGAGGTTTACCTCAAGGACGACGCCGCGCTCGAAAATTACCTCGTCGATGCTGCGCTCGATGGGTTGCGGCTCGAAACCGCCGGCGGCGCGCGCAGCGGGGCCGACCTGCGCGGCCTGATCGACCATGCCCGCCGCACGCGCGCGCTGATGCGCTATGTCCCGCGCCGCTATGATGGCGCGCTGGTCGAGGCGCTGGCGCTCAATGGCGCGCTTGATCCCGCCCTCGACGTCGCCGCTCGCACCGCGGCGGCGGCGCGCACGGCCAGCTGGCTCGACGCCGCCGATGCGGCGACCAGCGGCACGCGTGAATCGCAATGGACCATCACCCCGGTCGATGGCGGCTACACCGCCGAACGGCGCTGGCGCGGTGTGTCCGACCATCACACCATCGACGCCGCTTTCCTGGCGAGCCAGGAGGCGCGCCGTGTCCATGCCCTCGCGGTGGCGGAGGTTGACAGCTACGCCGCCCCCGCGCGCCTCGTAAAGCTGACCAGCGCGCAGGCCGCCGAGCCCGAGGCGGAGAGCGACGACGGCGAAACGCCCGCCGCCCGCACCCCCGCCAGCACCGTCGTCACGCGTCCGTCGGACTTGCTCGAAGGCGTGTTCGCCTACAGCCGCAAGGGCCTCGCCATCAGCCGCTACAAGGGGCTGGGCGAAATGAACGCCGAACAATTGTGGGAAACCACGCTCGACCCCGCCAACCGCTCGCTGCTGCGCGTCGAGGCCGAACAGGCCGATGTCGCGCACGATATCTTCGAACGGTTGATGGGCGACGAGGTCGAACCGCGCCGCGACTTCATTCAGGCCAATGCGCTGAATGTGGCGAATTTGGACGTTTGACAGCGCCTTTGGTCCATTTTCAAACCCCGTCCGCCCTGAGCCTGTCGAAGGGCCGTCCTTTCTTTGCACCGTCAGAAGAAAAGAACGGCCCTTCGACAGGCTCAGGGCAAGCGGTGTAGCGGTGTCGGTTTGGCCTGTTGGCAACCATTTCGCCATTTCGCCCATTAGCTGGGAATGACAACGCTCATCCTCATCCTTGGCGACCAACTAACCCCCGACATCAGCAGCCTGCGCGATGCCGACCCGGCGGCAACCGTCATCCTGATGGCCGAGGTCGCGGCCGAGACCGACTATGTCTGGCACCACCGCAAAAAGCTCGCCTTTGTCTTCAGTGCGATGCGGCACCACGCCGCGGCGCTGCGCGATGCCGGCTGGTCGGTCGATTATGTCGCGCTCGATGATCCGGCGAACAGCGGCAGCCTCGGCGGCGAAGTCGCGCGTGCCATCGCTCGCCACCAAGCCGACCGACTGATCGCCACCGAGGCGGGCGAATGGCGGCTGCGGGACGAAATGGCCAATTGGGAAGCCGCGCTCGGCGTCCCCGCCGAAATCGGCGCCGACGACCGCTTCCTGTGCAGCGAGGCCGAATTCGCCGCTTGGGCGGAGGGGCGCAAGGCGCTGCGCATGGAATATTTCTATCGCGACATGCGCCGCAAAACCGGCCTCCTGATGGAGGGCGACCAGCCGGCGAGCGGCCAATGGAATTTTGACGCCGACAACCGCAAGCCCGCGTCCCGCGACCTGATGATGCCGCGCCCGCGCCGCACGCCGCCCGATGCCATCACGCGCGATGTGCTCGCGATGGTCGCCGCGCGCTTCCCCGACCGGTTCGGCAGCCTCGATGATTTCTGGTTCGCCGTCACCCGCGCCGAAGCCCAGACCCAATTCGACGATTTCGTCGCGCATGCCCTGCCGCGCTTTGGCGATTATCAGGATGCCATGCTGGTCGGCGAACCATGGCTCTACCACAGCATTATTGCGCTCTACCTCAACATCGGCCTGCTCGACCCGCTGTCGGTCTGCCAGGCGGTCGAACGCGCCTGGCGCGAAGGCCATGTCCCGCTCAACGCCGCCGAAGGCTATATCCGCCAGATCATCGGCTGGCGCGAATATGTGCGCGGCATCTATTGGCGCGAAGGCCCGGACTATGTGAACCGCAACGCGCTTGAAGCCACGCGCCCGCTCCCCGAATTCTATTGGACCGCCGACACTGACATGGCCTGCGTCCGCGCGGCGGTCGCGCAGACGCGCGATCATGCCTATGCCCACCATATCCAGCGATTGATGGTCACCGGCAATTTCGCCCTGCTCGCAGGCGTCGACCCGCACGCGCTCCACCTTTGGTATCTCGCCGTCTATGCCGACGCCTATGAATGGGTCGAAGCGCCCAACACCATCGGCATGAGCCAATTTGCCGACGGCGGCCTGCTCGCGTCCAAACCCTATGCAGCGAGCGGCGCTTATATCGACCGCATGTCGAATTATTGCAGCGGCTGCCGCTATGATGTGAAGGCGAAGAGCGGCCCGAACGCCTGCCCCTTCAACCGCCTCTACTGGCCCTTCCTCATCCGCCACACCGACCGGCTGGCACGCAATCCGCGCATGGCCCCGATGTATCGGACGCTGAACAATTGGGGCGCGGAAAAACGCGCCGCGCTGGTGGCCGATGGTAACGCGTGCCTCGCAGAGCTGGGGCTCTAACAATTTCGCGCGAAGGGCGCGAAGGTGCGAAGGTTCGCGAAGGGTGCAGGCCGCCCGCAGGGCATTGCTGGAAAAACCGGCTGCGCGGGGGGCAGTTTGGAAAAGGCGCTGCGCGCAGCCCAAAGCCGCCTCTTCGCGCACCTTCGCACCTTCGCGCTCTTCGCGCGAAATCAATCCTGTGCTGACCAAAACATCGTTGGCTCGATCCAAGTCCAACGGAACGGCTGCTACCCAAACACAGACCACCCGGTCGCCCAGGCAAAATGCTCCAGCGCCTCGGCCCCCGCCAGCGACGTGCCCGCCGCGTTCAGTCCCGGCGACCATACCGCGATCGACCCGCGCCCCGGCGCGATGCACAATATGCCGCCGCCCACGCCCGACTTGCCGGGCAGCCCGACCTTGAAGGCAAATTCGCCGCTATTGTCATAATGGCCGCACCCCAGCATGATGGCATTGATGCGCCGCGCGCGGTGCGGTTCGACCAATTGTTCGCCGGTGCGCGGATCCCGCCCACTCGCCGCCAGGAACAGGCCCGCGCGTGCGAGCTGGCGACAGCTCATCGCCAAAGCGCATTGGCGGAAATAAACCTCCAGCACGGTTTCCACCGGGTGCCGCAAATTGCGGAACGCCGCCATGAAATGGGCAAGGGAGCGGTTGCGCGCACCCGTTTGCGATTCGGACTGCGCGACCTCCTCATCGATGACCACGCCATCATCATCGGCGCGCGCGCGCATATATTTCAGGATGTCGGCGACCACGACGTCGCTGGCGCGCCCGTCGATCAACCGGTCGGTCGTCGCAATCGCCCCGGCGTTGATGAACGGGTTGCGCGGCACGCCTTGTTCGCTTTCCAGCTGGACGATGGAATTAAAAGCGCTGCCCGATGGTTCGCGCCCGACGCTCGACCATAAATCGCTGCCCAGCCGCCGCAGTGCCATCGCCAGCGTGAACACCTTCGATACCGACTGGATGGAAAAGGCCGTGTCGGCGTCGCCCGCGACATGCATCGTCCCGTCGGGCAGCGCGAGCGCGATGCCCAGCTGGCGGGGATCAACATTGGCCAATGCGGGGATATAATCGGCGACCTTGCCCTTGCCCACGTGCGGCAGGGCAACCTCATAGGCCTGGGTGACACAGCGTTCGAGGTCGATGTGGGGGGTGTCGCTCATCGTCGCTGGCTAGCATAGTTGATCACGGCCCCACCAGTTCGCCGTTCCAGTCGCGCTGTTGACCCGATTGGTCGGGCGTCGCCGCATCCAGCACCGCCAGCATCGCCGCGGCGCTTGCTTCGGGCGTCAGCAAATTGGTCACGCCGCGCTGGAACGGCTGCGACAATCCCGTATCAACCGTGCCCGGATGCAGCATCAGCACCGTCAATTGGGGGTGCGTACGCGCCAGCTCGATCGACAACGTGCGCAGCAGCATCGCCAGCGCCGCCTTGCTCGCGCGATAGCCATACCAGCCGCCCAGCCGGTTATCGCCGATGCTCCCCACGCGCGCACCGATGACCCCTATCAACGCCCGCCGGTCGCGCGGCACATGCGGCAGCAATGCCTTGAGCGCCAGTAGCGGCCCGGTCGCGTTGACCGCGAACAGGGTGGCAAAGGCGTCGGCTTCAATCGTTTTCCAGCTCTTCTCCGGCTGCACTGCCGCGCCGCGATGGAGCAGGCCGCTGGCAATGAAGATCAGGTCGATGGGGCCGTCCGTGCCAACGGCTTCGGCCATCGCCGCGATACTGGCAGGGTCGGTCAGGTCGGCGGCATGCCCGATCGTCCCCGGCGGCCCGGCAGCGCCGCTGCGGCTGACACAGTGCAGCGTCCCGCACGCCGGATCGTCCGCCAGCAGCGCCGCCACCGCAGCGCCAATCCCCCCGCCCGCGCCTATCACGACGGCGCGGTAGTTGGGGGTGAGGGAGGCAATGATGCTTGTGGACATGGCACAGCTCGCGGGCATAAATTAGGGACAGTCCCCAATTTCCCGAAAGCGTCGCGCAAGGTCAAATGATTGCTTTGCGGAAATTGGGGACTGTCCCTAATTTATGAAGGGCATGCGCCCCCTCCCCGCCCCCTTTATCAACTGGTTCGCCCAGCGCGGCTGGACGCTGCGCCAGCACCAAGCCGCCATGATCGCAGCGGCGCAGGCGGGCGACCATGCGCTGCTTGTCGCCGCTACCGGCGCGGGCAAAACACTCGCCGGCTTCCTCCCCAGCCTCATTGATCTGGCCGACGGCCACCACGACGGCCTCCACACCCTCTATGTTTCGCCCTTGAAGGCGCTCGCCGCCGATATCGAGCGCAATCTCGCCGCGCCCATCGCCGATATGGGCCTGCCCATCCGCGTCGAAACCCGCAGCGGGGATACATCGAGCGATGCCAAGGCGCGTCAGCGCAGCCGCCCGCCGCACATCCTGCTGACCACGCCCGAATCGCTGTCGCTACTGCTGTCCTATCCGGACAGTTTCACGCTGTTCGCGGGCCTGAACACCGTTGTCATCGACGAAGTCCACGCCTTTGCCACCGGCAAACGCGGCGATCTGCTCAGCCTCGCCCTCGCGCGATTGCAGGCGATCAACCCCGTGCTTCGCCGCGTCGCATTGTCGGCGACCATCGCCGATGCCGACGCCTACCGCCGCTGGCTCGCGCCCGGCGCTGATCCTGCCAAAGTCCGGCTGGTCGAGGGCGAGGCCGGGGCCGATCCCGATGTGCGCATATTGATGCCCGAAGGTGCGGTGCCGTGGGCGGGCCATTCGGGCCGCTATGCCATACATCAGGTGATGGCCGAGGTGGCGAAACACCGCACCACCATCATCTTCTGCAACACGCGCGGGCTCGCTGAGCTGCTGTTTCAGGAGCTGTGGAAGGCCAATGATGCGGGGCTCCCCATCGCCATCCATCATGGCAGCCTCGACCGCGAAGCCCGGCTGCGCGCCGAAGCGGCGATGGCCGAAGGGCGGTTGCGCGCGCTGGTTGCCACCTCCAGCCTCGACATGGGGCTCGATTGGGGTGATGTTGACTGCGTCATCCAGATGGGCGCGCCCAAGGGCTCGTCGCGCCTGCTTCAGCGCA